>Ga0179593_1426184_pt1 | contig 15599 bp, 16 predicted proteins | sample CZODoug2_1_08_16_FD_185931 | JGI IMG/M metagenome (GOLD analysis project Ga0179593, IMG submission 185931) | Vadose zone soil fungal communities from Angelo Coast Range Reserve, California, USA - CZODoug2_1_08_16fungal (PacBio error correction) | ecosystem: Environmental > Terrestrial > Soil >... | reverse complement strand
TGAACGATCAATCATCATTTTCGCAGCAAAAGCCGCCCCCAGCCCTTCGCCTTCTTGTGAATTTGACGAACCCATTATGGTATTTTTAATGGTCATTCTTCGATGCTCGAAGGCGTTAGATGGTGAGCCCCTTTCGATTCGTTCGGTTTCCCTGCCAGCCCCTTCATGTCACTCTAGTGGCTTCTTTTTTCTTTTATCCATTTGATCTCCCTCCGTCATATTTTCCTCCCCCCCTTCCCTTTTTTCCAGTTTGGACAGACCCCCAGACAACGTCTGTCTGTTGCTTTTTCCATCATCGCCTTGGACCTATCGCCCTTTCCGTGGCCCCCAAAAGGGATGAACCATCCCCCAAAGTGCCTCTCTTCTTCTTTCCAGTGAATCGGGTTGCTAGCCATTTGTTCCGTTCACCTGGGTTTGCTTACCACGAATCCCGCGAGCATTACCTGGCTGCACATTCGTGGTTCGAAAATGGATTTTTCCTTTCTCGAGTGGGTTTCCTTTTTTTTTTTTGCCTCTTTCGGCGTGCCTACCGGGCTGGCTTCCTCCCCCTTTTCAGAATTTCCCTTGGGTATTTTTAAATCCTCTCTCCCCCTCCTTCCAACTAGGTGTGAAAAATATATTGCCGCTTTCCCCTTTACGGAATAATCATGAGAGGATTATCTTGGTCCTGTCTTCGATCCGGTGAAAACCGATTTTTTTTAACAACTTCAAGACCAGGAATTGTTATGACCAATTTCTCCTGGATTCGGCTCTCTGTACAGGTGATTTCTTTTGCGTTTTTTCTTTTACGGTCAGGGGCCATCTTTCTACTATTTTATTGCATCCTCGGGAAGTCTTTTTCCTACCCATCTAAGCCGTTTTAAGTAACCCCCGTGCGCCATGTTAACCGAAATTGATTGGTTCCCCCTAAGATATCTGACCCCCTCCCTGTACATACCTGTACCTGCTCGTGGTAATTGTGCCTGCTGCCCTTTCTTATCCAGAGTCTGACCGTTCTCTTTTTTTGGATAACCGTCACTTTTTATTTCTTCTTCTGTTCCATCGGCAGGGATGTCCAGGGTCCCACCCCTACTTTTTTAAGTGAGCTTCACGGCGCTAATCGTTTCTTTTTTTTCGCATTTCAGCTTCACCTCTAACTTTTTCTTTCCTCTTTTTTCGAATTGCCCAAGAGAAAAAGCCTGGATCAGTAAGCCCGGGAAACAGCCTTCAGCTTCGCTATCCTTTTTGGTTCATTCCCGCTTCCGCTTCCCCTTTTAACTTTAAGTTTTTTTCTTCCTCCCCCACGAATCCCTCCAGTCGGCCTCCCCATTTCCTGTGCCCACTTTCAATCTGAGCTACGTCGATAATCAGAGGCTCTTTTTGCACGCGAAGGAGCTAGCGTCCTGGCCACCATGGTGGGGGGGGTGTTACGAAAATTTTTCTCCTCTTATCCCGTCGTCCTTTCCTTCCTCTTTTCTTCTACCCTTTCTCAGGAGTCCATCCAGCTTCCGATGTTTTTCCCCAATGTCGCGTTAGCCGTTCGTATACCCTCAATCCATTGTCGCGGTTTCTCTTTGTATGGTGTCTCTACATTCCTCCCATGATGCTTTTGCGTTCTTTCGTCTCTCAAGGAGGGGTAGACAGAATTGGATTTGCGTGGCTGGGTTGCCCCAGCGAGCGGTTCTCGTTCTCTGTTTTTCACAACTACGCACCCCTCTCATTTTTCCCCTCTTTTTCTTTCTTAAAACCAAACGCGCCTTGGTTATCGTCCTTATTTTTCCTTTGTTGCCTGGATCAGGGATAGATGTTTTGAGTACAAAGTCGCTGGGTTTCTTTTTCAGTGCTGAACTATGCGGCTTTTTTTTTTAGGGGAGGTTTAGGCATTTGTACCTTGCGATCCCTCCTTTTTCCCCTTTCCTTTTCCCCCCAATTCTTTTGTTTTTCAGGTTACTTCATCGAGGCAGTCAAGGCCCGCGCAATGGACGAAGCAAGTCTTTGATGTACTCTTTATCTCTCCCAATCTTTTTTTTTGTTTTAGAGATCTTCCCTCTCCCTCACAGTCTTTTTTTGCTATGGTCCCCCATGGCTCTTTGTCTTGGCCTGGACGAGATGAAGTAAAACCTTCCCTTTTTCCCCCCTGGTTGTCTGGTACTTTTTTCCTTGCCAAGTGTTCCCCCCTTCTCTGTGCTCCCGTAGTGCCAATGACGCGATCTCTTTTCAAACCCGGCCCCGCAGTCTTACTAACATGTTTTTCCCGCGCACTTCCCCCCCCCCCCCCCCCCCCCTTACTTCTTTTATCGAAAAGGTCTCCCTTCAATTCTTGTCGATAGCCAAGTCAGAGTGTGGTGGCCTGATTAAGACGTGGGATTTGCGAGTTTATCCCTGCCTGCTCTCAGAGCTCCCGTTTTAGTTGATTGACACCATGCCCCTAACAAATTAGGTTACTTGATTGAGCCCCTCGAGCACCTCCCAGCGCTACCGTCGATTTGATTCCTTTTTCTTGACTTCCCCCTGCGAGACGGCAGGCTAACAATATGCTTTAAGTGGATTTTTGTGGATCTCCTTCGTACCTCCCTTCCACCTACCCCTGGTCCGTGTGATTTACTCAAATGAGGCGGTTTGAGGGAGTTATGGCCCCCGCAATAGCATGACCTTTTTCCCGGGATCGGCTCTTTCGGCCCTGACTTTCTTTCCCTTTTTCTCAACCTGGCGGTCCTCCTCTCTTCATTCTCCTTGCCTTCTTGCTTTTTTCTTTAGTTCCTACTTATCTCAGATGCAGTTTTGCACGCGTGTCTTCATGTTGTCCTTCCGTAAGGTGGCTTCTTTTTTGATTCCCCCCCATAATTTTTTTTTGTCCTCCCTTTTGTTTTGCTTTAGACGGGTCAAGACCCCTTAGAAGATTTTTGCCGACTGGAAGTTTCCTTTGCTTATGGATACCCAAGTCCGTTTTTTGCTGTGGGCAAATGCTTCGTTTAGGAACCTCTTTTGGACCCCTTTTTTTAGTATAGATTTGCGAAGGTATGAATGACCCCCGACCTTTTTTAATTCTTAACGCTTCCAATCTCAGGGTCTCCTTTGCCTAGGCTCCCCTCTTGTGTTTCCCGCGCTTTTTATTTCCTCTGTTCACTCTCCTTTCCCCCTCAAGGTCTTTTCCATTCATTCTCTCCAAGTGTTTTGTTACTCCCCCCCAAAAAAGGCGCTTCGACTTGTCAGAACTCGTGTTCTCCAGTATTTGCCGCCCAGTTGTCCTCCCCATTTACTTTTTTTCCTTTCCGGGTATGCGGGAGGTATTCATGTCTTCTTGGCCAACCCTCAGCTTGGTTTAAACACAGCTTGTCCTTCCTGTGTTTCACCCCTGATGAGCTTTGGCTTCCCCAGACGTGACATGGGCACCCTTGATGTTAGCGACCCCTGAGTCCCCCTTCATTTACCCATCACTCTCAAGCTCCTATTTGTCAGAGTCGACGCGCCATCCCTTCTTTTTGAACATGGTTGGTCAGTTTACCCACCCTAATTCACTTTTGCCACCTTTTTATCCACCGCATGCCTTTTTTCACCGTTAGGCCGTTCCGACCGATATCCCTCTCAGATTATCCTTCTTGGGGCTTGGGCAATAGCTGCCCTATTTGTTTTATACGTTCCGCACTTGTCGGCTGATTGACATCCTCCCCTCTCTTCCAAGCAATCCCCTCCCTCTTCTCACTGCCGTGGGAAAACTGATAACCCCCCCACTCGAGAGAACACTTTCCACCCGTACCCCCACTTTTTTCTCCACCACGAATGGGTCCCCCATGTTTTTTTTTCCCCTTTTCGCTTTCTTTTCTCCCCCACCCAGAGTGGTTTAGAAGGACCTCGACGGGTGGACATGGCAAGTCCCAACCTCCTCCTTTTTGTCTTTCAATGGTACTGGCTTGGCATTCATGTCGAGAGTTCAGGCCTTTTGCTTGATGACTTCAACAACTTTCGTCCGACGTTTTTTGCTGGACAACTTTTTGACTTTCCTTTTTTATTCTTTGCCTGATGCGCTTGCTTGGGATCCGCGATGCAAGTGAAATGCTATGATGCCAATCTCTGGCCTTTTACCGAAGGAATCATGAACGTTTTTTCCACTTTCAAGCCTTCCACGCTGCGTTCCCTCGTTTCCCCTAAACCTCGATCCTTGCCTGACACCCTCTTCTCAAATTCCCCCCATCTCTCGATGAGGCGGATGGTTGCGTCCCCTTACTGTCGCTTGATGTTACATTCTTCGGACATCCCTTTTTCCACTTTCAAGTTCCATTAACGATAAGGGGGACAAATTCCACGAATTTTTTTGAGCGGGTGACGGATGAAGGCATCCTTTGCACCAGCGATTATTCTCTCCCACGTTTTTTCGGCCTATGTCAACCCTTCAGAATATAATTGTTACACCAATGTTTTGGTAGTCAGTTGCGTTGTCCAGTCGTTCCCCCTCCAGGCTTGTTTGGAGCGGCAAGACTTGAAAAACTATGGTTTCACACGCGTCAAGGTGGCAACTTCACATTATTCTTCCAAGCCTCTTGGCCGCAAAAGTTGAGAAGATTCTTACGGACCATATTTGAATGCACCCCCCCCCATCACGCCTTGAATTGTGTATGGAGTTTCCCTTTTTGCCACGATGGGGCACATTAACGAAGCAGAATTATGGATGATCTATTTACTTCAAGAGAGTGATGTAATGTCGATGAACCACCAACGGATCAGGCCCCATAGCTATTCTTTTTCAATCCTCCGTTGTGTGTTGTCGTTTATCTGAGCCTTCTACGAATTGTGGGTGTACCTTCTCGGGTCTCACGCGTGAACGTATAATTTCAGCCGCCCTTCTCGTTCGAAAGTTTCTCATTCCCATAGGGTACCCGCACCTACCCCCAGACTCCCCCTTTTGATCTACTTCCAGATGTTTTTACAGTAGTGTAGCGAGAAATGGCCGCATGTCAGGCTTGCATTTGCTTTGTTCGGTCCCAGCTTGGAAACCGCGTTTGTTTCACTCCTGTCCTAACCCGTCGTGGCATTCCCCCGCCTGCCCCCCACGCAAATGCGAAAAACCTGAGCACTTGTTTTTTCCTCCAATATGATTGACAGTGCTTCTCTATTGCGATATAAGCCTGGAGGATGCCGTTTGTCACCGGCCCAAGCCCGCTCTCCCTCTCTTTGTCAACCCTGATCCAGCTTCTATTTCCCCTTTTTCCACCGTCTTTGAGCGACCAGTGTCTTTATCTAACCACCTCAACTGCTTCAGTCCAAGACGCCACCTGTTGTGTTTTTTTTTTCTTGTTTATGTTTGTTGTGAATTTCACTGTTAGCGTGTCCTGTTCTCCTTTCGAGGTGTCTTCCCTTCTTCGAAGTTTCCGGTCATCCCTTTAGCCACGTTCGGTCGATTAGTACGAAAGGACCCTCCCCCCCCCAATCCGGTCCCCTCTCTGCAGGGACTTCCTTTTTCGTTGTTCTCCCAGCCTCTCATAGTGCTGCCTCCCCACACTGCCCGTGTTCCCCGTTGTCAGCCCGCTTCTAAACTGTTTGAATTTTCCCTCCCCTTCCTCTCCGAAAGGCATTTGCCGCCATGTTCCAAGTTTCCTTTCCCCTTCCCAAAAACCTGGCGGCATCTGTTTGGGTGTCTCCTGAGCATTAGATTTCTCTTGCCTCCCCCTCTGGGGTGTTCCCCCACAGAAGCGCAGCGTTCGACCCCCCCATGGATCTGCCTTTGGTTTGGTGAGAAAATGGGTTCCTTCTGTCATTCTTGAGTTGTTTACTTGTCTTTCCCTTTCTTAGGTCCCTTTCTTTTTCTTCAACTAAGATTTATGGGTATTTTCCCAATCGCTCGATACTCCCTTGAACGTATCCCAACCACCTTTGTGTTCCAGATATTGCCGCGGCACACTTGCCCTAATGATCTTTTCTCTTGTCGGTCAGGTTGTGCAATTATACGGTTGCAAAATTATGACTTTTTGCTCCATTTAAAGCCCTGGAATTTCTTTCCTTTGACCACCATCTGTTTCTGCTTTCTTCTCCGTCCCCGGACAATCGGAGCGTAGATTGTTGTTGGTTAATGTAGGGCCATAGTTCTTCATGATTCCTTTACATGTCTTGGTCCGCCACGCCCCTAAGGAGTAACTGCGCACCCTCTGTTTCCTCCCTTGTGGCACCGCCGATATGTCGTACTTGTCCCTAATTTTTCTCATTTCACTCGGTGGTACGCAACTGTCCCCTTATGGATCCCGAGTAGTACACTTTCTATGCGCCTAACCTCATTTGATACCTGGTTTTTCCTCCGGTTCCAGGCCCTGGATGCTCCCTTTCCCCCCAATTCCTTTTTCCCGTCTCCACTAGTCTTTTATTCACGGCGAGTTACGAGTAAAGCAGTTTGCCCGCCGCTTTGCCTTTTTCATTTTCAGCAATCGTACCCGTTTTTCCAGCTCTTTTTCTTCTCCCATGCTTTGCCCCCAGCGACAGCGGATTTCTTTCAGTATTCCCCTTTTTTCGTAGGTCGAATTATTTTTCTTTCAGTAGCAACGCTCCGCGGAGCCATTACCCTTTTAAGTGGGTTGATCTCCAAACCGAAGCCCATCCTTCCCGTCGGCTACATGACAGACCACGGCCGTTGCCAAATTCTTTTTCGGTATTCGCTAAACTTCAGAATTTCGATGTAAACTCGCCCCGTGCCCTCCCTGCGACCTGACTTTTCGTAAATTGATATCCCTATTTTTGCGATTCACCGGATACCCCTTTCTTCTGATTGATGGGTGTCATTCCCTCCTCACCCCTTTCATGAGTCTGCAGACGTTTCCCTCACTGCTATCACTTTCCCCCTTTCGAAGTTTCCGCCAACATCCTTCAAATTCTGTTGCCGCCGTCTTTTGGTAGATGGTTCCCTCTAATATCCCCCCCTTAATACGGTAGCGCTGTTGGGTGGAGAGAAGTTCTCCCTCAAGTTGAGTTTTCCCATCCATAATGGTGAATTTGCAGGGTTTTGTATTCCGAAGTTGCGGTTTCCTCCGTCTAGGCAGTCTTTTAAATAAGAAACCAAACCATCATCCATCCTTCGTCTTCCCCCCCAAGCCTGGTAATCGTTGACCATAATGTCTTCTTTGGTTCCTGGATCTTTTTCCTCTATTTTGTTGGTGACTTTTCCCTTGTGCAACTCATGCTGTCCCTCTTTTTTGTTGTGACGCGATGCGGATATATTTTTTTTGACTAGAGGCATCTCACCGCACGTTTTTTCCATTTCCCCTCCCCACTGTCCCTTCCTTGTTTTTTTCCTTGTTGCTTAATCTCTTTTTTATGACCACGGAATGGGGTGTCTCCCAGCATCCCCCCCCCGTCTTTGAGGTTCTTTCGTGTTTGAAATCTCTTATTGTGACCATGCCTTGTTTTCGTTTTCTAGGATTTCCCATCGAATGCCCTAATAATGGCTTGGCTCTACCCATGTTTGTTTCCCTGAATGAAGTCCCCCCTTCAAGAAACTCGGCGAAGTTGGGTGCGGCAAGGGGACCCACCGTTCCTCTTTTTTTTTCTCTTTGTTCGAAAATTCCCGCTATCTCCATTCGCGTCACCAATGCCCGAATCGTTCCCCGTTATTTCATTTCCCCCCACCCGAGACCGGAGGACATTACTTCGCCAACGAGCCATCAATTATGGTCAACTCTTCCTTTCGGTTGTTTTTTTTTTTTTAGGCAGCCCCCCGCCTGAGGCGGTGTTGTTGCGCGCTTAGAAAGAGCCTTCCCCCCCCCGGCTACCGATCTGCCCCTAGACCGTTCGTTGGTGATGCCCCACCCCCCTATGCCAAAACTCACGACAATTTAGTATTGGAGATGAGCCCTCTTGAGGACCGTTTCTTTAGCACGCCAAACGTTCCTCTCCTCCCTTTTGAGTATTATCGCCCCCCATCTTCAACCTCTTCTCCTCCTGGCTGACTTATGAAGGTTTTTTCGCGAACTCGACTCCCACACACTATCCATGCGGACTGTTTTTTTCTCATTGAGGGCTGGTTTGCTGGGCTTCTTCCAACCCACAGGCCCCTCCTAGGACCACGTTTTTTCGTGTTATGTAATCGGCTCTTTTAGTGACTATTGCAATTTCGCCCATGGTAGTCGACGACTTAGCTCCCGCATTCGCGCCCCCTCTAACTCCTTTCTGAGTTCGTCCGCTCCTAACTGATTTCCGTTTTCTTGTGTCTCATTGTGAGTCCGAATGTCCGACTCCTTCTTCCCCCCCTTTTAAGATTTATGTTCTTCCTTGCTTCGTGTCAATACAATGAGCTTCCGCTACCGTCTCCTTCTTTTCCCTGTTGCCCTTTCTCCCGTCTCCTTTCTGTTTGGTCCCCTTTGCTTCGTCGAGACGGAATACCTGTTGTGCCCACGTGCGTATCCTATTGCGAAGGGCTTCCTTCCCCATCTTCCCTTTGAACTTCCCGATTTGAACCGTTTGAATTTAAGGCTCCGTTTTTGGGGATCGAGATTTGGCCTACCCCTATGGAAACAGCAAGGCCCCCTCCTTCCCCTTCAAAGTCTGGTATCCCCCCCCCCACCGTTCTCGACCTTGTCAAGCCTTTTGTAACTCGTGGAAGCAAACAGCGCGCGTCGTAGTCCCCATCCCTCTCCCCTTTCTCTCACTACATGACTCTCTCCTGTCCATTCTCATACCCTTCTTTTCCTGCTCCCTCCTCCGCCTCCTCTTTGCTCCGACCACCCCTCCGGTCTTCTTCTTCGTCCCTCTCTCCTTGCTTATTCTCCGCCTCGTTTCCCTACACCCCCGTACTTCCTCGCTAGTTCTTCTTTATTCCCTCGCCCCCCTCCTTCGTTACCCTATCATCTTTTTTATTGTCCTGTGTTTCTCTTCAATATTTTCCTTTCGTCCTTTCCCCCCCCATCGTTCACCTACGCTTGTTGTTCCGCCCCCTATCTTCTTGCGTCACTTCCTTTCCCCCCTCTACCAACCCTTTCGCTTTTTCCCCTTTCTCTCCTTTCTTTCCCCCTCTTAGACCCTGCCCTCCCTATCTCTTTCTCCTTTCTTTTTACCTACCCTTCCAGTACATGGACAGTGATTTCCGGTAGGTAGTGTTCGCCCGCCGGATTTGCCTCATCTTCTTTCCACAGCTTGGCGCATTTTTTCCTTCTTTCTCTTGGCCTGTCACCAAGACGTTCCTGGTCCTTCAGATGAAGAACCTCTTCCAAGTTCCCTTCCAAATCACCTAGAATTCCTATTTGCGCTTTGCGATCCCATGCGACTGGGGGGTCAAGTGAAACCCCGTTATGGCACATTGTGCTCCACGCAGCCTGCACCGTCATAGGCCTCACTTCCCCTCTTCTCCCTTCGGATGATTGACTGGTTCCCTGGTAACTAGAGGATGATAAACCCCCCTAGGTTTGGATCCTTGACAGAAAGGGATCTTTTTTATTTATAACCCACTCCATTTCTTTTTTCCGCTCCCCCTTCAGGCTCCGCCACCCCTCTTTGACACCACAGACCCGTAAACCCTCGCGAACTAGTCCCAGGAAATTTCTCACCGACGGTTTCATTGGTCGAACTCTTTTCCCCCTATATTTTTTTCCTTCCCCCAACCCACATTTTTTCTGCAGTCCTTTTCTGTTTTGCTCGAGGATAAATGCAAGACAAAACAACCTGCCGCCTGTGTGGTTGAGGTCATCCATTTTTCCCCCATGTTTTTGCCTGCTCTTTCTTTGACTTCCCTATTTATTTCTTTCACCCTTGAGTTCCCGACGTTTTTTTTTTCTGTCCCCCCGAAACACGCCGTTGTGGGTGCAGGCTGAGACTCGATGGAAGAATCAAGTGATACTCCCTCGCTCATGCACCCTTGATTGCCCATTCAGGTTTTTTGCTCTTACCAGCCTTCTGCAGAAGTTTGCGGTAATTTCTCAGGCCCCCCAGTCTTGACTCGAGCGGGAACTTTCCCCCTCGCCTCTTTGACTGCAAGTTTTTACACCCTGCTTTGCAGTGTTTCCTCCCCTCCCCCCAAATAGGAATGAGGGGCTGGGTTGGACTCTTTTGCTGGAAGTTGATTTTGCCCTCTTCTCTTTCGTTTTAATCTTTCTATCCATCGTTAATTTTCCATTTTCACGCTAAGATCAGTTTCCCGTACGCGAGTTTGATTGGGTGAAGGCTGTTTTTTTTCATCCATCCCCCCCTACCCGATATTCCCCTTTTCTTTCTAGGCTTGATGCTTTTTTTTAACTTTTTTCCTCTCCTGATGACCACAAGCTTCTTCGAGGTGTTTTTGTTGCGGTGCTTGAAGGCGTATGGACATGTCTTTTGGCTCCCATTCCTCCTTTACCCCACAGAGGGTTTTCGCCCATTTTTCCCTCCAGATTCTTTTGCCAAGCATGCAGGCGGCCTGTTCGTTGATCCTTAAACCATCTTTGAATGTTTCTTCCTGCCCTTCGGTCTGTTTTAGGTGCTTTTTTACTTCTTTTGACCCCCAGGACCACCTTCTGCTCAGTTTTCTTCTTTGACTTTTGTGACGAGTGATGTCCAGTTCCCTCGACACCAAATGAAGAAGAAGGCATCTCTATCTTTCCTCCCTCTGTTTGGGTTTTTTCTCTCTAGTGCTTTCTCATTGGTGTTTAAGCTTTTTCCTCCACTTGTCCTTTCAATCTAATTCCGACGAAACTTGCTTTTCAGTTCGGCCCAGACGTGCCCCTTTTCCGACCACTTCCTCCCTGGTTTGATGTTTTTCCCCCTATTTTGTGTCGTTAGTTCTTACTGAGCTTTCCTTTGGTCCCATCATAGAGTTGTCGGGCCACTTCTGTTTAGAAACGGTCGTTTGGTAAAGTCTGCTCCCCCCTCCGTTCATTAACGCCTTAAAGCAACCCCCCTATCCTCCCCCCTTCCCCACCTGAACTGTCCTAAAGACCTCTATGTCCTTTCTCTTCGCCGTTACCCAGAAATACACTTGGAAGCAGCAGGTCTTTCGGGAGTGACTTACCCCCATCTCCCCCCGCCCCTGCAGTTTGACGGGCCCCCCCTTATTCTTTCTTTCTGCACCCCTTTTGAAACCGTATTTTTCATTTGTTATTTCGCATAATAAGATCCTCCCACTGTACTGCCTGCATCACCCTCTTCATTTTTCCCCTCATTCTCTCTTGGTTGAATTTCCCCGCACTTGGTCCTTGGTTCTTCAATTCGGTTTCTTTTTTGATTGACCCTTCTTCGTGTCCTGAGGAGTGGATGATATCACCTGGGACGTCCACACGGTCCGGGCGAGTCGTTTCACCGGTAACAGTTACAAGCCATCCTTTTGGATAATTTCTCCCATTTCATGAATCGTTCTCACGCCAGCTTCTCAGCTTCTCACACTTCCGTGTAACAGTTGTACAAGTCCACACGAAAAAGTCTGGTCCCCTTGGTTGATTCATTAATTGCACTCCTAATTGTCCTCACTTGGGCCACCTTGATTCCGCCCCCAAAAAGGGTCGGCATTATTTTGCTTCACGATCGCGCTGAAAGTGAGAGTTTCCTTTCCATTCCCCCTGGTTTTTGCTCCCCCCACCTCTTCCCTGCGTGCCCCATGGTCTCCCATTTTTGTTCTTGCCCTTTAATTATGTAAGTTATCGAGTTGTATTTTTTTTGTCCCCCGGTCGGGAGTGTTTACCCCCCTTGATTTCTTTTCTGTTAACCTATGTCCCGGCTGGAGTTGCGGAGTATTTTCAATCGTGAGATCTTCACTTTCGGCCCCTTGATGCCCCACACAGAGTTTTTGAGCCCACGCTATTTCCGTCTGTTTGCCCACCAATCCGGATATAATCATGTCCTGATATCTCGTGCGGTCAGGTGCCCTCTCCATTTTGCTTCACAACCCTGATTAGTTGTACCCAATGTGGTCATCCCCCATTCCTTAACGTTTCATGACCCCATTTTTTTCGCGGATTAGCTCGTTTTTTGACCAAGATACCCTCTTTTTGAGCTCTTTTTCTTGCTGGTTACGTTTCCATGGGCACTTTTCGACTATTTTTTCTTCCCCTTTCACCGTGGTTAGCCAATCCTTCGGTATTAAACTTGCGCCCACCCAGATTTTACCAGCACTCTGAGGGTTCACCCTTCTCTCGTCCACTCAGGAATCTCCCTTCAGTCCCCTCGTGGTAAATTCTCGTCCCCTTTTCTGACTGCCTGGCCTTTTGCGTGACCATTCAGCGAAGTTTTGGCCCACAGAATTGGATATCCCTTTGGTCTTCTTTTTTTGGGTTTCCCCTCGTCTTGGCTTTGGATCTCCTATCCAAAACAAATTCCTCCCTTATTGCTCGCTCGTGCATCGTCAAGTTTTTTTTTTGCTTGATGGGGGCGTCCTGTTACTTACTCTCCCCCCCCCCTACCACCCTTTGTCCCGAGGTCGCCGAAGTTTTTTGCCCCCCCCCAGCGAACAGACTGACGTTTCGCCAGTAAGCATTTTTTTTCCCGCCTTCCGTCGGTTCTGAACTCATGTCTGTTCCACCTTCACCTCCCCCTTTCTGACCTTCTTTCGTTGTGGTGTCTCCCCCTACTCTAATTCAGTTTTCTCACCCCTTCTTCCAATTTTTTTTCAGCATCTGAGATACGGGTATAACCTCATCTTGTTCTTTCGTTTTCGGGCCACCTACTTCTATCTTCGCTTTTTGACCTACCTGGTACGAAAAGTGTTTCGTCGCGCCGCATTCCCGTCGCAACTTTCGCGATTTTGGGTTTTGGCTCCCAATCCCACCTTTCCGCTTTCTTATCCAAGCCATTGGTTCCCGCTTTTATTTCCCCTTTTGTTTCCCATCAAAGCCCTGTCGCGCGTCTCGCGTTTGTAGTTTTTTTTTTTCCTCCCCCCTCCTCCTTAGAACGGTAGAGTTTTGCTGGTGGTCGGTCTTAAGGGTTTTCCCCACCCTTGTATTGTCAGTTTCTTACTTTATTTGCTATTCGAAGGCTTTCTCACACATACGCAACCCCCCCCCCCCTTCTTCCTTCGGTACTGTGTTCCCCCCCCACACTCGCTCCTTTTTCTTCCCTCATGTTTCTTGGCTGATTTTCTTTCCTCTGTATCTGATTTTTGGACTTTCGTTTGTTACACTAACTTTGCTGTAACTTTTGTTGTGACGATTCTAGGTAGGTGCATTTAGACTCGCGGCATAAACTCCCCTGTGTTCCCCGCTCCCCCCTTTCAAGCGGCTTCTGCAGGGTTTATTATCGGGACTTTCCGTACCCGACTTTTTATTGTGCCTGAACCGTCTTTTTTTCAGCTTTTGTTTCCCACTCCTTCCTATCCTCCGGTGTTTTTTTTTTTTTGGTGAGAGATTTCCCACTCTCTTCGTGATGCTCCATTGTCCCTTTGGACATGGACTTTCTTAGGACCTTACCACTTAGCCCGCGGTCTCTTTGGTTTTTCCCTGAATATGGAACACTTTGTGCCTCTCTTTTCCCCTCCTGCCGATTCCATCCTTCGTCACACCGGGCACCTCCTCTTCGCACTGTAGTTACACCAGCGACCGTTCCCTTGATTCATGTATCGCCCCTGAGCACTCCCTTTTTTCCCAGATCGCCCAGGCGCGTTTTTTGGGTTCGTAATGACAGGAAGACGTGAGGAGTTGTGATCCCTCCCGAGACCGCCTTCTTCTATCGTTCTCCCACAAATATTCCCCCCACTCCCCTTATGTGACTGATGAGCCCTTTCCGCGAGGCCTCCAAAAAAGCCCCGGCTATTTGAGAGTATTACCTTTAACATCCCAGCGAGACTCTTGCGACAGATGCTTGAAGGATTTTTTTCTCTCTCACACCGGAATGACACTCTCATGCGTGACTTTTTCTTCTCCCCTTCCATGGGCGGGTTCTTGCGGCTGACCCCGCACCTCTTCCCTGTCTAACGGGGAATTTCTCTTTCTGTGTCGCAATTTCTTTAACCTGGTCTTTCTGCCGCTTCTTCTTTATCTCTGCCAGAGCTCCCCTTCTGCGTTTAGTCCGTGACTCTCAGGTCCCCCCCTTTTTTTTTTCAGTTTGCACGGTTTTTATTCCTGGTGAGGCTGACTGATGTTCTTTCTCGGTTCCCCACACTACTTTAACGCAAATTTATTCCTCTTCCTCCTGTTCTGCTTTTAGACAATGAGATTCTCCCTATCCTAATCTTTGCCCCCCGCTTTTTTACTGTCTCCCCTCGTCCTTTTCGCTTTTTTTTCCCGTAGGAAGGCTCCCTGCTGAGACTTTTTTCTTCCCCTCTTTTCGTTTTTGGTTCCTCCAAAAGGTTTGGGGAACTGTTGCCGTCTTCCCCTCTTTCCTCATTAAGGCGCCTTTGGTCTCGCGATTGCCTGGAAATCCCCTTTTATTTAACGAACTCGTTTTGCTTGCCCGCGTGGTGCCTTGTCTATCAGGTATCTAGGCATTGTTTTCTTCCAGGTTTTTCCTCTTTTCGGCCGCCCATAACTTGTCGAAGATGGCAGAGGTCCACATTTTGCGTGTTCTGGCCATGTTGGCATCAGATTTTCTCCCGCGGACGTTACTTCATAGTAATGTATGCGCGCGGCCATTGTCTGGGTTTACCCTATTTGAGAGATGCTTTTATGCCTACTTTTATGGATTGGGACGTTTGTGCCTTACCTTTCCTCTTCCGGGACCAGTTCTTGCGGCTTCCCTCCCAGATAGGCCACGACTCATCTGCCCTTCCCACTTTTTCAAGGGAGCTTCTCGTTTGCCCAGATTTTTTCTGCACCTCGCTTTCCCCCCTATGCTGTTCTCCTTTTTTCTTTTTTAAGTTGTTTCCCCAGGGACCTTTTGTTTACCGTTCTTTTCAATTCATACCTTTGTCTGTTTGGACCGTTTTTGCGTCCCCAAGTTTCGGGTCCTTGCTGTTGCCCCCCAATACCTTTGTAGGAGTTCGATTGCTTTCTACTTCTTTTTGTGCTCCCAACCCAGAGCTGGTCTCCACACTCTTTGAGTTTCACCCCATTTTAGCCCGTGACTCCCATTGGCCCAGTCTTTGCGGCATCCTTGGAGTATCTTTCTGGCTTGCTTGGTGCTCATCCCCGGTTTGTTTTCACCTTCGCTATTTGTTATTGTTCGAGTCAACTTTGTCCCCTCACACTGCGCAGTACGCGTATACGTTTTTTCTTGTCCTGTTCAGTATTTCGCCTTTCTGGGCTCCCTTTTTGATCAGACTTCCCTGAGTTCACCATGATTTTTTTTTTATAACGCAAAGGAGGCGTTTTTCGCACCTCTTTCGTTTTCCTAAGAGCTACCTTCTTGTCTCCCAGCATCCACGTCTTCTTCCCTTGCTTTGTTGGCCCTTTCTGGACACCAAGCTTTCTCACCCCACCGGTTTGGATAGTTCCGCCCCTTTTCTCCGAGAGGTATTTAAAATTCCCCAATAAATTATCTTACGCTCCAATCCCGCCTTCTCTTTTCCACGACCGTGTTTTTCCCCCCACATACAAACCCTTCACTCCCTTCCAGAATTTCCCATTTTCTCCCCCCTCTTTTCTCCCTTTGTAGCCGCTCTCTTTCCTGTTCCATCCACCCCCCTCTTTGATGACTCCGGTCCCTTCCTACTGGCTAGCGCTGTCCCCTGCCGTCCTCCCCATGGTTTTGGTTGCGTCTCCCTTTCCCTTCAGCCTTAGAAGTTCACTTCGATTATTTCCTTTCCTTCC
>Ga0179593_1310117_pt1 | contig 15599 bp, 19 predicted proteins | sample CZODoug2_1_08_16_FD_185931 | JGI IMG/M metagenome (GOLD analysis project Ga0179593, IMG submission 185931) | Vadose zone soil fungal communities from Angelo Coast Range Reserve, California, USA - CZODoug2_1_08_16fungal (PacBio error correction) | ecosystem: Environmental > Terrestrial > Soil >... | reverse complement strand
TAGTCCTAAATATATCCATGTCATACAACAGCCCCCCAATCCGGTTGCTTCCTCACCTCCGCTTAATGAGACCTATGCCCGAATAAGTATGCCTCTAACTGTAGGGGCTCTCTAATTTCCTTCGGTCGTATTGGTTATATTTGTCTCCGTTGCCTCTCCGGCCCTTCTCATTCTGTTGCTTTTCGGTCAACTTCCCCCCAATCCATGTAGGTCGTCATTCTGGGATTTTCGGGCCCTTCCTGTTTTGAATCCTCCTGCCCCCAGGCAGCTACAAGCCTCCCTCCCCTACCTCTTACGATTTCTCTATTATCGAAAGATTCAGTTTTACCAACCTCTTCCCTTTTAGCTTAGCCTTTGGTGTGTTTTTTTGTATCCCAGGAACAGTCGATTTCATTACTAGAGTCTTCACCTTCTTGCGGATTGGGTGTTCACGCCTGTTCGTTGAATTCCCTTTTTATTTAGTAGAGAAGGTCTGAGATCTTCCTCTTTATTTTCCCCACAATTCGCGGCAGTTTTTGTGCTATTTCGGAGCGAGTCACTGGCGTCTGCCAGACTATCATGTGTGCTCCTATTTCACCCTTCCCCCTTCTGCTTGTTTGTCATTCAAGATTCTTGTCGATCTTCCCCTTTTCTGTCGATGCGGTTGATCCCGTCTTACGACATCCCCAGCCCCTCTTCTCCTTCTAGTCGGTCTTGGCATGTATTTCCGCTACCTGAACTTGCCCCTGCTGTTTCGGGAATACATTGGAATCCGGCCGCCTTCCCCGAGCGATGCGCTTGGTATGAATCCGTAGTTCTTTCGTCCCTTCCCCCCCTCGTCCCTCTCGGAGTTCGGTTCGGGTTGAAAAACTCCCGCATAACTCACATTGTTTTTTCATGCGCCACCGATTTACACCGGTCCCTCTGCTCGCCTCTCGTTTGCGGATACTTAGTTTTATCAACTCTTTTTTTTCCTCTCCCTTCCACCAGCTATGCAGGAACGTGCTTCCCTTTATTCCTCCCCCAAAGTTTTTATCCTTTTCTCCTACTTCATCGTGCTGGCTTGTATCTTTAACAAGGCGTAGTTCTTCATTATTTTCCCTTCCCCCTTTGGGTTGGCGTATTCTTTGGACCCGGATGTCTATTTTGTTGTTTCCTCTGACTTCATTTTTGATGGTGTTCAATTGTCCCATGCGATTTCTCCATCGTGCACAATCTTGCATCTTATGTCGGTCTTGGGAAACCTTACAGTCTAATCTTTCGGGCTTGAGTATTTTGCCCCAATTCTTTTTCGTTCTGTGTTTGTTTTTTTCAATCTTCCCCCCCTCTCTGTTCCGACTTGTGGTCCAGGCGTGGGATGGCCCGGTCTGTAGCGAACATCGTTGCTGCAGAACTCGGATTCCTGACTAGTTCTCTGTTGCTTGCGCCGGTTCTGCCTCTTACGTTTGTTTGTTGCATGAAGCATGGGTGGGGGCCCCGCCTTCCATTTTCGTTCTCCCCTTTCCTTCTCCTGATGTTGCCAAATCCTGGACCCCTTTTTTACTCGCGTTACACGGTTCTCTTCCTTTACTTAGTAGGTTCCTTGGTTACTTCCAGTCATGGTCGTTTTCCTTCTTCTTTTTCTGCCGCGGAGATGTTCGAAACCGACCCACTATCGTTCCTTTGCATCGACAGTCCTGTCCCCCGTGGTGTCAAGGCCAATGTTGCCAAGCTTTGCCAAGTCGGTTCAACGCCTTTCCGGCCCCCCTTTTGTTCCTTGATAGACTCAGGATCTTCGGCTTTTTTTCTGTACAATTCGGTCATTTTATGTAACAGTGCTCGTGGGCAACCCCTTTCCTCTGATTCTCCGTTCAGCGCTTCCCAAGTTTTGAAAGAATTCGTCACAATACTAGTTTTGGACCGTTCCTACGATCCGGCATGGCTTCGCTATTCTCTCTTTTCCTTCTTTTTTTTTTATCTCTCTCTGACGCATGCGCTCCGGGTGAAGGCAGGCTCTTCCTTTTGTACCGTGTCTCCCCTTTTTTCCCTCCTGCTTGGTCAGCGGCCTGACGCGATCTTTTTTTCCTCTTTTCCGTTAAGGCTGTTTTAAGTTGCCGATCTCCTCCAGCCTCTAATGAAGTGAATTTACCCGAATCCAGATGATCTCCTCTTCTTTCACCGACTTGCTTTTCGTTTGTTCACATTTTTCCGACCTGCCGTTTCCAGTGAATGGCTCTCCCCCCCCCTCGTTCATCGGCTTTTTCCTTTTTTCGATCCTCTGATTAAAGTTCTCCTCTGGAAAGCGAATGTGTCGTCCCCGTCTCAGACGACGTCAATTCATGACCGTTTGACACTGCCCCTCCCCTTTTTGCCATCATGGGTGTTTGCCGATGCTTTTTCCCCCTCATAGCCGCGCTCCCCTGACTCCCCCTGCCCTCCTTCTCTCCTTATTGTCGTCCCCCGGCCGCGCCGACGAGTCTTTGTTTCCTTCTCTCTTAGTTATTAGTCCCTTAAAAGAGGTAGGCATCCCCACACTACGGCTCCCTGCACCTTCTCCAGCGACTGGCAGTTCCCCGGCACTAAGTAAGCGCCGACCTTGCCATCAAGCCCGACCACTAAGCGGGATACTTTCCTTCACCCCCGACAGTATGACCTGCTATGAGCAACTCCATTGTTCTCCCTTTTTGTCTCTTTTATTTTCATCTCTTTCCTCCCCCTCCCATTTTTCCAAAGTCGCTTACCCTCCTTCCCACAGAGAAATAGAATTCGCTTCACTACGCTACAGCTTCGGACAACCCCTCATTCATCATCCTCCTTGGCAAATACGCCGCCCTCAGTCCCATGGACTTCGACTTTTTCAATTCGAGGCTAACCCTCCTCCGGAATGAATGATTTCAGGTTTGTGAGAAGGGCGGCCCTCTCTCTTTTTCTTACGCTGATTTCTCCCGAGCTTTGCCTTCCTCCCCCCTTGTTGGTGTACCCACGCCTGGGCGTTCTGGTTTTTTTGCCCCCCGACAAGACCCCTCCGGCTGTTCTGGTGCCGAGGTTCCTAATCTCGTAAAATTGGTTATTCCAGCTCCCCCCCGCTTGGCCTTCTTACTGTTTCCAAAGTCCGAACCCGACTTGATCCCCTCTCTTTCCTTCGTTCCTGTCCCTGATCTTTGACCACCTCTCTCTTTCTCCCCTCCCGATGATGATTGGCGTTTGACTTTATAACACCCCTATCGACCGGGCACGGCCGATCGCAAGAAATTATTGCTCACCGTCCCTCTCTTCTCCTCTTTTTTACATCGACGCCCGTTAGCTGGACAAGGTTGATTGACGAACTATTTTAACCCGCTCCTTTGCTTTTCCTCTTTCGATGTGTCACAGAGACCCACCTTTGGACCCACCTGGCTATACCATGACATTTGTCCCCGCTTCCCTACTTCATTCTACCCCGATCCTCACGAGTTTAATCAGATACTTCCTTAGTCCAGTTTTACCGTTCCTTTTGCATTCTCCCCCGGAAAAGTCCCCCACGTTCTCTGGCGAATGCCTGATGTCTTCATCAAAAATAGGCGATGACGATATTTGGGAGCCCCCGCTTTCTCTTTTTCTGTTTTGGCGTGTATATTCTTCGGATTTAGTAACTTCAACCAAGACTTGTGTCCTCTCCTCAAGGCGGCATAAAGTCCATTTTAGGGTATTTGGAACCTCCCCCCGCCATTGCGGTTTAGCGAGTTTAGAGAGGCAACCAATTTCATCCCATACTTCCCGATCTCCGTCACTGTATCTCGCCCGGCGAATTACTTTTACCGTATCTCTCTCTCCGGTCCTTTATTTTCTCTGGTGGATTCAGCCACGTGATTTTCCCCCTTGGGTATTGGGACATTTTTCTTTCTTTTAGGCCTGCTCCTTTTCTTCTCCCTCCGTTGTTTTTTTTTATATCGTAGCGCAGCCTAATTTTCACAGACCCCGTCACCCTCCCCGGTGCCAAGATTACGGTCTGATAAGACCTCGTTGCCGCCCCGGGAAAGGAGCTCTCGACCCTTCCGTCCCTTCCTATCCTAGGTTTCGGCTGGCGCGATTCTTCCTTACGGTCGTACGAACCGTTGTGCTCATGGTCTCCAGTGCTCGATAAAATTTTTCCCTGTACGTCCTTGCCTCTCCCTTGCCTTTTCTCGGCCGCACATTGGTTCTGGTTTGAACGACCGCCGAGTCCGGTTTTACGTCGACAAGCTTCCCATCATTCTCTGCCTCGTCCCCATATTTAATATCCACTTCTCCTTCTTTCCTTCCTCCACACCATCAGGCATTCGCTAATGGGAGCGAGTTTACGCGCTCATCTTTTTTAAAAAAGTCCCTGCGACTAGAGTAACCCTTGCAGCCTGTCCCTTTTCTTCTTTTTCGATCTTCTTAATGTTCTTCCGACCTCTCATTGTTTTCTTCTCCAGGTTTCGATCACAGTGGTGTCCCCATTACTACTGGAAGTTAGGGCACCTTTTTTCTCGCTTATAGCGCGAAAGCCGCCTTGAAAGCCTTTCTTCGTCAGATTACATACCTCTCCTCCTTCTTCGATTTCGGTCATAACTTTGGTCTTTTCTTTGTAGATAGTTTTTTTGCTTTTGTTGCTTCAGTAACGGCAGGAACATAAGTCCTCCTTCGAATCCTTTTGGATTGCCAGGAGCGTGACGGCGCCTCTAAACCCACGGACTCGGACGCGCTTGTTACGAGGTCAGGACTACATTTTCTCCGGACGCCTGTAGACGATTGTCCCCTTTTCTGGACTTCACGTCCCTCTCCGTCCCCCTTGAAGAAGACTATAGTGCTTCTTGGCGTTTCCCTACAACCCGCCCTCATTAACGACCCAGGGCGTGGTCATCTCAAAACTAGTTTCCCCCTGGAATCTCTTCGGCGTCGTACGCTTTTTGTCTCACGGTTTTTTCTTCACTTCACAGATCTATAAGTGCCCCGATTTCTTTGGAATAAAGTTGTTCCTGTAACCGTTCTCCCACGTCCATTCTCTGGCGGGCTGGTCGCTTTCCCCCCCTTATTTTTAGCCCTCAGGTTTTTTTTTTGTTGAGCGTAGTTCCAGTTTCTTTTTTGCCGCCTTACGACTTTTGATGTCTTCATAGGAACCCACTGCCTTCCCTCCTATCACCATTCGGGCTCATGATCTGCATTAATGTCTTTCGTTGGGGCCCAGTGACGTATCCATCTTTTCTGGTTGATTGGCCTCCAATCGCGCCCGGTTTTTGTTTCCCCATTCCCTTCTCTTGGAATCCGCTTTTTTTGGTCAGTTTTCGTTGTTGCTCCCCCTTTTCCCGTATCAGAAATCCTGTTTTTGAATAAGATCAACGTCCGCATTCATTGCTATCTTCGGTTTTCAGAAATATCAGGCTTCTGGGCAATAAGCGGGGTCTCTCTTATCTCTCTTCTTTACGGTCATCGGCTCATGATGTCAGAGGTTTAGTGTTCCTGGGACTTTTTTCCTAGGAAGTTTCCTTTCTCAGGGTCACAGCCTTCTCTTCTTTCCTGTCCCGCGGATCAGATGCGCAGTTTCCCATTCCAGGAGATGGACTCTTGATTCCCCTCCCTTTCCAGTCCTTTTCTTCTTTCCTTGAAAAATGGTGCCACCACCTGACATTCTTGAAAACCGTGCTTCTAATTCGTTTCCGCTTTTTTTAGGAGTTTTCGCTGTTAGTTTCCCTTCTTTGACATTTCTTCCCTACCAACGAAAGGTGGACTTTTTCCCTTCGTCGTTTCACACTATCTTCCCTCTTTTTCCCTCTTTTTTCTCCACGTCCACCTTCAGCGCCGCAGTCTTTTCCCTTCTCCCCCCCCGGAATTGATCCCTTCTATCCTCCCTCCTCCTGTCGTGTGAGTCTCGACAGCTGCCGCCGGATCGAGGCCGTGTTACTTTCTTGAAGTTTTCCCTTACTTAACATCTTCCCGATTTTTCTGGGATCGCTGAAACGTCACTCATCTTCCATTTGCCCCCCTCTAGTTTCCATGATGTCCTCCATGCTTCGCAGGGGAATTCCGCGAGCTCTCTGTTCTGATTTAAAGTGGTTGATCTCTTTCAGGGTCTCCCTACATTGCTGTGTTTCCCATTTTTTGAGTTGCAGGCCCTCTGATGCACTCCCTTGAGGCCTCTGATTCTACGTGCTCCCTCTGCTTCTCCCTTGCGACCCAGTAAAGCGACATGTTTACACGGAACCTCCCCGATTGCTCATGACGTTTTTTCCCCCCTGACGAGACCTGTATTGAATTTTCCTCAGGGCGTTGTACCTGTAAATATAGCCTGCGATCCCTTTTTCCCTTTCCCCTCCTTCCTCTCCCTCTTCTTGTAACTTCCCCGGCCGATATAGGAGTTGGTTCCTTCATTTCAACGAGGGATTACTTCTCCCCTCCGCTTTCCGAAATCCGATTCTCCCTGTTTGTTCGCAGCTGGTTCCCCCCTGTCCCTTTGAAGCGCGAATTTTGTTATAAGCCCCCGGTAAAATATTTCTACTTTCCGGTTCCCCCCCCTCCGTACATTATTCCGTCTCTGCGCACCTTGGTGCTCACTCTGGAGTCGATCTTCCATCTTTTTCATCCCCCCCCCCCATGAAGTCTTAACTTCTGCCAAACGAACCGGACCCCACTAGACACCGCAGGTAAATCTCCTCTCCCACACGTGTCAATGACTTCACTCCCCTCCCCTCCCCCGTCCACTCGACGTTCATGCCCCAAACCTTTTCGAGGACACCCGCGGCCGCGTTATCTATTTTTTTGGACGGGCTTAGCAACTTCTAAGACGTTGTCCCCCGTAGTCGATGAGCGAGTTGGGGGATACTTTTTTTTTGACCCCCCACTCAGAGTTCTTTCTGCTGGGCTTGCGACCCGGACAAGGAACCCTCCTATAGAGTATTGTATTTTCTCTCTTTTAACTTGGTCCTCCCCTCAGCCAATTTCTTTTTACGATTTCCATCTACTTTTTTCCCCGAGTTGCCCCGCTTTCTCTTTTCCCCTTTTCGCCGTATTACCGTGAAATCCCTACCTCACCTTTTACTTTCTATTCTGTATGGTCAGGCCTTCCCCTTCATAACCCCCGTTCGACCCCCTGTTTCATCCTTATCGACAGAACTGCTCCTCGACGAGTCGAACTTTTTTCTACACTCCGCGGCTTTGTTTCTTGGTTTTTTCCCAGTTCTCCCCCCTGCCTCACCTCATTCTACCCTCTTTTCCGCTTGCAGAGGCCCTAGTTTCCCTTCTTTTCTTGATAGACTGGCCGACACCTCCCTTAATACCACAGGATTTTCTCTGCCAAACGGTGCGCCCCCCCCTCTTTTCCTTCCTTTGATTTTGATCTGACTGTTTCCGGTTTACCCGTCTGCGAATCTTCCCCCACCAAGGTATATTGGCTTTTTGTCTTTTTTTTTCTTGGAAGCACCCCTTTCGTTGTTGTCGATGAAAATCCATGTTATTCGGAGCAGCGTGTTCTTGTTTTGTTGTTGGCGTTGGCGGGCAATTTCGGCGATTCACCAAGCAGTCCGTATTCCCTTTCTCCGCGAGGAATGCATACAGGCAATTCGGAGAACGACAAGACCCTGAGCGTTGATCCTCTTGCCACAATTCTACTAAGGTCGACATTTTTCAGTTCTAATATCTTCTTGAAGACCTACTTTTCTGAATTATCACCTTCTTCTCAATCTTCCTCCGTTTTTAAAGTGCGGCGTGTTTATCATCCTCATTTTTTGGAAATTTTTTTTATGGTCCCTTTTTTATGTCTTCTTTTTTCCCTTCTTCCTCTCCCCTTCCTTCTACCCTTTCGCTGTTGGTTGAGATTTGAGACCTGCCTTTCGCCCGACCGACCCACCCTTCCCCACATAAACCCGGAAACTTCTTTTGCTTCTCAAGCCGACTTGCCGTTTGAGGTCTCCTAAGGCTTAATTCAGATAATAGTCGTCCCTGGCCCGATTTCCCAGGGCCGGTCGTATCCTGCCCGTGATAATGGTGCCCCTTTTCGAGATAAGTCTGTGGCCCTTTAGTCCCATTTCACTTGCATGTCTCTATCTTTTTTTTGAGGGCCTCGGCCCTTCTTTGTAATCTCCCCAGTAAGGCAATCGCCCCCACCTCCTCCCCCTCCCCCCAACGCCATGATCCCTTAAATATCGTTAATCGAACTTTTCCTCACTGTTCCTTCCTCAATTGCACTCATAGACATTGTTGTGTTGTTCCTTTCTCCCTCCTCCTTCAAAGGAACCATTCATGATCCTGTTTCTAAATATGATTTGACCCTGAAACTTTGAGGATTTGGTTTAGTCCTTTTTACCGACTTTTTTCAGCGTAGATTAAAGGGTTGTTTCTCTCTCCCTTTTATTTCTGTTTTCAAAATTTCCTACCCTGTCTCCAGTAACCGCGTGATAGCGTTCGAGTAGTAACCAGCTTTTGCCCCTATTCCTTTCCTTCCCGATTTCACCCCCTTTCCTTGTTTCTTCGAGGTTCTAACCTATATTAATACGGACTGGCATTTTGTCCCCCCCCCCTCTTCTGGTGTTTTCTTCCGTCCCCCAGGCCACTTCCATTCGAGTCGATTGCTAGGTAGGATGCGCGGGTCGGCGAACGTTGAATCCTCTTTCCTGGGTTTCCTTCGAATCCCCTTTTTTTTGCACTCCGCAGCAGTCCGAACGATTGCGTCGGGACTAGTCCCCCAATGTTCTTTCTTATTACCCCGTCCCCACCCTATATAGGATTTGTTTCGTGCTCTCGACAAATGACCGGTTTTTTTTTTTTCTCTCCTCCCACTCGATGTAGTACCTTTCATCGCCTTTTTCTCTCTTTCTTTCAGCGTCGTTCAACTTTTTTCTACACAGTCACTCTGCTGAAAGTGCCTCCGATTCTGTTTCCCGCCCCTCCGTTTGGGTCCTGAATTTCCTCATTTCGTTGTTTGGGTCTTGATTTTTCCCCCTCTTTCTCCCATTGGTTGTTCGCCATGCGGCTCTTATTTTAAGCGCCTGTATATTCGTTGCCTCCCCTTTCTTTTTTATGTGGATTCCATATCTGTTGAAACCAAGCTACTCCATCGGAGCCCCTTTCTTTGAGTTTCCTCAGAGCTCTATGAGAGTCGGTTTGTAACCTGTCATGATCCTCTTCTTTCTTTGCTTCCTGGCCCATCGGCCGGCTTCTTTTCTTTTCCCCCCTCTGGCACTTCTTTTCTTTGCAAGGTTTTTTTCTCCATGTCAGCTTCCCCCTATTTTCTACGAAGGAACAGCCTTCTTCCTTAGCTCCTCTTTACTTGCGCCTTCCTTGGTGCCGCTCGCTAAGTTTTCCATGGCAATGAAGCAGTGGATCCTTTTCTATTTCTTCTCACGGTCATCGGTCCCTGTTTCAAATCAGGAACATGTTCCTGTGCAAACGGGTGTCTGCTTGCTTTAGTGCGGATCCGTGGAACGACAATCCCCTTCCTTTTCCTTTCTTCCGGCCCCAGAAGAGGATCGATGAGCCGTACAAGATGCTTGCGGAATTGCAGGCGGTTTTTTTTCCCCCTTTGAAACCCCCCCATGCAAGTCGATTGTCCCCCTACCAGACCATTTCTGGTTTTCTTCTGTTTTCCTTCTTCCTCTATCTTTTTTCAAATAGTACTTCTTTTTCCTCTTCCCCTCGATTGGCACATAAGATAGACCGTACGTCGCCTTTCCCGATTTTGGTTTCCTCCACCCTCCTCCCATCCTCCGCCCGTGGACCGCCTCGATTCAAGCCTGCGGCTTATATCTATATCCATATTTTTTTGTGAGGAGATAGCGCCGCCATTTTATCTGTGCCGGTTTCTTTTTATCAAGGTTGTTCCCCTTTGGTCCTAAAACACTTTGATGGCCCTGGCCTCCGGCTGAAACGGCGTCAAGATATAGGTGCACATCTCGTTTACATAGGCCTTGATTTCTCCCCCCCCCATCCTCCGTCTCTAAGGCGATCATGTCACCAGAGACATTCCATCTTTTTTGTTGCCGGTTCACCGACTGCCGTTGGGTTGTTTTCCTTTTGCCCTTCCCCTCATATTCCCTTCCTCTATTCCTCAACTCAGGCATCGCTTCGTTGATATTCGAGGCTATCAAGGCTCGAACCCTCGACCTTTTCTTTCCCCATCCTCCTCCTGGCCTGTCAATCTGTTTTCCCGCTCACGACAAGGGTCCTTTTTATCTCATAAGGAGCCGATGTGAGTTTTTTTGGTCCCCTTTCAGATTAATTGCCCCTGCCCTTCCGTCTCCCCTTTTCTCCTTCCCCCCTGTCAGTCGCCGATACGAGCTACTGCGTCCGGTTTGCCGGGTTATTTTACCGAGGCTAAGTTCCAGGTTCCTCCCTATTTCCACCCTGAATTTGCTCTCTCTGTTGATTTTAGGGCTTGTAGTTTTGCAATAAGCAACTACCGACAGCGTGCCAGTTACGGTTACCCGTCCCCTCCCCCCCTTCTTGAGTTGCTCTGCGCACAGAAATTTTTTGTTGTGTTTCCCCCTTCTTGATTTTTTCTTCCTCTTTAAGTCCCCCTTTCACCCTGAAGCGTTTCCGGCTTCCCACAACGTCCGGAGAAATGTTCTCTTCTTCACTCGCTACCGCTTTGTTCCCCCCCTCTAAATGACCTCTAAAAGACGTGTTCTTACCTCCCCTCATTCATAAATGGACTGCGACAGTTAATTCCAAACGGTTTTAGAGGATAGCCTTTGAACGCCGAGTCTTTAAGCTCTTTCCCCAACCACATGTCTACCCTCCCACCTGGCGGTCTCCTCCGCTTCCTATCTTATCGTGGCGGTAATACACGGTGACTGTCCCCGCATGTTGCGTCTAGTTTTTCTTTTTCATCCCAGCTGAAATCTAGTCGTTTTTAGTTTACTTTTTCCTTCTGTATCAAAGTGGATACTCCACAGCTCCCTCTGGCCTGAGTCCTATACTGACTCTTCGCCTGAACCCGCCGGGCCAAAGCGGTGAGTTCAGTTTTCCTGCTCCCTTTCATGCAATCCCTACCCTAGCTTTTAGCGTTCGTCTGTTTGATTGTCCTGGCGTTTCTTTCCAACAACCTCCTGCATTTCGACCGGCAGGTATTCTTCAAGCCTCTTATTGACCTCCCTCCTCCCATAGGCGAAGGATGTTTCAATAGTCCCTTGCTGGATACGCTGGACTGCTGACGACGCTCCCTAACTCCTATCCCGCGGTCACTTCTGTTCGGCGAGGTTTTTAACACAGCGGTGGTGAACGTTCCCCTCTAAACCCTTTTAGACTACCGCTCCCCCATTGGAGGTCGATGCCCAGGTCGGAGAACCACATCCCCGTCCCCTCTATTATGACATTTTCTGACTGCCCCCCGTTTGAAGTGTCTCACGTCACACCAGTCGGAGAATCCTCTTTAGTTCCTGTGACATCATGAGATTTAGAGAATGATATTGAGTATTTAGCCTCGTACGCTTTTTGATGGTTCTTATGGCGTCTTTAGTTCCTGCAGGATATTTAAAGCTTTGAATCTCCATGATCTCTTCCCTCGTTGAACCTTTGACGTGTTCAAGCCACCTACTTGACTGCGCCTCTATAGAGTGCCCAATTCCACACGACGCCCCCCATTTTTTCAACTTTTTGACTTACTATTATTAAAGGAAGCCTATATCTTCCTTTATCCCTCTGCTCCCTCCTTGCGCCGTGCCCGTTCTTGGATTCATCCAAGGCTGTTCCATTTTTTTATTTTTTTGGGTCCCTGTGTTTTTCTGGACGACGATTTAGTTTTCCTCCCCAAACCGTTTGTTGTGTTGATTCTTAGCAGCCTCCCTCCCTAACCCCCGTCACAAACCCCCAGGCCCATGCTTTTCTAACAGCCCTGAACTTGACTTGCTCTGCGAACTTTATAAGGCCCGATCCTCGGTCTTCCGGGCGTGCTATTCTTTCCGTTCGGTGTTAATCGGTCCAGTAGTTGATAATTTTTGCCCGCCCCCGGACGCGCGCTCAAAGTATGTGTTCGTCTTTGACACTATCCCCCCCTTGCCTGTTATGAAGGACATCTTTTTCCCTTTTCGGGTTGAATCACGCAGCCCCTTTCCGGCAACTCCCTCAAGCACGTATTCCCCCCTTCAATATCTTCCCTCGCAGATTCATAAGTTTTTCCTTTTCCCCTCAACTTTTTTTTTTTTTTTGGTCTTTCCGCCAATTACCGGTTCCAGCCGTCCTCCTCAGATTTTCCTCTCTCTTCTTACAATCGTGAGGAGGGTCGATGTATTTCTTCCTCCTTTTTCGTTGAGCTGAGGCATTGTTGCTACCGTCGCTGTTACCATAGCCGCCGGGCAGTATGCCTGGATTTTTTTTCCGGTGATACTCTCGCGCGCGTCAAGAGCCTGTCGCGTCCCTTCTTCTGATTAAACCTCATTCGTCCCCCCTTCTTGGTTTTGCTCAGAAAAGTCTCTTGTCGACCGTTCGGTTTCTTTTTTTGATTGAGCGCCATCAGCACCGTTCTTTAAGGCTTTCTCTGGATTGCCTTTGATGGCTCCGGCGAACTTATCCTCGGACCGCTCTTTGCCCGTTTTTGGCGAATTGGAATCAGCAGCAGTTCCGTCGCGGATTGCTTTTTTTTTTCGCTAGAAACCCAATCTCTTTGCTTTTAAAATTGACAGCTCCAAGTTTTTCTTGGTCGGGGAGCCCCAAGCCGCTCCCGAAAGATTAGATTGTCAGCCCCTCCCCCCCCCCCACCGATGTAAGTACCGGCCAAGTCCTCCAGTTTTCTAGCTTTTCTTATTTTTCTTTTGGTCTCCCCATAATTTTCCTTTATCATTGTTGTTCATGACCCCCCCTGTTTTTGGGCTCTTTTAAAAGTCTCATTTTTCTTGTGAGCGGGAGTATTACGAACCTTATCAGTTTCCTCGGTTTAGGGTTTTTTGTGACTCGACTTTTCTATTTCGTTTGGGCCTGGTCGCGAAGTTATGTTTCTTTTGCTTAAATTCTCCATAGACCTTTATCCCATTTCTTGCTCTAGCCTCCCCCTGTCGGTTTGGGAAACTTTGTATCACTCTTCGGTCTGTGGTCTGTTTGCCCAACTGTTCTTCCTTTGTGCCGGTGTCCGATGGAATAGATGTTTGTTTCCTCTGGGATTTGTTGCAGGAGTGTGTCCCTCCTTAGACCGAACTTCGTTTCATTCCTCTCGACCTCCTGCCTCCTTGCTACTCTTTATCCTGGACGCATTGCCGGTTTTTAACGATCAGACAAGTTTCCTTTATTGGGCAATTGAAATTTTTCGCGCTTCTTCTTTCCTGTCATTGGCTCCCCTGTTGTGAAAATAGTCCTTTTCGTCGGCGTTGGGGCAAAACGGGATCTCTTGAATTTGTTTTCCCTTCTTTTTTCCCTCTGTCTGCTTTCCGGATCCTGGAAGCCGGCGGATAGCGTCGCCGTCGCATAGATGCCCTTCGTTTCCTTCTTTTTATTTGCATCGGCGGGACTGAAAAGGTTTGTCCCCCCCACAGTCCCCGTCTTCTCCCACTCCTTCCCGATCATTGTTTCATTTGGTCCGTGCTTCATTAAGCGATCGTAGGCTGTTGTCCCCTTTTTTCCTCATGTTTAAATTCTGTAACCGATTTCGTTGCAAATTGTGATCCCCCCCTATTAGCTTCTCGCTGCCAAGAGGGGCGGGAAATATTTTTTTTCCACGTGAAAATTAGTCCCCTCCCGTCGGACCGGCCTCTCGAATTCCCTTTCCTATATATCTCCTGTCCCCTCCTCAGTGGTTTCTTTCTCTCTCTTCCCCATGCCTGATCGAGGTTGTCAGACGGCTGCTTTTAGGGAATTTTACCCCCGTGTGAATTTAAGCTGGCAGGGTAAGGCCCCCTATTCACGTTTTCCCCGAGCCCCTTTCAGGGTGCGCATTCTTCCGACTTGTTGACGCAGCCTAGCTACTAGTCTCCCCTTCCCCCCCTCAGGTCCTATGATCGATCCTGCTTTTTCCACCGAATTGTCATTTTATTTTGTTGGCCACCATTTTCGTTCCCTCCTCTGTGACAGGCAATTTCTGAGTCACACCTCCTTTACTCTTCTTCTTTCGACGGCCTCATCCGAGCTTCTCCCTTCTCCGGGACTGCGACTTTTAGTCCGTATCGCCGACTCCTTCTAGTGAAAAGTGTCCCCCAGCTTACGTTCTGTCCTGATTTGGCCCTCAGGCTCAGATGTCCCTGTAATCTTCTGCGATCCGCATTAAGTCCTCCCTCCCGAGAATCTTTGAGAGGCACGGTTCCATCGACCTCTCCTCTTCGATCGGTCTGGCTTGGTCTTTCTTCTTTTTAATTAAGAGGGCCGCTCCCCCGTTTCCAGTTTGGATCCCCCCCTCCTCCAGCCATAGTCTTTCAAGCCTTTCCTCTTCCCAACCGGACCGTCAGTTCCGTCGTGCCTAAATTTGCCGTCACCCAGGTCACCCGAGGGGATTCTTTTCGGTTCCCCCCCTCCTGACCATTTATTCTTTTTTCGCACCGCCTTTTTTTCCTCTTTTGGTGAGTGTCGCTTTTTACTCCAGATTGCCGCCCATCACCTTCAATTCTCCCCAGTTTTTCCCCCCCCCGTTACCTTTCTCATGCGCTTCACTACTCCACCGAATTCGACCCAACCCCTTATCTCCCCATTTCCGTGGTCAAGAATAACAGTCCTAAACTGACAGTGCGGATTTCCTGCCCCCTTTCTCGATCCCCGCCATTTTATGCCCGTTCAGTTATTTTGTTTAGGGTCCTCAACTTCTTCCCCTGAGGTCCTCCTTCCCCGAGCCTTCTCCCTATCTTGTAAGGGTACCCCTCGGTTGGCATGATGCCCCCGTTTTATGGCGGGCTTTGAGCCCTTCTCTACTCTTAGGTCTGTCGTTCCGTGGTTTCCGAAGATCTCAATTTCTTTCCCTCTGCAATCGTTCTTGCCTTCCTCGTATACACCCCTCCCATTCGCCGCACCCGCGGGCCAAGAGTAGTCTTTACGTTCGCACTGATCCCAATCCTCACCCCCTCCCTTCAGCCTTTAGTGCCGCGATGCTGATGGGAAGTTCCTGTTCCGGCATCAACACCTTTTTTTTCCTTCCGATAGCAAGAATTTATGCCCCTGCCCTCCGAGGTAATTCATGTTTTTCCCTAGACGCCCTTCCTTTCAGGCGGACGGCGCTTCCTCCCTGCGCCACTTTTCTCTTGCGCGGTCTGTGTTCACCTTCCTTGATCGTAAAACAGCGCAACTCCCTCACACCCCAGGAGGTCTTCCCCCCCCTTGCTGCGACCCACATCCTCCCTCGTTTCATCTTCTTCTTTCCTGGAGTGGTTTTTTGAAGGCGTCGTTTTTCCCCGAGACACCCAGGTCTAGGTCTAATGAAGGAATTTTTTAGTGGAAATCTCGGAGCTTTCTCTTCCAGTCTATGCCTGTATCTCTCCCTTCGGGGCTGGCTCTGCCATTGGCGCCGTCCCCCCCTCGCCTCGGCTTATCGCCGATGATTCCCATGGGAACTCGTGTTGACCCCTTCTCCTGAGCGCTTTTCCGTTCTTTGTCACCTCACTTACGTATTCCTCCCGGTCCTCCTTTTTTCCCTCCGGGTCCCTACAATTATGTTCAATCTGCGCAGCGTCCCGTTCCGTTATGTCTTTCCTTCAGCCCGGCTTTATAACCTGTGGTTGGTGACGGTTTTCGCTCTTGCG
>Ga0179593_1511008_pt1 | contig 15600 bp, 24 predicted proteins | sample CZODoug2_1_08_16_FD_185931 | JGI IMG/M metagenome (GOLD analysis project Ga0179593, IMG submission 185931) | Vadose zone soil fungal communities from Angelo Coast Range Reserve, California, USA - CZODoug2_1_08_16fungal (PacBio error correction) | ecosystem: Environmental > Terrestrial > Soil >... | reverse complement strand
CTCTTGACTTTTTTTCAATTTCTTAATATAAACGAAGTAATTGCTTGTGTTTTTTCTTGAGCAAGTACTCCTTTCGAGTTTCCGATGAAACCGGGTATGTTCCGCTCCTTCCCTACACATGGTAGTAGGACCGGCTCTCATGCGGCAGCTTCTACATCCTTTCAGGTATTCCCCCAAAGCTGAGTGTTGCTCGGTTTCAGGTGATGGGACATGATCTTTACGGTTCCGCCATTTCTCCCTTCATCCTATGACTGATGGGCTTCTGGTCAAGAGCGTTGCAACACCTGCCCGATGTGTTATGCCTTATTCTAGTCCTCCGAGCGTGCACCCCTTTCTCTTAAACCGCTCTCCCTCCCAGTCCCGCTTCTTCTTCAAGTTTCTCATCTCTCCCCCCCCTTTTCGCAGGGTAGAGCCTGTATTTGGTTGACCATGGTCAAAACGCCTTGTTTCGCCCAGTTAGAGATGTTTCGTTTCATTTGCTAAGTTTGGCGTTGATATTATTTAGCGACCCAATGGTTCCCCCTCTGTTTACCCGGTCACGTGCAATTACGATTTTCCCTTGCCTGAACCCATCAACCGCAGAAGATTTATACTGAGTGTAAAGGCAACCTCTTCTGGGTCCAAGTTCTCCCTCTTGCTGTCCCGCAGCTTTTCAACACGATTCAGATCGCCTTCATGAACATCCATTTCTATTTTAAAATTACCCCCCCCTCTTTTTGCTGCTATGCTCAGGATACGGACGTTTGAGGTCCTCATGAGTGACTTTTCTCGAAAGATGGGCCACTTTAAAGTCCCAGACTACCCCAAAAAGACAGCCACCAAAACTCCCGATGCCTCTTTAAAGAGCCTTTCTTGGAAAACATGTTGACTTCTTTTTCCTTGTTCTCCCCTTTTTTTTTCTTTGGTCGCCATGTGAAACACCTTACAAATACTCAAGGAAAAGCGCATACCCCCCTATAGCTCCCCCTTCCCTTTCAAGACCGGCTGGAGTTGCTGGGGTGATGGACCCTTCCTAATTAGCCCTTAGTACCTTTCCTCGTGTTGCTTTTGTTGTGCCACAGACGTCCTCCCCTTTTTTTTGGCCCCCCTTGGTTAAGTTACCATGTCAGCAGATTGGCCACTTTTCCATTCATTTTGTTACCTCGTTGACATCAACTCATGTAAAACCTTTATGATGAGTTTTGCGACCTTCTTTTCTTGAGTTCCCGTGCTCTTTTTCTATTTAACTTCCTCCCCCCTTTGGTTCAGTATTGCGCTTTCTGCAAAAATTTGACTGCCACACCACATGTCCAACGAACGCGTTTATCCCATTGTCCTTCTTCGAGCACGACAGACGAGCATTGCCAACCGAATGAACATTTTCTAGTTCTCGGTGTAGGAGAATCCCCTGCATTCTCAATCTTGTTCCGTGCTTTTGCCTGTAAGAGCTTTCCCTGGAAACCGCAAACTTCTCCCCCCTCCCTCACGTTTCCCGTTCCCCCCCCAACCGAGTGAGAATTGCTCTTTTATGAGGAAGCCAATGAAGACTGCTTTTTTTTTTGTCTAGCAAAGCGATACGGTCAGGTATGGCCCCTCGTGGTTGTACAACAAATGAATCCCGTGGCCCCTCCGAGCATAGGTGATGTCATCATTTTTCTGCATGCTGACCCGCCCTGGGACACTTTTCATTTTGCATTTTTTCTCTCAGTTTCCCCACATAATCATTCTTTTTTTTGGCTCTTCCCTTTTGAGGTTTATATCTGGCCTTTTTTTTTTTAGACGTTGCATGTTTCCATCTACGGCTCATGCTTCGTCCCCTTTTACGGAGACAAGTATTGAGAGCCACATCTTCCCTCCATCGGTTTCCTTCTTCCCTCAACCTGTCCCCTTATGGAAGCTCGAAGATCATTAGTCTTTGAAACAATTGTCCACCTTTTGCTCTTACCTCCTGACGACCCTGACGCTCACAAAAACCTAGTTTTGCATTCTCCTTTGTTGCTCCCTTTCTGTTGTAATCGATGTTTCTTTGAGTCGAGACGATTTGCGTTGCATGTATGATATCGCTGTTGATAACATAGTCTGATCTTTACCAGAATTGACTCAACTGGCCTTCCGTTCCTGTCTTCGTACCCATTACAACGGTGCCAAAAATTTGTAGTCGTTTTTCATTACTGTGGGCAGCTGTGCTGTATTCTGGCGATGGACGGCCTTGATGTCCTTCTGACCTGCTTTCTCTTAATCCCGCCCTTTTTTCATATGGATGCCCTAAAGCGGGTTCGTGTAGCCTCTGTTTTCCTTAATCGCATCCTTTTTTTTATGTGGCCCTTTTGTTCTCGTACTACCGCCTGAATTTGCGACGTAAACGCCTCTTAGTCACATTGGTCATGTATTTTTTCCGCAATAACCCCTAGCCACCTATACTCCTCGTATGTTATTCCCCTTTTTCCCCCCGTAGAGTGGAGTATATGCACTCCATTAATTGTATCTGCGAGTTCATTCACCCCCCCCCCTCGATTTCAACGTCCGGACTTGTCCTTTCAAGTTTGGACTGTGGGTGAAATGCATCGATTATCTTTCTGTTCTTTATAATTTGCGTCCCCTTCTTGTTGGCGGTGTAGGTTTTCTTTTTCCGTATTGATCTTGTTTTGTGGATTGCTTCGTACACTACCTTTTTATTCTTCCTCGTTGTTTACCCATTTTTGTCCGTATCCTTGGAAGATTGCTTCTTTTTTCGCCCTCCCCCTCGCGGAAAATTTTTTGTAAAATTCCCCCCGCCTTCTCCCACCTATCGAGGTTGTGGAACCTAGCGCATCCCCCCTTTTTCGAGGACACCCCCCTTTTTCAACCTTTCACACCTCACGAGTCTATTTAGGTGTTCTCGCCTGTTTTTCGGCGTTTTTATACTATGGATGTTTGCTTATTGACTGTCTTCTGGTTCCGGTCGTTGAATCTCCTCCCTCGAATGTCCTGGTTCTATCTGTAATGTGTTGTTGCCACTGGCAGGTTCTATCAATGCGAGTCATGCCAGCCTGGTCCGCGCAACCAGTACGAAGTTTTCCCCTTTTTTACCCCGAGTCTCCCTTTGCAATACTGTTTTGCCTGCTACTGGCCCTTTAGCGGACTCGCGTGCGGACCTTTTATGATAGCAACTTTTTGGATACTTTGTTCCTCTCCCACCCCAGTTTCCCCCCTCTTCTGGAGAGTCCACACATATAGGTTCTACAGTTTCTTCTATCAGTATTCTTCACACAACACCCCATGGTCCTTCCTTCTTTTCCCTCGACAACCATTTTTAATTGCTTTCCCAAGCACCCAAGGTATCACTCAATAGTAACCCCCACCGGACTTGCTCTTTTCTTTCTTTTTTTTCGCATAGACAATGATTCATGGTAATTCCTTTCGGTTCTTTTTCAGGGGGTTCCAGGTCAAATCACTGAAAAATATGGTTTTTCTCGTGTCTCCTAGCACTATGCCCCCGTGGAGTACCTACTTGGGATTACCCCTGCTTACTTCTACTGAACCTATGGACTTGTGGATTAGCAATTCGCTTGTTTTTCTGATATTTTAGTTTTACTAATTAATAATTCTTTTTACTTATTCCCCCTTTTTTTTGTTGTCTATCCATCTCTCTCACCTAAGACACCAAGTCATCCTAATAGAAGACCAAGTAAAGTCTGTTACCTATCCCGTAAAACAGCTTTTGCCCCCCTGCTCCCGATACCTTCCTTTCTTCTCATCTCCTCCCCTTTCGAAGGAACCCATTTATTTTTCCCTTCCTTATGTGGACTCCCCCCCCCCTCCCACCCCCTTCAAACAGGTTTTTTCACCATTGCTCTTTTGCTCCAACGGAGCCAATTCCGGCCTTTTTTGACTTGATGGTGCTACACGGATAGTTTTCCCTGTTGCCATCCAGATAACACTGGTGCGCTTGCCCGTCAGCCCCCCCCCCTGCGCCCCACCTTTCCCCTGAAGTCCCCCCCCCTGTGTTAGAGTTAGATGTGTGGGAAATACCCTCGCCTTTTCGGTTTTGTCAGCACTGTCCCCTTCCCCCAGTACTCCCCCCCCAAAAATTTTTTCAACACAAGCCACCAGACACCCCGCGATTCCCGCTATGCATGGAGTCGCATTATGCCCCTATCCTGATGGGATGTTTGTTCTGTCACCCGCCTGTTCCTTAATTTTGCATAATTCCGTTCTTGACTGCAAGCCCTTTTAGTCCCCCACCCTCCTTTCCCCCCACCCCTCCCACCCCGCACACCTGGGAAAATGCCTTTTAGTCTTTTCTATCACAGCCGGTCACGCCCCGCTCCCTCCCTTGCACCCCTTCCCTTAGATCCCAAACGCCCTGTCACCCCCTTTTCTCGAATCCCCCCTAGCATTTCTGGACTTGTTGCCGGGATAATGTTGTGATGTTCAAGCTTTCCCCCCGAAACACTTTCTTCCCCAATAAACCCTATCGTTTTGGATTCCCGCTTGCTGCGGTGACAGATGTTACTCAAATGGTCGGTTCCCAGCAGCCTTCCGGCCCTTTTTTTTTCTCCTTTTTCCCAAGAAACTCTTGTGAGCCTGGTAGGGCCGCCTTACACTAACCCCTAAGGAAAGCTTATTTCCCATCCCCTCCTGACCCCCCAGCACCCAACCTCATTGACGGTCCACTCCCATCCAACTCCCTCGTAGTAGGCCTTTTACCCCCATTGCCCCCCCCCAACTTTCATTGACCAGTTCCTTTGGTACGTGCCTCCCTGTGGGTGGGACTGAACTCTCCTAATTCTAGGAATTAATTTGGATTTATTTCTCCGTCTCCAACTCCAATCCTTTTTATTGATGGTTTTTTCCCTTCAAATCCTCAGGACCGAGATAGATACCTGGCGGTCTCCCTTCTTCCCTTGCACCCCGAACTACCCTGTCCCCCGTTACCCCGTAAAAGGAGTTTCCTCCCCACAGTTTTTCTATTTTCTCCAGAAATGCAAACCAATCCTATTCCATCCCTCCCCGCTACCTCCCCCCCCCTGTTCCTGATTCTTGGCAACGTACAGACCTTGTCTGGATGCCTTACCCCCCTTTTTTTTCTACAATCACCTCAAAATCGTCCCCCTCCCGCCCCCCCCCCCTCCCAACTTTTCCACTATTCTTTGAACCCTGACCTCCCCCCTGGACTTTTTGGTCCAGCACTACGGACGTGATATTTTGTACCCTAAACCTGCGGAGGAACTTTTTTTCCCCTGTGGCCCCCATTGCTTCTTTCTTATCCCCCCCCCCTATATACACTACGTCTTCCTGCATAGCAGACGGACAAACGGAAGCGGCTGTCCGCAATTTACCAACCTTTACAATTCCTTTCCCTCGCCTTCAACTTTTTTGAAGTGAGGGCGAGTTTCCCATCTGAGTGGAAGCGAACTTTCCACTTTTTTCGTTAACTACTAATGTCTCCCCCTCTCGATCCTTCCTCATGGTGCGGTATATCCCCCCCTCTTCTTTATTTTTGCTCGCTTTATTAAACTCCTTTTGGCTCCATTTTTGAAACGTCCCGCAAGACTGAGCGTCAGATTTTTTTCAACAATTCAACGTTCCTCTCTCTCCCGAAATAGATCTTCCCCCTCCCCTCTCCGCTACCTCCTCCCCCAACCCTTTGGATGATGTACCGCTCAATGTTTTGTCCCTTCCCTTTCCCCTCGTGCATTTGTATAAGAATAAACTTTTCCAACCAGGATTTTTTTACTCCCCCCTTTTCCGCTTCGGCAACAGGTATTTAATTTCTCCCCCGGCCCCCCTCTTTTGCCAAACCTTCCTCCCCTTTTTTTTTTCTTTACTTGCATGTCCTTCCACTTTCCTACGCTACCTCCCCTTCGAAATCATACAAGGACGTCTGATCTTCGAGTTTTTTTGCCTTTTTCCTCTTTCTTCATCCCAGCACCGTTTCCCCCCCAGCTGAGACGTCCTTCTCTCTCCCCCCTTTTCTCCTTTGAACTATCAACCTCCCCCTTTTCACTTTTTTGCCTTCTTTCTTTGATTTTTTGCCCCCCGGAGGGTCTTACCCTTTTCTACTACCGCTTTCGTTGGCCTTTTTCATTTTTTTTTTTCTGTGGCATCAAGAGGCTTCCGGAAATGACCCTAAATGTTGATTCCTTATTCCATGCAGTCTCGGATCTGGAATCATATCCTGTTTCTTTCTCTTATCAATCCCCATTCCCCTGTCAAACCGATGTTCTTCTCAGACATTGGTAAACACTATTCTCCGTTCAATTCTGAGCACAAGGGTCTTTAATATTTCCTTTTGCCACCCAATCTCTAAGATTCTTTTCAAAACACCTTGCAAGACGGCAAATGCATGCCCTCCTGTAAGGGCTCCTTTCGGCCTTGTTCCCCCCCTCCCACTTTCCCCTTTCCCCCCTACCCCTCACACAGGTAGGAGCGATTAGTTCGAGGCCGTTATTCGTGTCTTTTCTGCCTTTTTTACAGGGTTCAACCTTTTCTGATTCCCCCCTCCCCCAACTTTTAAGCAACCACGTTCCTCAGAGATCCAGTTGATCCCTCACGCTTTTCTCCCTATCGGCATTCCTTTTCTTCTGCGTTGTTTCCCTTTCTTTGCCAGGCAGATGCATTAATTATCCATCTCTAGGCAGGGATCCATGAGGATTGTGACCCCTCCCCCCCCCCTACCACCCAATGTTGTATGGCCCCTCCCTTGTAAAAAAGCTATTATCGCATCCCCATTTCTTGGGATGTCAGCGAATTGCTTTTACTTGCTTCATTCAGTTGAGTACCTCATCAGAGCCCCGAGAATGACAGGGTTTGAATGACCTATACAGTGTTTGCCCCCTTGACCACGCAGTTCACAAATCCTGCTCCATTTGATGATCTCCCTTCCTCGTACTCGACGACCCTCATTTCCCGTCTCCGTTTTTCAAACCCCTAGAATTTTTCGGCCTACCTCCGGCTTCACTTTCCAACGTACACCTCTACCCCCTCCCTCTGTAACTGGGAAACCCTTGAGCTTTGACAGGGCATTCACCCCTCCAGGTATTTACTCGTTTTTCTTTCTCCCCCCTTTAATTGGAGCCTCGACAACCTTCCATTAAACTGTGCCCTCCCCCTTTGGTACCGAGGCTTTCTTCTGATTCCATCTGGAAGAGTAACCTGGAGGACTAGAATAATTCATCCCCCACCCTTTGGGTGGTTTCCCCGTTCTTTGTTCTCCTCCCCTTACCTCACCCCCCACTCCCTTCCGGCCTTTCTCACTTTTCCTTCTCCTTCCCTTCTGAAATATAAGTCCGCCTCCCCCCCCGCGCCCCTCCAACCTGCCTTTTTTCCTGACAGTTTTAGATATTGCCTCTTGACGTCGCCCCGTTTGTTTTCTACGAAGCAATGTTTTTCCCATCTGACGTTTTCCAACTTTCCCCCGTTCATCGTCTCGCCACTTGTCATTGCTTGGAACCATTCACCCCCCAGCAGCCAAGCTCACTTGTTTTATTTAAGACTTTCGGTTCCCCCAGATCTTTTCCTCTCCCCCCCTTTTTTTTTTTTGCTCAGCGATTCCTCTTGACCCTCACCTTTTTCAACCTATAAACGCAGTACGGTGGATTGTGAGATGTCAGCACTTTTTCCCTCACGTGCGAGACGATGAACGTTTTTTTTTCACGCGCAGCTCTGTCCGACACCGGGTTTCTTAGACACACCCACTTGGCCTCTCCTTGCGGATCCCTCGCCCTTTTCCCCCCCTTCCTGTTTCTCCAAAGCCTGCTTTTTCGAGTTACGGGGATAGGGACCTGATATTTCGGCCTTTCTCCTTCCATTGATCAACTTTTTAGTATTGGCTTTTTTTTTTGCTCACCGAGCGTTTCCACACCCCCTCACTTTTTCCGCCTTTATGCCCTACTTTATAGTACCTAGCGTGCACTCCTCTGTCTTCCATCGTCGAAACTTTTACCAGTGATTTCATTCCCTTTCCGGTAATCCCTGCATCAAATTCTAAGTTTCTATCCCATCCCCTTTTCCGTCACCGACCTGGATATTATTTTAGCCCTGTCCCACTTCGGGTGCGCCGTCCCCTCTTTTAGAATGTATACGTTTGCCCTTTTATAATTTTCTTTTTCGCCAATGGTCGATTTTTTTTTACCTCGGTATCTTGCCTTATTTTACGCCTTTTCCTTATCATCCCACTTTCCCTCTTGAGCCTCATTTTTCTGTTCTTTTTTGTCAAGGTCCCCTTTTGTTTCGCGTGTTAAGCGACTTGAACCTGTCCTCTCGCTTTTCTTCTGCCTCAACCTATCCTTCTTCCCCGTAGACCACTTTCGCCCCCTCCACAATTGATGTTCTGCCGTCTATCTCTTTTTACCTTAGATGCTCCACCCCCTTTTTTTGTCCTTTTTCCTTTTCCCCTAATGTCTTTTCCTAGCCGAGAATGATGGGAAATAGGGCACTCCCTCCCCCCCCCTAGTCCTCGGATTCTGATATTCAAGCTCAGAGTTTTAACAGTTCTCCTTGATCCTTTGTTCTTCACCTTTTGTGTCTCTAGCTTAGCCCATTTTGAACATTTCCTGCATCATACACGAAAACTTCCAACATCCCCCCCGACATCCCCACCCGTGTACCTTGCAATATTCCTTTCTGTGATTTTTTTTGGTGATGAACGTCCTAATATTCCCGCGCTAAAACCCCACCGTGGGTCGTTCTTCCGTTTTTGTAACAGATTTCTCTCCAATTGGAGGAAATTTAAGCTGGTAATAAGGGCCGATATTGGCACTGATCATTTTTGAACCGTACAGACACTCCTTCTTTATTTTTTTAAAACCTTTCTTTCGTGAGATCTCCCGTGTATGATTAGAACCGAGCTGCTGACTTCACTAAGGCACCCCCCTTTGGAGTCTGTCTTCTGACGCTAATGCCCCTGATACATGCAAACAACCCCCTGCCAACTTTTAACGCGTTCTCTTGCTACCTTCGCCTCCAAGCCACGTCATTACAGTTCATGACCAATTGAGTTCCGAGCTTGCTCAGAGTAGGAGACCTCCGCACTTCCATCATTTGAGACTCCTCCTTCGTTCCTTTGCACCTCCACCGAAACCCTACTTTGTCAGTGTGCAATATGATTTCTATGGCTTATTTCTTCCGATTTTCCAGGAAGCCAGACTAGTGGATCTCGCTCTCACAGTCCTATACTTCCTTTCATTTTTGACCCTAGTGGAAGCGAACCATGAAGGAAGGCCGTCCATTGCAATTTATGCCTCCTTTTTAGCCTGCTCCACCAAACCCAATGTATGTGATGTTGGGGGCAGGTAGAGAGTCTTCCCATTCATCAAATAGTGGTGGTGCGCATTTCGCCTTCGCTTTGTCCCTCCTGCTTTTTTTTTTTTTTTCCGACTAGTGTCCCTGTGATTTTGCCAAATATAACGTGTCCTTAACCCTTTCAACGTGAGACAAGGGGTATTTTTTGAGCCCTTTATCACACTCACTCCGTTTTTTTGCTACTCCCTCCCTTCCTTGATGGCCGGATATAGATCATGTAGTTTTACGAAAAACTGGCAAAAGGTTTCTACTAACTCTTTGACGCCCATCGGACGAACTTTCCCCCAACAAAAAATAGGTGTGATCGCAGGTTGCCTCATGTGGTACTTTCTTCTTCATCATTTTTTGCGGCTCTCCTCTTCCCTCATGCATCGTCGCTCTTTATGTTGGCCAACTACTTTATTTATCTTTCCCAGACCGGAACCACCATGGCCGCGATGTACAATCCTTCTTTTTTGACTTGACCAACTCCGTTGGTTTCGTGTCATCACGCTTTTTTCCCTCTTTTTTTGTGGGTATTTTTTGTCTGTGTTTGAATTGAGTTGCCACATTTTCGGGCTGCTATGCGTCATCCCGCCCGTCTTTCATCTTCATGTTCCCAAGCTGTTGTGGGGGCCTTGGCTGAGTTATCCTGCTGGTGTCATTTGGATATCGCGTTACTGGTAAACGCCTTTCTGTACCATTGGTCCTTTTCTTTCCCTTTTTTTTGTTTCCCCTTTGCCCTTCGGCTTCCAATTATCTCTGCCTTTTCCGTTTCCCCCCTTTGAGCGGAATATATCATTAAGTTGCGATTATGCTCTTTCATTTCCCCCCCTAACCATCCTCTCCCAAAGTTCTCATTAATTTTGTCACGTGGGATTGTCACTTTTAGGCATTTCTCCCCAACCTTTCTTATTATTTTCTGACCGTCAATGTGGCGTGTTGTCTTGCTGTCTTCCGCTCTTCGCGCCGTTTTGTTTTGTATGAGTCTCAAACTAACAGAGTTTCAGCTTTGGTTTGCCACCCAATCCCTCCTCCAGGAGTCCGATTCTTTATGTTATCCATGCTTTTCGGAAACATGTTTGTCAACCAAGCAGTTCAAAAGGATATCCCCCCAACCCTATAGCCTGGTTGATGCCCCGAGCGCCGAAATTCCTTCAATTCTTGAACGAAAATACACCCGTCAAAGGTAGGAGTTCTAGGTTGTATATACCTTTCAGAGGCGTTGGAAACTACGGATGTGGGATATAGATGGCAGATTAAGGATGTGCCCTTAACTTTCACAAGCATATGGTTATATCTGGTGTAATGTGGGGGACTGTCATTTTTCATATCATCTTGTCCAAGTCCATCGACCGCCTATTGACGCACACTACGGTAGGCTTTTTTAACCCCTTGCAGCATTACCTCAATACTGTTCCAATACATCATTAGCGGACTCTCTGTTGTTGCCCCTCTTTATGCCGACCTTGACATGTTTCTGACCTTCTTACCCTACCTCCTAGATCTCCCCCCCACATATAAGTTTCCCACTTTGTCCTTCGTAGGAGTTTTTTGGTTCTTATAGATTCCTTCAAGCTGCACCATTTTTTTAACTTATGCAAACTATTGGAGCACTCGTTCACCCCGCGGCTCTGCTCGGTTTTCTTCACTTCCCCAGGACTCCGGAAGAGGAGTTGAATGTGGCCGGGCACCCCCTTGCCCCTATGGTTGCCTGCGATCCGAAGCGTTCCTTGGATCGCGATTCCTTGGGCTAGCGATTTCGATTTTTTACCAGATGTACTTGGTTAGTCCTTCGCAATGCGTTTTGCTTGATATTTAGTAAATGCCTTTCTTTGTAATCCTTTGTTATTTTGAGGATGCCAGATCATAAATATCAGGACAGTTGACCGATACAGTTACAGATGGTAAGATACTCCTTACCATTCGCTTATTTTCCCCCCTTCTCGCTATCAGCTTATTCGGCCCTTTAAGGAACCCATCCCAGTTCTTTCTTTCCCTTCCCTCCCCTTCGCTTTCCCCTCTTAATACGGTCTCTTACCCACGACTCCTCCAGCATAGTTTTCCTGTGTACCTTCTACTGTTTTTTATTGGGCATCCAGATTACTTTTTTTCGCTAACAAATACGTCCCCCACTTAATGACTTCCCCACAATAATTTTAGAATTTTTTTTGGGAATATCTCAGATGAAGTTCGGGTAAGAAATGGTCAACCAGTCTCAAAAAAGTTGGTACATCCCCTGACCAACAGCCTCGATGCCTCATGACTTGGCAGTATATCCTTAGTAACTCTTTGCTGTAATGGCCGGTCAATTGTGAAACGAAGGTCCTTTAATTTTGTACCCCTGGTCTCTTCCTGACGAGGCCCCTTTACAGTTGCCCACATTACGAATAGAACCAGGCGTAGTAGTATTTCTATTCCCCGCCCCCTGTCCGCCCCCCTCCTTAAGAAGGCAAAATCCCTTATATCCACTCCTCTCAAGGTCTAGGTGAATAACCCTCTATCCCCCTCTCCCTCCCGGTACCCCTTTGCTCCTTTCCCCCCCCATCAATTGTCCGGAACACATGGCGTGATTTTCAAAATAGATAGTTTTTTTTCTCCTTTTTTTTTTTTTTCGACCACCTCCCCCTGGACAAGCAGCCTCCCCTTGGCCTCTGGCGTGCCAACCTCCCACTAGTCGATTCTTCGTGTTTCAGACTCCTTCCCACAAACCGGCATACTCCCGACCCTCCAGCCCTTCCCCCCACCTACATGCGGCCTTACTCCAATTAACTGTTTTCGTCTTGTTTTTTTAGCCTCCTGAGCCTCACCCCAACAGGCACGTCATGACCCTTCCTTTGTCCTTCTTCCCGATGTAGGGGACTTTGACTCGTTTTTTCCCTCCCTCTGACTCAACCCTAAATAGATTTGAGGAGCAATACGGCCTCAAGCCATTTTCGCTCAGTGAGTGCTGCCCCACCTTACCATGTACCACTTCCCTGCTTTTTTTCCCCTCAAAGTGGTCTTCATACAACTGAACCCATCCTTTCTCGATCCTTCCCCTCTTCCTTCACCCCCAAGCAGCTTGGGCATCCCCCAGCTTTTTCCCTCCGTTTCTTTTCTTGTCTTACCCCCCCTCGAGTTCCCCTTTCCAAAACCTTTCCGCAGACATACCCCAGCCCCACATCTTTCCCCAATCCCGTACGACAGGTTGTCCAAAGCCCCCTCGCTTTCTCTTACTAAGCAATAGTTCCCAGGTGCGCTTTTCCTTTTCTTTAAATCTCTTCCCTTTATTTCTCCCACCGCACCGCTTTAATAGCATCTTCTACGCCAAATTGAGCCTCCACTTCCCCCCCTTACTTCCCCCTTTTGCATCCCCCTAGTTTTTGTGCCTTGTTGTGAATGAGGTCCGCAATTTATTTTTGATTTGGAGCCTATTTCTTGTCTGTACCCCTCCTTCTTCGCAGATTCTTTTTTTCCTATGGATAGCCACGATTTTTCCTCTTTTTCTTTCGCCTACGCCCGTTTTTTCTTTTCAAGTCTTTACATGTGAAGTTGTACACCTCCCCCCTTTTACTCCAGTTCGAGGCGAATTTTTTTTTTCCCCAACCCCGTGCCTCTTTTTTTTCATCAGTCTTAAATAGGGTTGTTCCGTTCCTGTACAAACCTGTTCCACTCGTTGGCACTGCTTGCGGTCTCCTACATGTTATGGTGACCACGACAGTATAGTATTTTCTCTTCCGTTTTTCCTTATGGCCTTTCCCCAGACTACTCCCTAGCATCCCTGGTAACGTGATGTGAGATGGTAGACACCAACTTTTATTATAAGTATTTTTTTCCACCCATGCAGCTTTCCTCCCTGAGCCTATAAGAGAATAATCAAACCCCCCCCCTCATTTTTACCAAGACACGTTTGGCTTCGGCGGGAGTCGGTGCCCCCTCAGCTCTTTGGCAATGGGTTTTTGGTCGTTTTTGGACATTCAGAGCGACGGACGCTTGTGTCCCAAGTCTTCCAACGTTGCCCCTGAGAAAGAAATTCTTCTATCCCTAAAGGTTTACGTAGGTTCTTTCCTCTTGTCTCCACATTTCTGTTCCCCCCTTTTCAAATCCTTTCCCTTTCGTGGCAAGCATTCAGCTGCGGACCTCTTTTTCTTTAACTTCATTCCCGTCCCCACGAGTCCACTGAGCAGGTTCTAGGCCGTTTTCATCTCCATTTCCCTCCTTTTAATTTCCTTAACTTTTTACATTTTTGATTATCTTTTCGTTCTTGCCTTTTTTCTGTTGTGTTTTCCACGCTCCCTCAACCGGTTTCCCAAGAAAAACCACTGTTGTCTCCCATTCTTTGCCGATCTCCTCCACCCAGTGTTGTTTGCCTTATGGTGCACTGGACGATCCATCAGTCTCTCCCCTTGACTTTTTTTCCCCCCCCATTCCCAAATGTTGTTTTTTTTAGTCATATTCCCCCTCTCATGGCCTCCCTTTCTCCATTCGATGTTTATGTCCTCTCTCTTTTTTTTTGATTTTTCCCTTATAGATGAGAATTTTGAAGTGAAGCGACACTCCAGAGCAGTTGTTCCTTTTCCACTAGTCCCTCTTCTTTTTTCCGTTTCTTCAGGTATGGTCCGTCCTCGATTGAAAGTAGACCGTCGCCCAACACCCCCCCTCTCAACAGTCTTTTATCCATACTTCCCTCCCCCCGTCATACCAACCCCTTTCCCTTTGGGTCTACACCCTTGTCCTCCCAACTTACTCACCCCCGGGATTTAACCGGCTCTCAGCATTGGTACTATATACCAATTCCCCCATGCCATCACTTCCCCCCCTCTGACTGGCTTTTTCCCCTGATTTACTCCTTTTCGGTTTCTTCCAGATCTTACTTTCCCTAGAATAGCAACACATATGTCAGGTGAGTTTAAAAGCTTTTCTCTCCCGAATAGACAATTGATGTATTTTCTCGCCATTCCCTCCTTACTTCTCTTTCCATTTCACCGTCCTCCAAACATGTTCTACCGAAAGGATTTTCCCCTATAGGTATGCCGAGCAATTTGTGTTTCACCCTTCCAGCTTTTAGCTTTTCCACCTCCACTTAATTCTTTCTCCTCCAGGTGGGGACACCTTCACCCCCAGTGTAATGCGTCATTTTAAGAATTCGGTTCAATGTCTATTACTTCTCCGTTTGTTTTGTTGCTACTTCCTTGCCCTCCCTTTCTCACACTTTAAATCTTTTTGTGTTGTTAGATTTTACAGCCGTCCACGAGCGCTCTTTAAACGTTCCCCTTTTCGAGTCCCGCACATGGAGTCGTAGGGAAACCTGGATCTTCTCCCTATCGAACCTGGTTCCGCCTCTTGGGGGTTGGAGGGTGCCACTTGGGTGAGGCCTCTTCCTCCCATGAGAAAGCCGTTCTTCTTGGATATCGTTCTAGTTGAACCTCACCTGGAGTTTATGTTAGTTTTGAGAGTCCAAGAGAAACTTTTCGTTTTTTTTACCTTGTCTTCCAGTTTCTTGCAGTTGAATGACTGTTTTCGCTCCAATTACAGGTGGTCTTCCCCGACTTAAAGACCTGTCTGCCTCATTGCTTCAGCTAGAGATTGTAAGGTCTTTTTTGACGTTTCTTCCCCTGATTTCCTCAAAAATTTTTCTACGTGTGGTTTCTCGGTTCACTTCGTTATAGTACATCATCCCTCCCTGGAGAAGCTCTTTGTTAGTGTCGAGGCACCTTCCTTTTTGTCTCTTTTTTCCTATTGCATTAGAACCCTTTCCGTTTCTATGATGGCCTTCCACACGATCAGATCGCCGCATTCCACGTTCGACTCAATACCCCCCCCCTCTTTTGATCTATTCTTTTTTCAGGCTTCTCCACTTGGACGTTCTGTTCCCTCCTCATGCTTCTGCGATAACTGATGGGACACCTAATATCCCCCCCCCCAACCCGCCGCCACTCAGTTCCTGATATTCAGATTTCCCTTTCTTATCCATGCTTCTTTAGGAATTGTTCCCACCGTGGTTCGACCCATGTTTTCCCCTTTTTTTACCCGCTTCCCCCAAATACTGAAAGTTTCCACCCCTTCTCTTTTTTTCCACATTTCCTCCCGGCTTTTCCGGGCGGGGATGAGATTGTTCCCCGTAAAACTATGTTTTGAGGAAGTTACCGTTGTTGTTTCTTTCCGTTTTGCCCCCCCCTCGTTTTAGGAGTTCAAAGGGGACTTTTTTAACCTGAAGTGGTAAAGCCGGTGGTTCAGTCTTTTCCCTTATCCCTATTTTTGGAAATCGCGCCTATCTCTATGTTCCCCCTTATGGATTTTTTTACAGCGACTGATCGATCTGATAGGCTGTTACCCGTCCCAATTGAGTCCATTGCGATATTAATGACCAACTCG
>Ga0179593_1632450_pt1 | contig 15601 bp, 24 predicted proteins | sample CZODoug2_1_08_16_FD_185931 | JGI IMG/M metagenome (GOLD analysis project Ga0179593, IMG submission 185931) | Vadose zone soil fungal communities from Angelo Coast Range Reserve, California, USA - CZODoug2_1_08_16fungal (PacBio error correction) | ecosystem: Environmental > Terrestrial > Soil >... | reverse complement strand
CCCCACAATAGCCTTTTTCCCCGGTGCATCTTAATAAAAGCGCCATCCCTTTATGCCACCCGCACGGTCTTACCTCCCACCAGGAACCCTTTAATCACGGAAGGACCTTTTTTCCGTTATCGATTTGTCGTCCCATACACGACTCTCACCCAAAGTCTCCAAGGCTTCCCCCCTCTTTCGACATATATGAGTCCGGAACCCCAAGAAGCCTTTACCATCTTCTTTGTTGCGTCCTACCTCCGCCTTATTTGCTTACTCCTCCCTTCGGAAAACTAAGTTTCCTTTAGTAATAAATTTACCACTCTCCCTACTCGACCCCTCACTTTCAGGCGAGCGGTACCGATGCATTAACCGATCTAATCCTTCGCCTCATCAATCAGGCGCTTTTCCCCCTCCATTTCCGGAGCTCTATCCCGAGCCAGCGAATCGCTTTCTTTGACACTTACCTTATTTATCTTCTTGGAGGTCGTTGCTAAGTAACAACCCCCCCCTGATTTGACGACCCCCCCTTCCATAATGCGTGCATCTTGTCTGTCTTTCCAGCCCCTTTGCAGGCTTTTTTTTTCCCCCCCCCTTCTTTCCCCCATCCACCATTCGGGCCAACCTAACCCATACAGACACCCTTTTCGTCCACTCCGCCTCCCCAGATCCTCTTCTTTTTCAAAATTTTAATTTTCCTTTCCTCCCCCTCCCTTTTCTCTTCATACGCGATGTCACTCGCTTTTTATCAGCAAACCATTTTCTCTTCCCTGTTGTTTTGTTGTCTTTGATACACCCCTCTCTTTTCTCGAGGAGACCTGAAGAAATCGGCCTCCCCCTGAGGCTCCCATGAAGAAGAGTGCTGAGTCTCCCCCGCCTGGAGGGATGTGGGTTAGCTTCTGTCTCTCTCCTCGAAGGTTGCTCTTTTTCCTCCTGCAAACTGCTGCGACACGCCCCGATGGAACGCATTATCTCCCCTTTCGCTGTCGAACCCTTTCCGGTTCCTCAACCCGATCCCCTCTCTTTCCCTCGGTAGGCCCCCTATGTTTGAAAGATTTCCTGGCTCTTTTTCCTAAGATTCCTTGCCTTCTCCTGGCCTGTCTCAAAACCGCATGATTCTTTAGCTGACCGATCTAGTAATTAATGGAATTTACCGATTCCTCCTTTTCTAAAATTTTCCTCTGGGGATATGGGACCTTTTTCTTCCTTCCCCGACCACTTCTTTTTACGGATGAGATCGTCAGCACTTATCCTATTGGATCGCCCCGATCTGTCTTCTTTTTGTTCAGGAATCACTTCTCGTCGGTGTGCCGATGATTTGATCCTTTTTTTTTTTTTTGACCATCTTCCTTTCGGCGTGCGATGGCCAAAACTCCTTCCTTCCTGGCCCCCAAATGTTTTTTCTTTTTTTCTTTGCCGTGGTTCCCGAAGTGTTTTTTTCGGGTTCCTCCCCTCATTCGACCTTCCCCTCGCGAAAGCGATGTTGTTTTCTTTAAAAGTCTTAACGTTCCCCCCTTCTTACATCCCTGGCGAGGTCCAGTCCCAAATTCCAGGGGTCCCCCCTTTAGAGTGCTGATGTTTTTGGTGTTGGTCATACTCTCCCTTTCCTTGCCGAAGCGGGGTCCCATCGGGAGGGGCAGTTTCCCCTTTTGATTCACCTTACTTAAAATATCACTTTTTCGGGTTGGTTCCCCTCTCTCGGCGACTCCCTTCCCTGAACTGAGACTCCCTCTCCTTATCTTGGCTTTGGCTTTCCCGAGTCTGGTTCTTGCGGTTGCCAAAGTGTCTTTCTTTTTCCCCCCTTCCTTTTAGAACGTCAATTGGGACGCACAGTTTCCCCCTTTTTTTTCAAGAGTCCCCTGTTCACTTTTTTCGCAGATCGTGATATTTCCCCTTTCCTGGTTCTCTCCTCACTTTTTGTAACGCGTCTCTCCTTCCCCTCCGTTTTGTAGGCCAAAGCTTCATAGGCCAATTCTGATGTGGTGTGCCTCCGTTTCTTCTACTGTCCCCCCGGCAAAAGCCTTCCTCCCTCGGATTTCATTCGTAGCAGGAGAAGGGTTCCCCTTCTTCCCCAGTAATAGTGGTAAAGGCCCAGAGCCTTTTTTTTCCTTGGTCCTTCCGCCTCCCCCCATAACGCCCCTTCCTTCCCTTTTTTCCCACTCTTCTGATGTTTTCTTTGGTATAGACGACTTCACACCTTTTTTTTTTCCCTCTATCTTTTCTAACTCCCCCCGGAGTAATTTGAAAAGTTTTTTCTCATTCGCCTGTTGTCCTATATTAATTGGTTCTAGTTGGCATTTCCCCCTCTTTAGGGAAGTACCCCAGCCCCTTTCTTTTTTTTAGAATCTTTCCCCTTTTGCCGGTAAAGAGACGTTCCCCAGTTCCAAGGACCTTCCTTCTCCTGACTTTTAAGAGTCGCAAAATTTCCAAACATCGTTTGAGTGTAGAACCTCCCCTCCCTCCTGCTCATTTTTCTGTGCGTTTGTCTTGTCATTCTACCATATTTTTTTGCGAGAGAGCACCCCCTTTTTCTTTCATTCTCCGGAAGCCACCTCCACTTCTTACCCAAGAGGTTTTTTCTAAACATGCCATCCTTCCTCCCGGGGTTTTCAATTTTGCGCTCCCCTTTTTTTCCTGAATGGTAAGCTGATCCCTTTCTCCAGTACTGGACTTCTCCTTTCAAACTTTCCAAATCTCCTAAATCGGGCGTGACTAAATTTTAGTTTCCACGCGGTTCCCCCACTCTCATTCCACTTTTCCTCAGGGTATCAAACTAGAGTATCCCCCCCCCTCCCCTATCACTGACGGGTTACCTGACTGAGCGGCCTTTATGATCCGCCTTCATCCTCGATATCTTTTTCTCGTCAAAGAATTAAACGATCAAATCTTCCCCTTTTCCAATGAGGCCTTGCGGTCTGCTCATTCCCCGACGCTTAAACGACATTTTTTCCCTTTTCGGCGACGTTTCTTTAAGCGACCTCTGTTTCCCCGCTCAGTTTGCCTTTTGATAATAAGCTTTTTCCGCGGCTGATAAAGTATCTTTCTCCCATTTAGCATTGTCATTGTTTTTTCTAGATTTAGATTTTGCTCCTATTGGTAGATTTTTTTTTTCTCCCTAGACCTTTCTTTGCTGTGGCCCGGGAGAGACTTTTCTTTTGCTTTTTTTCCCCATTAACCTTTCCTCCCAGGGACTCTCCCCCCGATCCATTAATTGTATTTCTTCTTTCTCGAAAACGATATTAAGCCCCCGTGATTCTTATTGAGGTTCCAATTGTTCAATCACCGATGGCTCAACCTCTTCCTCCTCGTGTTGTTGTTTAGATACAACGATGTTTCCCCCTCCCCCGTCCATCGGTGTTTTACTTTTAACCCCCCCCACCACCTTATGGAACTCAAGACTCCCCTTTTTTTTTCTCCCGATCCGGCCTTGCGGAGATGGGGTTTAGGGGAACCGTTTTCAAATTGACTTCGGTCTCTCCCTCGCCAAAACGTCTTCTCTCCCTTGAAAACTCCCGACCTTAATCTAAAACAACACTCCCCAGAGCCTCTACCCATCCTTTCTCTGACAATACATGTCCCTCTGCTTCACGAAGCGACTTTTCCCCCCTTCAGATAACTGACAGCGCCTGGAACCGCTTAATTATAAACAATCCCTCTTTTTGCGCGACCAATGACCTTGAGAGCTCGCCCCCAGTGAAAAATTAGTTAGCGTCTCTTCCTTTTTTCCCCCCTCGCAGCCTCATTGCAACGGTGCAGATTTCCTTTTTTTCTCTCCACCTCCCTCCGAAGGCGAGTTCGGTCATCCCCCCCCTTACGCTAAGAAGGTAACTTTTTCATTTGTTAATACTTATTGTGATATGAGGGGCCCTATGACTGTAATTACTTCCGAATGTCCGTCAACCTTAATTGAGCAGTGCTCATTGGGAGCCCCTTTTTCCTTGAGGCCTCGCCAGTATTTCTTGTCTCAGCCCCCCCAAATTTCGGTCCCGCCATACAGCTTTGGTCAACCCATGGCGAGCTCCTCCTTTCCTTTGAGCCAAAAAAAAATGGTAGCAGTGAGTTGCTCATTCCTTCCTTTTGCTCTCTCTTGTATATGGTCCTCCCCACCACTCACTTTAATCTCCACAAGGAGGGATTTTTTTTTCCCCCTCAAAGTCAGGATTTTCCTTTCTACTTCAAAGTCCCGAGGCGCTCCCGGCCTTTTATTTTTCGGCTATCTCCAGAACGTGGCTTCTTCCCCAAGTTCTGCCCAATAGCCTACGAGTGATTTCCCCTTTCTTCATCTTCCCACCCACTTTTCAAAAGTTTCTCCCTTTCCTTTTAAAATCTCAAGTCACCCTACTGTGAAGTCGGCTATACACATCTTTTTGACCAATTTCCTCTTTAGTTAGTTTTTTTCTTCCCCTCCCCCGAGAAGACCCCCCCCCTGGCTCTGTGACTTTCCTTTTTTTAGACCATTCTCCTTTCTCGCGAAAAATCAGAGGGATTTCACCTCTTCGACTCTGAGCTCTCAACCGGCTCTAGTTTCCACTCACAGAATCTCTTTTTCCCTTATCAGATTGTTCCTACACATGTCTATTCTAAGACCGCCCCCTCTCTCTCGATACGCCCCCCCCCCGATCTTCTCAAGTTGGACAAGGGGTCAACTCAACACTGGGAGAAACCTTTCCCTCCTTCTTCTGTTCTAAAATTGGACAGATTTTTAAGCAAACCACACTTACCCCTCCTTTCCCTCCTCGAATCCTCGTCAACTCCTAAAAATCTAGTTCTTATCAGTAAAGTCCTCTTCCTCCCTCTATTCGGCATCCCCCCTAAAAAGTGAGATTTTTCAGCATTAATTCCCCCCCCCTTGCCTCCATGCCAACACCCCATGGTATTCCCGCTTCTTGTACAGAGCCCTCTTCCCTTCGGTTACCCACCCCCCCACCCCCATCAACCCTTTCGAGGACAATGGGAAGGGTTTTTTATTTTCCCTCGACATTGGAATATCACGTCTTTTTTACGTCCTTCACAACCATCGTTAAACGGTGCCCCTTTCTAGAATTTTTCCCCTTTTTCCTACTACCCGCTTTGCATTAAATATAACGTTTCCCCTCCCCGTCGTCCCCCAGGACCCCCCCAAGACGGCCAATAAAGGGATCTCTTTCTCGCCCCCGCATCCCACGAAGATGTCACAACAAGAAAAAAAGAAAGTCCCTCATTCGTTTATGAGTCCTTCCCCTGGAAGACCCTCTACCCCTTTTGCGATCGATATATCATTTTTTTCCTCTTCTTACGATCTCATCCTCGTCCAAATCTAATCTTTCATCCATTTTCCCCGAGCCTGCTTCTGAAAAGGCCCTCTTTTTTTAGCAGGAGAGCTTCCCTCTTCCCCATTAACTTTATCTTATACCTTTCAGCCTACCTGCAAATCCTTGCTTTTTTGAACTCCCTTTCTTCAAAGAATTTTTCAAAATTGCATAGCTTCCCCTCTTCTTTCCTCGATCCAGATAATTTACCCTTTTTTTTAAGCCCCCCGTCTTTCTCCTTTCGAAAATCTCCCCTTCAGCGATCTTTTTCCTTGGGCGAGTGTCAAGCCCCTTCATATTGGAAACCTATCCTCCCCCTTCGCCCCCCATCTACCTTCTCCCCTCCCAGTCTTGGAATGTACCCAGAACTCTTTTCAGGAATCCTTTCCCCCAAATTTACTGCCGCCTCTCTCCTACGCGATGAACACGCTGTTCTCTCCCCCTTTTCCCTCTTTTCTTTTTGAGAGATTTTCCGCGAGTCATCGCCGTATCTTGAGAGGGAGGAGAAAGGCTTCTTCCCTTTTCCCTCGAGGAATATTAATGAAGAATTGGTGCTGGTTTTCCAATGCCTCCCTTGATCTCCCTTCTTTGTCTGTATGGGTTAAGGCCTGATTCGATTCTAAGGTGGATGTAACTATTTTTTCCCACGGTGATTCACCCTCAGATGGCACGCTTTTCGAATTGGAAGATGTTAAACCCTTTTCCCCTCCAAATCTGGGTTACTAGCAACCCTTCACAGATTATGGTTTGAAACTCCCGATTCGTTTTCCGGTTTCTAAGATTTCTTTTCGATGATCGGCTATTTCCAAATTTGGTATTTTCGACCCTACATTTAATGGCCTCTTGGTCCTCCCCTTCCATCTCACAGCTAGTTCCCCCTTTTTTTTTTAAAAATTTGTCATCATTCCCTTTTGGTCAAAGATGTTTTTTAAACTCTTAATTGAGTCTTTTTCTTCCAATGTTACTAAGGCTCCTCCCCCTTCCCTCAAACGTAGATTTAGTCTCTCTTTTTTCAGGACTCATATATCGTTTTTTGATTTTTTTTTTTTTCTGGAGGCGGTTTGGTAGCCAAATAGATCCCCTCCCTTCCCCCGTCTTCCGTTCTTAAAAATTTTTTGTTTTACATAGAATGGATTCTTGTAGCTCTGGTGTTTTTGCCCTCAACTCGTCTGGTTTCTGAGCCGTTTCTCTGAAAGCGATTCCTCAACTGTTTAAGATCCTGCTCCTTTTCCAATTCCATGGCGATTCTCCCCACTTCCCAGTTTCCCTCTTTCTCCGTTAGAGTATGATGTTGGGGTGGTGTTGGTTGGTTATAACTCTTAGAATTGGGGGCTACATTTCGGGATGGGGTGAAGCAGGGCTCTTCTAATGGCTCCCTCTCACGGGTTTCGTTTTTTCTCCCCATTATAGAGGCATGCCTCATTGACTGAGACCCTCCCCTCTTTTATCTTCCGAGTCCAGTTCTCCGAGGGGTTGTTTTTCTGTCAGTGGGGTTTGCCTAATAAAAAAGTCTCCTTTTCCCCTCCCGTCAAGATAATTTTGCGCACAGGGTCCTTTTACGTCCCTTTCCCCACTTTTTTTCCGCGCTCTCGTGAGATAGATTCCTTCCTTTTACGTCTCTCTATCTCTTTACTGTACGGAGATGGATCTTTCGGGCCCAAGATGACACTGCCCCCACTTTGTTTTTCTGTGTGAAAATATCCTTTCCTTTTTTCTTCTACTGCCAGGCTCTCCCTTTTTAACAAGGCAACCCCTCTCCGATTTTCTTTAATTTTCTGAAGGGTCTCCCCTAGGCGTCAGTCCAAGATCCTTTTTCTTCGATTTCATCTTCCGCGATCCTAAAATAAAGAAACTTCTCCTGAACTTTTCCAGCTTGATCTCTTCCCCCCACCGTAGGGGACTTTCCCTCCCCTGAGGTCCCCTTTTGAGTGGGTGGGATTTAAAGCTCCCGAACTTGTGGTCCAATTTTTGTTCTAGTTGTTTTTTCACAGCTTGGCTGGTCCCCTCCCCCTCCCACCATTTCTTTTGTAAAGGGTAGACTCTCTCTCGTCAGTCCTTCCTTTCTTTCCAAAGACCGAGCGCCCTCGAGGACTTTTCTTTCTCCCCTCTTCAAATCCTTCTTTTGAGTTTTCACCCGCAACTCCCTACTTGTGCTCTTCTTTCTTCGGTGTTCCATATCTTTTTTCAAAAAAGAGGGTTCTTCGACCTGCAACATCCACTGATCCCTTTTTTTTTTTTCTCCCCTGCCCTGGAGGAGGCGCCGTCCAAGCTGTATTCTGTCTCCCTTTTTTTAATTTGTAGAGTTGATCCAATAGAAGTACTCTCTTCCCCCAGGGAACGGACCTTTTCAAGGAAGGGGAAGATGCTTTCTTCCAAGATATTTTTCCCTTTTGCCCCAGTCGCTCCTAACATCATGTATCCCCTGGTATCACAACTTCCCCTCCCCCCTTACCTGTCTGGTTCGCTTGTAGCGGACTGTATGACCTTAATCATAGGAGAATTTTTTTTTTAGTAAAAGGACATCCTTCCCCTCCTTCCCGGTTGCAAATGAGGTGGTCCGGTATAAATTCCTTCGACTCTCCCCTTCCTCACGGTAGCCCCTTTCTCCCCCTATTGAAGCGGAACTTCCAGCTTACAGTTTGATTTTTTTCCTCCTCTTTTTAAGCGTCATCCGTCGGCTTGAGCCACAGTCCCCCTCTTTCTCCTATTGCCCTTTATTAAGGCTTTTTTTCTCTCCTTAGCTTTTTGGTGGAGATTTTCCTTTCTGGTCTATTTGTCCAAAGGGCTTCCCCCCTCGGTTTTTTCGAGGATATAATCCCTCAAGTCAAGGTGGGATCCCCTCATTTCTTTTTTTTTATTCCTCTCCCCCCAAAAGGATTTTTCTTCTTTTCCCATAATGTGAAAAGCAACCTTTTCTCTAGGTTGACCAAACCTATTTCTAGCTCTTTTCCTCCTTTCTTTTTTTTTTCGAGTCTACTTTTTTTTGTCACCCTCGCCTTTGCTTTAACCCCCCCCCCCCTGGAACCTCAAGAAAAACAGCTTGGCTTTTCCCCCTGTCCTCAGGAACCTGTTGATCTTCACTTGCTTATGGTCTCTAAACACGATTTCAGTTCTTTTTGGACAACTGACCTGTCTATATCAACCCCCCCCAGTCTACCTCCTTTTCCAACCTTTCGATGTAGACAACTCCCCTCCCCCAATATGATCCGCAGCTCCTTTCCCCTGCAGATACTGGTATCCCTGCGATGGACCAAGACCTTTCATTATCACAAGCTTCCCCCCTTGTTCGTCCCCCCCTTCATTTTTCCCCGAGCTCGCCCCCCTTTCCAAATTCTTTAGATTCCTTCTTCTTCCCCCTCCCCGAAAGCTCATTGTCACAGGGGCAGCCTTCTTTGGATTTCGCCCCCTAAATACTACTTGCCCCTTTTCCTTTTCTAGTCGGTATAAAGTCCCGACGCGGTAACATAGAATTTATCGAGGTCCCCCCTCTTTTTTATACCCTTCCCTCTGACTGTTAATTTCAGAATGGCCTTCCCTCCAAAAAGATCTTGCCCCTTTAGACAGTCTTCCCTGAGGAATTCCGTTTTACTTGGCCTCTTCCAGTCCCTTGATAATCTCTCCCCAAATTTCAAGTTCTCGCCCGTCTCTTTGTAAAACCCATGGCTCCTTTCATGGGCTGTAAAAAACCTTATCGTGGAGGTTGCTACTGTCGCCTTCCCCTTTCTATCTCGCCACTCTCTAGATGACCTCTAACTTTAAATGAGCCCCCCTGAGGGATTTGAGGGTTTCCCCTCCCCCCAGAAGGCATTTTAATCTACTCTTAAACGTCTTTCTTCTCTGTGCACTTCACAAACGGCTATTTACGGCTTTCTCTTCCCTTCCCAAAGTAAAGTGGGCTTGTCCTGACCCTCCCTGCTGTGCTGCAACTAGAACCCTTGAAGTCGTGTTTTTTCTTTAGTCTTTTTTTCCCACCCCAGGGTGCAAAATTTCCCCTCCTTTCTTTATCCCGATACAAGGCACCCCCCCTTTTTCTTCGCTCTCCTGACCACCGTACAAATTCACTTCTTTATTTCTTATTTTAGATCTTTCCCCTTCCCGAAGAAAAAAGGCTTCTTCCTTTACTCCTAGGGCCCCTTTCTTCCTGCTTCTCTGACACTTTGATGAAAATCTTAGACCTTTTTTTTCATCAAGAAGAGCCTGCCCCCCTTAACCGTCTATTCTTTCCCTCCCCCAGCAGATTCCCTTCTTCAGCTTTCCGGCCCTCCCTTGCTCGTCTCTCATACTTAGCAAGGATCGCCCTCTGAGCGGCCCAAAATCCACCCAGTGGAATCTCATTTTTGCGTCCTCCTTCATTTCTAAAATGCCCTAGATTTTTACAAGCAACCCTTCCCTCCTTGCGCCCCTAAGGACGACCCCTCGGCACTGCATCGTCCCCTTCCCTCTAAACTTTTCTCATCCCTTGGTTGTCTCCTCTACTTTTCCATTTCCAAAAGAAACCCCCTTTTCTCAGGTTCTCTCCCCTGCCTTCCTTTTTTTCCATCCTGAATGGTAGCCTTTTCTTTCCTTCGTCCCCCCGATCATCGGTCACCCCCACATCTCAACACAGCTTTTTTTGGACTTTTTTTGTTCCCCTCGCCATGGAATTATTCGCGGCATCTCCCTCAGTCCCTTTTCCCCACCAATCGCTTTGCAAAGTGCATCGATATCATTTACCCTCCCTTCTGCCCACTCTCCACGGCCCTTCCTCCCCTTAAAACATTTTAACTTTTTCTGAAGGCCAAGTCAATCTTTTTGGCATCGCCGTCCCCTCAGATGTCACCCCTTCACCCAAAGAAAGGCTCTTCACCCCCGCCCTCCTTAGTCCGAACAAAAAGCCCCTCCACTGCTTAAAATCTCGTTTGCTCTTCTCCTTAGGAACCTTGCTTACGTCTCCTGCGGAAAAATCCTTTTTTCTCCATTTTTGAGGACTTCTCCCCCTGAAAAGGCACTAGCTGGTTCTGCCGTGCCTTTCGTACCCCGATGCCATTAAATTTTCTTTTCCGCCTACATCAAATCCTGGCGGTTTGCCAAAGACAGGCAGGAGCCGATCCCCCCCTCATCTTAGACTCGCGCCACCCCCCCTCTTCTTGCATCTGCCACACCTAATTCCCTCTCTGCTTGCTAAGTACAACCCACGGTTTGAGGCGCTAGATTGCGGAATTTTCCCCGCGCTAATGTTTTCCGTCCAGGCCCCTTCAGGGATTGGAAACCCCTTCTCCCAGACAACCTTCGAGGATCTTTTCTAACCCCTAAAGACAACCTCCTCCCCTTCTTCATTGGAAAACCGAAGAAGCGTCCTTCCCTGCTTTTTCTGGCCAAAATCTTTTTCTCATATCCTCTACCCCTCTTGTTTTATATGAAAACACTTTCCGCCGTCCGAACGTTGTTGTTTGTGTCTCTTTTTTCCCATTCCAACCCCAGCGAGTTCCTCGTGAGGGAGAGAGAGGAGACATTCTCAATTTTTGCCCCTTCACAGAGTTTTATCAACCAAAGACGTCTTTCTCAAGGGTTGTCTGTATTTTCCTTCCTCGAGGATAATCGTCGGTGGCTGTAAATGGTCCAATCACTGCAACTTTTCCCCCCCCTTTCCCCCAGATGCACTTTTTTAGTTGAATCTTGTCGAAATAGAGCGCCCTACCGGGGTTTCCTTTCTCCCCCCCTCCGATATCAAGAGAGGGTCATTATCCTTTCTCCGATGTCCTTTTGATCTATGTTTTCTAAGATTTTTTGCTTTTGATCGGATAATGGCCCCCCCCAACCGCCTGATTTTGATGGTGGTAGTCCTCTACCCCCATGGGGGGTACCGACTCTAATGTTGAAACCGCTAGTGCCTTTTTCTTTTTTCCTCTGTGAACCTAAGATGGATACGCAGACCTTTCCTTTTTCCTGCTGCGAGCTTTCCACCTCTTAACTAAGGCTTCTTTTCCCCTCAACCGTTTTTTCTTTCATATAGTCGTGCCGTTCTTTTCTTTTTCTATCCTTTCTTTTTTTTTCTTTGACCATTCTTTTAGGGGGCGTCACTCTTTCTTGATTTCCCGTGATTTAAACTTTTTTTTTTTTTTCTATCTCCGTGTATACGCGGAGAGTGTCTTTTGGTGGCCCCCCTTCTTCCCTTGTTAAAATGCCCCGTTACGTTAAGCGAAAGCGATTTTCCCCCCCACTTTTCGGGCCTTTACCCCCCTTCGTGTTACATTCCCCCTTCCCAGGGTCACCTCCTTAGAGTTCGCTTTTATGTTTCATGATCTTTCCCCTTCTTTTTCCATTGGCTACCCCCCGGAAGTCTTTTCCTTTCTTTGATGCGAACCCATGGCTTAAATTCCCTTTTTTCGGGTTCCCCTCCTGTTTTCTTTTTCTCATGCCTCCTGAGAGAGACTTTTCGGGTCCGATTTGATGTCTTTCCAAATTTTTGGTTTTCTTTTCTTCAGTGTGGTTGTCTTTTAAAAAGTTATCTGTTCTTTCTTCTCCTCCAGCAGGACGCCCTGGTGTTCCCAGTCCTTCTCTCCTTTCCTCCGTGCGATCTCTTTCAGGGCGTAATATGGAGCGCAGCAATGCCGGTCTGGAGCTGGCTTTTTGTAGGCCCAAGGCTTCTCCCCACTTCTGCTGTTTTTTTTTAAACTAGAGACGGTTTTTTCTTCGATTTCTTGATAAAGGCACTTTCCTCTCGCGTTTTTTTTTCATTTTTTTTTTAGGGTCTCCCAGGAGTCCCTTCAACAGATCCCTCTCGGGGGTGTCTCAGACCCGCCCCCCCTCCCAAAATAAACGCCATCGGCTCCCCCACTCTTTTTTTGGTCTCTTCGACTTCACAACGTTTTTTTATTTTTCTTTATCCCTAAGTGGGTCCCCTTTTTTTTTTTTCCCCGTTTTTCAATTCTTTTGCTAAGAAAGGTTTTTGTTTCCCCATCACTTTCCATTTTTTTTCCAGCACAGCTTTGGCTGTCATTCCCCCCCCTTTCTCGGGTATTTTCCCTTAAGCGAGCCTCCGGAAAGCTTTCGTTTTACCAAAAGTTCAGGCCAGCGCCTCGCGGACCTTTCTAGTTCGCAACTTTGAGTTTCTCCCCCCTTCCTCCCTCATTTGTTATTTAACAGCTTGCACGCTTCTTTCGCCCAATTTCTCTTCGGGGAGCGCCCCTTCGGTTTCGAAACGTCTTCCTTTTTATGAAAAATTTTTTTTTTCCCCCTGGAGGAGCCTCGCCTTTTTTCCCTTTTTCTTCGTTTCGCTCCTTGCCATTACTTTGTAGAGCTGATCCAACGATCTCGGCCCACGGTCCCTTTTCATTCTCCTCAAGACCTTTTCCTAGCTCCAATTTTTAGCACCCAGGCTTTTTTCACGCTTGAGCCATTCGCTTTTCCTTCCCCCGTTCCCCCTCGAGTATTAAAATTCCCCCCCGATAAAGATTTTCTCATTGTAGCGGACTTATGCGAAAAATCGCCGTCCTTCCCTTTTATATTCTTCAAGACCCCCCAAGATGCCCCCGTGCAATTGAGGCTGAGTTTCCCCTTCCTTCGACGCTTTAAAGATGACGGTGAGGCGAGATCTCCCTTGAAGCGTCCATCTCTTCTTTTAGCCTGAAGCTTTTTCCGCCCCCTCTCTCCCTTTCTCTGATTTTAGCCCCCCTTGCCCCCCGCTTCGCAATAATGGCACTCCTTTCTACATCTATTTTCCCCCCCTATTTGTAGCTTTTTGGTGGGATTAGACATGGGGTTATTCCCCCCCCCCCCAAGGGAGAGACTGATCTGTTTGGCGAGGATCCTCTCCTTCAAGGTGTCTCCCACCCCCCCTCCATCATCTTTCCTATCTCACGATTAAGCCAAATCCGGTTCCTAATTGTTTTTTTCCACCAATGGCTCTTTTCCCCACTTTTTTCTCTCTCCTTCTTTTTTTCCCCTTTTTGTTGTAGAGTCCCCCCCTATTGTTGGTTGCAATACCTTCCATCGGTGCTTTAACAATTATGTCCCTCAAGCAACCCCTTCTTTGGGCTCTCTTCTCAAGACATGATTGCGTCTTGGAGAGTCACCTTGACTTCGGCTTTTTTCTGCCAAACCATTCCACTCTCCCTTTGGACAACCTCCCCTTTTCTCTCTCCCCCCCAGAGCATTTCCCCCCTCTTAAATCTAGATGTTACTACAATGCCCAATATGCTCTTCCCTGGGTCTCCAAAGTTTGCCATACCTATAAGCGCTGGAACTTCCTTCTCCCACTGTTTTTTCCGCTTCAATGTTTTTTGCTCAACAATTTTTTCCTCTCCTCCCCTACCGGTTCCACCTTCTTTTCGTCGAAGGAATTTATCGCCCGCCCCCTTGCACCTTTGAGTCCTTTGAGACCACCTAACCTTGACCTTATGCAGGCTAGTCGGTCATACTCCGCTACAATTTTCCCCCCTTTCTCTTCCCTTTGTGACCTCTTTCCGACTGGTAATTCGATTTCGTAAGAATGGCTTTCGTTTAAACAAGCTTTTTGCTTCAGTGAGCAGCTTCCCCTCTTTCTTTCCCGATTTCCCCCCTTGTCTTGGATCAGGCTTTCAAATTCAAAACCAGTTATCGTCTCCGCCTGGAAACCCCCCCTTTTCTGCATGGTCCCCCTTGTAGCTTTCTTTTTTTTTCGAAGGAACCCTCTTTTTTTTCCTTTCCACGAGATATGGTTTCTTCCCCCCCCCAAGCCTACTTTCCTGCAAGGAGGGATTTGCGGTTTTTCCCTCTGATTTACCCCCGTCCTTTTTCTGTTTCCCCGTTCCTTTGGAACTTTTTTTTCCCCCAAGTCTCTTTAAGGCTCTCTTCCTCCTTTTTCCCAAGTCCAAAGTTGCTTTGTACTTCAGCAACTATTTCCTAAGGCAGTGTCTTTCCCCCCCAACATTCTAGTAGCTTAATCCTTTTCAAAAGGTTATAGCCCCTCCCCCTGTGTGAAGTCGGCATACCCCCTCCCATCAGAAGAGTGGGAAAAAATCCTCCCCCTTTTTTTTTTTTTGGGGGAGGATTTTCGTTATTTCTCGTGTTTATGACCCGTCGAATCACTTTTACTTTTCTACCATCCTCCCGAATTGCCCTACGAGGGGATTGCCCCTTCCTTTTCCCCCTTTTATCATCAGGAGCCGGCATCCGCCTTCTCTAGTTTCACACTTTCTCAATGGTTTCTTTCGGCCTCCCCCCCCCCCCTGCCCATCTCCTAACTAGTAAATTGCCCCCCCTCCCTTTCTGCCTGAGGTAAGAAGACGATCTTTCCCCTCTTTTGCGGAAAAAAAGTTCCCCTTTCCTCCCCCTCCCACTGCGCGTCCTATTTCGTTCTAAAATGGACATTTCCTTTTTAAAAGTCCCCCCCCCCCTCAGACTTGCTCTCAGACGAAACCTTTCCTCGTCCCCTCTACCTTCTCTTTTTTTTTCAGTAAAGGAGCCGCTTCCCTATATATGGAATCCCCCTTTTCCCCCCCCGTGAGATTTAGCCATTAATTCTCTCCATGCCTCATTTCTCTGCTTCCGAGGCCAATTTTCTGTATGACCCCCCCCCCCACCATCCCTCAAACTTTGGCGATTCCCCTGGGAAGGCGGTTTCTCCATGTGCCGGCATTTTCTCCTTTTTCCTTTCCCTTGAAAAAACCCCTCTTTCGAATTAAACGGAAATTCCCCCCTGCGCCTACTATTTATGCCTCAATCTCACGGCGTCATTTTCCTCTAACTTTTCCCTTTACTCCTTTCCCTTCAAGTCAAGCTTTTCATTTTGGAATCGCCCCTCCCCAGCTGTACAAAAAGACCCCAACATCGGGCCTCTTCAAATCCTTCCTTCCCTATCTTCTAAGACTTCTTCCCCTTTTTCCGATAAGACCGCTCCTAATTTGCTTACGCTTTCTTCCCCAACTAAGTTTTCGCCCTATCCCCATATTCCCAGATCTTTTTCCTGATATTTTAGAACCCTTTTCCCCCTTCATGAGAGAGGTACCAGCTGAAAACCCTCTTTTCACTCAGCCTACCTCAAATCAGGCGGGTTTTTTCCCCCATCCCGGAGCCCGATCCCCTTGCAATTTTCCCCTAATCGGGGCTTTCCCTCTCCACTACATAAATTTAAACTCTCTTTTTTTCTTCTTCTCCGTCCCAAAACCCTTTGATGGCGCTCCTTTTCACCTCCTCGATCCTTGGCTCTTTTTTCCCTTTCTTGCAGGGATTGGAACCCCCCTTTCAGCCAACCTTCGTCTCTTCCCCTCACCCATACAGTCAAACATTCTCTCCTTTTCTTGCATTGGAAAACTCCTCCTTCATATCCTATATTCATTCCCCCCCTCCTTACTCTCTTCTCGATTTTGATAATG
>Ga0179593_1629727_pt1 | contig 15601 bp, 32 predicted proteins | sample CZODoug2_1_08_16_FD_185931 | JGI IMG/M metagenome (GOLD analysis project Ga0179593, IMG submission 185931) | Vadose zone soil fungal communities from Angelo Coast Range Reserve, California, USA - CZODoug2_1_08_16fungal (PacBio error correction) | ecosystem: Environmental > Terrestrial > Soil >... | reverse complement strand
ACAACCTTTCTCTTTGGCGTCTTGGTCCATTTTTGACCGTCTTCACCACGCGCTTCTTTGTTTTTATGAGAAAACCTCGTTCCCACTTTCCCTCCGAGATGAAACATTTCCCCTTTCTTTTTCCTTTCTGAGGGTACTCCACCCTCATGCTTTTTCCTATTTTCCCCCCCCCGGCAATCCTTGCGGAGATAAATTGCGTCCCCGTTTCCAACTTTGGACAGTGCGACTTCTTTTTCTTTTGTGTGTCAGGTGTGGGGCCGTAGCCATACCGCTCTAACGAACCTTTTTTGGGTCTCAACAACTTCAGTGCCGCCTTTTCTTTTTTTTTTCTTCTTTAGTCCTCCGCTTAACTTTCTACTCGTGCCGCCACTTAGTTCTTGCGCACCCTTTCCTTGCCCAGGATCTTCGCTAGCGAGTGGTTTTTTTTTCCTTTTTTTTCAAATATTTCTTCTTTCCCTTGCCTACCCGTCGCATGTTCCTTTTTCCCCCTAGTCTTCCCGCACAGCGGTGAAAGGCGGATTTCCTGGCGCCGGCGACCCCCCCCCCTTTTTTTTTTGAGTGCGGGAACTTTGAGCTTTTTGTCCTTTTTTCTTTCCGAGTCTGGGGGCTTTCCCCTACCGTACCGCCGAGACTTCTTCGGTCGAACCTTTTTTTCTTACCACCAGGTGCATACCGTTTTTTTTCCCTTTTTGTCCGTGGACTTTTCCTTCCAGCGCGTGGTTGAGTGCTCATTTGGTCAGGTAAAAACGCCTTTCCTCTCTTCAGGACGGAGATTTTTTTTGCTGCCGTTTTTCCCCCCCAACGGCTCTTTCCGCTACCTGTCTTTGACGGTTCCCTCGTCTTTTTTTATTACGGGGGAACTCTCTTTCCTTTTTTGTCGCCGAGGCCAGTTGGAGTCCCCCCTTTGTTTCTTTTTGCTTTCCCAGCATGCGTTGTTGGCTTCCGAACGCGCGGGGGACATTGTCTACCCGTCCCGTTAAGTGGTTGCCTCGGCGTCGGCTGTTTCTTTTTAACTGTCCTTTTTTTTGCTTTTTTCTTGCTGGAGGATAGATTCCCTTTTTTGCCTTCGACCGTCGTGGGTTGCCTTTTTTTTCCACCATAGGGTTTTTTTTTTTTCCTTGTCTCGGTGCCCCTTTTTGACACTGATGTTCTGGTTTCCTTTTTTTGACTCGAGGTTTTTCTCCCTTGTCGGCGAAGATAGGGTCTTTTTTCTGATTGTAGACGCCCTACCGCGTGTTTCTTTCTTTTTTTGTGCTGCGCTGGAATCCTCTCTTTTTTTTTCCTTTTGAAGTCGGGCAGCGATTCCATTTTTTTTCTTTTTCAAATTTTCCTGTTTTTTGGCTAGTCGGGGGCGGGGAAGTTCTCCTTTTTTTCGTACGCCGTAGTGCTTTCTCCTTTTTTCCGAAATCCCTGATCCAATTTTCCCCTTTCTCTTTTTCTCGCGATTTGTTTACCCTCTACCTTTTCTTCCGACCTGAACGCTGACCGAACACAACTTTTTTATGTCATTGGGAACAGCGCAGTTTTTTTCTCTCGCTTTCCTCTCATTAAGTTGTTGTTTTATTTTTTTTTTTGTCTTCCTGAAAACCACTTTCTTTTTGCCAATACTCCCCATCTTCGTTCAGCGTTCAGGTTCGTTCTCTCTTCCCCCCCCGGCACTTATAGAGACTTTCTTCTTCTTTTTGATGAGCTCGTGATGCTTTCCCCCCTTTTCAGAAAGGGGAGTCCATTCTTGGAAACCCCGTCGATGCCCCCCCCTCGCCCTCTTTGTTCCCCAACGTTCTCACCCTCCCCCCATAGTCCAGAAAACGCTCACTCGTTGACCAAGCCCGTTTCCCTTTGCACCGAATCACCCCCTTTTTTTTCCTTTTTCAGCTTCCCACTCTTTTCTAGCTCCCCTTTTGCCCCCCGCGTGTCGCGTTCCTTTCCCTCTGGCAAGGGCAAGCATCTTTTGTTCTTATCTGCCTCCCCTCGCCTCACATATGTTTTTTTTTTGGGGGGGGGATCAATTCCTCCCCCTTCAAAAACTTTTTTCCTTTTTTGTGGACAGACCCCCCTTTCCTTTTGTGGGCACTTTCCCGACGGACTTCGTCCCCCCGAACCCCCCTACTCGAAAGGATTTTTTCTTTCAAATTCCCGCTGTTCCCCCACCTCCCTTTCGTTCCACCCTGATTTCATGGGGCCCCTTGTCCGAAGGCCTCACGGCAAAACCCCTCTTTTTTTTACTGGGTAATAAATGGGCCCCCTTCTCGCACCCCCCACGGTTTTTTTTTTCTTTTCCCCTAGGCAAACTACCCTTTCTTGGATAAGGAGACCCTTCCCCATCGTTCCAGTTCCTTTTTTTCTTTTTTTCGGTTTCAAAGACATTATCGTGGCGTGGACTCTTTTTTTGCCAAACGGCATCTTTTTCCCCCCCCTTTCCATCTTAGACGTCGGGCTTCCTTCCTCTTTTTTCTCCCATGACCCACTGTAATCCCCCGTTTTAAACCTAGGTCCACAGGGTGTTGGGGAGCTTTTCCCCCCCCTTTTCTTTTTTTCCTGGGTCCAACTGACGACCCACGTGGACGACGAATACTTTTTTTTTTTTTTTAGTCCATGGGAAGATTTCCCTTTTTTTTTTTTTCTCTTTTTTTTCAACGCAATATCCACCCTCCGCACTCAAACAAAACCTTTTCGCCGGCCCTGCCTGCCTTTTTTTTGCTGGACACTATTTGTTTTCTTCCCTGCGGGCTGTATTCACTCTTTTTTCCTAAACAGGTGCTGGTATTTCTTCCCTGAAAGGCCAACGTCTTTTTTGGCCCCTGGACCTTGGTGTTGCGCGAAGTCCCCCCCCAGTGGCTGCAAGGGAGTAGTCTTCTTTTTTCTTCCGAACTAAGGGAGAACACATCTCCTTTTTTTTATGGTCCACCTCTCGGGTTTTTTTTACCCAACATCACTTTCCTTATCTCCTTATGGCTGTCTTTCCCTGCGCCCCAAAAACTTCCCTTTTCCACCTCCCCCCCAAGTTTTTTCCTGTCCACAGTTATTCCCGTTTTTATCTAGCGAGTACTTCTTGCGTTTTTTTATCCAGTCGCTGATTCGTTCTCTTTCTTTTTGTGTCCTTACCCCTCCTTTGCAGGTGATGAATCTTTCGATGACGGGGCTTATTTGCCGTCTTTCCCAAAAGTCGGTTTTTTTTTTTTCAGATTTCTGCCCATCAAGAGGTGTTTTTCCCCTTCGGCCGTCTTGTTGGACCCCCCCTTTGATAGTCAAGCTTACATTCTTCTCCTTTCCTTTCGTTGTCAACGGGTTTCCATTTTCCCGTCCATCATTGTCCTCGCGGACGTTCTCTTTTCTTTTTGTTCCTCAAGGTGAATTTTTCCCTACCTCCTGAACGCGATCATTCCCCTTTCCCAGTGGTGAACTCTTTTTAATTTTCCCGGACCCCCTTCCGAATCAGGCTTTTGCTTTTTCCCCATCGCTACTGGGCAGGGCTTTTCCTCCTCCCCTTCGGGCTCGCTTTTTTTTTTTTCTTCTTCACCTCATTCTTAATTCCTTTTTTTTCTTTTCATTGGAGTAATCACCATACTGCTTCGCTCTGTCGCTGAGCTCTTTTCCCTTTTGAGCGAAAAGGATGTTTTTTTTCCCTCTTTTTCCCCATTTTTCCTTCCGCGTTGCTCGTGGCTATTTTTGTCGGTTTTTCTATGTTTCCCTCCCTTTTCCGGCAGGAGTTGTCTATTTGGGGTTCTTTCGGGCTGATGGTTGCCCGTTTTGGTGGAAATCAAAACACTTTTTTTCTTTTTTCCCCTTTGGCCGGGTTAGAGGTTTTCTGTTCTTCTTTTTCTTTGCTAAAAAACATGCAGTCCCCCCTTTTTTTTTTTTGATTAACGGAAGACACTTTTCGTTCTATTGCCGTTGCCTATCCTCTCTTGGTACCCCTTTTTTTTCGTGGCGGGGGCCGAAGCCTTTTTATCTGACAGGACAGTCGTCCCTTTTTCCCATTTTTTTTATCCTGCCTAAGGGTCCTTCTTTCTGTGGTACCACTCTTTCTCACGATGGGGGCAAAGCCTCTCGGCTCTGTTTGCAGGCATCCGTTATAGACTCCCTTTCCCCTCGTCGGCAAGTGTTTTTCCGGGAATGGCAGGCAGGGCTATTGTTTCTCATATTCGCTCCGAGCTCTCTCCTGAGGCATAATCGTTTCTAAGAGAGCCACGGCCCCACCCCTTTTTCAAGAAAAGGGAAAAGCTTTTAGGACCTGACCCTTATCCCACTTATGCACTCCCCGTTCTCAATTCCAAGTAGGACACAAGTGCCTCTTTTTTGACGCAGGTTTTTTGCCCGCGGGGAAACTAATTCATCCCAAACAGTTCGAGGGACCCTTTGAGAGGCACGCCTTTTTTCGTTTTTTTTTTTAAGTTTGTACCTAAACTCCATATAAACTGTGTTGGCCTCACCTACCTTTTCCTGTATCTCGACGGACCCCCCTTGTTTCCCTTGCAACATGTCCCCCCCCCATTTTTTTTTCAGTCTTCTTTTCCTTCTGAACAGCTCAAATCGCGCGATTGCAAACGATGTGGTCTTTCCCTTTCTTTTTCCCGGAAAATTTCCTTTCCCCTAGTTTTACTTCACTGGCCTTTTTTTTGGCCCCCCACCTTTTTTTTTGTCGCTTCAATCTTCTCCTTACGATAATGAACCCGTACCGTTAAGCTTTTTCCCTCCGTTACCCGCCGCTTTTCCCATCTTCCTGCCAGCGAATGCAAACGCGCCGCCTGTAAACATCTTTCCCTTTTTCAATTTTTGTTTTTTTTTTTTCACTCCAGGTTCCTGCAATCCCGTCAACGGTCCACTTTTTTCTCTTAAGGTTGATGATGTTTTTTCCATGTCGGCCCTCGAAACTCCTAGTCCTTACTTTCTACCGGCCCACACGATGTCCTTTCTTCCCTGCATAGGGTGACTGCACGGCTTTTTCTTGCCACTTCGTCCTATCTCTCTTTCCCCAAACAGGTCCGGCGCCCCCTCCCTTTTTTGAATACATGCAAACACTCTTTTCGACGGGGATCTGAGCATTTTTCCCGGCTTTTATGTGCGTCATTTTTTTTTCTGTCTACTGGTGCGACGTTTCAGATTCCCCGTGGCTTAGGTTGGGCCTCCTTTTTTTTTTTTTTTTAGATTTGCTCGCTGCGGAACCCCTTTTTTGTCCTACTTGTTTTTGTGGGGCGGTACGTTGTGGACGGTCACGCGGCTACTTATGTTTTGTGTTTCACCTTGCCGCATAGGGGCGGGTCGGGTCTTTTTGTATAGGGGCCTATCCCTCGGGAGCCGTTTCGCCTTTTTTTTTTTCTTCATTCTGTCCTTCCTGCCCTTTTCCTCTAATCCCGGCATGGAAAGTTCCCCCTCCGCACTACGAAAGACGTCCCCTCTCCTCTCCGGCAGTTTTGGCTGGGGACTTCCCCTGCTTTTGGCCGTAGGAGTCCTGCGTTCCCTTAAGCTGGCCGCACCATTTCGCCCGACTGCTCCACTTTCTCCACCCATGCTCCTTTGGTTGCCGGGGTCCTGCTTTGTTTTTTTCTTTTCCCCTCCAGGCCGTCCCGAAAAAAGTCCCTTTTTCCCAACACCAGGGGTCTTCTTTTTTTGTGTTCAGGAGTTGCAATGTCGTTTTTTTCCAGATCGGGCACTGAGGGCACGGGTTTTTCCTTTTCCCCGCGCGTTTCATCTCTATCGTTTCCTCCTCCTTGTTTAGATCTTAGCTGACGCGCGGGTCCTCCCTTCATCGTTGTCTCGTGCCAAGCGCCCCCCCCTTTTTTCCGGGCGGGGTGGAAAACTATCCTTTTTGGTTCCTCAATCTGTTGAACCCGGGCTCTTTTCATGGGTCCGCTGCCGGGGCCCTGGCCCTTTTTTGCCAAGTTACCTTTCTAAATGCACAGAGGAGCTTTTTTCTTTTTTTTGGGCCAGCCTTTGCACTTACTTGCACGCTGTCGGTGCAGAATCCCCCGTTTCCTTTATCGCGGAATGACAAAGGAGTCCCTTCTTTCTTTTGCTGACCCGGTCATTAAATTCCCCCTTTCTCAGTCCCTTCCCCACTTCCCTGCTGGGCCAGGTGTCTCTTACCGCGAACATTTTTCTTCACAGAGCATCTCCCCCTTTTTTTTTCCCCCGGTTGCTTTTGTCCTTTTCCCTCCGCGCTGCAATAAGTCCCGCCCGCTTTTTTTTTCCACAACGTCTACCCCCTTTCATTCTTTTTTGCAGCCTCGGATGTCCGAAGGCACTTTTTTTTTTTTTTTTGCACACACGTCACCTTTTTCTTCTCGTCTCACCATTAGACCGGATTCCCTTGTTGGACTCCCCGTAAACTAGTGGGAAAGTTTTCCTTTTTCTTTCCCTCGATTTTTTCTTCATTTTTTTAGCCCCTTTGTCCCTGCCGGAATGTGTTTGTTCTTCCCTTTTTTTTTTTTTAAGTGCGTCCACCAACCCTCCATTCTTTTTTTCGTGCAAAGGTAGGATTTTTTCCTTTTTTCGGCCATCCCTCTTTGCTTCGACGTGACCTTCTTCCCTCTTTTTTCGACTTGCGCCCCTTTTAGCATCAACCTGTAAAACTCCTCTTTTTTCTTTTTCCCCTTCATACTCTTTCTTCTTCTTTTCAGGCCAGTACGGGCGGCTTTTCTGTTACCCAAGGTACGAGTCTTTGCCTTTTTTTTTTCTGGGGAAGGGGGGATTATCTTTTTCTCTTTTTTCTTCTTTTCGCAAAGCTACGGTCCGTTTTCTTTCCCGAGAATGAATTCAGTTTCTTCCCCTTCTTTTCATCGGGAGTGGGTTTTTTTTTCTCACTGCTTTTTTCTTTCTTTCCCTCCGGTGACAATCGGTTTCTTTCGAGGATGCTTTTTTTTTTTTGGACAGAGGCTCTTTATTCTTTTTTTTCTACGATGTGTTCTTCGAATCAAGGGTGGGATTTAATATATGCCCTTTCCTTGTCCCCCATGGGACAACGGGTTATGGTTTTTCCCCCCCTTCGGCGGGTGATTTTTTTCCGCTTTTTCTGGACTTTTGGATTCCCTTCTTTTTTGGCAGGACCCACGGCAGGGCGCCCCCGCACCTTTTTCTTCAATCGGGATTGTGCCATAGGGAGGGTGAGTGTTTTTCCTTTTTTCCTTTTGGCAATTTGTTCTCTTTCTGCGATTTTAGGGGTATCGGACGTTCGCTTTAGAGCAGAATATTTTTTCCGCTTTCATGAGAAGGGGCCCCCCTTTTTTTTTTCTGACATTAGTCTCCCTTGTCCCCCTCAAACAGAGCGCGAGGGCCTACCTCTTTCTCCTTTGCTTGGTACCACAAGTGTACTTCTTTTCGGAAAGCAGGAATTTTTTTTTTTTTCTTTTGTCCCTTTGGGGTTTGTTTGGCGCCTCCTCTCCTGATGGCTGCCCGGCTGCCCGCCGCGGTCCCAAGGAGGTCTTCTCCTTTCAATAACTTTATTTTCCTGTTATCCTTCTTTTCTTTCTTCCTGGGTTTTAGCGCCGCGCCTCCTCTTTGCGAACTAGAAACCCGCGAATTCTTTGAAAAGTATCAAACCATGGTTTTCTTCCCCCTTTGCTCCTTCGTCCCCCCCACAATAGCGGGCTTTTTTTTTTGGGAAAAGCGAACCTCTTTTCTCTTGAATACGTTAACCCCTCCCCTGATTTTGCGCCCTTTTCTACGAGTGCACGCGCCCTGACGCCTTCTTCCCCTTTTACAGTCTTTCGCTTTCTCTTTTTTTCTTTCTCAAGGCGCCCAGCCCTTTCCCCTCTCCATGTCTTTCACGGAAGATGAGGAGGACTTTTTTTAGCGCGGAGCCAGAATTTCCTTGTTTATCAAAGCCAGGCAGTACGTTTCTCTAAGTTTTCTTTTGGCACGGTCCTGGCCCCCCCTCTTTCCCACTGCGCCAGGGTTCTCCCTTTTATGATCGCGTCGCTGTTTTCCCAGTTCTTTTTTCGGGGGACGCTGCAGAACGGTTCCCTCCCCCCTTTTCCAATGGCGATGCCTCTTTTCTATTTTTCCAAGTCCCCTCTTTTTGAGCACGACGCCCCCCCCTCGCTCTTTTTTTTCATGAGGAACGTCTCCCCTCTTTTTGTTTTTTTGTTCCCAGTTGCCATCCTTTCCTTTTTCCCTTTTCTGCAAACCAGTCATTTTCCCCCTTTTTTTGTTAAATGCACCAGACCTTGAAAAATCATTCCTTTTTTCCCCCCCTTTTCCCGTATCGCGAGACTTCTTGTCTTCTAATAACTGTGGACACTTTTTTTAAACTTTGATGGGCTCCCTTTTTTTTTTTTTGCCCTTTCTCAGCTCCCTTCTGGATACAGGAACGTGTTTCTTTTTTTTTTCCCCCGGAGTTGAAGATGGCGTTTCTTTTGCTTTCATGAGGTCGCTCTTTTCCCCTTTGGTATTCTTTTTTTTCCTTGATCATTCCGTGCCAGGGATTTTCTTTTTTTTTTTTCGCCGGGGAAATACCTCTTTTCGGGAATACCAGTGGGTCTTCTCCCTAGTATCCTCCACCCGCTCCGTCGGCGGCCGGTCGGACCATTGTGGGTTCTTTTTATCGATTTGGAAGGATGGTTCGTTCTCTAGCGATGGGGGAGCTTTTTCCGTTTTTCGAAAAGTTGTATTTTTTTAACGTCGTGTCGTCTACTTTTCCTGCAGGAAAAGCTTTTCTTTTCTTTCTGTTAACTTTTTTTCTTCCTCCCTTTTTGTTCACTCCCGCCGTAGCTATACCTGTCTGCTCCCGGGGTCGGCATCTTTCCAACGCGTCCACGTTTTTTTTTCTTCTTTTGACTCGTCTCCCCCCTTTTTGAAAAGATCTGCCTCTTTTCCCCCCTTTGGGTTAGCCGTAGACCATTTTCCCTTTTTTTTCCCTTTTTGGGCTCGAAGACCATTTTTTTTTCTCTTTTTTTCCCCATTGATAACCAGTTTCCCTTTTCCGTCGGGCTTTTTGGTCAGACATGAATTTTTTCCTTTTTGTCTATCCCCTTTTGCCTTGATAGAATCATCTTTTCCCTTGCGTTCGTAGGAATTAACACCTTTTTTTTTTCTTTTTTTTTTCAGGTTCAAGTCGGTGACCCCCCCCCTCCTTTTGATTTTTGTTTCGTTTCTTTTTTTTTCTTTCCCTAAGGTTTCGCCGGCGCTCGGCGAGATAGACCCTTTTTGCCTGGCGAGGTGTATCTTTTTCCCCCCCCGTTTTTTCTGACTTCCCTCTTTAAAATGCTTCCCCCTTTTGGCCCAATTGGTGAGTCGGTTTTTTTTTTGTCACGAGGTACATTTTTTTTTTTTTTTTTCTTTTTTTGGCGGATTCTACGTTGTCGGGCCGTTAAACTTTTTTTTTTTCTCTGGACGGGTCCGAACGTCTTTTTTTTTTCTGCGAGATGGGCTTTCTCCTCTTTGCTTCCCTTTTTCTTTCGGTTTACGTCTCCGACTTTTCCCTTGAAGAAAAAATGTGTCCTTTCAAATTGGCCCCTTTTTTTCTTTCTTGATTTCTCTTTTTTGTGTTGGTTTGAAGATCTCTTTCCGAAACCAGGGCCTTTTTTTTTATTTTCCCCTTGACAATCGCCCACCTTTCAGTCTTTTTCTTCCCCTTGCCCCTTTAGGGACCTTGAAGTCCCCCCCTCTCTACTGGATAGGATCCTTTTTTTCTCTCCCCCCTTTTGTGGAGCATTTCCCTTTGGGAACCGGCAGATTTTTTTCGTAAAGGGCCGCCCCCTCTTTCTTCCCACGTTCAAAGGTTTCCTTTTTCCTTCAAGGCCGTTTCTTTTTTTTTCACTACAAATTGGCGGGCCCTCCCAGTGATTTCCCCCTGTTTCGCGTTTCGTTTTTTTTCCTTCACTTTTTTTGCAGGGGCAAAGCCCCCCCCTTTCTCTCGCAAGACCTTTTCCCTATCACTGTGCTTCCTACAATCATTCCCCCTCTCCGAGCGTGGAATTTCTTTTTTTCTTCTATCGGTGGAATGGCTTCCCTTCGCTCGGCACTCCCTGGTCGAAGGACTTTTCTCTATCCTCCATTTTCCCCCCCCTTCCCTTCAACCTTTTTTCCCTCCTCAATTTGGGGCGGGACCATCCTCCCCCTTTCTTTTGGCAACCACTTTTCGAACTTCTTCTGGCGCGCTTACCCCTTTTCTTTTTCTTCGCGCCCAAACTACATTTCTTCTCACACCTGGGCTAACTTTTCCCATGGAGGATTCTTTTTTTCCTTTTTTTTGTTTGTCCAAAAGACATTTTTGGCGTGGACTTGTTGAAAGGACTCCTTTCCACCTCCCCCCCTGCCGTTTTCTTTTTCCTTTCCGGCGGGTATTTCTCACTTGGGCTAACTCATTTTTTCGAGGTCACAGTTTTCTTTCCCGTTTTTTTTCCACAGGTAGGCCCCTGTGTTTTTTCGGTCCGTTTTCAAATGACGGACACGTTTCCTTCTTCTTTTTTCTTTCAAGACCCCCCTTTTTTCAAGTCCCTTCCCCTTTCTTATAGACCTCTTTCCATCTTCCAAAAATCTGTTTTTCTTTCACTCAAACCCAAATGTTTTTCGCACGGTTCCCTTTCTTTTTTCCCTTTTTTTCTAAAACTTTCTGTATAAATGGGTTCCCACAGGTGATGGTCTTTCAGGATCCGTCTATTCTTCACGTTTTGGAACATCTTTTCTCTCCCCCACATGAAGAACTAAAATTAAGAGTATGGAGGGGAGTTTCCTTGTCTTCCCCCTTCCAAGGGCCCTTCCACCGCAAAGTCGGCACCTCCCCTTTTTTTTTTTTTTCCCCAAAAGGACACTGTCAGTTATCGTCCTTTTCCTTTTTCTTTTCCTTTTTTTAACTGGCTTTTCCCCACCGTTCACGGGCTTTTCCCTTGTTAGGCCATGTCCACAGTCTCGTTCGGTTTTTTCATTTCCCTTCTTTTTTCGCGCTGGTCCTGTTTTTTCTTTTTTTGCATATTAAAATATCCCCTATATATGCAGTGAATCTTTTCCTTTCCATTTTCTACCTTTTTACCCACTCCGGTGGAGGACGTTCCTCACTCCCTTTCTTCGCAATCTTCTTTGGTTTGTTTGGTTCCTTGTGTTCCCCATTCTTTTTCTTGCAGAAGTCGAAGGGTAGTGCAAATCCCTTGTTTTTTTTCCCGTTCTTTTGTCTTGTGAAAATCTTCGGGACCTTTTTTTTCCTCCTCCTTCCTCCTCCTCTTTTTTCTAACCCTGGACCTCCCTGAAATATTCTAGGTGGGCGTTCCTCTTTCTTCCGGCTGCTTCTGACCATTTTTTTGTCCCCGAGTTAATGCGCTAGTCCTGGTCCCCCGGGGTAGGGGGCTGAATTCTTTGTTTTGATGGGCTTGATTTTTCCTCTTTTTTTATTGTCAACCCTTTCTCCTCATCTCGTCAGTCCCTTGGATCGTTGGATAAGGGTTTTTTACGAGTCTTTCTTCCCCCAGCTGTTTGTTTTCGCTTTCCCACGGAAAACCCCCAACGGAAAGATATTTTTCTTTTTTTTTGGATTTTTTTTTTTTTTGGGACCTTTTCCCCCCATTTTTTCCTTACTTTTTCAGCGGTTCTAGTTATCCTTCCTTCTCCCCCCAACATGACGCAACCCTCTCTATCTTTTTTCCAAAAGGACGCCAAAACATTCTCCATCGCCTATTCCTCTCTTTTTGGGCCTCTTCTTTTTCCCCGGAATTAAGGCGCCCTTCCCTTTTGACGTTCTGATTGCCTTTTTCCCTTGTGGTTACCAAGCAACTCCCCCTCCCTTCTCCCCGCCTTTATTTTTCCGGCTCTATTCAGAAGCCCCCCCCCCTTTTGGAATCGATAGCAATTTTTCTTGAAAAAGCAGTGCCCTTTTTTCTATACCTCCTTGGCGTTTCGCGAACGGTCTTTTTTTTCCAAGAGGAGCCAACTGTCCCCTCTTTCCTTTTAGGTTTATTTTTTCCCCCCTTCCCACCCTCAACCTCTATGCACTTTTTTCTTCAATATCAAGAGTTTGTGTATGCAAGCGTTCCCCTGTCCTTTCCCTTTTTTTGTCTTGGAGCGGCCGGCCCCCTCCCTCTTGCTCGATCTTGAAAGTTTCTTTTTTCCCACATATATGTCCCCTCCTATTTTCCTTTTCCCCCTTTGTTCTTTTCTTTCAACACGCCGCCCCCCAAGACGAAAAGGCTCTGTTTTTTCTGCCTGAACCAGTTTTCCCCTTGCCCCCACCTTTTTATTTTCCGACCTTTCCCTTCCCCCGGGAGCGCAGTCCCTCCCGCCTTTTCCCCTTTTTCCTGCCTTCCGAGGCTGGCTCTTCCGACGAAATTCATTATCGGGGTCCATTTTTTAAGCTTATTCGACCACCAAACTTTTTCTCTCCCACTTTTCAAGCAAAAACGCCTCCCTCTTTTCTTCCCGAAAAAGACTTCGTACTGGCGTCTCACTCTTTTTTCCCCCACTCCCCGGTTGGGATGCTTTCCTTTTTTTCAACTCCCCCTCGGAAGACGTTTTCCTTGTTCTTTTCTTCGGTTTTTCTTGCACCGGCCTTCACAAACCTCTGTTTAAGCAATCGTCCTTCCCCCCCTGTCGGATGACACTTCCTATCCCTCCCATTCAACCTTCCCAATAGACGGGATCCCCTTCCATAGGTACGGCCTCCTCCGTTCCCCTTTTCGTTTTCTTTTCTCCGTTCAAGAATTCCCATCCTTTTCACGGAGGGCTGATAGACGATCCTTCCGAGGATGTTGTCCTTTTTTTTTTGGGTATCCCTTTTTTCTGGTTTTTACCCCTTGCAGTTTTCTTTTCAAAGCTGGTCTTCATTATTCGGTTTTTGCGTCCTTTTCATAGGGTCCCTTTCTGGTTGTTTTTATGGCGCAGCCTTTTTGTTTAATTGGCTGACGAATCGCCAGAATCCCGTCTTTCCAGGTTCAGCCCTTCTCTTTTTCCGCCGCTCTTATCCGTTTCCCGGCGCGGTGCCGTAGAGCGAATTTTCTTGGCCGCCAGGTTCTGCTCAAAATTTTCCCCCCACTTTTTTCACCCTGCCTTTCGGCCGCGGGCTTTTTCTCTCTTCTGCGGGTTTCAAACATCCTTTAAAAGGAAATTGGTTTTTTTTTTCTTTATGTCGTTTTTTTCTTTTTCTTTCCGAAGGCGGTTGCTGTTTTTTTTGACGAACAGATTTTTCGGCATGATTGCCGGCGTTCATCTCTCTCTTTTTCCCTTTTGTTTTTTTGTTTCTAGATGTAATGTCTTGCTCAGGGCAGATTGTTCGTCTCCCCGTGACCTGGGGAATTAGGCCCGCGGGGTGTGCCTAACGCCCCTGGAACGCCCCCTTTGCGAATTTGCGCTTTTTTCCCAACTTGGCGTGGGCAATTTGTCGACCGTGGACTTTTTTTAGTCGCGGGCGGCTTGGCGGCCCATTTTTTTTTTTTACCCGGCACGCGGTGTTTTCTTTTTTGCTTTTTTCATCAATTCTTTCCGGGACTTTCCTGCCGTTTCACGTTTCCTTAGTCAGCAGTCCCTTTTTTTTTGCAGGCGACTTTTTTTTTCCCTCTTGCCGAGGCCCCCAGGGAATTTTCCTTTCGCGCCACGTGGGATTTTTTTGCCAATAAGTAAGTGCCTTCCCCCTCTCCCCACGCCAAAGGGACTTCATTTTTCCTCTTTTTTTTTTTCCCGGAGCCTTTCGCTATTTTCGGCCAAAACCCGCACGTTGGAATTTCCTAGACCGGCTTCCCCGGTGACTTTCTTGGGAAGGGGGTTCACGATTTGCCCCTTTTTTTCGTGTTCTGTTTTTTTTTTTTGAAAAAGTTACGGTTGTTTTTTTTTTCCTTAAAGGATGACGAGTTTTTTTTCCGAAAGGGTGTTGGAAGTTTATTTTTCTTTTTTTTCCCGATGCGTTTTAGAATTCATCGGGGAGGCGCTTTCAAATAGGCGAGGAGTTTTCTTTCTCGGGCCGAATGTTTCCCTTTTTCCTTTGCGCCTTTACCATCTTCTGCGGGGGACCCCCCCCTCTTTTTTTTTTCCTTACGGGACGCTTCTTCTTCTTTTTTCCCCCAGGTCGATTTTTTTTTGCGTTTTGCTTGGTGCTTACTCGGGCGGCGTAGGTCCTTTTTTTTTTTTTTTTTTCTCTTTAACGGACGGTCCCTTCCTCATGAAAATTTTCTTTTCCCCCTTTATTCCTCCTCGGAGTGGCCTCCCCAGTAGTTTAACTATTCGAACCTTTTTTTTTTTGCTCCGCCGAACAAACTTTTCATCGCGGATGAGCTGGATTCCTTTTTTTATTTTCTTCTTTTTGAGGGTTTGGTTGCTTTCTGTCTCGAACAGGGTGACATTTTCATCTTTTCCCACAGGATATGGGGGACACGGGTTTCTCCCTCTCGAGCGGGCGAGGGGCGTCCCTTCCCACCCGTTTTCCCCTCGGGGACTTTTTTGGTCTTTTTTGCAGGACACCGGCGTGTTCCTTCTCTCCTTCATTCGGAAAGTGGTCCCTTTTTTTTTCGGTGGGTGTCTCTTTCTACCTGCCATTTTCTATTGGCCCAAGGCTTTTCTGTCCTTGCATTCGCAGTCTCCTTTTCTCACATAGACTGCTTCCACTCTTTTCCTGCGATCGATTCCCTACTTGTTGTTTTTTATAGAGCACGGAAAACTCTTCCAGAGGTTTCCCTACCGCTTGCCCACCGTTTGTTTTTGTTGATCTTTGCTGTTCCCCAATCCCCCCCTAGATGCACAGGGAAGGCCTAAGCGTCATGTAGGCTTTCCTTTTTGGCGCCTATTCCGAATGCATTTTTCGTGCCGCGGCAGGGCTACGACTTTTCTTTTTCGATCGCCATAAACCCTTCCTCTTCTTTTCTACGGTATCTTTCCATTAGTTTTCTTTTTTTTAGCAGCAGAGCAAATCATTTTTTTCTCTCACTCGAAAAAAGCCCATGCTGCTTTCCCCATGTTTGATTCCATGAACTTTTTTTTTTTTTCCCATTTAAGCGCCAAGACCCCTAGGCGGGCCGGTTTTTCTTTTCCCCGCGAGAAAAACACTTTTTGCTGCGTCACTAAACCTTTTGCCCCAAGACGCGAAAATACGCTTTCCCCTCATCCCCCCAACGCGACTGACGCTCCTTTTTTTCCCTTTTCATTACTTTCGCTAGCATTGTCGTCGATGCTTTCCTGCAAGGCAAGGCAGTCTTCTTTTCCCTGAAAGAGCCCGAAACCCGTGTTTTCCTGATGGAGTAATTCCTTCCTTTCCCAGGAATAGAGCGATTGCCTGCTTTTTTTTTTTTTCTGTAATCCAAAAACGGGGCCAGGCATTCCACAATTTTTTCAAGCGGCGGTACCATTCTTCTTTTTTTCTTGAAGGTCACTGTTCCCCCCCTACTATTTTCCACAATGAGCAAATGTTCTTTTTCCCCTCAAGGGGTGATTTTCTTTCTCTTTCTTCTTTTTCTGTAGGGTAAAGCAGATTTTTTGTCCCCCTTTTTCTCTTTTTTCCCGGGCAGACATTTTTTTTTTCGTATGGACAATGGCGATGAAGATGGTTTAAACCTTCTCTTCCTCTGTTACAAACTTTTCCCCTTTTCTGAGAGAAACCTGCCCACCTCTTTCTCGTTATGCGGGCCTTCTGCCCTCATTCCTTTTCTTCCACCACGGAGAATGTTGGGAGAGCCGCCTTGTTATTCCTCTC
>Ga0179593_1449268_pt1 | contig 15601 bp, 13 predicted proteins | sample CZODoug2_1_08_16_FD_185931 | JGI IMG/M metagenome (GOLD analysis project Ga0179593, IMG submission 185931) | Vadose zone soil fungal communities from Angelo Coast Range Reserve, California, USA - CZODoug2_1_08_16fungal (PacBio error correction) | ecosystem: Environmental > Terrestrial > Soil >... | reverse complement strand
CTTTTTTTTGCTTGAGATTCGGCCTGTTGTCCTCTGCCTCTTACCCCGTACCGCGCTCCTCTGTCCTCCTTTGTTGTTTTTCTGGTGTGTTTATTCCCTCCGCCGTTTTTCCACAGCCCGCTCTCGGATTTATTTGCCGCCTGTGTGTCGAAAATGCTTTTCCACAGCCGCGTTCTTCCCTATTTTAGGCGCGGCCCTGTGATTAATCAGATCTTCCCCCTTTCCTCTCCTCAGCCCGCAGCGCGCTCTGCGCGATCCGTCTCCTTCTCCGCGCAGTGCTCTTTTGACTTTATTAGTCTCCCGGTCCAAATGCCGGCTCCACAGGCAGTTTTTCATACGCGCGCCGGCGTGTGTCCAGTACCCTGCTTTCCGTCCCTTGTCCTTCCCGCAGCCTCCTAGCCCTTCGAGTCATCGTTCTTCCTATTTTCGACGCGCGCGGCGTGGGCCTCTTTTTTTTCGACACTTTCTGTATCGCTTCCCTCGCATTTATTTTGTTTGGGTATCTACTTCCCTTCTCACCAGCTCCTGTTTCCCTCGCCTGACAGTTCGCCGGGGCCCCAGCCCGTTGCCGAGAAGGGCTTTCCCCCCGAGGTCGTGCTTTCGTCTCTGTTCCCTATTACCATCGTGCTCGAGCTCGTTCGGCTTTGTGAAGGCGTGTGTATGGTTTCAGGGATTCTCTTTCTTTCGTTTCCCGAGAGCTAATCTATCCTCCCGAACGCTTCCTGCTTAAGGTTTCCGCCTTCCTTCTTAGAAAATTTCCCGTCTCTGAAATATCACTCTATATGGACTATTCGTTTTTACTTGCAACGTTTACGACGGTCCCCGATTGTGTGGTACATGTTTAGACATGGGGCCACCTTCCTGTTCGCCGTCATTGTCCTTGTGCTTGAGTCCGAGCGCCGCGTCGTCCGGCCTGGATCAGGACATGGTACTAAACGCTTTCTCCCCCTCAGTTTCCTCAGACGTTTTGCTCGTGCCACAGGCGCCCCACCCCCGCCCTCAGGCTGTCCTTCCCCTTCCCGAGTCCTGTAGCTCTCAGTGTCAATTTGTTTTTCTCCTCCTTATACGTGAGGTACTACTATTTTGCCCTCTCTGTTTTTTGGCCCTCACACGTTCAGTCTTACTGGTTTTGCTGGCCCATGACTGTTATGAAGATGTTCGCACCTCGGCACACTTGACAACAATTGTTGCTCGGGGTCGTCCCATTACCCTTTTCCCCGGCTGAGGAGTTAATCCGGTGTTTCCCTCTTTTCTCCTTTTGGAGGGGTTTCCTGTCCTTCTTTTGAGCATGGAGTTGTTGTATTGATTCGTTTACGGTTTTCCTGTTCTTCGGGCCTCGTCGATCGGCTCACGACCCCCTTTTAGTGTTGATGCCTTGAGATGCTTTGGATCATATCTATGATTCGGGTTCCTCTACCAGTCCAGACTTCCGCGCTGCGACTACACCTCGTTCGTTAGCGCCGCCGCGTACTCACCTGTTTCATTTTTTCCAGAATGTACACAGCTGCCTCGCCTCAACTTCGTCTCCCTTGTGGACTATTTTTGTTATTGTTCATCTGTTCTCGATGTGACGTATGCTTTCTGCCCGAGAACTTATTCGCTTGTGCTCGTGCCCGGCGCTGCGCTTAATCCTGCATTTTTTTCGGCGTCGCTCTTTTGGGTTGTCTCTCCCTCTTGACGTTTTCCCCGCTTGTTTTGTCCACGATGGCGTCCTCCTCTCTCGTCTTAACTAACTCGGATTCGCAGTGGTCTTTATCGCTATGTTTTCTCCTCGCTGCCTGTGACGGTCCTCGCGTCCGTGCCCTGTCTGATTTCCGCCCCCTGCTGGATATTTCGGACCGCTTACTGCCATCTTACGAATTATCGTTCGTTCTTCGTTTCCTGGACCTGCCCGTGGCCCGCGCCCCCGAATTTCCGTCGTTCAGTTGCCGCGTCTGACAAAAGATTGCTGTCAGGTCTGTAGTCCGAGCCTGGCCTAACGTTACTGGTTTCCGTTCCGCGAGCGGCTCCATCCCCCTTCTGTGTACAAACCCCGCCCCGAACACTCACGCAGACTGGTCAGTTTCGCATGCTCCTGTCTTTTTATTGATAAATTTTTCTCCGTGGTGCCCCTGACTTTCAATCCTGGGCATAGGTTATCCGACGTGGCGCCTCCCCCTTACTCGATTTCTCCTTTACGCTTCCCATGGCGGCTAGCTGGCCGTGCCTGCCCCCTGAACCCCCTTCTGCAGCCGTTCTCCCTTTCTGTATGCGCTCCTGGCCTCCGCACTCGCTCTGCTTATCTTAGGTTGCGTAGTCGTGCTGTTATCAGTTAGTTCCCCCGTAGTTTTGACTCGCGTTTTGGCCTGTGCGCCTAACTGTACGTCCATCGTCCCGTTATGCGAGCCCGAAGTATCTTCTTCCGGCCCGCCTTGTATAAGCTGCGTTTTGCCGCCTGCCAGTTTGAGTTCATACGTACCTTGCTCTGGTCGTCCGTTCGCCCGTGTCCGCTTTTGTGCCCAGGCGGTCATACTCCTGTTGTGGCAACTGTCGATTTTTTCTCAATCGCCGCGCTTCGAGGGCTCGCATTCTGTTTCAGTTTACCGGACTCGTTTCCCTTTCGTATCACCTCTCTCCCTTCTGTTTCGTACCTGTATTTTGGTTCTGGCTCTGTTGTTGCGGTTGAGCATCCTGGGTCCTTTCGTCCGCTCGAGTCAAAGTTATCTTGGACTGCCCGCAATTCGTTTTTTTTTTTCACTCACATCTTCCCCTCACCACGCCTCCATTGTGAACGCTGTTGTTCGTTTCTTTAAGTCGTGCCTTCTTTCACGACAATACATCACGACGTTGGCCATTTCCCTACCCCGCGCCGACCCCCGACTTTCTTTAATAAACCCGAGGTCCCTGACCCCCTGCGTTCGTCACACTTGCTCGCGAGGTTGCCCCTTTCCTGCTCGATCTGCCTTTCTTTTTTTTGGACCGGTAGCCGACTCCGTTCGCGACTTGCTGGCTCACAAGTTACCTCGTCCCCCGTCTCGCGGGGTCGAAGATCTCCTCCAAGAAGCGCTTCTTGTCATTGTGGCCCTTGCGCTCTTGTCCTCTGGCGTCGAGATGCCTGGTAATAAGCCCCCCCCCCCACCCCACTGACTTTACCTAGTTGTCTCCGTCGCCGCTTTGTCGCCCTCCCCTTGTCTTTTTGTGCTTTTTTTTTCAGCTAGCCTACCGATTGTTGTATATTAGATTAACTCCTCACTCTCTTCTTGAATCTCGGAATGGATTAGCGCTCTAGTCCCCCCTCTATTCTTCCCTTGTCTCTGCGTATTTTCTTTGTCCCCGTTCCGTACTCTTTTACTAACGATCGGCCTGTCAGGTTTTTGTTCCCGCTGGTTCTTTAACCTTTTTCCGGCGCATCGCCTTTTACGTCCCCTTTCGACCACGAGACTTCCGGATGCTTCCATGAACCTCATTAGGCCCTCCCCCGGCATTTTGGTTGTTTGATCCCGTGCTTCACTGCTTTCTTTTGAGAGTAAGTCTTTCCCCCTCCCGCTGATCTAGTACGACCCGCCGCCCGATCCCTAATTTGTTTTTCAAGAAAATCATGTTTGTTATATATTCGTTCCCTGCTTTTTTATCCCCCCTTCTCCGTTTTGAGGTCCAGTCCTTTTTTGTGCTCTCGCTATATTCTTGGACTCCTTTCCTGAATCCTTTTGGCAAGCTTCAGTTCAGTAAGGTCCCCCGCGCTTTACTTTAGCGTATCAACACGCCGTTCCCGTGCTCTTTGCGGCCCCTTTGTAGTACATTCTTTTAGTTTCCTCCTTTTGTGTTGTGGTGCCCTCTGACTATTTCGGACGAGTTACCCGTCAGATACCTGTCATACCGCTCCTTGTTTAAAGTTAGCTGGCGCTCTCTTCGTCGGGCAACACAGAAGTGTTTCTTCCCCCTCCGACTTTTCACCTTGTTCTTGATTTTATCGTCGCGCACCATTCCTCCCAAAGTGAGACCTCACCAGTGGCCGTCTAGACGTTGCGCACCCATTTAAAAAGTAATTTGACAGGGTGATGATACACCATCGTAGCCCCCACTTGCCCTCTTTCCCCCCAACCCTCCGTCACGACACCACCCTCTGGGCCTGGCCGCCGACTGCCGTGTACGTGCGTGCGCTATCTCATATTCTCCATTCACCACGGTTTTTCCTTTTTTTCTGCCGAGAGTTTCTGACCCTTCATATGATGCCCTCCCCCCTTCTTAGCCCAAGTGGTGCTCACTCGAGACTGCTTTTTCCGTAGGTATATAGATTTTCCCCCTCCTGCGTCTTTACCTCTGCTCAATCTTCGGTGTTGCTCGTGACTTTTGCCCAGAAGGACACTCTTATTCCGTGCCCCATTCGCCGCCGCGCCCGCCCCTTGCGCGCTGCTTTCTCCTGTATCTCCTCAGCTTTGCTGTTTGCTTTACGGTCCTGACGTTTGCATGATCCTTTCCCGACCGGAAAACTTTTTTGATTTTCGTATGTGGACCAGCGCGCGGTTCATCGTCTCGTTCTGCACTTCTTTCCCTCCTCTTTCTTCGGACCCGCCCTTGCCCCCCCTTACGCGCTTGATCAGCTATCTCCTTTGGCTTACTTTCTCTTAATCCTCCCGGATGGAGTCCGTCTGCGCTCCATCCCCTATTAAGGTGTTTTGTTCTTGTTGTCGCTCCTGCGACCTCGGAATCTTGTTGCCGCATACTACACTTGGATTTTATCCTGCGTAGTTTTTTTTTCTCCGAGTTGCTGCGCGCTAGCTTTTCCGACGCTGTTTTGATTTTTTTTTTTCTTTCCCAAGCCTTTTCTTTTTTTTGTCGCGTATCGGGCAGTTTGGTCAGAGAAGTCGGTTTGTTCTCACATCTTTAGTCGCGCTTTTACCTTTTTTGCAGGTATAGACCTTCGGTCGTCTCACTTATCCCCATTCCCACTTATATCTCGGCTCGTTTTTCCGAAGCCGACTCCACCTTGCTAAGAATTTGTTTTCGTTTCTTTCCCCGCTGTTTTGAGGATAAAACCCCCCGCTCCACTCGACTTCATTTTTTTACTTGGTTCACTGCACCTTCCCGATCGAAATCTGACTTCGCCGTCGACGTCAGTTCATCTCGCTTTGGGTTTTTTTTGGCGGGTCCGCGCCCGACTACGCCGTTTGGCCCTCTTTAGGATTCCTCGATCCCCTCTTTAAGTTTCGTCGCATTTCTCGCTTTCTTGAGCGATCCTGTCCCGGACTTTTCTTCCGTCGAGCCCTGCTCGACTCCTTTTGTACAGCTTCCTCCTAAGGGAGCTCATCTCCCATAGGAGGCAGGTGGTAGATTTTTAGCGAAGCGTCTCCTTGCCCCGTCGCTCTTTTGTTCCACCCCTCGTGCCTCTTTTTTATGGGCGAGGCACTAATGTTTATCCCCGATCCCTCGGTTTTCTACATTTTGTTTATCTCCCGAAGCCGTCCGTTCCGCGTCCATTTGATTTTTGTTTCATCCTGAAGTAACGGTCCGTCTATCTTAATTCTCTTGCGCCCCAGCACCTCAAACTTGGACCAGTTTTTTTTTGTTTCTCCTTTTAGGACCCGCCCCCCCTCTCTCCCCTTGGTTGTTAGACTTCTCACGGCTGCTACCCGCGTCGCGCGTTTGCTTTCAGGGCTAGACATGTCGGATCGTTCCTCAAACCCACATACGCTGTTTGGCGGGCTACTCATCTTGCAAGTAAGCAACCTTCCCCAATGAATCCGCACCTCCCGGCCTTTGCGTCGATGACGTTTTGTTATGCCTTTTTTCGCCGCTTGTCCTCGCGGCGCACCGACTGTTTTTTTTGACAGCGGGTTCTTGATTCTTTGTCCGTTCGTTGCGCGGCTGGGCTTCGTCCGTTTGTGTCGTCACTTGTTTACAGCTTGACCGTTTCCGAGTGTCGGGGCTGTTTCAATTCGTGTTGCCGGCATGTTTTATGTGTATTTCGGCTCTCTCTGCTGCCGCGGGTTCCTGAGCCAATGTTGCCCTGCCGTGTTATGAACGTCAGGTGCCTTCCTCGTGATTTCTTGTCTTTCTTGTTCTGTTGCTGAATGGTTTCGATCCCTGCCCCCTGCTTGTCCATGTTAACCTCAGTCCTCTTTCGCTCTCTCACTCCGTTTCTGTTATCAGCCGCATTTCCTGACCGACCCTGGAGTTGCGCCGTCTCTCCTCCGTTTTGCTTCGATGCTGACGCGACGCTGCGACTTTTCTGATCCGCTGTATCCTCCCTCATTGAGTTGCTTCTCTCTTATTTTTTGTTTTATAGTCAGAGCTTTTGTCTCTCGTACTCTTCCCTTTCCTTCTATTTCTTTCTCCGTCTGTGTTAGAATTACCCTTTTCCTCTCAATTCTCCCACTTTTATCATTTCTTCGTCGTTTTTATTACGTGCACCTCTATGATTTGCCGAACATCTTGGCTTTAGATGACTTGCCCGCCCCTCTTCCTTTTTCCCCTGCCCTCTCCCGGCCCCCAGAGCAAGCTCTCATTCCTTCGCCGACCCCGAGCATACTCGTTCGTTCCGCGCTACCTGCCACTTCCCGGTTCCCCTCCTCCTGATGCCCAGTCCGCTCGCCCCCTTCGACGTAGTGGCACTTCCCCTGTCCGTCCCGCTTCATGTCTTTTGTGTTCCTAGATCATGCCATATTTTTCTTTGAACTCGCCACATTGATGGAGAATCTCTGGTGTTATCTCCTCTTTTTTCCTTGCTCTTTCCCTTCACGATTTGCTGTTTTCATATTCTTTTTGTAGGATCCTTTGGCTCTTTTCTTCCGCTTCTGCTCATATACGCGCCTGCTTTATCCATTTGGGGCTATTCGCCCACATTACCACTCTTCCCTTTTTGTGCGGGTTTTCTTCGCCTCTATTTTATTCGAGTGCAGACCCCCCCCCCGAGTGGATTTTTTTTTTTTTTGGTCGTAATCCGATTACGCCCTCGGTTCCGCATGGCTTTGCTAACCGGCTTACGGCTTTTTTCGGTTTTTCCCTGGACTCGTTCGGACCAGGGTCGTTTTTTCGTCCTTGGAGCTTCTCCGGTGCCCCAGATTCCCTTTTTGTGTGCCGGTTTCGTTTCTCCCCTTTATTATATTTGGAACCGTTGACGAGATTCTTCCGCCCCCTGTTCTGCGTTGTGGCTTGTCTTTTTCCCCCCCCCCCTTGGTCGGCCGTCTGGAGGTCTCTCTCGCCTTGGCTTTCTCGTCCCACCTTCCGCGTCGATTTTGATGGTGCAAACCTCTACGCGATATATCAACCTGGACTGCTATTTCCTTTTTTCTTGGAGCCCTTTATCCCTTTTTCTGCTCTCTTGTTCCTTTTTTTTCCCTCTCCCTTGTTGGTGCTTTTTTCTTCTTAGAGGTTGGCGACCGTGGTGTCATTCCACTCTTGCCACGCTGTCTGCTCAATTTTTCGCGGATGTTTGGATCACCATTCTTCTCTTCGTTTTTTCCTAAGCGCTCCCTTTTCTCAGTCTTATGTTTCCTCCCCCGATTCGCGGTTCGACGACGGAGGAACTTTTTCTCCCCTATTACCACCCGGGCGTCTTTTTCCTTTATATTTCCTCTGCATCGTCCCCTATTTCGCTGGCAGTCTTTGCCCCTGATCCATTATGTGTGGCCCGCCCTCGCCACCTTGACCACTACTTGGCCCCCTTTTCTAGGACCTCCCTCCTCGTGTATTGTTTTTTCCGCGAGTTTGAAGAGCGGCTTTACCCGCTCCTTTTTAGCCGGGCCTGGTCATTTTATCTTTATTGATTCTCGCTGCCTTTCTCGCGTCTCGAGAGTTTGTCTTTTTTGTTCGGCTTGATATCATTTGTGTTGTCATCTTCTTTTCCTCCCTTGATCCGCTGCTCTTGCCGGGCTTAAGCCCCCACGCGACGCCTCTTCCCGGCTACGAACTTTTTAGGTGACTCCTCTCCCTCTCCCCCTTCGGTCTCCTCCCCCTTTTAATCCGCCCTTTAGGTTTTTTGGATTGGTCTTTGTACGCCACGGCCATTCCAAAATCGGTTAGCCCGTTTGTGTGGTCTTTTTGGGTTCGGGTTATGAATTTCGATCGTCGTTCCAGGGCCGTGACCGTCCCCCTGTTTACCTGGTCGCGGTAGCGATCGGGCGCCTGCCTTTGGAAGTTCTTTTCTTGTGAGGGACATACCGGTCGGCCCCACAAGTGGTCGAGTTCCACGTGGACGCTTAACCGGAAGAACCCACCCGCTTCCCTCTTCTTTTGTTTGCCTCCGAGCATTGCTTCTCAAAGATGTGCCCGACTTTAAATTATCTTGACGCTTCGGCCTTTGATCCTCACTCAGTCACTTTTCCTGTCTCACCATAGAGCGTTGTTTCGGTCGTTTTTTTACTTGTGTAGACTCTTTTGCACACCTTTTGTTCAATGGTGTGTCCTAGTTTATCTTGGCTCCCGGTTTGTAAATCCCCACCATTACTGGTCTTCCTTGCGGGTTGGTCGCCCCTTCTTGAATTTTGGCTCTCTTGCTGGCAACATTTGTCGTCATTTTTTGAGAGGCGATTCTCGGATTTTCACCTTCGGCAGCTCGAGATCGGGTCCCCTTGGCCCAGTTGCCTCATTGCCGAAACTTATTGTTCCTTCGGAGTGCTTTCCCTTTTATTATTTCGAACCCCGTCCTTTTTGATTTACGTCTAGCTTTTGTCGCCCCCGTTACAGTTTCATAGAGAGATCTCCCTTCCGGCATTTGTGGGCCCCTTATCTTTGTCACTGTCCCATTTCGTGGACTTTCCGGCCTCGAACTCTGTGATTTTTGATCGTCCGTCTGTTCACCGCTACTTCCCTTCTTCCTCTCCGCTGTCTTGGCTACCCTCTGTCTTGTAACTCCCAAAGCGTGTCCCAAAAAAAATGAGTCGTCTTACACTTGATCCTTAATTACCTTCCATTCCTTTTTCGGCCTTCTTTTTTACGGCCTCTCACGTTACAGACCGTGCCTAGACACACCCGTAGTTTTTTTTCCCGCTTTCGTACTCTATCTTCTCTCCGTATTTCCATTGATCACCCTATTTCTTTTACCCCTGTCTCCAGCTCCCCTCCTTTTTATCCCCGTACACTGATCTCCTTTTCCCTCGTTGTATTGCTCCAAATACCCGCGTGCCCTACACGCCTAGTGCGTAGCGTCTTGTTTGTTTATGCCATTTATATTTTCTTAAATTTTTTACGGATCTCAGTCATATTCTTCCGGCGTTCCTGTTCTATTTTTTATTCCTGAGTGTCCTTTTAATCCTCGTTAGGTTTGTTATTTCTCCTGTTTGGCCGCACGGATGCCTTTCGACCTTTCCCTCTCTTCCAAAACCTTTTTTTCCCGGGGTCTCACCCTATTTCGTCGTATGTCCACACTTCCTTTTTTGTAGATTTTTCCGATTCATTCCTCCCTTCTTTTCGCGGCGTCGGCTCGTCGAAATGAGTCGGCTTAGACCTTCCCTCTCGTCCTCCTGGGACTTTTTCTGTTCTTTTCTTCGTGCGGGGAGACTTGATGCTCGGCGCTCTTTATTGCCCTCCTCTTTTACGACACTGGGCGCCGTGTTGAGCCCCCCCGAGCCCCCGGGTGATGGCGATTTTTGTCGTGCTTCTTCCCCATGCTGCTGTCTTTTTTCCCCCGAATTCTATCGAGGAACCTAGAAGAGGCCGTTTGCCGTACTACCTTTCTCGAGTAATTCTTATCGCTCCGCCCGTCCCGATCTCCCTCCATCGCCCCTTTCCGCGTTCTCTTTTTGAGCGCTCCCTTTCCTAACTTGTGTGTCCTCTGTCTAATCACCTAACCAGCCCAAGATTTGGCCGCGTGCCCCCTTCATTTTCGCCTTGCTCGCATGTCACCCCCCGTCCGCGGCTGTGAAGCTCATACACATTCATTTGTCCTCATGTGTCCCTTCGTGTCATTGTAGTGCTTACTCCAGTTGTTAGTCCGTAGAGAACTACCTGCTCACCCCCATCCCCTCGATCTCGTCTTTGCGGGTGCCACATCCCGCGAGCCCTTTCAAGTCCCTCATTTGTTATCACTCTCCCCGCGCCTGTTTACAACCTTCACCAACTTACTGACCCGCTTCGCGCCTGACGGCATATTTTTCCTTTCCATTCTTACTCGGTGGACGTGCTTCGGCTTCCCTTTGGTTCGAGATTTTTCACTATCGATTTACTTCCTCGACACCCACTTTTCTCCCTGAGCTCGTGCAGCTGTCCCCTAATAAGCGCCGATCTCGTCCAGGCCACCCACAAGAAACACTGAAATCTCAGGCAGTTGCGTTTTCCCTGTTGGGCAGGCATGCATATGCGCCCAGTCCCGGAATCATAGATTGTCTTCTTTGCCTGTTATACTGCGCTCCCGATCTGTCTGGTTAAAGTATTACTTTTTCACCATCCTGATCGGCTGCTTCTCCCTCTCAGTTGGCTCCACCCCGATCCCATATCAGAATCCATACGATCTTTTCCGTCACATGCCTCTTTGGATCACCACCGAGCATTAGCCGTTCCTTCCCTTCGCTTGGTTCTTTCCTTTTTAGCGAGTCTCCGCCGCCGCTTTGGCCATGCAGCCCCCGCTGGCGGGCATCCGTCTTTCCTCGGGGACCTGTGCCGTAGAAAGGTTTTTGGCAGAGATGTCGTATCCTTGAGTTTCCCTTACGTGAAAGGTATTTACCTTAACTAGCTGGGGCGGACCGTTTTTTTTTCCTGGTTATGCGTTTTCCCTTCCCATGTTATTGTCCTTTTCCTCCCCGTCCTTAGATTCCCGTGCAAGGCGTTTCTCTCTTTGTTCTCGGCGATATTTCCGCCGCTTGATAGGATTCGGCTCCGCGATGCACTGCTTTGTATCTTTCTTCAAGACTCGTATGGCCTCTCCGACCACAGTCTCCCTACCGGGCCTCTTATTTCCCCTGTTCCTAATATGTCTTCCTCTCCTAACTCTGCACAGCGGTTGCCCACTTATCGCAGCGCTGTCTAGAATCTCTTCTTCATCCTTTAATTGGTAACCCCGACCGATTCTTGTCTATGCTGCCTGTCCATTCCTGGCTTTTCCGTGTTCCGCCCCCCCTTTCCTCCGTGCTGGCCTTTCTAGCACTCCCCTTGTATTACTCAGGTTTGTCTTTTTTCGTGTTGACGAAAGTCATTTCGTTTCTCAGGCAATGTTCCGGGCTACTAGCCGATTCAGCATGTATCGCGGCCTGTACCGGTATCGCTCTCTCCTACGCCCTTAAACAATCTTCAGCTTTCTCTTCCTCTTATCCGCGAGCAATCGGCGCTTGACCGCTCCCTAGCCTTCTCCTCTTGTCTTTGCTTTTTTAGTAAGGCATGCCGTCGAACCCGAGGTGATGGACCTCTGCACTTGCGCCAACTCTTTCTTGTGCGGTTGTGTGCCCACCCTTCTTCGTCTTTTTTTATGCCCTTGCCCACGCTGCTCGGCTCCAAGCCCCCACTACTGTTTCCCGTGTATGAGCCGTAGTGATTTTGTCCATTCTGGTACACCCCATATTGCCCTGCTCTGACACTTGCCGAGCCCTTTTTGCTTTTTCTTTGACAGTCCTTTGCTGGTGTTCTTTGCCGTTTGTCCGCCTTTCCCGTCGTAGTTTGCTTGAACTACCTTCTGTATTTTAGCGACAGACCCATACCCTCCTTGCCTATTCCGCCTGCTCGCCGGATAAGAGGAAGTCCGAAACGTCATGGAGGCCATGGAAGCATGATGATTTGTTTTCGTCGCCCTGCTCCCGTTCCTCCGCCCTTCCGAGGGCTCCGCCTTTTCACGGCTTTGTGCGTTGATTTCGCCCTCCCCTTTTTTTGTTCCGTTTGCCCTCCCGGGATATCCCCCGTTCAACCCCATTCGGTGACAAGGCCCGACTCTACGCCCTTGTTGTTATTTATTGTGAGTCGTCAGTACGTTTGCAGGTCCTTATTTTTTTTCGTATGCGGTTGTGTTCCGTGACTTTGATAATTGTTTTCGCAGTTTCTCTGTTGAGGGGTTACCACGATCGTGAAGCAGTTTTTTAGGTGATCGTACGGGGATAGGGCATCCCACCTTCCCGCGCTACGTCACTGATCACCGGCAGGGTTCTCATTGACACGTAGGGTACGATGTTTCTCTGGTGCGTATCGCTTGCAGCCGGAAGTATTTTCTATTGCGCATACTTGGTTCACTCGATTCGCTCTTTCTTACTTAGCAACCGTTCTTTCGACGTGGATTGTTCAGCCCCCGCGTTGCAGGTTGCGAGGACTGCGCTCTTACGCGATCTTCTTTGGTTCTCCTCCGTTGAGCGTATTTTTTTCTGTCATCATCCCCCTCACAACCGTCTTCTCCCTTCTTTTTTGTCCCGCGCGCTCCTCCATCTACCTTGTTGTTCTTTTTTCGATACAGAGTTTTTGTTTCTCGCGCGTGCTCCTCACCTGCATCTTGGCTGTACCCCTTTCATGACCTCGGATGGTCGCGCTGATCTTTGTCTTCTCTTTTTTCTGTTTACCATTTGTTCTCTTTTGAGGTTCTCACGTGATCAGGGGCTGCTGGTTTCTTGTCTATTTCCCCCCGAACCCCCCCCGGTTGCAATGGGTCAATTTTTTGTAGGTTTTCGGTTGGCGCGTTTCTACCATTTTCATGACCTGTCCGCCGAGCGGCCCGCGTATGTGTACTCTTTTCGTTATGCTGGCGCCTTCGATCTCTAGTTTTTGATACAGCCTTCTAAGTTCGAGCGACCCCCGACCACTTATCTTCCCCAGCTATCCGCTGAAAGCGCTGTAGGTCCCGATTTGGTCTCTTTGACTGACCTTCCTGCAATACGTGCTTATTTCTTTATATAGAGTGCTTGCTCGGACTTACTCGTACCCGTACGCCTTCCGTTTTCCCTTTATTCCCTCGCCCGTTCGCTTTTCCATCCTCATACGTCAGGCCTTTTTGCTCTTCCGGGATCTTGTACGTTCGATCTTTAATAGTCTTCGAATTATGCTCTCCTGCGCGTCCCTCCGTACATTTTGCTCCTTTCCCCTACGCCGGACCTTGCCTCGAGCTCAGGCTTAAAACCGCATGAAGCCCAGTGCCCTGGGGAGGCCTAGGGACGCGTCCTTGTCCACCTACATGGAGGCCCTTCTCCGCCTGTTGCCATGATGTTTGTTATTGCCTTATGCTTTTTCGCGTTTGTCCCGTTCACCACCGTCGTTCAGCGGTTTTAATGATTTTATGCGTGGACCTGGTACTTGGATCTGGTTTCGTCGGATTGTCCGTTTTTCAAAGGCTTGTTTGTGGTGACGCCGCGTTTGCGCTCCTCGTGCCGTACGCTGCATGTCAATTGCCTTTCTATCGTGTTCTTTGTTCTAATTGTTTCGACAGTTGAGCAGACCTGTGTGCGCTGATGTACACGCTGCGAAGCGATTGCGTGGAATGTTTCTGTGTTGGACCGCGAATTTATCGTACCAGCTGCCCATTTTTCCCCTCCATCGTTTTTCCTCTGGCTTTCCTGTCTCCTTTTCCTTCGGGGTGCGCGTCTTACACGCAGTACCCCAGACCACGTGCTTGATTCAACCGAACGTCGCGATGGCCCGCTCTTTTCACTCCTTAGGCTTGTGCCCGCTTGTCGGCTTACAGGAACTCCCCTAGGTCGCAGGCCTAGTTAGGTTCCCACCTGGATTGGCCCGGGCCCGACGGCGTTGCCAGCGCCCCCTTGAGCACCGCCTATTTTTTCGGTGGGGCTCTTTTCTGCCGTTTGACGATCCCGACCGTCCTGTTTTCCCGCCCCCCGAGTTGGTAAGTAGTATGCGGCATCATTTTCTTAACCAGCCTTCTTATCACCCCTGGTCCTTCGTACCTCTCGTCGGATCGTGTTGGGCATCCTGCCTCTCTCACTGTCGATCCTCGCCGGGGAAGAGCCTGAATCTCCGCAGGGAGCCGGCCTTGTTTGCCTTTTTTCTTCATGTGTCGGGCGGCGACACTCCTGTAATCAAAACTTAGTCCGCTTCACTCGTTTTTCCCCCCTTTCGTATTGACCGTGAAATCAGCGCGTCCTTATGTTACGAACGAGCAGCCCCCGTGGTTTCTTCTCCCAGCGCAGACTTCCAGCTTTACAGTCCTCACCTTGTTTCTTTCTCGGGCGACTTCCTTTTTACTGCGCCACGTCCCATCCCCCCCTTTAGGTCTTTTCCGTCTGGTCAAAGAATGGGTGGTGCTTGGCTTTGGCTACCTTCGGTGGAGGCATTCCCCCTCTCCGTTTCCTTCATCAAATGTCTTTTTCTGGTTTTTTTTTCTGCACACTCATCCGTATTTGTCGTTTTTTCGGCGCATTTCGCGACTTCAGCGTACCGGAAGATTTGTGTGACGTGCATTTTTACATCTTTTTGTCTCCCGTGGCTCCCCTCTGGAGCTGGCCCCTCTCCTTCTTTATCGTGGTATTCTCACCCTCCAGCGCGGTGCCGACCTGTTGTTTTTTCGCACTCAGGCGATCCGTCCTTTATCCTCTGTTAACACAAGACCCCTTCCACGTCCGTTGCTACTTCCCTTCCTGTCACCGCTTCTTCAGTCGCATCCCGGACTCTCATAGTTCTCTTTTGCACTTTTTTTTGGTCTTTTCGAGGGACCGGATTTCACCCCCCGCTCCTTTGTCCCTTCTCCCACGTATTCCCTCCTGCTGGATGCAGCTCCTTCGTCTCCTCTGCTCCAAGCCGCTTTCTACAGCACCTTCCTTATTGGTTTTCTTTGCTGTCTTTTTTTACGCTGCACGCGGCCCATGCCCTCGGTTTTTTTTTGCCAAGGACCCATTTCCATCTTCGATTCCCTTTTTTGTCCCATTTTGTTCTACGGCGTCCTTTCTCCCTCTTCTCTCCCCCAAGCATTCTCCTCGCTCCCCAGTTTGTTTTAATTGGCCCACTCCGCTAGTTAGCGTTCGATCTGTTATCTCGAAGAACATTTCAGTAACCGAGATCGCGCCCCCCACCTCCCCTTTTCGGGTTAGTTATGGTCTTTTTTTTGTTGTTCTTCACCGCTTTGATCTTCCCTCTTTGCTCTTATATTTATTCCCATTTAACAATTCTCCGCCTCCCCTCTTCACCTCTTTACCCCGCATAAAATCCAGAAGGTCGTAGATTAATCCTCCTTCATATTTGTAAGTCGACTACATTCGATCCTCTCCACTCAACCTTTTGATGTGTATTCTCTCCCTTTCCTTATTTCAATCTTGGAGGACTTTTCCTTCTTTGCTACCATATCCCTCCTTCAGTGGTCTTGGGCTGCATTGTTTCCACTTTAGATTATTTCCCATCTTTTGGTCCGTTTTACCTCTTGCTCTTTTCATTAAGATCCCGGATCACGATCCCCCCATCACCCCTCTATATCTTAGGGTTTTGGCTTCGTTCAGCCGTAATCAGAACTTTCTTCGCGGCTCCGCCCGTTGAGTCGTCTGTATTTCCGGTCTTTCCTGTTCTGCCTTTTTATCGTAGTGTGCCTTCTGATCCGCGATCTACAGGCTCATTGCTAAAACCTCGGTTTATGTCCCTCTTAAGCTATTCCCACACGGCGATGTGCATTTGAGAGCGCTGGTCCGTGTCTGTTTTCCTTCACAGCATGCGCAGGCTTGCCTTTCGATTTGACGTCAGTTGACTGCAGCCGGAAGTTTTTCCTCCGTTCGTTCCG
>Ga0179593_1644454_pt1 | contig 15602 bp, 26 predicted proteins | sample CZODoug2_1_08_16_FD_185931 | JGI IMG/M metagenome (GOLD analysis project Ga0179593, IMG submission 185931) | Vadose zone soil fungal communities from Angelo Coast Range Reserve, California, USA - CZODoug2_1_08_16fungal (PacBio error correction) | ecosystem: Environmental > Terrestrial > Soil >... | reverse complement strand
AAGGAGCAAAAGCCGCCTGTACTTTCTCTTTTTTCCCCTTTCGATACCAACGCTCTTTTAACACTTTTTTCCCCGCTCCTCTGAATCTCGGCAAGGCTGCGGACACGCCTGCGTGACTCCGGTTCGCTAATTCAAGTTTCTATATATAATTCTGCCTTTTTTCTTACTCCTTCCGCCCGTGGTGCAAGTTCACTTTCTTCCCTTCCCACGGACTGTTCGGAGGTTGATGTCAGAAGGCAAGAGTAAGAGGAACCGCTCGGCCCCTTTTTTTTTTTTTTTTTTTTCTCGAGAACATTCTAATTATACCCTTGATATCTTTTTTTTTTGCATTCGAAGAGTCGGAGCAAAGAACTTTTCTTCTCTCACAAGACGAAAATACAAAATTGGGAAAGGCGATCTTTCCTTTCCCCCCCCCAAAATTTCCACCGGCCCCTCCCCTCTTTTTTTCCCCCCTGTTTCTCGATGGAGAAAAAATGCCACAGTGGCGTCTTGACAAGCCATCAATGCTTTCCGTTTCCCGTTCTTCTCTTTTTTTCTTTTCCCTCTTGCCGCCGCGGGATAATGAAGCGCCCCTTCCACTTTTTTTTTTTTCTTTTTTTCGGCGCCAAGCAGGCACCCCTTCCGGGTGGGGAATCTTCGGCAGACAGTTTTCGGAGACAGCATGGGCTCGTTCTTCCCCCTTTCTTTTCCTTTTTTCTGACGTTATTCGAGAACTTTTTCCACGGGCTATCTTCCCCTTTTTTCTCTTTGTTGCCCTGGAGAAGTTCTTCGAAAAGCTCTCTGTCCCTTTTTTTCTCCGACCACCCAAAAAAGGAACCTCGCGTCGAGTCGTTGCCCTCCCTTCCTCTTTTTCCCCCTTCGAACGCCCAGCTCCTCCCCGCGTTCCTTTCCTCCCCCTCCTTTCCTTTTTTCTTTTTTTTCCAAAAACAAACGCAGGAGAGGCTGGCGCTGTTGCTGCCCCCTTTTTCCAAGTTTGCCGAGTATCAGGGGAATCGTACACGATCCATTCTCCTTATTTTATTTCCTCCTTTTTTTTTTTCTCTTTTTTGGCTCTGAAGGTTAGTATTAGGTTCCTTTTTTTTTTCCCCTTTTTAATAAGGATGTGTCACAGGCCCTATGAGGGCTATGAATAATGCTGCCCTCCCGTTTTCCCTCCCCCCAGAATGAAAAGCCCTCCTTTGGCTTATTCCTTTTTCTTTTCTTTCCCTTTTTCTCCGGAGGGTGGAAGGAAAAAGGATTTTTTTATGTCATCTGAGTAGAAAAGAATACTCCCTCCTATTCATTCGTACCCCCCTTCTTTTTCCCTTATTTCTTCCCCACTAGAGAGAATGGTAATTCTACCCGTCCTTCTTTCTTTTTTTCCCCCCTCCTTCTTCCCAATGCAAACTTGTTATCCAGGATCCGTGCCTAGCCCGTCCGTCCTTTTCCCCTTCCGCCCTCACAGCATACAGGACACGCATGTTCTCTCCTTTTTTTTCTTTCCTCCTTTGAAAGGTTTCCCCCCTTCGTGGGGGGGATTTTTTTATCCTCTTCTTTCTCCTCATAACGTTGGGTAATCCCCTTTTTAAGTAAAAGTATAGCCCACTGCCTCTTTTCTCTCGGCCTCGAGGTTTCTCCCCCCCTCTCCCGGGAAAATTGGGGAACACAAATGGTGTTGAAAGAAGAGACCATAACCTATTTTCTCTCCCTTTTTCTCTCTGGAAAACGACTTTTTAGATGTCCTTTTTCCCCCCTCCCCCTCCCCGGAAGAAGAGCCGTTGTTGGATTCAACGCCCCGATGATCAAAGCTGTGCGGTCGTACCTTTCTTTTTTTTTCCCCTTTTCAGAAGAGGTTGGGGTCCCTTGCGACTCCTTTTTTGTTTTTCTTTCTTCCTCCCCGAGGTAGGTCAGTAGCTTGAAGTGCGTGAACCCCCCCCCCCCTCTCTATCTCGCCCTTTTTTACGTTTTTTTTTTCCTTTTTGCCCCCTAATAGCAGCATGAGTTTTTCTTGTGCAATTCAGCGTATGTACCCTCTTTCCGGCCTTTTACAGAGATCCTGGGACTGTCTTTTCCTCTCTTTGGAAGTTGATACCAAATTCACTCCTTTCCCTGATATAGCCTTGATGAATAGAAACCGACGTTCCCCCCTCTTTTCCCTTCCTCGGGAATTTCCCCCGAAATTTCCTCCTTATGATTTTTTCTTTTTTCGCCGCAGAGAGAGCTAGTTTCCTCCCTCTCCGTTGGGTTTTTTTTTCTCCCCCCTAAGGGCGGAGACAGTGGTCTTTTTTTCCTTCCTGTTAGGGTGTTGAAGTTCCTTGATTATAATTCTTTTCCTTCCCTTTTTGATCAGTAACATCAACGGCAAAAGACCATCTGTGCCCCTTCTCATTCCAGTGACCTGATCCACTTTCCCCTTTCCCTTCCCTTCCCTTTTTCCATCAGCTGATTGACACCCAAATCCGCCATTTTTACGAAACTCAGGAGGCTATGGGCTGGCCCCCGGCCGAACTCTTCTTTCCCCCTTTTTCCCTTTTTTCTTGGGAAAAATGGTTCAAGAACTCAAAGCTCCTCCGCCATCATCAGCAAAGCAAGAACGTTGCATTTCCCGCCGCTTTTTCCCCTCCGGGGCATTCGGCCACCCCCCCTTCCTCCTCTTTCTTCCTTTTCTCCCGGAGGGTCTAAAACGATCCAAACCTTTTCCGAGGATGAAATTTACAGCTCTTTTTCCTCCCCCCTTTTTCCTTTCTTGGGGTTTATCTCTCCTCCCTTCCCCTTTTTCCCTTTCTGTGGCGCTTAGGTAAAAAAAATTTTTAACCCCCCCCCCAATGTTCAGGTCACGTGATGACGTCTGCGGGAATTGGTGCCTCAGGCTCTTCCCTTTTCCCCCTCCCTTAGTGGTATATCGTGGTCCCTTTAAAGTCCCCTTTCCTTTTTTTTGCATGGGATGACCCGGTGTCTTTGCTTTTTCTCTTCCCAAGGAAATTAGAAGCTTTGTGTCTCCCACAATCCTGAGAATGCTGGGACTCGACCCTCTCTTCCTTTGTGAGGGCGTCCGCCTTTTTCTTCCTTTCTTCTTTTTTCCTTTTCCTTCTGGGGAGAAGGGAAATAACCCTCCCCTCCCTTCCCCACATCGCGGCAAAAAGAGTGACATGGAGTCTAACATTTCCGCACTTGGAGAATCTCTGTACTTTCCCCCTCCCCCCTCTTCCTCTTTTCCTGAGGGGAGGAAGCAGATGAATTTTCCTCCGCAGAACGAGATGAACCCCATCCGTTTCTGGGCCCCCCCCCCCCTTTTTGAGAGTCCGGTGTCCCAAGTCTCTCTCCCTTTTTCTTTTTTTTTTATTCTCCTAGAAGGAATAACATGGTGTCGCATTAATTCGGAGCGTTTTTTTGCCCGCCGGCTGATAGCCCGTAGGAAAGGGAATATGGCCCATGCGTCATCCATTCCTTTCCCCTGAGCCCCTTCAGTTTTTCTTCCTTTCCCCCCCTTTTTCCTCCTTCACTGATAATAGGCAAACTTGCGGGATGCTCCCCTGCCAGCCGCACCTGGCGGTGGTTTTTTCCCCCCGGCATATCCCCCCTTCCCCTCTTTTTTTAAATTCAGCCCCTTCCTTTTTTCCTTTTTTCTTTTTTTTCTCTTTCCCGCGATAGACGCAGATGTTCCGGGTTTTTTTCCTTTGTCTCAGCCTCGAGTTTTTAGAAGAAATGCGCCATGGCCCGCTGAATCTTTTCTCCCCCTTTTCGTCGGATTGCCGACCTTCCGAAACAGATCCCCCCTTCCTCTCTTTTTCTCCTCGCGCAACCAGTGCTGTCTCCGAAAACTGAGACGAGATTTCCCCTTTTGGTGCCGATGCGCAGCGCAGACGTGAGACAACTCATGCCCCATCCCCCTTTCTTTTTCTCGCGGCTTCTCCCGCCTTTTTATCCCCCACTTTTTTTTTTTTCTTTCTCCCTTTTTTTCTTCCTTTCAAGAAATGAAATCGAAGGATATTTCCTTTCCCCCACAAGCGCGTACCCAGTTGTGTCAGGTAAGCAGCCACATTCGGTGCGTTCATAGGGCCTTTTTTTCCTTCCCCCAGGTGATGTCTTTTTTAGAGTTTTTTTCTTTTTCCCTCTTTTCTTCTTTCGCTCCGCGTAAGGAATAAAAAGCAACGCTTGTTTGCTAATTTTTGAGAATGTGCTACTCGGCACGGTCCTTTTCCTCTTTTTTTTCCTATGAGACTCCCTTCGTCCCCCCACTGAGCCCCCCCCCCCCCCCTTTTTTCAATGGATGGAAATACTCGCCAAAGTTTCCATAAAAAGCCCGCGGGATAAAAAAGGGCAGACTTAGTATAGATCCCCTTCCCTCCGGCGCAAGGTTCAGTGCTTATGCGGCCCCTCCCATTTTTTTTCTTCTCCGATATTAGAGGGAGCGGTTCCCCTGGTCTGCCTTGCGGAGTTGGGAGAGACAGGTTTTCACCCTTCTCTTTTTTCCCTTTTTTCCCTCCCTCTTCAAAGATCCTTTTTGAACTCCCTTTTTTTTTTTTTTTTCCTTTAATACTCCCGCGAGGGTGAAACCGGGAGATCCCCACCCGGCTCCTTCTTTTTTCCCTGAGCACCGCCTATAGTCCCTCCTTCCCTTTTTTTCTCCTTGGCGGGAAGCTATCGCCGGGAACCTTTTTTCGCTAAATCAATTTTCTATAGCGAAGGCTGCCCGGGTGGATGTCCCTCCCCCTGCCGGTTCGAAAAGTTTTTATTCTTTTCTCCTTTTCTTTTTAGGGGGAATACTGGTTCCCCGAGGAAACGCTCGGAAAGGGTGCGGGTTTTTTTTTTCTCCCAAATTCCCCCTTTCTTCCCTACTATTTCTTCGTTTTTTTTTCTTTCGTCTTTTTTCCCCCGCAAGAGATTAGGCCAGGCTGGAATCCCTTTCGTCCAGGCGAGCTGCCAACCGATGCGGAAAACAATTGCCCTCTTCCCCTTTTCTCCACAACTGGGTTACTTCCGACCAACTTCCCCCCCCCTTTTTTCTTCCCCCTTTTTGCGTGAAAGAACCAAAGCCATCACTCTTCCTAAACGGCGGCGCGATCGTTAAGTCGGCGTCGTCCCCTTCTTTCCCTGAGTTGTCTGCACGTTCGCAACGCCCCCCTTCCCCTTTCTTTTCTTTTTTCCCTTTTTCGGAGAACCACTGGGGGCGAGCTTTGACCACAGTGTGCCCCCTTTTATTCGAGAACGGCGGAATCGCATAGCGACGTCATTTCCCCCCCCCTTCCCCCCTTCCGATTTCCCTTGCGTGTTGATTTACCCCCTTCTCCTTCTTCCCCCTTTCTTTTTTTCTCCGACCACCACAAACCCAGGAACATCTCTCTGTGGCGCTCCGGCGAACGCCAAGCGCGACTCCGCTGTCATTCCTCCTCCTTTTTTTTTGTGAAAAACCCTCAAGCTGTTTTTTTTTTTTTTTTTCCCTTCCAGTGTGCCGAGTATCATTTCTTCAAGTATCCGGATAATGGCCTACGTCTCCCTCCCCTCCTTTTTGCTCATGAAGGAGGAGTCTGATACGTTCCCTCTGTTCCTTCCCTTTCTTAATATCGGATGGAAAAGGAAAAAATTCTTTCGACAAGCCAGGTGATAAGGATATTAAGCAAATCGAACCCAGCATGTCTTTCTCCTCTTCCCTTCTGACAAGGGCAGCCGGGACTCCTTCTCTCGAGCAATGCCTTCTTTTTTCTTCCGTTCCCTTTATTCGTAAGGAGGGTATGGTTATTTCTTTTCAGCCGCCTAAGATAATGAAGGAAAAGACGTTTCCTTCCTTTTTTCAGATTTAACCCTCTCTCTCCTTCCCCCTCCTGTTCGCTAAAGGTAAGGAGTGTGCGGCCAGACCTATTTGCCCCCCCCCCTCCCCCCTTTGTGATTTCACGGTCTGTCCGCATTCTAGGCCCGGGCCTTCTCAAAGCACCAGCCCTTCGGGTGTTTCTCCCCCCCTCCCCTCTTTCTTCTCCCGGTTTAAAAAGAGATTTAGGGTCAGGGTTAGAGAAGAGCAGCATCCCCTTTTTTTTCCCCCCCAGCACTGCCTTTGGTATTTCTCCTTTTTTTTTTTTTTTTCAGTGAAGACACACCTTCTCAGAAGGAAGCACGGACCTTTTCTTCCTGAGTTAAACCCTGTCTGTTTCCCCCTCCCTATTTTGACGATTAAGAGGCATTCCCACGAATTGATGGTGTCGAAGGAATTGGTGTCTCCATCCCCCTAGGACAGCCCTCCCCGTTTTTGATTTTCTCCCTTTCCCTTTTTTCCCTATGTATAAAGGATGGAGGTCCCGGAAGGGAAGAAGCAGGTAGAGGTAATCGGCGACTGCCTTCTTTTTTTCTTTCTTCCCGAGGTCTTTCCTTATTTGAGTGCCCCCTTTTTCCCCCATTTCCTCCCCTCTTTCCTCTGCCCAAGAAAGGTAAGGGTATGGGGGTACCTTGTTTCTTTCTGATGGCGGATTTGAGGTGCAATCAGCTTCTGTCCAACCTTTTTTCCCCAGGCCCATGTATTTCCTTCCCTTTCTTTTTTTTTCTCTAGTGCCAAGAATGGCTTTTGACGTTTTTTCTTTTAACTGATCATAGCCACTGTGGAATCGAAACCGGTACGTGTCCTTCTCACACCGAATCTCAGACCATCTTTCCCCTCTCCCCCCTTTTTTCTCTTTCTCTATTTGACTAATCATAGTTGTGTTTTTTCCCGGAGCAAGTTAGTTTTGACTGTCTTTTTTTTTCTTTTTGTGACTTTTTTCCCTTTTCCCCCCCCCTCTCTTCCTGTGACCGTAGGTTTAGATCCCCCAAGTCACTCCGTCGTGAATTGGATCAACGGCACCCCCCTTCCCCCCTCCGTCCCAGTTTCTCTTCCTTCTTTCAGCGTTGGAAAGAAGCTGATTGCCACCCCCGAACGAAAACTGTCCGGCGTCTCTCTTTTCCCCCCCCCCCCTCCCTGCTGGGCAGTCCTTTTTTATTCTCTTTCCCCCCCCCCCCTTTTTTTTCTCACTAAAAGCTAATGAAACTAATCGATTAGACCTTTCCGTCGACGATAGACCCGAAACCGCTCTTCCCCCCTTTCTTCCTCCCCCCAACGGGTCCTGCCCTTCCTTTCTCATCTTTTTTTTTTACCAAAAGGATCAAAACAACGGGTTTGTTCTTTTTTTTTTCCCTTCCCAGTCCTCTTCTCCTTGAGGACCCCCCTCCCTTCTTTTCTTCCTCCCCTCAGAAAAAGAAGATGCAGACGGAATCCCCCTTTCCCTGGTCAACAAATTTCTCACACCCTGTTACGGTCTTTTTTTGGGAAGGTGGCGATCCTATTCCAGACCACGGATTTTTCCTAAAACAATCCTTTTGGCCCTGCTTGGTCTTTCCCCCCTTTTTTCTTCTCTAAAAATGGAAATCTCGTCCCTTTTGGAAACCGTGCAAGTGTGGCTCCCAATTCTTTCCTCGGACCCGCTTCTCTGTGTGACTTGGACTTCCCTTTTCCCTTTTTATCTTTCTTGACAGCTAGGCACGGGGCAGGGAATCCCCCTTTTGGCCCAAATCGCGGACACACGCGGACATGGAGGCGACACAGTCGCCCCTTCCGTGATGCAAGGAAACCTTTTGTCGTCATCCCTTTTTCTTTCCCTCAGCTGAAAATAAAAAAGACCCTCCGTCCCCTCCGTTTCTGGCCACCGACGGAGAAAAGTGGCTCAGAATAGGTGTGCGGCGTTCCTCTTTCTCCTTAATTTCATGCTTTCCGATTGCCTCTTTCTCCTCCTTCTCCCTCCTTCCGAAGAAATCGTGGGATAGCCTTGGCCTTTAGGCCAGGCATATGACAATGAAGTAATCCAAGATCCGACCTCTTCCTTGCCCCGCACATCGATTGAGAATCTTCCTTATCCTTCCTCTTTTTTTCCTCCTTACCCGGATAATAGGACAAACCTTGCGTAGCAACAGCGCCAGCAGCTACTGGCGTGTTTTTTCCCCCCCCCCCCCCCCCCTTAGCGCTTTCTCCTCCAATTCGATATTCTCTCTTTTTCTTTTTTTTTCCCTTTCCCCCTCTTTTTTCTGGCTTATTAGAGAAAAGCGCTCGAAGCGCTTCCTCCCTGAGGGACTTTTCCCTTGGTATACGCATCGAGTTTTCGAAGAACTAGCCCTTTCGGATCGACCGTGTAAAGACGTTTTCCCTCCTCTCTTCTTTTTTCCAACCTCAGCAACACGCCCTCAAGCGGCCCCAGTGATGTAGACGAAAACTGCTCCTATGATTCCCCTCCCCTTTCCCCTTTTTGTGCGTGGCGTCCCTTTTCCGGCCCCCATTCTCCCTTTCCCTCCCTTGTCTTAGATACGAGACAGCCGTTTATTTTCCACGCAAAAGCATGATGGATTTGTGTTCACGCAATTTACTTTCCCCCCAGTTTTTGCGACAACTCTTACCAAAGTGTCCTTCCTCTCCCCCCCCCCCTTTTTTTTCCTTTTTTCCCGATAGGGGAGCTAGCTTGTCCCATTTATTTCCAGCTGGCCTAAGAGAAGTCTTTGCGCAGACTGTCCTTGTCTCCTCCTCCCCTCTTAGGTGCTAATTTTCTGCTCTCGTCCGGCGCCCCCCTCCTTTTTTTCTTCATTCTGACCCAAGGATGCCCACCTTGAAGGATGGCAATCCGCCGAAAAGGTACCTTTCTCCCTTCTTCTTTGTTATCCCCCCTTTCCCATTATTTAGATTCCCCCTCTTTTTTCTTTTCCCCTTTTCCCTTCCGAGAGAGTCACGCAGCGTGTCCGCAGCCTTGCCTCTTAGTAACAACTGGTTTCTGCCTTGCGCGTTTGGCTTTTCCCGAACGTCGGCGGTTTCCGGCTTCCCCTCTCTCCTTCCCCCCCTTTTTTTTTTTCTCTAGATAGGGGAATAAGGAGCACCCCTCGAAGCTGAGGGTGTGGAAACCCCCCCTTTCTTCCCAGACACTTGTGACTTGCTCCCCCCCTTTTCCCGGTCAAGGCTGAGGAAAAACAGAATGGAGTGACGCTCTCTTTTGGTTCGCTAAATCAATTGTATAGATTAATTCTGCCCGGTGATGTCCTCCCCTCTGGTTCTACCTAACGGGCTAGCGTGCCCCTTTCCTCCCTTTTTTCTTTTTTTTCCCTGTGGTTCTTTTTTCTCTCTTCTGAACGCCGTCGTGCTTTGTTTCTGCCCTTTCCCTCGAGCACATTATAAATTAGCAACCCTGACGCGTCGGCGCAAAGAAATTCTCTTAGGCCCCCTGCTTTCCCCCCCCTTGGCAAATCGTAGTCACACCCCTCTTCCCCCCCCCCCTTTTTCATTTTCTGCTTTACCTGACACAACTGGGTAAGAGCTTGTCGCCACCCCTGAATTTCATTGCGTGAACGACAAAGCCCCCCTCCCTTTTTCCCCTTAGCTGCGATCTCGCTGGAGAATTAGTCCCCTCTCCTCTTCTCTTCTTCCCCCTTCGCGACTGCGCAACGGCACCCCCCCCTTTTCCACGGGCTGGGAATCTTCGGAGCAGTTTTTCGGAGCCAGCACTGTTTTTTTTCCTCCCCGGACGGGCCGGTTTTTCGTTTCTCTCCCTTTTCAATTCTCACCTCCTTTCTCCCCTCTCCGGATACGATAGAGGGCCATGGTCCACTCGAGCGGAGACAAGGGAAACAGTCCTACGGAGGTTTCTTTTTTTTTTTTTTTTCCTAAGAAGTCGAAAGAATAGTTTTCTCCCGCTTGCATTGAGCCATCAAGCGCGAAGTTTGGCGCTGCCGTTTTTTCACTTTTTTCTCTTTGCGCCCCCCTTAATCCCACCTCCTTTTTCTTCTTTTTTTCACCGTATCCGGATAAGTGGAAGAAGTATCCCGACATCTCGTTTCTCCTGAAGGCAGATATTGGAGACGGCCGTGTCCATTTTTATTCCCCTCGTCGTGAACAGGCCACCTTATCCAATCTTTTTTCTCCTCTTCCCCTTCCTTTTTTCCCTTTCCGAAATCGAACAACAGACTCCCTCCGCTTGCGGCTGAAGGAAGCAGGGACTCTCCCACCCTTTTGTGCCAGGATTTCAACGGTTTTTTTTCCATTTCTCTTTTTCTTTTAGGGTCTGTTATTTTCATATGATCGCCCCCTTATAATTACGTACCCTCCTTTTTTTTTCCTTCACATAGCTGCCTTTCCTCCCTTTTTTTTCCCTCTTCGTGTGGAAGCGATTTGGTACTCCTTAATCAATTGAACATTGTTATTTCCAGGCTCCCCTTTTTTCGGACCGGCCTACCTGCTTGCCTTCCTCCCCTCGCAGAGGGTAGAGTACCAGCCAGTTTACGGTTTCCACAAACTGCTACTTGTCTTTTGCGCTTTCTTTCCCCCCGTGGTGTCCCCCGGCACCCGCCCTCCTTTCCTTCTTTCTCCCCCGTATAGAAAAAGAAGTGAGTCTTCCCCGGCGTACGCGGATTAGCCACCCTTCCTTCCCCTTTCCCGGACCTGGAATGGGCCCTTTTGTTCCCCCCTGTGTGGACCGCCAGATTTCGCCGATTCCCCCCCTTTTCTCTTTCTTAGTCTGTGCCCCCTCCCTTTTTTTTCCCTTTCTCAAGAGATGAGGAAATGTCTCTCAGCCCTTGTTGGGATCGGTGAGACCTACCCCACGATTACACTTCTTCTTCGTCTTTTTCCATGAAAAGGAATGGGAGGAAGAAGCGGTTCCTCGTGCTGGCGTGATGATGATGGCGGTTTTCGTATGTTCATCTTTGTTGCTTTTCTTTTTCCCTCGCAATCCCTCTCGCCAAGAAATTTAATTTTGGCATTCTATCCCCTTCCTCTGTTATGAGGAGGAGTTTTGGGTGCCCCTTCTTCCCCCACGCTGACCGCTGAGAAGTTAATACCGATATCACCCCTTTTTCTTCCAGATGGCTTTGCTCCATTAACCTCCTTCTTTCTTTTTCCCTCTCTTATCGAAAAAGACGCGGACAAGTTAATCGGGAATTTCACACAAGAACTCGAAGTAGACTTCCTTGGCTCAGTCCTTAGGCCTTTTCTCTCCTGTTCTCTTTTCCCCCCTTTTTTTTTTTTTTCTTTTTTTTCCTTCTCCCCCTTTTTGACTGAGGGAACGACTTCTACTTCGAGTTCTCTTTGACGGAACCGTCGGTTGCGATGAAATTTCAAGTGCCTTCTCCCTTTCCTTCCCTGGTCAACGGGCCCCCACCCCCATCTTTTGCACCTATCCTCCCCCTTTCTTTATTTTTAACTTAAAGGAGGTAAGAGTTGGACTCTTTTCCCCGACGTAAACTCAGGGGCTAGAGGATGCCAAGGGTACCCCCCCGCTGGTGCTTCTATAGAATTGTGTGTTTTTCAATGGTTTCAAGCAATCAAGCTCCTTCCCCCCTATCATCACCTCCCCTTTTTTCCTCCAGATGAGAAAGGAACCTCTATTCAGGAACCAAAAAACGGTACGCCCTCCCTTCCCCCTCGTTCAACCCGAAAACACCTTCTCTTTTCTTTTTCCTTTCAAAGATATGGCGCACCCTTTTTTCAAAAGTAGTGGGGAATGCTGAAGACAAACTCCTCTCCTCCCTTTCAATATGTTATGGGCCTTTTCAACAATTTTTTCCTGGTCCCCCCGGTTCCTTGCTCCGTTGAGGGAAGGGGCTCTCTGTCGTAAATACCACTTCTTCAAGAAACAATAAGAGAACTTCCCCCCCACGTGATGCTGCTAGTCTCTAACCCTGGTCCCTTCCTCTTCGACTCCCCCTTCCCCCGTGACGGGTCCCCACACTTCTCTCTTTTCCTCGTTGAGATGGATGATGTGAGGGCGGCCCGCCGGTTCGCCGGGACCTAGATGAGGACCGTAGGCACGGGATCTTCCACCTTTTTTCATTTTTTCAATTGCTTTTCCCCCCCAGGACACAAATAGCGGCCACCCCCCGTTCGCCATTCTATCTAGTGGGAGAATCTCACTCTTTCCCTTTTTGTCGTACCCTTCGATCTTCTTGGCTCCTCCTCTTCCCCCCCTCTCCTTAAGCAGAACCGAGGATGAGCCCTTTCGGCGCCACGTTGCTCAGATTTTTTCCTCAGCCCGCTGCTTCAAGCGTTTTTGATTTTTTCTGCTTTCTTCCTTTTTTTTTCCATATTCAGAAGAGACGCAATCGTGATCGCCTGTGGCTGTGCCAGAAGAGCGTAGCCGTCGGCCTTTTCCCCTCCTTCCTTCATGAGCCCCCTTGAAACACTCCCTCCTCTTTTTCCTTACCCGGATACTTGAGCGTGTACGACTTTCCCCTGATAATAGGCAAACTTGCGGGATGTTCTTATTCCATCCGCCCTGGCGTCTTGGTTTTTGAACCACCGCAGCGCCCCACCCCCTTCCCTTTTCTTCAAATTCAGCGGTCGATGTTTCTCCGGGTTTTCCCCCCTGAGTTCTGGAGAATTATTCGTCCCACGCGATCGACCCCTACCCCCACTCCGGAGGACTTTTTCCATTGGTATCGCCTCGCGTTTTTCCTCTCCCCCTTTCTTTATCCCGTATTCTTCCCTGGTCATCTTCCAGTCCCTTTTTTTTCCTTTCAGCAAAGCCGCACGCAGTTGAAATGCTTTCCCCAGTGCTGTCTCCGAAAAAATGCGCGAAGATTCCCAGCCGGTTCCGCCCTCCTTTTCCCTCGCGACGTTCTGTTCCCATTTTCCCCCCCCTTCCTTCTCTTTTTCTCTTCCCTCTCCTTTCTTTTTATGAAAAAAGATCAGACGCCGGCCAACGCACCTCCGCGCACTGAAATTAGAAAGGAATATGAACCCACCTGTTTTTCGTCCTCTTTCCCTCTTTCCCTTCGCTCTTGTTCTTACCCCTAGCTCCCTCCCCCCCCTCCCAACCCCGTTCCTCACCCTCTCTATCAATCCCACAAGCCCCTATCCTCATCTACTCTCCCCCTACAGACCCACCTCACCCTCCTCCCCCACACCCCCCCTCCCTCTCACCCCTCATTCCCTACCCCATTCTTCCATCACCAATCCTCCCCTTCCATGTCTTTTTAACCATATTGTACGTCCTCCCCTTCCTACGACCCTCCCCCCGCTGCACCCTATCCACGCCCGCCCCACATTCCCCATCCCCTTTCCCGCACCCCGAGTTTTTCACCTTATTTTCTATTACTGTCTTCACTCCCTGATTCCTGCCTCCGCTTATCCCCTACCTTGGTTCTTTTTTCCTTTTTGCTTCACAACACCCCCCCTTTTTTCCCCCGTGTGTAAGGTAAGAATACACCTTCGTTTCCTTTTTTTCCTCCTCTTTGTCAGCTCGCTTGAAAGGGTGATGTCTCTCCTCCTGGGCTACTTCTTTGTAGTCCCCCCTCCTTTCTTCCCTCTCTCTTCCAGGAGAGGTAGGTGGATAATTTAGAAAATGTGTTTTCCCCCCTTTTTTCTATCGTTTCCTCTAGAGCTCTCTCCTTCTCCCTCCAAGTAATGGGAAGAAGACCCAAAAAACTTCTCCTCCTCCCCCCCCTTTTGTATCACCGGCGGTTACGACCCTTCCCTTTTTCCTCAAAAAGGGAGAATTAGAGAGCTCCCTCTCGCGGCGTCAGGTTCCGGAGAGAGCCGTCACGGCCTTCTCCTCGCTCTCCTCTGACTATGTTGCTCTCCCCTTTTCTCCTTTTGGATCGACAGGTTTTAACCAATCGCGGGCTTTCTTGCTCCTTTATTCCAGATAAATCTCTTTTCCTTTTTTTTGAGTCTATTTAACCAGGGCTCCCTCCCCCTCTCCTTTTGGAAAATGGAGATCCCAACCTTCCTAACCCCGTTGGTAATGACGCGCACCGCTTCTTTTAATCGCTTCGGTTTCCCCTCTTCTTCTTTCCACCGCGAAGAAGAATGGGTTCGCTAAATCAATTTTCCTTTCCGCCCAGGGCTTTTATTTTCTTAAACCTCCCCCCCTTTGTCTTCTTGCATCTTTCTTCCCTTTCTTTTCTCCTTGGGTAAGAATGCAAGTCCTGTGTTCGGTTGAGTGCGCGGACGTCCCCCTACCTCTTCCTGGGTTCACTCGTTTGCTCCGATTCTTCCTTCGTCCCCCCCCAGACGACATCACCATGGAAGCTTTTGCCCCCTCCTTCCCCTGGCCTGTGGTCTTACATTCCAAACTGGGTATCTTCTTTTTTCAAGATAGTTTCGAATTTCATTTTCATGCTTTGCGTTGCCCGGCGGCTGATGTGTTTTCTCTTTCGTGATCCGACGCTGACCTTACTCCTCCCCCTTTCTCTCCTTATTTTGTAGAAAGTAGCGCTCCCAAGCACTTTTCTGGCTTGAAACGGGATGGGAATCTCGGCGCAGGTTTTCGTATCCTCCCTGGTTTCTTTTGCCCTCTTTTTTCTTTGAACGGTGGCTCGACTCCGATTCTTTTCCCTCCCTCTCCTTCCCTCCCCTTTTGTTCCATGGACGAAGTTCTTCGAAAAAATAGAGCCGGAGTTCTGCCCACCCCCCACACCCGGAAAATCGCGTCGAGCTCGTGGTTTCCGGCCTCCCCTCGAGATAGCTGACTTTTCTCCCCCCATTTCTTTTTTTTTCAAAAACCAACGCAAGGCTGCTCCGCCCTCCGGACAAGTTTGAGAGTATCTGTTTCCTTATCCTTCTTGTAAGAAGTATCCCTCCCTTTTCTTTTTTGGCTACTGAAGGAGGATATGGATGATTTCCTGTCTATCATCTTCGTGGCACAGGAAAAAGGCGATCCCCCCCCTTCTTAATTCGTCCCTGTGACGTTATCTTCCCCTCACTTCCTTTCCCGAGGAAAGGGAGAGGCTTTTTTTTTTCTTCTCCCCCTATCTGAGCAACGTGTTCTACGTTCTTTTTCCCTGGTTCTTCTTCTTCTGGTAATTCATCTCTTCTCTCCCGACAAGAAGTTTTTAATTATCATGGGCCACTATATAGAATGGCGAAACTGTGCCGCCTCCATTCTTTTGGTCCCCCCTCCGTGAATTCCCCTCCGGATACAGTGCAATAGCGGTCGCATCTCTTTCCCTCCTCCCAGCATCAGCGACACGCGGGGTTCGCTCTTCTCCCCTTGTGGTTATCCCTTGCACCCTTTTTTCCCCCCTTTTTTCTTTCTGGTTAGAGACGAGAAGAATAACTTTCTGCCACGCCCGTCCTGCTCGATTGGGTTCTTTAAGTACCCGTATTTTCTTTTCTCCCTATCGCGTCCGCTTTTCTCACGGAACGGGAAAATTGAGGAATTTTTTTTTCCCTAAGCGACATAAAAGATTCGGCGATTCCTTCTCTTCCCACTCCCTTTTTTTTCGGCCATGTTCTCCCTGAGTCTTTTCCCTTTCCCTTTTTTTTTTGATCTTTGTAGACAGCAGACCATGGAGCCCTCTTTCCCCCCCTTTTTTTTCCTTCATTGCCCGGAATGGGGAAGAAGCGAGTTCGTTCCCCTTGCCCTTCTTTTTCATGTTTCCTTCGGCATTCCTTTCCTGAACAAGTTGCAAATAGCCGCATCCACCCCTGTGGGGGTCCCTGGGAATACTATAGCCGCCTTATTTCCCTTGGTTTTTCTGTCAACGCTGACCCCCGTCCCGAAGATCAACGGGGAAGGGCTGGTTTTTCTCCAATTCCCGAAGGCGTTGACTTTTAACTGCCTCCCCCACCGTCCTTTAACTTAGGTAATCTTTCTTTCCTCTTTAGAAGGAGGAGCAGTAAAAACTTT
>Ga0179593_1505031_pt1 | contig 15602 bp, 23 predicted proteins | sample CZODoug2_1_08_16_FD_185931 | JGI IMG/M metagenome (GOLD analysis project Ga0179593, IMG submission 185931) | Vadose zone soil fungal communities from Angelo Coast Range Reserve, California, USA - CZODoug2_1_08_16fungal (PacBio error correction) | ecosystem: Environmental > Terrestrial > Soil >... | reverse complement strand
GCGCTCAATGGGTTGCCCCCTTTGTGGCTTTTCTCCCAATATTGCTTACCCGGCAGGCGGCCCGGTCCCACACCTTGGGTTTTTTTTTTTTTTCCTTCCCTATACATCATCCGTGTCATGTCCCCCCGTGTGGCAAAAATCATGCCATTCCCCTTTTTGATCGCCCTCCCCCTGTTGTCCAAATTGACCTCAGGCGATCGTTCTTGCTAGTTTCACCCCTACCACCTTCCCCTTAATCGCGAGAGCTTTTCCTTTTGTCCTCTCCTCCTATTATGCCTGGTTCCCTGCTCCTCACCCCCGGCCCTTTCGTTGTCCCATCTCTGGTAACCTTTCCCTTGGGGCCGGACGTGCTGCGGAGGATCCACCGCTTCGATGGGCAGCTCATATTTGAGTGGCTGTCCCCCCCCCCGTTACGGGGGTTGGACGCCCGTTATTGGTGTGTGAGCGCAACCCCCCGGCTGCGTGATGTGTTCTCAAGCTTTTTTGTTGCCGCAATCAATCTGGCACTTTTCTCCCCCCAACCACTCCTTGTGCCCCCACTTTTCTTACCCGCCCCCCCTGTGATCCCCCTGTTCCCCCCTCTGCCGTTTGCCTCTGCCCCCCTTTTTCCCCTTTTCTCTTTGCCGCCTGTGATGGCTGGTCGCCGAAAACACCAAAAACGTTGCCCTGGCCGTCCTGGGTCACCTCAGCCCCCCTTGTCTTTTCGCACCCCCTGCTGGGGTTCACTTTTCTTTGGTGCTGAGAGACCACCCCCAAGTCGCATTTCTTGACGCCTTCTCGAAGGTTTCACGATTATTACTCTCCTGTGGTTTCCTCTCGCCCTGTAGTTATAGCTGACCTCCATTAGGGCCCCCCACTTTTTCCCCCCCCCCCCCGATTCCAGTTCGCGGCTGACCCGGCCTAGGTCTCGATGTTCAGTTCCGTGCTTTTTTCCGCCCACTCGTTTGGGTAGGGCACCCGGCCTGCACACACTGACGGGTCGCCCCCCGTGTCTCTGTCTTTTTTTTTCCTTTTCTTTTTTTTTCCCTTCCCTTTCTTCCTGAGTTTATTTTTTTTCCTTTTCATTTTTTTTTGTTAATTCTTTGCAATTTTCGGGTAACCGTTCCTCTTTTGCGACCCCCCCCCTTCTTTTTTTGCATCGCCCACGCCTCACCTTTTCCCTCCCCCCCATGCATTTTTAGTTACTTTACACCCCCCCCAGTTTCTTCGTTGCGGCTGCTTGTTATTTTCAGCAACGCGGTTTGTCCGTCGAACTGTTACGTGACCTGAGTTACTTGTCATGCTTTTCCACACACCTCCCGCCACTCCAACCAGGTATACCCTTTTTTTTCTCACAGGTCCCCCCTGTCTGGGGCATCCGGCGGTGTGCGCCAGTATTTCCGGTTAAAACTCGCCACGCACTCTTGCCTCGTCCCCCCCCCCCCTTTTGGGGCTCCTTACTTCCCGCTCTTTTTGTTCCTTTTTTTGTCAATCCGGCCTGCAATTCCTCAATTTTTTTTGTTCTGTGTCCACCTGCCACCCCCTCTTGATTCCTTGTTTATTTGTTGGAGGCACCCCGCTTTTTTCATCAGCGGTGCCGGCGTGTATGTCGCAGCATGCGAAACCGGTTTTGATTACCTGGCGGTCCGGCTTCTTGCCTTAGCCTATGGACACGCCCCCCTGTACGCCCTTTGTTACACGTCTTCCTTTTGTATCTTCGCCCGATTCCTGTGGCCCGACTGTGTAATTTCGTTTGGCCCCTCCCGTCCTCCATTTATAGTTGAGAACTTCAACCCCCCCCTGTACATGTTTATCCCTTTTTGTTAGTTTCTTCGAAAACCGATGAAGCCACCCAATTACCGGATGGATTCCTCTTTGCGACGTACCCGTTTTTTTCCCTTTTTCTTTTCCCTCTTTTTCCCCCTTTGTTCGTTTTTTTCACCGTTCACGGCTTCACCACGTCAAGCCGGATGGTGCCCCCCTTTCCCCTCTCGTGATTATCCCCGATCGCATTTCTCCAGCCAACCTCTCTCTTTTGCCCTGGTGCCGCCCCGGTCACTAGGCATGATTTGCTTCTTTTTTTTTTGACCTTTTTTTTTTCCGTCCCCCCTGTTCCAGCAATTCCCCCCCCCCCCCACAAGGTCCCTGTCGTCGCGTCGATGGAAACCCTTGTCCCCCCCCCTTGCATTGGCGGTCCCCACCCCCTAGTGACCAGTGCCGTTTTTTCATATTTTTCCTCCCCCCCCGTCTGTTGAGTGGGACATCGATATTTCTGAATACCGACCTGAGGGGCTGTCTCCCCCGTTTTCAGCTTTTTTTTCTACCCCCCTCCCCCCCTTTTTGAATTGTCTTTTTTTTGGCGCACCCCCTCCCGGGCACCAACAAACATCGAACATCAGGCGGCATCTTTCCTTTCCTTCGTTTTTTTGTTTTTTTTCGTATCGCTTTCTGACGTCTGCTTAGTTTGCGCGTTGGTCCCCTTTTTTTATTCTTTTTTTGAGCCCCCGTTAAGATTTCCCCGGCTTGAGTTGTTCGCTTTCCACCCCCCCCTGCTTTTTCACATGTCTTTTCACTTTCTGTATTTGTAGTGGAAGGCGTTTCCACGCGAGAAAAACTCACCTCATCTTGGTACTGTTCGATCGCCAGTCGGCCGCTGTGTTTTCCTGCTTAATTTCCTTTGTGATGGTCGGCCCATCCCGCTCAAGTCTTTTTTCAATTTCGTGCTCTTGACCCCGTAGAGCATTGTACTTTGTCCTGGTGGATCTCCGTCCTTTTGGATTTTCTCAACGCCCTAGCTTTTTTAACTCATATTGGCTGATATAGAGTGGTCAACAGGCTCTGCGTATGACGGATTGGGTCTCCCTACCACCGCACCCGCGCAAGGATGGACTACCCCCTACCCTTGTATGTGCCGCTTGGACCCTATTTCCCTGTGCGTCATGAAATCGTCGTGTTAGATTTTCTTTTTTCGGCTCCTGCTCACAGGTTAGGGGACCTTCCGGCATGGTCTTCAGACCCTGTTGTTTTCCTGGGGAAGCGTTACATAATGTTGCCCCCGACACTGGGTTTATCTTTTTTTTTTCTGTCCATTATCTCCTGATTTTACTCCTCCTTCCAGTGTTGACCGGCGCTTCTTTATCCCGCCCGACGATATGGCTTCTGGTGCGTTGGCATTCGGTGTTTACTTTTCCACATACGTCTTGAGGGCTATCTGTTGTCGTGATCAGGTGTTCCCACCGATCCCCCTTTTGTGCTCCGTCATTTTAGAGCCCACCCCATGCATGGATATTTGTCAAATGTTCCAGGCTGTTTTTTGCAGAACCGCGTTCCCGGTTTGGTTACTGATAGGTGCCTCCTGCTGTTTCGGTGACCGACCCCACCCCTCCCGTGCTGTGTCGGGACCTGCCTTCCATCGGACTTGAAAATCCCTTTGTGTGCCCCTTTTTTCTTTGTTTTCGTTTTTTTCGTGACCCGCCTTGTCGCCGGTCCTGTTCCACCCCCGTTGCCGACACTTTTGTTGCACAAAATTCTGTTTTTTGCCCCACGGCCGAATGTGTTTCATCGCGGTGCCCTAGTGTGCTCATTACAATCAAGTGCGCCCCAACAACTACACCAGGTTGTTGTTATATCCATGTTGGATCCCCCGATTGACTCGATTTCAAGCTTCTTGTCTCCCCCCTGTAGCGAATGGTTACGTTTGTACCTGCCCCCCCTGATTCTGTGACGTGGGCTGTCCAGGTTTTGAGGCGAACGTCGCCAGTGGGGGCCACAGTTTTTCCCCACCTTCGTTTTTTTTTTCAGTTTTTTTTTCGTTTTTGTTTGCTTTGCCCGTGGCGGCAGATTGTTTGGTGTTCCTTGCGATGCGTCTGGTATACCCGTTGGATCACACAGGCCAGGTTTTTTTTTTCGCCGCCTTTTTTCTTGTTCTTCTCCCCTTTCCGAGTGCCAGAGATAGTCCAGATGGGTTCGCTGGACTGGTCGAGTCGATGTCTGCCCCGGCGGTTTATTTTTTATCCCCCCCACCTGGCTGTGCACCCCCCCTTGTTGTTTAGTTCCTTACTCACGGCGCTTTCCCCACCTGCCCTTGTCTTTCACATGGTGAATAACGTTACCTCAGGACCTGGAAAAGCCGGGTACAACGACTTCGCGGTCTTGAAGAGTACCGCCACACATTTTTCTTCCTTCCCGCGCACTGACCCACGTTAGGTTCCTCTGCAGGTTGAAGGCCGAGGTCTCCTCACCCCTTTTTGCATCTTCGTCCTTCTTTCCTCTTCCTTCCGCCCCTTTTTTTTTTTGTGCATCTTCACCTTCACCTGGTGTCCGTTGCAATTCCCACATTTTTGATCCGTACTACATCCCTGGGTGTGGGCTCTCCTTTTACCGCCAGGGACTCTTTGCGCAGACACAGTGACCCCTTCACCCACAGTATTCAGATGGACCTCTCGGCACGTGTTCCCACATACTGCAAAGTGAATGTGCTCTATAGTCGTGATCCCCCATTTTTTTGCCCACCGTGGCCCCCCAGTGCCCCCTGTATCTATTTTTTACGGGCCGAAAGCCATAGGCGAGGCAGGCGACGCAAGTGGGATCGCCCCCCCCCCCCTTTTTTCTCGTTCTTCCCCCGGGTTTTTTAAAAGGAGTTTTCCAGTCCAGTGTTGACGCATAGCTTTTCCTCCACGTTGGTGCCCTTTTGGGGTTTGGTCCCTTCAAATCTGTCCGTTCGTTGCAAGAAGTTTAAGTTTCTCTGTGCCGGGCTCAAACCCTCAGGACCCCGCCACGCACCTCCCCCCCCACTAGACAGTGCACCCTCTGTGTCGTAACCGCACAAGCGTTTTGTTTGACCCTTTGTTTTACCCCAAGGTCTTTTGTGTTTTCTCGTGGGCATCCTGGTTTCGCCTCGTCTCGCGGTTTTTTTTTTTCGTCATATCGCGGCTGGGTTACTGCGAACTGACGTGGCCCCCCAACCTTGCTCTCCTTGGCCTTTTACTCCCCGTCGCAGACCCCGTATTCACCATTGTCTGGGTTCTTTTTCTCCCCTCTTCCGTCCTCCTTTTTGGCGTGTTTTGCTCTTTTTCCTTCACTTCTTTTGGGTGGGACCATTGTCGTGAGCCCGCCGTCCGATCGGACCCGTGCACCATGTTTGTAAACCCCCCCTTTGTCCTTTTTCTTCCATTTGCCCGAGGATTGGAGTGTGTGTTGATTCCGCTTCCCTCTTTGTTTTGCATCATTGCGATGATCTCGGACCCCTGCGCTGAAAAAACGGCCCCCGGTACCCAGTTCCCCATTTTTTGTTTTCTACCGTTCCACCCTAGCTCTTGTGCACCGAAGCGAGGGGTTTAGGCCCGGGCTCCGTGGGGCAACAAAGTACGATTGGGGCCGGTGATCCCCCTTCTTTCTGTGTTCTTATCGGTTGTTCGCGATTGCCACATTGCCTTTTCACCGGTCATTTTCTTTATGACGTTTTGGCTTAGCCAGGTACCTACAACACCCATCACCCCAACCGTTTGAGTCCGCGCCATAGAGAAACCAAGAATCTATGTTTCACTGCAACGGGCATCGCTCCTGAACACTCTTCTTTTTATATTTTCGCCCGCCCCCACAATAACCGGTCCCTATCACGTGTGGCGTTCGTGTGCGGACTTATCTAGTTGCCGGAAGGTTGTCGACTTGGCATGGGCCCACCCCAGTTTTTTTGTCCCCAGACCAGTCCCCCACAACATGCTGTTGCGTGATTCCGGCCTGACTTCTTCTTGTCCAGTGAAAATCCGAATTACAAGGGACAAGGACAACGCTTACCGGTTTTTTTTCCTGAGGGTTGTCCTTGGCATATGGGCATTCCATTTTCACCCGCCCGTATGTTATCTCCCTCCCCCCGCCCACCCCGGTCTCGCCCATCCTTTGTTCCCGTGAAGGACGTCTGCCCTCACTGCCTCTGGTTTCTTTTCGTTTTTTTCCCTCGTTCTTGTCCTTTTTTGTTCATGTTTCGAGCAAGAGTGATACGCGTTATTAACGGTTGTGGCCTGATTTTGCTTGACCCCACTTTTAGTGAACACATTCCAGTCACTGGCCGTATCTCACTGACTTGCGTGGCCGCGCTTTTCCGGTTCGTTATCTTCCATTCACTCGATTTTTTCCTAGGCGCTTAAGATGTCCGTCCTAGACCTTATGTGTCCTTTTTTTTATTTTTGTTGTCCCTCGGCGCTATCTGCGGCCTCACCGCCCTCAGTTCAAAACGCTCCAGTCCGGGCGGTGAATTGTACATCTCACCCACCGGCACCCTCTTTTTTGCTTCTGCCTCTGCGGCTTACACTGTCCCCCCTTCCTGATTTTTCTCAGAAGGTTTTTGGTCAGGTAAGAATTTTAAGTATCAAAAACCCCCGTGCGTTCCGTTTTTGGCCGCTGGCCACTTTCGGCGGTACGGGAGCCTGCCCCGTCCCTGGACATCCCCCACCTTTTCCCCCCCGTTACTTTGCACGGTTTCCTACTTTTGCCTGTGCCCTCTAAACGCAATTTGTAGACATAGCCCGCAGCTGCGGCTCACTTTTGTCGAGACAGGTTCGACCTTTCCTCCCACAAATCCCCCTCTTCTGCGCAGTGATGCCTTGTCGGTCCCCCTTTTTTTTTTTTATTGTTGTCCTCGCAGCCGGCGATTTGGATGACCAACCGACTGTGAATTAATGCTAATGTTGTATGCCCGCTCCCCCCCCTGTTTTATTTTAACGTTTACCGCCATCCGGGTGTACCTCCCAGTCATTGTTGTCCAACTGTCTTGACCTTGGGGATTGCGCCGGCCCCCCAAGTCTTGCCACCCCGTTCACATTCTTGTTAACTTCCGTCTCAGTGACGTCCACCGTTCGATATTGCTCGTACCCAGACCACTTTTTCGTTGCACCAACTTTCCTGTATCTCGGGGTTCTCCCTTTTTTGCTCTGTCTTTACCCACCCTCTACCCCGCCGTGTGCCAGCGGCGATCTCTCCCACCTTGTTGTTGATTTGAGCGCACGATGTTCGTCGATGATTGTATGTTTCGGGATATTCCAACGTCAATGTCACGCTTTTACCCGTTAAGCTTGGCCAGTCACCATTGCCCTGCACAGACCGATTTTATTTTGTAGACGTTTTACCCGGTATCGGACTTTCCACCCGGCCGTGCGTCCCCAGCCGCCGCCTTGGGCCCCACCCCTAACCTCCTCTCCGCTTCTCTATGTGAGTTCGATTTTCCTTTCCGTCACTCGGCCCCCCCTTGCTTCGGCCCACCCGGCACAGCTGACAATTCAATTTTATTCGTTCGTGTCATGTTCTGTTTGCTTTTTCCTTTTTTTTACCGGCCTTTTTGTAAGGGATAGCGACATCCACTCTGTAGGTTTTGCCGTGGAAACGTGCGGGTTATCGCCGGATCCAGTCCTGAGCCTGTTCTTCCCAGTGCTAGCTGGTTCTTTGTTATTACCCGCCCGTACGGACTGCCGGGCCCGCATTGTCCATGTTTCCGTGCATGTGTTTTTTCGTGACCGGATGTTTTTGTCAGCCGAAGAATTAACCCGTGATTTCCTGTGGGTGCGTTTTTGGGCCTGTCTGTTCAATCTTCACCCTGAGTTTAGGCCCCCTTTGGGCCCTGTCGAAGGTCCCTTAACTAAATAATATGTGTTATAATACAAATTCCCTTGTTGTTGCATCTCCTCCGGTGGATTCGCCTTTTCCCCGGGTTAGGCCACATTTCCCCCAGTGTTTTTCCCTAGTAGGCCCCTCCCCCCACATTTCTGGTTCTGGATGTCACTCACGCTGGCCCCCCTTCCCTGTTTTTTTTCACTTTCTCTTCATCCCGCGTCCGGTCATCTCCCCCCGTTTTTGGTTTGGCTGATAGAATATAGGATGTTCCATATCGCTGCCCGCTTTTTTAGAATCCCATTTTTTTGTCTCGCTTCCCCCGTCCGCGGATTGTTTTTCCGATTCCCCCACGCCTTGGTAGGTTGTTCACGTGCAAATACTGTGTTGTTGGCACGAGATTCCGTTTTTCCGGCCCTACCGCTGTCGCCGTATATCCGTCCTTACCCAGGTTAGTTTTTGAACTCCCCCCCCTCCCAAATAACCCCTTAGGGTAAGTTTCACCCCGCTTTTTCCGCGGTCACTTCGTCTCCGAATTACCGTCCCTTCATTTTTGAGTTCTTTTTTTTATTACCGCATAGTTTTGCCGCTGTTACGTGGTGATCTGCCCCCCTACGTGTGTACTCCTCCAACTCCCCTGACTTTTTTTTGTTGGTTCTACTCGCTGGGCCCAGTCCGGGTTCTTCGGAGATGGGATGTCGTGTCGCCTCTCCGATTTGGTCGTCGGCCAACAGTTCCGATGTGATACGTCTTTGCCCTTTGCGGTGAGTGACCCACTTGCGCGCTGTGGTGCTTCCCCCCCCGAATTCGATCCTGGCCTCATTATCCCCTGTCATTTATAGCGTCCTTGTTGAAGTCCGCGCCTACGATTGTTCCCCAGATCAAATTTTCTGTGTGTATTTTTTTTTTTTCGTCTAACACCCAGTGTTACCTCGCACCCCCAGTTTACGTTTTTGACATCCCGTACCCCCACACAGTGCGTCCTTGGCCCTCTCCGCCCCAGCATTTCATTTACCCGCCCCGGTACGTAGTTCGCCAGGAATTTGACGCTCTAGCCGCCCCCACACCCTTTTTCCGCTTATCGGTGTCGCCACGAGTGTTAGACATCAACTTAACGAAAAATTCCCACTTCTTTGGCTTTCACTTCTGTCTCTCTTTGGCTTCCGTTTTTCTTTTTTGATTTCATATTTTGATGCTCCATGAGTGGAATTTGGAGCGGTCTCCCCTTTTTCATGTGTCTCTGTTGTTTTCCCTGGCTGTAGGCTACGATTACCACGGGGACGGTTTCGTATTAAATTTCGGTCTGCCCCTCCCTCATCGTTTGATCGCCTTGACGCTCCTCAGTTTTTTTTTTTTGTCATGGGCACCCTTCAAACCACCGCACGGCCAGTTTTTTCTGGCCGCCTTTCTTTACGGGGTCCTGTCTCGTGGTTTTCCCTGGATGCGCATTTGCGACGTTCCACGCCTATTAGGCACAATGCTGCTCTGGTAAACGCTTGGGTGCGGACGTCAGCCATATTCCGAAGAGTAACCCGCCCACGTGCGCCCGACTTTCGTGTCTTCTCCCTTTTCTAATTTTTATTACCATGAGGCCCGACGTCTGACTTGGGTGCTTAGCGACCCTCGCCTGGGGGAACTTTCTTATCTTCGTGCACTCATTTTCACCGGAAGCCCCTAAATTGCGTTCACAGTGGGATTTCTGGGCTCCTGCAGGGGAGCCGAGTGTTTCTGGGTGTCCGGTTTTCTTTGCGTCTCTTTGGGGTGGTTTGGGCTTTTTGTAAATTGTACTAATCGGTGTCCCCAGGGGGATAGAGAGGTATTGCCTTGTCATTCTTGCCCACCATTAGGGGTATTTTTCTACTTGGTGCTCTCGAGCTTTCCCCTGGGAAAACTGGTGTCTCGACCGCCTGCCGGTGGCGAGAAGCGCGTGTCCACATCTTGTATTCTGGGGGCGACCCCGACGCGGCAGTTCCGCTTGGCGGCCTGGCCGTGTAAACTGGTTCAACGTTTTCCCTCACACGGCTTGCGCGGCGTCGATCTGCCGATCTTCCGCCGAGTGCCTAAGGTCCAAGGTGTGTTCGTTCGGGCTGGATCGGTTGCAAGCCCATTACCGCCCTCTTCTTTGAATTCCCGCTCGGTCCTCCGAATTTTCGGGCAAGCTCTTTTGTTGGATCGAGTAGTCGCGACTCCACCAGGTTTTGTTCGATTGAGTCACGCAAGGCCCCTCCCTTCCAGCATTTGCTTCCTTCTTCGATGGCCTTCCATGGCTATCGTCCGGGAACTTTTTTTTTTCAGGGAAATTCTTTCTTACACGCCCTGGCACGTTTTGCTTATCTTTACCCTGCAGGGCGATTGCCAGCCCGTTGGGGGCTTCTACCGTTTCTCCCTCCGCGCGCGCACCTCCTTTTTTTTTTTTTTTTGTTGAACCACCCCGCGGTGGCCCCCCTAAGTTTTTTTCATGGTAAATATGCACATCTACGATCGGAGGCCTTGTGCTTCTTCCGTAGACCACACGTTCATGGTTCTTCCCCCATCCGAATTGCCCCCCCCCACCCCAACCCCCCCCCCCCCCTCGACGCATTACAAACTCATTTCGTGTGTCCCACGGCGATTGTTTTTCCCCTTTTTATGAAATTCAAACCTTTGTTCCAGCAGCCGCGACCTTTTTTACGGACGTAGCTTCGAGCTTCTGGGCCGCTTTTGCACTGACGGCGCTTTCGACCTCCGTTTTTTTTGCCCTCATTTATGGACCCCTCAGGGGTTCGCCCGACCACCATAGATGGGCTATTTGCCCTTGCGTTCGGCACTCCATAGTTTCCCCCCGCAAGACATGGTTTCGTGTTTTTGAGGGGGGCGGAGAGAGGTTGTCTTGCTTGCAACCTTCCCAGAAATGAGCCAAACCGAGTTTTGGTGGTGAGAGTCGAAAGATTTCACCCGGCCTTCCTTTCCATCCAGTGGCATGTGCGGGGGTTGGTCTTCCTTTTGGTTTTCTGACGAGCACGGGCCCGCGAGTGTTTGAGGAACGGCACCGCTCAAGAAATATCAAATGGTTCGCCTTTCCCCTCGGCTGTTCTTCATCCGTCTTCTAGCGAAACGGCAACAATGGTGATTTCTTGCCCCCCTCTCCGGACCCGTGTATAATGTTGCCGATGGCAGCCAAAGATTTGAGCTTTTGTTTTCCCGTCCGTTCGTTGCCACTCCAGTCCGCCCCCCATAGTCTCGGACCCCCGGGCATAAGTTTTTTTTCACAGACAGTGGCTTTCAAATGTCATGCGCGGTTTATCCAATTCCTTCTCGGGGGAACCTCCTTACGTGCCGCTTTCCGTGTTGGCGCTTTCCTCCCGATCATTCTCAACTTGTTTGCGCAACGTGACTCGCCTGCTTTGTCCCGTTGTGTTCAAAGTTCGGCTATTTCCACACAACGGGGGGTGGGATCTCAGACTCATCGACCTGGACAGTACCCCCCCACACCGCCCCCCAATTTTTTATTCGGGCAAACTCCGGGTTTTTCTTTTTCCGCTGGGTCGGTGGCTTTCAAAAAAGGATATTGCCTTTGGAGTTCTATGACATAAATGCGGTTGGGTTCCCTTTTAGCAAGTTGGAATCTTAGGGCCGCACCACTAACCCCACCCCGTGCCAACCTTTGCATGCACCCATCGCGCATTTCATCGATCCCAAGTCTTCATTTTTTCCTGGCTCTCGTTTAGAGAATTTGTTTCCTTGTCCACCCAGTTCGGAACCCGTTCCCCCCCACACCGCCGGCTCCACTCCTTTTTTGCGCCAACATGGAACCGCTCCAACCGCCCGACAGTCCGACTGCTCATGTTCCCCACCCGAGTTTTTGACACTCACACATGACCACAATATCTCTGTTTTCACGCTCGTCCTATCTTTGGTTTTTGACGACCCGTGATGCTCCATATTTTTTTGAACCACCTATCGTTGGCTTTTTCCTCTTTTACTCGTTACATCAGTTATTTTTCGCCGGTTTCGGTTGTTCTCCTATAACTGCCCCCCCAATTCGTACAAATCATTACTTCGCCGTTCCCCAACGCCTTTTGGTCCAACGCTGGGTGCCTGTCACTGTGCCGCTTTCCCCCCGCCGTCCGGTTTTTTCTTTTCTGTGTGGTTGCTGTCCCCCTTTCCGCCGTTTCCCACCCTCTCCTTCCACAAACCTAGTAATCACGAATCACACCGACTCGCACCCTCGTACCCCTTTTGTGTTGCCTTGCGCCCCCCCCCTCCCCGCCCCAGATCGTTCCACCCGCGCGAGTGTAAACCCTTCACGTGGTGTTTTTTTTCCCCCCCTTTTCGGCCTCTCTCTCTGCCTAACCTCCCGTGTGCTGCACCTCAACGTCTCCCTTTTTAGTCAGCGCCGCAATTTCAACTTGCCCTGCCCCTCGGCGATCGCCTGGCAGGAAACCCCCATCAGAAAGTGTTCGTGTTTTTTTCATCAGTAAGCCCCCCCGCCAGGCTCCTCCGCATGCCTTAACGCCCGCGACCGCCAGCGTGTCTTTGGTTCACTGTTCTGGCGTTGATTTGTGAAACTCCATGCCGTCCCAGGTGCTGCCCCCCCCCACCTACGCAGGATGCCCTTCCGCTCCTTGTATTTGTACGTTAACAAGCTTGGGCTCCCCCTCCCCCAGCTGCCAATCCGATGCGCACCACTTCTTTGGTGGGTCCCCCAACATTGCCACAACGCGTTGAGGCCACGCCTTTATACTTCGCCTGTCCCTGGTTTCTCCCTCTCCTTCCCCGATTTCTTTTCCGGAACCCCTCTTTCCAGTCCTGTCGATCACCGCTGGGATTTCTCTCCCCCTTCTCTTTTTTTGGGGTTACCCGTGGCCAAACCCCCCCTTTCCCGACCCGCCGCCATTCGCTTTCTACGGCTCATTTGTGCCTCTTTTGTGACACCAGTTCGGTCTGTGCTTCGTCCGTTTTCCCCCGGTTCCCGCCCTCCTGGGCATGGCCCCGGCAGCTGCGGCCACACCCCCCAGCACTTTCTTCACATTTGTGGTCCTTATCTTTGTTCTGATTGTTGATTCTTATGGAAATTTTTGCTCATTGTTCTGCGCTGCCGATGTACCCGTCTCGCCCTTCGACTTTCTGCCCTGCATTTAAAAACAGTCCCCTTTCCTCCCGCGGTGCCCCGCCCCCCCCCCCTTTGTGCCTCTTCCTCTTGTGCCCACAGCGGACCCATGCCTGATTCTCCGTAAGGTTGTTTTGGTCTTCGACTGCACCACGGTCGTTTTTGCATCCCCTCCGCGTCGAAGCCTTTCGTCTCTTTCAAGACTTTTTTTTATCCTTCGTATTATTTTGTCCCGGGGCGCCGTGTTTCCTCCCCGCCAATTTGTCCGGCTGTCAGATTACATCCGCCTGTGTCCTTTAAAGGTTCCACTTGCACCTGGTCCCCCCCAACAGTTATTTCTGTCCCCAGGCGGCCTTTTCGATCTGTGAAAAACCCCCCCACCACAGTTTACGTTCGGGCCGGAAGCGCATACCTAGCCCACATCCCTTCTTGGTCCACAGTATTAAATGTCGCGGCCCGAGACAGGTTAGACCATGGTGCCGCGATACCAACACTACATTTCGGGAATCGTGGGTCGGATAATGTAGTCCCCCTGGATTTTATAACGCTTATTGTAACGTCCCCTCTGGAAGACCCCCAGCCAAAGGACCGTTTGCTCACCATGGCCTGCAGCCTGTTTTTTGTACACGCGAGCCTTTTTTCGACACACCACCCTCGTTTCCTTCAAATCGTTTCATTTCTAAATTCACCATTGTGCTTTCTCGCCGTGGTTTAAAAATTCCGACTGCAACTGGCCCCCGAGCGTGCACCCCCCACGGTGCCGTCCCCCTGTTTGAGCCGGTTATCACCCCAACCCGCACCATTCTTGTTTTCCAATCACCGCTTACCTCCCCTGCAAAGCGCCTCGTGGTGTTGCAGATAACCATCTGATCCCAACAGGAATGGATCTGCCGTGTGGCCCTCCTTTAGACAATGTTTCGAACCTCGTTCGAATGTCTGGGTATCTTTTTATCTGCTGCATACATTTTCGCAAGTTCTCCCACTTTGGGCGCTGTTGATACTTTAAACGATTTGTCCACCGATTCGACATTTGCTTTGTGCGCTGACTACCGGTTGCCAAAGCATGCCTGTCCGGCCCCTTGGCAAACCCGTCCTCTTTGTCACGGTGCGCTCATTTCCATCATGCTGAGCAAGTCGGCACACAACCTTGACATCCCTTCGCCCCCGCGCAACCTCTATTCGTCCCAATGCTACCACGCTTAAATGTGCAAGCTCGGATTTTGGTTAACCATCTGTTGTCTCCGCCCGACCCCGCGCAGCTGCCCGCCGCCTTTGTCGGTAGGCCGCCGCGGGCGGTTGGAGCGAACCTGTGTCCGCCCCAAGCGCAGGTGACATACCTGTTCACTCTAATACCTTTAGGTTTGGGTCTCCGGCCTCCTTCGTCCACTACCTTCTTTCAGTTGAGGTTTGACGCATTTTTACTGTCGCTCGAGAGGCGGCGTCCCCTGTTTTTTTTTTTTTCTTGAGCCGACACTGCCGTAGCTTGTTTGTCGGGGCCACCCTCTGTATCTTTTCTGATTTCCGAACACGATGCGGGGCCAGGGATGTTGGCGCCGTGATTGCCCTTCCTCTCAACGAACATCCCCCATGATCTTACCCTGGCCCTAGTTTTTATCGTTCTTTCCCTTGGATGCCCCTTGTCCCCTCGTAGCACCGGTCTCTGGACAATCCCGGCGTGTCCACACTCCCGTCCGAAACCCTCTCTCACACTGGTTTAGTCCTCCTCAGTTCACGTTTTTTTTGTATTTCCGTTTCTGATCTTTTTCTGATTTTCTAACTTCACGCATGGACCTATTTTCCATGTGTCCTTTGTACCCTTGGTCCCAGAGTTCTTCCAACAATCTGCCTTTCTTTTTATCCGTTTGCGTCCTCTGTTTTGAGAAAGCAAAGACAGCCCACGTGTTCGCTCCTCATCGTTTTCGCAAATGACCGCCCTTTCATTTTCCACCTGTCGTGCCTCTTCCACCCTTTAGGGTTTTCAGTTATTCAATTGGCCGTTTGTAGGTTCATGCTGGTGTTCTTGTTGGAACTGTGTTTGCGGCACCGCCCACACGCTCCGCACCCCATTTGTCATTGTTGGTGATTGGTGTGTGACAGTGGCACCGGCTGTTTATGTCCATTGAGTTTGGATTCCCTTATTGGACCGCCCAACCTTTTGATGCCCATGGCCCGGTGGTCACCCAAATCTGTGATTTTTATCCCACACAAAGTTATGTAGTAGGCGTGTTTCCGTCCCCTTCGCTTTCAAACAGCTGCACCCCACGGGGCGTTCGTCGTGGTTGTCCCGTGTCTCTTTTTCAGTCTCTACCCTCCACAAGTGGAGTTCGTCCGGACAACCTTGTTTCCCCCCCGCTTTTGAAATGGCCCGATCTCATCGGAGTACCTTCTTGCATGCGCGTTACCCCTTCATTTGCTCTCCGATTTCCGATCACTTGCGTAATGGTCAGGTCCAACAGCCCCGTCGGGGCCTTGTGCCAAACTTCCGGAGACACCCCCGCCATGACGGTGTCCCCTTTGTTTTTCTCCCCGCTGTCTTGTGATTCGCACCACGGGGCATTTGGTGTACAGGTTGAGCCGTCATTTGCGACCCCCCGTGTACCCCCGCGACTTCCACTCCTCGTTCGGGTTGGCCCCCCCGGGTGCGTGCTTGGGTGGTTTGGCCGTCTTAGTTTTCACCCCGTTGACAGCCTTGCCGGTATTCTGTTCATTTTCTCGTCAAAACCGGTCCAATCGTATTGCCTAAGGCGGGAGACCTTTCGCGAGCACCCACAACAGCCGGTATCTCACTCTTTAACCTGAAGCTCGCACAGTTTTCGCTTTGCCCTCATAGCAGTCTACGTTCATCTTTGTGCCTAGTTTGGGTTTGAGAGACTGATTTTGAAATGTGCTCTTCCAATGCTGCGAGTCGCCTGGTAGCCGTGGGGAGCCTTGG
>Ga0179593_1453097_pt1 | contig 15602 bp, 13 predicted proteins | sample CZODoug2_1_08_16_FD_185931 | JGI IMG/M metagenome (GOLD analysis project Ga0179593, IMG submission 185931) | Vadose zone soil fungal communities from Angelo Coast Range Reserve, California, USA - CZODoug2_1_08_16fungal (PacBio error correction) | ecosystem: Environmental > Terrestrial > Soil >... | reverse complement strand
GGACTCGAACACGGCGTCGTTTTTTGGTCCCATCGATGCCAAAGTGATCCACCCCCCCCTTTTAGCCAGTGCTCCTCTTTTTCTTCGACTCGATTCCCGTTTACTTCAGGCGAGGAAGCATGCGTTTTCAGGTCCCTGGACATGGTGTTTTTTCATTTTCTATCGAGCCCGCGTCGCTTAGAGTGACGTGTTTCCCCCCCCGTTAGATCCTTTGTCTTTCTTGTGACATTTTCACGCCGACCATCAACTTTTTTTGCGGTTTCCACCGCCCCCGGCGAAGTAAAGAACGCTAGGAGGGAACGACGAATCACCGCTCCTCTCGCTGTACACTTTGAGCTGGAACCGTCATCCTTTGACGCGGTGAATATCCTTCCCCCCCTTCCGAAACGCCGTCCCCCCATGGTTCTCCTGAATAGCCGCCAACCAGTATTAAAGTCCCGACCTGAGTTTTGCTCTGAGATGAGTCTCGTCATCTTTCCTTCCAGCGACTGAGTACCCCGGCGGCACAGCGTACAGCGTGCCGTCCCCGAGTAGAAAAGTTGATTCTCTATTTTTTTCACTTCCCAGACTTTTTGTTTTAACTTCGACCGGAATGCTTGAGTACGATCGAAAGCTGGATATCCTTCAAGAACTTTGTATCTTAATATTTTCTCCCTAATACCCCTGGTGGTTTTTGTAGATAGATGAGACCCGCTTCTTTCCGGAGAACAGCGGTGTACTCTTTAGTCCCGCTCAGCCGTTTGCCGCCAAGGTTCCCCCAGGCTCCCTTAATTAGCAGTAACTGGACGGGAGTTTTTACTTCTCGTTTTTTAGCTGGGGAGAGTTAGTTCTTAAAGATTGACGACGTAATTTAAGATGCCATGTGGCGTTTTCGGAAGCTCTGCCTCCTTCTCAAGAGACACCCCGCTGGCCGTTTTGCTTTCAAGGCCTGTTGGGATTTTCTTTTTTGATTCTAACCCTTTATAAACCCCGGATGGAGAGTGTACTGGGAGGAAGTCAAGCCCCACCCGCGAACTTTGTCAGACGTCATGAAAGAAGCGTTCGCCCGTTCCCTTATAGGAGTGAGTACCTAGAGGTACCTTTAGTCCTAGGGAACTAGTTTTTTTCCCCCACTCGTTGTTGTGAAGTTCAAGAGTTCAGGAGTGTCTTTCAAAGCAAACTCACCCCACTTAATTCTTCCGTTTCTAACCTTAGGCAGTTGAATGATATCCATCCCCAAACCCAGGTTATTCAAGAGAAACTGTTATTTTTTAAAGCCAGGTCCATGCCTCCAGACTCAAGGACCTGTAGAGGTGCATCATGTCCAGAGTAAGTCACAGCATTTATTATTTTATAACGGTGCCGTTCTGAAATTCAGCTTCTCGAATTTATGGATGTGTTCTCTTATAGGAATGCCACGGATACTCTCTCTAGCAAGGCCGGGAGAACGACTCCGCGCGAGATGGAACGCCCCAGATGTTTCTCGACCCCTCCCCCCCTGCCTTAAGAGTTTATCTACCGTGACCGTCGACTGCACATTAGTCCTTCAGCCAACAAGAACGCAGTCCCATTGGTTGGTGCGCCAATTCAAAGTTCCAGAACTTTTCAGGAAGCCTCCTTGACCATTATCGGGTCCGGCTTGCATTTTGCCTGATTCTTTCGTCTAAAGTTACCCAGTCCCCTAGATACGCTTCCCAGCTTACGTCCCCTTCCCCGGCCGGTTTTAGTCCCCCTGCTAGGTTCCCTTCACTACAGCCCATTCAATAGAAGAAGTTTTGTTGGAAACCGTGTCCCCGCAACACCGCCTTTCCAAGGGCCGTAAATTAAGATGGTTTGACTTCCAGGGTTTTTTACGGTTCTCTTTTAGTGCAAACCCCCCCGATAACGAGTCTTTTTCCTTACAAGACGTCTTCCCCTACCGAACGTTAATGATTCTATCCTCCTGACCGCTGCGTGTGGGTCCCCGACATCCCCATCACAGGCCTTCCTGTTGTCGGGGTGCGGTTTTTTTTTTGTTTTTTGGCCAAAACACCTCCGTTCCTCCCATCATCCGGCAGGACTTCCCCTAAGTTTACCTGGCGAGCAGACACCCAAGTTCCGCTTTCCCCCCTTCCCCATGGCATTATCCAGCACGTCCTTTAACCCCACCCCAGTCGGTTTCTGCCCGGTGTCTATCAAGCACACTCACTGACTTCCCGTTTCGGTTTTGTTCAACGGAAGGTGCCTCTTCCCTCCCCTTATCACTACACTTTTTTACCCCTTGCCCGTTTTGCCCGCAAACAAATTTCAACTTATTTCCTCCCCCAGAAACCCTCCAGGACGGTTTTGCTTAGTGTCACCCTCTAAAGACCTGTCCGCCGGCCCCATGGCCAATGTGGGCTCTTCCCGCACTGTGCTCTGGGGGCCCCTTCTGGTTAGACCCCTGTCGACCACCCCTGCCCTGTTGTTTCCCTCCCTCCTCGCGGGGAACCTGCTCCCCCACTTTTCTATTTATTGTCCAACGGGGACCCTTTCACTCTTGCACATAGATTGAATTCCTCACCTTGATCACTCCAACGCTTTTGCCGGTGGCAAATCCTCACGGAGTTCTTAAAACGGAACTATTTCCCTCTTTTTCGAGACGTTGAGGCTGTTGCCACGCCGTATTCTACCATTTCTTTCCCAACAAATGGTCGGCCAGACCCTCCGTAGACCCTTTTACTTTTCTTCCTTTGGGAATAGGCGGGGTCATTAGCACTTCCAATTCTTCGAGGATTGAAATCTCAAAGGCCTTGGGCGGCTGTTTGTTTTTCCTTCACAACCCAAAGAGTCGCAGTCATTCCCATTCGTGAAATCTTCTCCCTTTTCCTTTGCTGACAGAAGACAGCACCTGTCTACCTGCCCATCCTCTCTTCCTCCTTGTGTTGCTATGTCCTTTCTTCTCAATGGGAGGTTGAACGGAGATAAGATTTTACGAGGGACTTAATTTTTCAGGCGCTCCTTTTGAACTCCCCCCCCACCCCCTCAAAAAGTGTTCTATGGTTCTGGTCCCTCACTCCTTGGGAGTCCTGCGCCGCCGATTCCAAGGGCTCTTCTTCTTTGCCGGAAAGGTCTTCTTTGCAGGCCGCTTTTGGTCTACCCCCCCTTGATTTTCAAATCCCGACTTCCCCCTCTGTACCTGAAAGTGGCTCAAGCCCCCATTTTTAACGCGGCCCCCTCTTTCCTCAAGTGTGGGAGATCCTGGGGCAGGTTTCGGGTGACGTTCAGCTTCCGGCCACCCCATAATTACAACTCCCAAATGATTCTTTGTCCCTTCTCCTCGTACGCTGCTCACCAGGCTGACGAACTTCATTTGGAAACAACTCCTTTCTCCCCTTGAGTTAGTCAGCCCGACCTTGCAACGGTTCTTGACGTTCTTTTTGCTCCTGTTTCACAACTAGTTTTTCCCCCTCCGTAAGAGTCTTTTCCCTTTTTTTCCCGTACGGGACGTGGGAAGCCCGGGCGCATGGTTTTTGGATTCCTTAGAGATAGAGTAATGCCCCACTTTTCGTGTTTTTTCCAAGTTCTGTCCCCTGGTCCGGGTTTCTTCTTTCTTCCAATCCGTCAAGCCCCAGACTTTTTGTGCGTGACTACTGGCCGCGTGGTCCGAAAGTTACGGCGAGCAGCGCCTTTCGGTTTTGAGCTTTGCGCGTTATTACATCTGGATGAGCTCACGCGTTGTAGCCGACACCTCCGCCGTCGAGTGGTCTAACGCGTCTCAAAGAATTGATGAGCTTTGACCATTACTGTAAGGTAGGCTAAGTAGCTATCCTGGTTCCTTGTCCTTCTCTTCTGTTTTTTGTCCAGGAGAAAGCTTTCCACGTGTTCCCGCTCACAGCCACCATGCTCATCCAGAAAGAGTGTCTGTTCCTTTGCGTTGAGGTTTTGTCATTTTTTACCCCATTCTCGTTCTTCGATTTTCTGGCGTCGGTCAGATTATAGTTAGATGACTCCATCCATCTAGATATGAATGAATCAAAAGAACAGGACAAATCGCACTTTTCAAGTCGGTTAGGGGGACTCGTTCCATATGTCCCCTTCCTTTTCTCCCAGGCACGTGAGGGTGGAGTTGCGAAGTTTTTTCCCCCCGGAAGAGTGGTAGACCAAGAGATTCAGAGCGTAGGTCAGAGTTATTTTCGAACTGTTTTTTTCAATAGGGCTTTTCCTCTTTAGGTTCGGGTTATTTCCGTTCCGAAAGCGCGTTTTACAGTGTGTACAGCCTTACAACCGATGCCGTCTTTTGCCCCCTGTGAGCGTGAAGCTGCTGGAAACCTTTTCACATAGGAGCCTTTCCGCACGCGTCTTGCGTTAGATTGCTCATGATACTTCTGAGGAGTCAGGAAACTTTCTTGGTCCGGTCTTCTTTTCGTACCCAGGGGTGGCCACTTACGCTGGCAGTTAGAGCAGGACGCCCCTTTAATTTTGCCCCCCCCTCCTATCTGCTGTAGGGGATAGCGGCCATACCTTTTACTCATAGGACAGGAAAATCTGATTTTGTGTTCTTTGGTTACTGATATTGCCTGCCTTCCCGACAGACGCCCCAGCGCACGCCCGATCCCGTCGGCTCCGTCGTGCCCTAAGTGAAGGTCTTCATCTATTGCTGTGTTTTGCATGTAAGAAGGGCCTCCACCGAGCGACCCACCTCTGTTTACTGTATGTAGAAGAATCAGACGACTCAGTTAAGAAGCCAAAACCCTCTTCCTCTGAGAGAGAAATAGGGACCCCCCTGAGAGACCATTGTTGCTCCTGCGGCCCCACTGAAGGTGATTTCAGCTATGAAAAGGCGTTCAAAATTTGAGAACCCTTACAGTGCTCGGTGCTGGTTTAGCCTTGGGGCCCACATGTCTTTTCCCCCCCCCCCCCCCCAACCGCGTGACACTCTTAGCGACTGCACCTTCCCCGTCGGTCCCCTCTTCTTTCCCCCTCCTTTTTTTTGGAGACAGGTCTTGTCTCGACGCGTGAGTATGCTCAGCTTTTTTTTTGTTCGAGATTTTACTCCTGATGGACCTTGACCCTTTTTCCATCTTTCAAACATGGTTAATGAGGGATCCTTGGGGAAGGGAGTCCGTCTAGGCTCAGTCACTAGGAAGCTTGAAGAGCAGAATTTTTCCTGGCTTTTCTGAAGAGCGCCTCTTACTCCCGACTCAGTGGGTTGGCGTGTCACGTCCATTTCGGGCGATAAATAGATTCGCCCCTTTTATCCCCCCTATCTTTGTTTGCTTCCCAGAAGAAAAAGCTCCCGGTGGTTGCAGTTTGCGCTTTTTCCAAGTGTGCTAAGAGACTTCCTTGCCCCTAAGCTCTCTTTTCTTCAGCCGAGAGACCTTGGATACTCCTAGGAATGCGAACCAGAGACGTTTTTTGTGCGCCGGTCTCTTCCGATAGGATTTCTGCCGAACCAACGTTACGCTCGCATGTGAGTTTTTTCAATGCGTATAAGAAATTTTTTGCCATCTTGCAACCATGAACACCCGTTTCACGTGTCCTTGCCAAAGTGTACTTCCTTTCCCGAAGCATCCCTTCCGACTAACCGTCCATTAAAAGAGCCGTAGTCGGCGGCCCCGTTTGAGGTGACGCCCGTTCTTTCCCACATTACGGGATCCCCTACCTTCCCCCGCTAGTCCCTTGGTAATTTCGTGAAACGGGCGAGACGCGGTAGCACCCATGCATACCCCCCCTCCCCAGTCCCCCCAACCGCCCATCTCCTCTCTGGTTCAGCCCCGTTCTCGACCACTCTCACTCAGAATCTAGAAAGAATTTTTTTCCCTGCCTTAAGGGGTCCTTTCCGTCTTTAAAAGCCAGCCCACGCATGTCTTTTAAACAAAACATGTAGCCCTCTTAACCGACACTTTTCAATTACGGTTGATCTTTTTATCTCAGTTCAAGGGCCCTTTTCGGGTCTACTGTCCTAACCCAGAGGCACCAATCCGAGAGCCTTTCTCCCACGGCCCCTTCTTTCCCCTTTCCCATAGAGAAGCTTTGCCCAAGTGACTCTCTTTTTTTCTACGTGTTTTCTGCGGACCTCGTGTTTTAATTTCCCCTTTTTGAAGCCTTTGTGTACCCGAAAACGGCAACCCCTTTTTTGCCATCAGTGGCCATTCATTCTTTAGGATTCCTCTTGTTCGTAGAATTTGTGGTTGCCCCTCCTGAAAAGTTAGGCCAGTGCCTGACAGTTTTCTTTAATTCTCATTCTTCCTACCTGTAATTCACAACGCTTTTTAGTTTTTCAGTTCGTTTTTGCTCCGGGTTCCGCATTAGACCGGCGTCGGTTGTCTTTCTTCCCTGGACCCCCCCCCCGTGGACCTCGATTTTGCATAAACTCCGGTAGTCAAGAACTGCCGACTGCTTACGCCATGGTGATTCCAGCCCCTCTTCTTTTTGACCTTCTCCTCCCCAAAACCCTTTTACTTCTTCTGTTCCGGTTTTTCTATCGACCCGTTTCCTTCCAAAAAGTGAGTAAAAGGCGCATGCTTTGTGGCCGCCCTTACATCTTTTTCCGCCTCCGCGTCCCCCCTTCTCTTTCCCATTCTAACGTATTCGTTCGTTTACACTTGTGTCCGCTCTTTTTCAAGAAGACCAACTCGAAACGTCCCACCGCCCCCCCCCCCACACACCATTTGGATTTCAAACTTTCATCTTTTCCCTCCCGCAATTCAGTATCAGCAGGTCTTCCGGATGACCTTGTTCTCCCCCCCTCCTGGTAGTCAGTTGGTGCTGCCCTAATGCAGGCCCTCAAACCCCGAGTTGAGGCTTTACGCCCCACTTGTTTCCCGCCTCCCCTCTAACATCTTCTATCTCAAACGTCCTCACGATGGGGTTTGTACACCGGCGTTCTAAAAACTGAACCTGCGACTCCTTTTCTACTTGGCACCGTGCTAGTCTGTTGCCCTTTTTTCACGAGTTCTTCGGGCCTTCCCACGGGAAATGTTGGCAGTCCTATTCGCCCCTTTTTTTTTGGTAGTTGGGGCCCATGAGTGAGAATTCTGAAATCTCCCAATTCGTGGGAACCTAAGGCCGGTTCCTTCTTGCACATGCTAGTACTAAAAGCGTGACCCTAGGCTCAGTTTAGAGAGCCTTCAAGACGCCCGCAAAGTTATGAAATGCCCCCTCTTCTTTCTATTCCCTTCCCCCCCCTCTTCCTTGTTTTTGTTGTTAGTGTTGCATTCCCGAACTTTTTTTTGACGGTTCAGCCCATGTTATCAGCAAGTCCCCTTTGATTCCGTAGGTGGATGTCCTCATCTGTTGCGTTCCTAGCCCGCCCCCCGTCCTTTGCTATGGTCCAGGAAGCCCTCTTTCCCCCCCCCACCGCCTTGCTTCTATTCGGATCGCCACAGGTCCCGGTAGTTTTCCTTCTGTCCCCCCTTACGTGAGCCCAGCCCTATAGCACCCGTTTTCCCACATCGGGTCACTCGTCAGTGGTCCACCGCGGTCGTTGCCATCCCTTCCCCATTTTTGGAGGTGAAGCGGTGGAGATAAGGCCTTTCTGGGTGACGTTTGCGCACCCTTTTTCCCCCCTTAAAACGTCCAACCCGCGATGGCGTGGGGCCGTTTTCGATAGGTTTTTCCCCCTTGCCTAATTTTTTTTGAAACAGGTAGAAACCCCCATTGCCGCCACAATTGAGTTTCGGGTCCCCTCCGCCCGCGACCTTGGCCACCCGGGCGTTACTTTCGTCGATCGATTTCCCCTCTCTTCAAGAGTTTCTTTTTGACGGTCGACATTGGGATTTTCCCATGCCTCGCTTTCCCTGTCAAAGGGTTAGAGAGTAGAGGACGAGCCCCCTCCTTCCTTTCCTGAAGTTGAACCGTTTTTTCTGACAGGGTTTTTGGCGAGTTTGATCGGCACCCCGTACCGGTCTCAGTGGTTTGGTTTGAGTGACGATGGTTTCAATTGTCTTTTTGGCCCCTGACCGTTACGGAGAACTTTCTTGGCCTTGATGACGGTTTTTTTTTGTTCGGCTGCCACCCTTACGCTATGCGTTCCGCGGTTTTGTTAACCTTGAGACAAACCCGCCGCCGTTACTTTGCATCTTACCCCCGTGTCAACGCATCGGTCTTTGTCCCATTCCCTGTCCCTGTAGACTCTTACGTCGATCCGGTTTTCAGTGCAAGGCCTCGGTTTCTCTCCAGGCTTCCACGTACGCCTTTCACTCTCATTCCCTTTGCCCAAGATCCTTGGAAGCTGTCTTCTTTCCTGACGGGTTTTCCTTTTCCCCTGAGTTTAGTATCCCTATTGAGTGCCGACCCCCTGGCGCAAAGTTTCCTATATTCCAGAGGAATCGAAGGAAGCTGGCTTCGATATTGCACTCGCCGCGAAACGTTCCAATAGACGCTACTTTGAAGTAGGTCAGACGGGCGGCCCGGAGAAATCTTTCCCTTTCTTGGTAGGACGTTGGCTGGGTTTGCCGGTGAAGCCATACTCCCTTTCCTATTCTGATGAAACCGATTTCCGATTTAGTGTCCTTTTTTCTCGTTTGTAGGAGAGTTTTCTTTCCATCTCGGGAGGAGCTGAGTTTAGTTTTTTCTGCAGGCCTTGGAGTTCACCGCTCTTGCTTTGCGGCGAACAAGGATCGTACTACGGCTGCCTTTTGTTGCCGCGTGAAGGAAGAGAGGTCCCTTGACCACAATCCCTTTTCCCTCCCTTCCCTGAGAATGAGTCTCCTACTTCTCCTTTTGCCCTGTCATGCAGGGACACTTGGAAGGCTTTGGCGCAGGTTCCCTGTGTTTTCAGGTTTTATTTGGAAACCCTTTTTACTCAGAAACTACCCTTAATTTTTCGCAAGGTTCGTTGGTGTGGACAGCACGCCGAGTAAGCACCCAACTCGAGGAAGTTTGAGGCCGAGCCCCTGTCGGCCTCTTTATGACCAGAGATGAAGAAAGAGAAAGCAGAGATGCGTTTAGTAAGATTCGGGATAGATGTGTTAATGACCGGGCGAGTTTTGTGAGTTCCAACTTACTCTAAGATGTTTCCCCACCCCCACCACCCCCCCCCCCACCCCAACCCCCCCACCTGTTAGGCAGGCACTCCGAGCAATATTACGCCCGAAGAGCTTTTGAGATATTTAGAGAGGAGTGACTTTAGAGGATTCACCCGCCCCCCTTCGAGTCTTAAGCCTTCCTAACTCAGTATGCGACAGAATTTGAGGCTGACGGAAAAATCTACCTTCATTCCCTACAATAGGCTCTGGCTTTTTCTGAGAAAGTGCCAATGACTCCAAGAGTTTCCTCAACCGAGATTTGCTACCTTCCCGTCGTTCTCATGATCCTCTTAATACCCATCCGTTTTTTTGGTTGTAGCGACCTTTACCGTCCCCTTCTCCAGGTGTACTTTCTACAGTTATCAGATTTTGTCCTAAAGGTCGCCTTTTGAAAGAAACAGACGCGGTAGGACGATTTTTCTTGATGGTTCCCTTTTGACTTTTCCCCTCCAAGCTCAGTAGTATGTTTAAGAGTACGAAGACCTTTTTTAGTTCCCGCGTCGGTTTGACCTAACTCTTCATCGGATGGCCTTCCCGTCCGGATGTTTTTTCCTTCTAGGTGACTAGACGGTTCACCTCGGGATTTTCTGAACTCAACCTTTTGCTCCCTTTCAGTTTCCCCCAGCTCTTGCACGTGCAGACTATCTCTTCGGCTTCTTTAGTGAGTGATGTCTGTTGACCGCAGTTAAGTCCAACCCCCTGACCGCCTTTTGTTTAGGACGTAGGCGCTGTTTGGAACTCTAAAGACACTTTTTTTGCCCATCACGAGGCCTCGGACTGAACTTTTCACTTCTCCCTTGACCCCCCATACGCGCACCTTTTACTGGCACGCCGTTCCTGACGCGAGTACCGTGCCCCCCCCGCAGACTTTGCTTGTCTCCCAGTGCGTCGGACTTCGCCCCCCTTCTTTTTCTCCGACTATTTTCTTTTCACCGCCCTTTTTCCCATATAGGCGCCTTGGCCTAGGACTCGTCACAGCAGTTTCCACTCCTCTGTAGGCACAAGGACTCCTCCTGAACCCAGAGAAAGACCGAGCTGGGCCCAGACTGTGTCCATCCCCTCTCTCCGGAAGAGACTACCGCGAGTTGCTTCCAGGAAGTTCCCCCCGTCAGTCCCCGATGAAGGCCACCCTAACCCTCAAGCCCCCAGTCCTGGTGAATTACTTTCCAGAGTCGCCGCGGAAGCCCGCTTCTTCCGTATCCGGATTGATAATTTTTTCGGTTTGTACGTGGGGAGCGGACCTCATGAGTTTTGCTTTTTCACGGCCTACCTTTCCAGAGTCTATCCTCGTCCCCTTTCGCTTTCCCCTCTGATAGGGAAATTCGAAAAAAAAACCCCCCCGCTCCCGTCACAACTCCCCCCCCCAAGAGGGAAATCCCCCCGCTTTTGGGAACTTTTAAGTCCGTGGCGCATGGATGGAGCTACTATTTTGAACTTCCTTCATCCTTCACGTTTTAGTCCGAGGGGTTTTCCCCGTTCACCCCTTACCCTGAAAGAAGGAAGGTATGAGGTCCGAACGCCCTCCGCCTCTATGTTTTGATTGGTGCGCTCCTTCCTTCCTTCTGATTGTAGGTGTCCGCTTTTTTACAGCTTTTTGTAAGCAGTACTTTTTTTTTTTGTCAGGCTCGCCACGTGAGAGCCCTAAAGCCCGTCGCTGACTCGAAGGCCTACGCCCCCGGCTCCAGGTCTTAACCTCCCAACAGTTCCGGTTCGGCTCGATCCCTCCCCGAAAAGACGGAATGCTGCTTTTTCCACTGCTTTCCCGGAGGCTTCCTCATATTCTCGTCTCACGCGTGGCCCTTCACCGAGCGGGCACCTTCTTCCCCGGGTAAGTCCCCCGTGTCCACCCAGGACGTTTGTGTACCCTGTGGTCCAGCCGATAACAGCTTCGGCGTGTCTAATTTTCTCTTCTCCGACCTCGTATCAGCAGTTTTCGTACCTTGTAGAAAAAAAAAAGTTCTTTTAGTTTGGATCTTACGCTTTCGCTCCCCATGCCATCGCGGATATTGATTTTCTTGAGGACCACTTTACTCTACTAACGCTGGCATCTATCCAAACGCTTCCCTCGGCCTCTTTTGTAAACCTTTAAGGATTTTATGAACACACGCCCAGAGGTCCCGTTTTCCTCCTGGCCTTGCTTCTCTTCCCTTTTCCGTCCCTTATTGTTTTCCCCTCCCTTCCGTTTGCTTCCCCTGTAAGCGCACTTTATTTCGGCTGTTGGTGTACCAGGCTTAGTTGGACCTCGCCAATTTTCGTCTTCCGTTCCCCCTCCCATTGCCGGATTGGGCTGAAAAATTCCTACAAGCCCTTCCGTGATGAACTTCCCGACTTTTTGTTCTTGCGTCCTTTCACTCCTCTCCCCTTTCCCCCTTGCAAATCTTATTTGCCCCTCTCCTCTGCGATCTTTTTCCCCTTGCCTTTTCTCCCCTTCCGGCAAGCACCCTTTTGAGTGAACTCCCCCTGGTCTTTCCTTCCTTTTTTCAGACCCACCAGCTGGTCTTGGTCCTGCCCTCCTCCAACCGGGGTATATGTCCAACGATTTTCCCCCAACGCGGCTTGCCCTAAGGGGATTCAAAGTTTCCCCGTGGAAGGCGAATTTGTGTTCTTTTGGTGCCCAGAACAACTACTTTCCCCCGTGACCTCCCTATATCCACCTTAAGGCGGACGTTCACAGTTTTTCTCCCAGAGTCGTCCCAAAAGAGGTTTTCGTTTCAGAGCGTTGCCTTTGCAATGCCGTGATTGAAGTCGAGTCCTGACCCGGTAATAATAACCCCTCTTCCCCCCACTATCCGCTATGGGAACGTAGTCTCCCGGCGATTCAACTTCGTTTGGGTTGTCTGATTCTAAACCATTCTTTCGCCACCTGATCTGAGTTTGTTTCGGGTCTTATTAGTCTCACTTCCCCCTCAGGTGATAATCCATTTGAGTTATCTTCTTTTTTTTTCAATCGCAAGACGTTGGAGTTGCCGGTGTCTCACTGTGACCGAGTTCTCGGGCCCCCCCCTAAGTCGAGGATCAAGGTCTGTTCAGGAGTCTAGCGGAATTTTTTCTCTGACGGCCCAGCCGTTTTCCCCCCTTTCTGCCGGCCCCTTTTCCCCCTGCTTTAGATTAAACTCCCCTTCTAAGAAGCTTGAGTGAAGCAGGGCCCATCTTCTTTTGTAGAGTATTTCCCTTTCTGCCTGAGGCCTTTCTTTTTTCTATGCGACGAGATGCCAGGCGTTTTTTCTTTTCACTCCTTTTTTTGATATCCGACCACAAAGAAGACGTGAGGGGAGTCTTTCAACCGCCTCCCTCCCAACTCCCCCGTTGCTCCGTACGACCATTGACTTTCCCTCGTTCCGTGAAGAGTACCTTCGTACAGGGTTCCTTGACATCCCTTTGGAGGGAAAGTTCCTTGACATTCCCCTCCCACGTCTCAGTAAATACCCACAGCCTCTGAACTTCAGAGATTTCCCCTTTTTGAGTTCCCCTTTTTTTCCCCCTTCACCTTTCCCTTAGTTGTTCGAACTATAAGAGGGCGCGTCTGGTCAGATTCTATATACATTTACTTTTCTCCTCCCCAGTATACTTCGGAAATCCCCCCTTTTTCCTTCCCAATGGCGCCCTGAGTAAGATTAGGCTAGCGTCCCAAATGATGGTCCCTCGTGGCTCCACAACTTTTTTGGTTGATTTAGGTCTGCCCTCGGTCAACGGTACCCCCCTTCGGGCAAGAGCGTTGAGATAGCTTAATTAGCTGGGTCTGTTCCGAGCAATTTGGTTTGGCCCAGTATGGATGGACGCTTTCGTTTTGGGTTTTCTCTGCAGTGGTTTTGAGTCCGCGCGCTCGTCCCTTTGACCCTAGGCCTACAGGTAGTTAAGAGAATTTGGCCCTCAGTGTTTTTTTTCCGGTGCCAATTCCCTTTCCAATTTGCGCCCACTTACTTTTCAGGCCGGCCGAAGTCTCTCTTTCACTGCTCCGGCGTGTTGTACGATTGCTGGCGTTCCCCTTGACTTTGCCCTGGTTGCCGAGGAGCACCTTGGGTGGTTTGAAGTAGTAGCTGTCCCCATTCGAGAGTAAGAGGAATTATGCCACGGCTCCTTTGCTGATAGGATGCCCCCCTGGCTCTAGGTTAACTCCACCAGCCCCCTGGCATGGTCTCAGGCCCTCTCTTGAAATTCCCTAACACACGCACTCTCAAGAGGAGTTAGAATTCCGGGCTTGAAACGTTTGACCCAGGGTAGGCCTTGAAGGTCGAGTTGTGTGCTTTCCTCTAACCCCCCTTCGTGGATCCCCGGGCGCAGAGACTAGACGCTCCTTGAATTTTTGACAAGAAAGAGTCTTTACTCGCCCCTCTTCTCGAGGAGCCTAGAGGTCCCTTCCCACTCACCTTCTCGGTTCATGCATCTTTCCGCGTCTTGATGAATATCAAGAGTTCCACCGGAAGGACCCTCAGCCCTGCATCCTAATAAGGAGTCCTTGGATTACGTTAAAGTCCAAATGATGCAGTATTAGATCCCTTTGGACCCAAGTATCTCCTTGCACGCAGGCGGTCTCATAGACGGTAATTAATTTTTTGTTTCAGAGATACGACTGGTCTCATGCACCTCTCTGGTCGAGGTCATAAGGTGGGAACCTGTTCATCCTGCCCCGCCCGCTCCTGTCTTGGGCGAATGGAATGTCTATTTGGTATTGAGTTACCGATGTTCCTTGCGCGATGTTTGCCTCGTCAGCCAGGTTTTTTTCCTTCACTTTTACCGAGAGGGACGCCCCCCTACCCTGATTTTTCTCATATTTTCTTTTGCTTCCCCGTTGTCGCTTTCCCTTTCGTCCCCCCCGGAGACCGGTTCCCTCCCCCCCGGTGTGCCTGACTTTGAGGAAAGGACCTGCCCAGCACGAGACGGCGGTCCTTTTTGCTCCTGCACGTTCACAGCGAGAGGAGAAACTCCGACCCCCTTTTTGTGCTATGGTCAGCTGCCGTTTTACTTTCCTAGCGGGACGGAAAATAGCTGGTGTTGCTGCCCCGTGGACTTAGTCAGTGATGCCCCCCGAACCGATACCACAGCCTCCTCGTCCTTGCTCTGACCTTCCATTCCTGGACCTTCGGATGAAATGGGACAGCTTCCTCCTTCCCCCAAAAAAGGGTAGCAAGAGAACCGGCGCCATTTAATTCCCAATAGCTTTACAGGTGCTCCCCCTGAAGATGGCTTTCCTGAAGTCCTATCTTCTAAGACCCCCATTGGTTTGCGGTGTTTCAGTCTGCACATGCTGAGTTTTCCCCCGATCCTTCCGTCTCCTGCCCCCTTTTCCTTCCTCTTCAGAAGGCAGAGGGAGAGTCTCAAACGGACCGCAATTGGAAGCCAGTTCCAGCGATGTCCCTAACCCCTCTTTCACAGTACCTCTCTCTCGACCGCGCGCCTCGCCAGTAAGGGTTTGACTTGTTTTACTTTACCTAAAACCCAGACCTCCCCCTTAATGGAGAACATCCCAAGAAAGTTAGTTGCCCTTCCGCCGTCCCCCTCCCGGAACGTCGCTGCGGCTGCTTGGTAACTTGAAGTGTTCTTTTTGCCAGTCCGTCGGCGCTCGCTCGGCGACCTTCATTCTCCCCCTTATCGAGTCCGCGATCTGATCGGGTCGAAAGACCTGAATCGGGGAACCCGCCCACCACCGAAGCCCGTTTTGTCCCAACTTCTTCCTCTCAGGATGGCCTTGTTTCTGGTACGTCTCCGTGCGGTCCTTGGGAAGCTAGCCGCCCCCCCCCCTTCCTCCTGCCGTGATGACGTCTTTCCGTCCTTTACAATGGGAAATTTCTTGATTTCCTCACGTCCTCCATCGGTCGGCGTCAGTTTTGTGATTGTCCCGCCCTACAGGTCTAGCGGAGGTGTTCGCCTTGAACAAAGAGTTCCCTTCTTCTTTGCGTTCGATAAAGCCCCACAGTGACCATCCCCGCCCTATTTCTCCGACCCATTGCCCCCGCCCCATACCCAGTTTTCTTCATTCTTCACTCACCCCACGGTACCGGCGGCTGGTAAGATACCCGAAAGAACAGCATGACCCCCTTTTCCTAAACAATTTGGCACCTTCTGCTGATTTTTGCCGCAAGGTCCCTCCCCCGAGTATATCCTTTTCCCCTCACAAAGCTTCACCCTATATGCCCCTTCAAAACCGTACAAAGGAAGGGGGGAATCTTAGTTTCCCTAAGATCACGCCTCTGACCCTATGGCCAATTTCGGGATCCCCGCAACCGTATAGAAGGTGCCCGGATGGTGCTCCTTTACTTCTCGACAGGGGTGCTAGAAATAAGATGTTCGAAGAGCCTGTCCGATAGTTCGTTTCTTTGATTATTCATTCCCCCTCGACTTCCCCCTACGTCCTCTTCCAACTAAAGAATTTTAACTAAGTTGTTATACCCCCCACCTGTCAATCAAGCCGGTTTTCCTAATGGCAACTTTCTATTCGTCTCTTTTGACTTCTTGTGTAACCTTGGACGGCACCGGGCCGTTTGCTATCCGCCTCCTGTTTTATTGAGTAACCCCTGAGCCGACGGAGAAATGCCCAAGTACATCGCCCTCGACATTAATTTCTTCTTTTTGGTCCCCAGACACAAAGACGGTGGTGCCCTCGGCTTACCCTTCTATTCTGCAAGTTCCTAAATG
>Ga0179593_1687555_pt1 | contig 15604 bp, 25 predicted proteins | sample CZODoug2_1_08_16_FD_185931 | JGI IMG/M metagenome (GOLD analysis project Ga0179593, IMG submission 185931) | Vadose zone soil fungal communities from Angelo Coast Range Reserve, California, USA - CZODoug2_1_08_16fungal (PacBio error correction) | ecosystem: Environmental > Terrestrial > Soil >... | reverse complement strand
GTAAGAAATTTTGTCTTTTTCGACGAGACGTTCCCTCCCCCCCCTCCGATCCCCAACAACCATTTCCTTCCCCTCCCCCCCACACGCCGTAGGAAACACCTTTTCCTCTGTGTCTGCCCCTCCTGGATTTTACGCCATGTTTTTTCCCAGATTTATTTCCTGAACGGGATCATGTTCACTTGTTTTTCCTTAAAAGGATCCCTTCTCCTTTTTTTTTTCGCTTTTAGTAAGAGAGAGGTCTGATTTTCCCCGCTCTTGCTTTAGTGGATGGACCTCGTGGTCTTTTCCTTGCTGATGCCTTTTTGGTGGCGATTTTCCCGTCAAGGCATGTTGGGAAAAACGGCTTTCCCCTGCTCTGCTTTTCCCCCCGCCACCTCCCTTTTTGAACACCACATTTTTCTTTTTCAGCCCCCGCCGTCCTGATCCCCGGGATATGAGTTTTATAAGCCTTTGCTCCGTGGAAATGTGCGTTTTTCCCCCCCCGCTTTTATTCGAGGTTCCTCAGGACCCTTTTGCCCTTGATTCACAGTTTTCCACCCGCATGTTTTTCCTCGCTCTTTTTTTTCTGTCCCCCTCTGTTTTTTTCCCCGGGAGCACTCAAGAATTTAAGGCCATTCTTTTTTCGAGGACCCTTTCCCCTTTTGCTTTCCAGTTCCGTCTTTTTTTTTTCGGTTTTTTCTTCCCTTCGAGCCCTTTCGCCTCCTCCCTGAGTCGCAAAAGAAGCTTGTTCCCTCAGGGCCTTTGGTTCCTTCCCTTTTTTCCCCCCCCCTTTCCATCCAATTTCTGAGCTGAGTCTTCCTCTGATAGGTCTAATTGTGTTGAGTGGTTCCCCCCCAGTTTTTTCACGTGCAATCCAAAGAAGAACTTTCTCTCCCCCCATTTTTTCCCTTTGTTGGAGAATTCCATGATGTAGTTTTGTTTTTTTTCCTAAAGCCCCTTCCGTTATGAATGCCCTTTTTTCCGCGTTCCAAGGGCTTGCCCCCATTTTTGGGGCTTCGTAGTAATAAAAAGCGTGGCTATTTTTGGATTCTTCCCGGCCTATTCGAGGTCCCCCGGATCCGGGTTTTGCCTTGAATACTTCTTTCCTTCGACCAGTTCCCCTTCCTTTTCCCCCACGTTTAAGTCAATTGGTCTTCCCTTCTCTGTGGCTGTTGCTTTGGGATCTTCAGCCTCTTTTTTAATGTCCAGGTTTGTTCTTTGGATTCCTCGGGTTCGGCGATAGCGTCTTTCACTTTCCCCTTGACCGAGTAGCCTCCCCCCCCTGCTTTCTTTTCGTTTTTTGTTTTTAGTTCCTTTTCTTATCCGGTTCTGAACGCTTTGCGATATCGTTCCCTTTCTATTGACAAGGCTTTTTTTCTGGGCCCCTTATTTTGTTTCCCAACCTCCCCTGAAAGGACCCCCTTTCGGAGCCCCCGCCGTTTAAATCTCTTTCCTTTTCCTAGCAACGATAGCAATCCTGCCCCCCCGGGAGATCAGCATTTCCCCTAGGAGGTATTTCTTTTTTCGTAGGCATGTCAGACTTTTTTTTGCCTTCTTTGACCCGCTGTGCAGGGGCGGCGGACCTGGTCTTTGATTTTCAAGTCGTCTTTGTGTCCTCAAAGCGTTACCACTTTGTCTCCGCGCCTTGAGTATCCCCTGATGACGTTAATTAGTCAGATCCTCCCCTTCTGCTTTTCCGTAGTTCGCGTTCCTCCCCCCCTTCTGCCATTGACGCGTCGCGATTGTTAACCACCTTCCCCATCCCCTTTTTTTTCCCATTTGGTTAGGGGGTAAATCCTTCTTTGAAAAGTTTTTTCCCCCTTTTAGTTAGGCGTCGGAAAAGGACGGTGTTAGCCCTCAGCCCCGGGGCTTCCATTATGGTTCTCCCCCTCCCTTTTCGAGCGTCACGTGCCTCTGAAGTCGCTTCTGGACTTTCCCCCCCTTTAACGCTAATATGCTTCCCCCCCCTTTAACCGGTAGGGGGCCGGCTCTCTTTCCTTTGGGATCCTTCCCGCCGATGCTTAATCCTTCTGCTGGGGCGCAAACCAACGCCATGTTCCTTTTCTTTTTTCGTTCCCACAGCATCGTCGACTCCCTTTTCCGAGTTTTCTTTTTTTCTCCGGCGGTGAAACTTCTTTCTTTTGACCCCCCGGACCCATCGGCCAAAGCGATGGTCTTGGCTTTTTTTGGTCCCCCCCCCCTTTTGGTGCCCCCAACCTTCAAGGACTTTTTTTTTGGCCTTTGTGACTCCTCCGACCCCCTCTACTGCGAGATTTGCCACTTCTTTGGCACCTCAAACCCTTTTTCGGATGTGAGGTGTTATCCTGGCGTGGACAAGGGTTCTGGTCTTGGAACCTCTTTTGCCAATTTTCCCACTGGTCTTTCAGTCCCCTTCACGATCCGCGCTTTTCCATTCCAGGAGCCTCTCTTTCCTGGGCGTTCTCTTTTTTCGGAGGACCCCGAGGCTTCGTGACGGGGAATAGCCGATTGACCCGGATTCTCCCCCGCTTGTTTTGTGCCTGCCGGACGACTCGGCCCTCATTTCTGTTTTCTTTCCCCGCCTAGTGTTTTTTTCAACAAAAATGCCTTTTGTAAGAGTTCTGCACCCTTCTTTTCCTCCTCCCTCTTTTTTTTTTTTGGAAGTTTTTGGTTCGCGTTCGTCCACATGATTTTATCCAAACTTTATTGCTGGCTTTTCCCCGCTTCAATTTTCCGGGATCGTCCCTTCGGCTTCACCTCCTTTCTGATCCGATTCTTCCCCATTCCCCCGAAGGACGGCTTTTTTTTTTCGGTCCGATGAGCCCCCCCTTCCCCACCCCTCCACCTCCTCGCGAATTTTGCCACGGGCTGGGCCTATGAACCCGTTCCCGTTGGACTTTTCCAAAATTCGGCGTTCTTCACTTTCCGGGATTTCCCCCGTTTTCCAAGGCTAAACCCCTTTCATTCAAACCCTCCACACATTGCCTTTTTAAGGTTTTTGTCCCCATTAATGCGCCTTGATTGTCTGCGCCCAGTCTGTTCTCGGGGGCGAGTCAATGTTCAGGTTTTTTCCCACGCCTGCAAAAGTCTTTCTTTTTTTTTGAGAAGAACCTTGGCTTCCCCCTCCCCCCCATAATTGACCTTTTTTGTCTTATTGGTCCCCCCGGTCACAAGGTTCCCCTCCACTTAGGGCTCGACCCCCTCGGCCTTTATGTTTACCTTGAATTGGCTCACGACACAACGGGCCAACACTTTTCCCCCAGTGTTTTTCTTGGAAGTTTGTTTCCGAAGATTCTTTCTCGTGCTCCCTTAGCCCCCATACCCCCCGGTCTATTCGGAAGCTTTTTTCCTTTCCTTTCTGTGAAAGCCTCCTCTCTTATTCGTTTTTTGCCGATCTTTCTGGCAGAGTCGACTTTCGACCCCCTGTTGTTTTGCAAACACCCCCTTCTTTCTATTTCGGTTCCTTTTTCTGATGTCCCCCGTCGTTTTCGTCCCTTCCTTTACAATTTTTCCCTCTGTAACCTCCCCCCCTTTATTGGCACGGAATGGTTTTTTTTTCGTTCAATCGTCCATTCGTTTCACGACTCCGTGGAATCCGCCCTCCGGGTCGAAACTTCATGCTCTCGGGATGATTCATCCCGAGTCTCAGGACCTTCCCCAACCCCCAACCTTCCCCCCTTGGTTCAACCCCCCCCTCCCCCCTGCGGGCAAAATCCGTCGTCTCCTCTCCTCGACGAGTTTCCCACCTCTCCCAGTCATTCCTCCGACCCATTGACGGTTTCGTGTTCCCCTACTCTTTACCCCCCTCTTTTCCCAGCTTTGGGTTCCCCCCCGATTGCCATCTTTTTTTTTTCTCTCCTCTCAAACCGGAAGGGCCTCCTTTTTTTCCGCGCCCCTCGGTTTCAGGGTCGGGCCCCCCGGGGAGAAAGAACCCCCCGTCGAATGATCCGCGGTAGGCCACAAACCCTAATGTCCTCCTTATAAGCCCTTTCCTTTTCACACCTTTTTTTTTTCATAGAGATCGTAAGCGTCCCTTTTTAACTGAAATTTTGTGAGCTCCCCCCTCTCCCCAAGAAAGGCTTTCCCCAACAAAATGGATGGCCACCTAGAGCAAGATAATTTCCCAACCTCCCCGATTACTTGACCTTTGCAATCGAACGTTTCTGTATGTTGAATCTTTTGAGGAAGGATGTTTCTCTTCAATTAAACAGGATTTACAAGTTCATTTTTTCCCTTTGGAAAGGCACAGATACTTGTAAGGTATTAACCCAATTTCCCTCCCCCCCTTATTAATTGCCCTCCCTTTTTGCCGGATCATGGTTGGATTTCTTTTTTCCTGGTATTGGCCTTTTTCGACCAACAGGTGAAAGGGGTCAGTCAGTTCTCCTAACACCAGACCGAACTTATCCCAAATCCTACAAGTAATTCCCCTTTTTAAGTCGGTCGTCTTTTGAGGTTCCTGTTTTGCTTTTTTTTTTTTGTCCCAACCCCCAAAAATACCTTCTTCCGATCCGAAGCCCCCCGCCGGGCGGGCTCTTTTGACTCTTTCCCCCCCCCAAAAAGGGGGCACACTTTCCAATTTTTACAGGTCCACAAGAGGGCCTACCCTATTTAATCTTTTGGCGCTCCTTTTTTTTCTAGTCCTTCGATCTGAGCCCTTTCCCACCCAAGAACTCTTTCGATTGGAAACATCCTACGTTCCCCTCTCATGGGGCCTTTGCCACCTTGCTTCCCCCTGGCAAGCTTTTTTTTAAGCCTAAGTTCACGCCTGCGGTTTTTTTTCCAGGTTGATTCACTTTACGTTTTTTTTGTAAGTGCAGCTTCTGGCGGCCCTCTGGCGGGTCCCGCGATTCCCTACACCTCCCCCCGGAAGGTCCGCCCTGATCCCCCAAACTCTTCACGGCCGGTACGTTCACGCCGTGGTGATGAATTTTTTTTTTTTTTTCACAAGCGCTCCTGCCCTGGTCTGCCAGAGCGGTTTCTCTGTTCAATTGACTTGACCCTTTTCCGAAGAAAGTTTTCTTTCACCATAAATAGTCAATAAAGCTCTTTCGATAATTCATTTCTTCCCCGCGTACCTGAGTTCCTTTACCCTTTAACGGGACCTTTGTTTTTTTTTCAAAAAAAAAAGTCTCTCTTTTTTCCACGCCATTCCAGGTGTACCCTGGCTCTTCCAAATTTTCTTTTTCGTGGAGGACCCCCCTCCTACCATCACCGGTCCCCACACCCTTAAGGACCAAGGGGTCCCGAGGTGGGTTATGTCGGAATTTTGTGGTTTTTTCGTTAGCTTCATCGTAGACACCTTGAGGTCTTCTTTTCTCTCTCATCTTTTATCCCTCCCTCTGTAGGGGTGGGTGGACGCCTCTCTTTTCTCAAAGGATCCTCCTGCGCAAGATAATTTAGGTCTTCGTGAGCGCCTTCATTCCAAAAGAATTCTGCAGGGCCTCAGAACTACACCCCTACACTAACACCCGGCTCAGTTTTTCCAAACTACGACGGTGGCGCAAATGGGCTAATTTTCTTCCAAACCCGGTGTCTGTTTCCTTATGGTAGTTTTTTCTGCTGGAACTTCAAGGTGTTGCCCAATTGGCCTTTATAAATGTTCACTTTTCCCCTTTCAAATTCCCTCACTTTTCTCCTTCTCATCGTTTTTTTTTTCGCGTCCCTTGTCGTTTATTCGGCGATTTCTTCATCGAACTTTTCTGTATTCCTTCTCTGGCGTTTTTTTTTACAAGACCCCGTTCCCCGGAAATTACCCTTGATCTGCGTTTTTGAACCGACATTTTTTTTCTATCGCTTTTGAGACCACTTCCCCATCTCGGATGAATTTTTCCTGAGTCTTTAAAACGGCTCCCCTCTGATTGTCTTTTATCAAGCACTCATTTTGCTACTTCTCCCATGTGTATATGTTCTCTTTTGTTATAGACTTGGTATTTGTCACGGGACGGTCCCCCCAGTGATTCGGATTCACACTTTACCCCCAAATTTTTTCCCCCCTCCCGCTGACTTATTCCTGGTTTTTCTAGTGGGTTCCGGTGAAGCGTGAAGTGGCCCCGAAAGGAATCTGCTGGTGAATTTTCCCCCATTTTTCGATTTTGTTTCTTTCCCGAGCGTCTTGTTTTGAGAGGCGCCCCTAGCTTTTTTTCCCAAAGCAGTTAGGTGGTTTTTTTTTTTTTCTTGTTTCAAGCTTGTTCTTTTACATTTTTTTCCCCTTTTTTTTCCTTTCGCAGGGTTCGGGGGTGTACTGGCTTTTTTTTTCCTTACGGGAGGGGTTGTCCCCCCCCCCAAACCACCTTACAGAAAAGCGCCCCCTCCTTCCCCCTTCACCAAGGTTAATTTTCTATCTTTTTTGACATTTTATTAGGTTTCTCTGTCATGTACTCTACCCCCATCTGATTCTCCGCTCAAATTTTTCTCGTCTTTTTTGTCGGTCCCTCCACGCAACAGTTTCGACCCTCCCTCTTCCCCACGGTCTTTTTTTTCTCAAGGAGCCAACTCTCCCTTTACTGCACCCTTCCTCCTTGGCTAGGAATTTTTTTTCATACCTGGCCCTGAGCTCTTTTCCCAGAAGCAGGGATTCTTCCGCTTGGTTTTGAGAAACTTTCTACTCTTACCCGCAAGTCTCTTTATTCTAAACGTTAAGTTCACTTTTTTCGTGCCGTTATGTGTGTGGCGTGCATTTTTCAAGTCGATCTGGTATAATGGTCCAGGGTTTTGCCCTTTTGTTTTTAGGGTGATGAGGTAGACGATCAAGCGTATTTCATCCCCTTTTTGGAACGCTTCGCATGTCTTTGCTTTGCCTTCCATCTGAGCCGGATCTTCCGCCTCTCCTTTTCGGATTTTTTCTCCCACTTTTTTTCCCCTGAGGCCTGATTAAAAGCTTACCGGAACCCCCACCCCCCCCCCTCCTTCTCCGGTTAACCCTCTCGGCGCGGCCCCCTTTTTTAAAGCTTCCACCCCTCTTTTTTTGCGATCGTCCGGTGTTTTACGCCGTTTCGGATGTCCTCCCTGGGGTGTTGATTCTTTTTTTTGGTATAACAGCGGTGGCGTTTCCCCTTTCACTAGTATGGGCCTTGTGGGTCCTCCCCCCCCCAGCGTGTGATTTTTTTTTTCCCCCCCTTCCGCGCTTTCTTTGGAAGCTCACCTTTTTCTTTTCTTAGGCCACCGTTCTGCGTTTCGACCCCGTCTTCCCCTCCCCTCCTTGCGCTTTCCGTGCCCCCCCACCTTTACCCATTCAGGGGTTGTGTCATACTTTGACATCTAGTTTTTCATACCGTACGGCTTTCCTCCGGTGTCGGGCGGAGTCCCCTTCTTCCTGGAAGACGAAAGATTCCCCCCTCCTTGATCGTGTAAGCTTTTCCGAAGTTCGATTCTTTCTCGACATGGTTTTTTCTTTTCATCTGCCACCCCTCCTTTCATTACTTTTGACCTTTCCGAAACCGATTTTAATCCCTTTAATGGACCCCCATTTTTTTTGAAGATAGGACCTGACCAGCATGGTTTCCTGTCGGGTCGTCGTGTCGTTTCACCTGCCTTTTAAAAAACTCATTTTTTCTTCCGATTGTTCGCCCCCCCCCGACTTCTGTTTGACACTTAACCCTTTTTTCTTTCCCCCCCCCGATACTCGGCCCCGTGTCCTTTTTTTCTGGGACTTTTCTTTTTGAGGGCTTCATTCCCCCCCAGGGTTCCCCTTTCAAGTCGTTCTAAATGAAACTTTTCCCTTGCCACCGCTGCTTGGCGCGCCTTTTTTTTGGCGCAGTGCTTGGCCCACTCGGAAAAAATTTACCGGCTGTCACCTTTTTTTCTTTTTTTTTTTAAAGGCGTTTTCGTCAAAAGTGAAAACTGCTGGGGACTTTTTTGGAAAGCTCGTCTTTAAAGATTTCCTCGTCTTTTCCACGTAGCCCTCTCTCTGGGGTTTTTTTGGGACTTTCGCTTTAAACCCCCCCTTGCTTATTAGTGACGTTCCTCTTCAGGGCTACTCTAGAAAGTATTTGGACAGCCGACCTCGGGCCCTTGAAGGGGCGGGTCTTCCCTTCCCCTTATCTGTGGCAATAACCCTCCTCTGGAGGTTCGTCGAATTCTACTCCTCCCTCTCTTTTGTTGTTTTCTGGGGAGACGGTCGATTAGCGTTAGTTATCCACACCAGTTTATTGCAGCCCCCCCTTCCCTTTAACCCGAATTTCCTAGGTACGTCCGTTCATTCCTTTTTTTCGATCTCTCCCGCCTCGCCTCTCCCCCTGAACGCCGTCGCAGGATGTCCCGCCCGGACTGCCCCTTTCTTTTATTGCTTACTGAAGCGCCTCCTTTCCCGCTATTCATGGTCGGGGCACCTTTCCCTTTTGGACGATCCCCTTTCTACGCATCCCCCCCTAAACAATCATTTTTGGAAGCCTTTCGTTTTTGTGCACCACTTCCCTGTGACGGGGGTGACAGGCCCTGCCCGAGTCGTTTTTGAGTTCTTTTTTTGCGAGCCCCCAGTGGGCAAATCCCTGCCCCCTTCCTTGTTTTTGACAGAGTTTTTTTAACAATTTGCCTTTTTGCTCATCAGTCCCACTTCTGGAGGGACCCTTGGCCCTTTAATCGGTTTCAAGAAAAAAAAGAACGTTTCCCAACTCCTCCCTCGGACCAATCCATTGTCAACATGAGTTATTCCCCCTCCTTGTGACCAACCCACAACTTCAACGACCGGGCTTCTCTCTGGTTTCCCTCTTTTCGTGAAGGCTTCGGTTCCTTTGCTTTCCCCCCAAAGCAAGGGCTTCTCGGTTTTGAAGGTCTTTCCCCTCCCGAAGTTTCCTTTTATCTCTAGTCCCATGGGGACATTGTCACGAGCTTCCAACCCGTTTCCCTGAACGATTCATTAACTTTTACCTCCTTTGACTGGCTGCGCCATTTACATTCCCCTCACCGTCGTCCGTTTCTACGTCCTTACGCCTTTTCTGTTGTACACGCTCTGCAACGGGCTTTTTTTTTTTGGTTCGTCATCGCTCCCCTTTTGGAAGGACGATTGGACGGTCGTTGTGTTTTTTTTCCTTTTCCCGCAGGGAGTTTCGATGTGACGTGGAATCTTATCTTCAAGCGGCCCTTGGACACCACCCTTCCCCCCTTTTGGGTGCAAAGTCGCTTTTGGGTTTTTCCTCAATCTTCCGTTTTCGCCCGCTAATTTTCCGGACTTAGTCAAACTCCCTCCCCCCCCCACAAAGTCCCGCACGGACGCTTTTCTGAGTACCCGTTTGTCCCCTTGGAACCCCCCCCCCCTTTCTCTTGCCGATCGAAAGCTTTGGTTCACGCTGTTCTCCCGAATAGACCTTTTTAAACAGGCTTTTTTCCCTGAACCTTGTCGTGGCCTTTTCGGTTTCTCAAGCCAAGGGTCCCTTTTTTTTTTTTCAGGAGGCGTTTTTACAAAGAATAAAGAACTCCTTGGTGATTGGGGCAGGCCAGCCTTTCTCGCCTTTCCCCGGATAAGGTTCACAAAAACGGTTCCTCATCCTTTTTTTTTTCCGCGTTACGTTTTGTTGAATTTCGCCGCGACCCCTCCCTGCCCCCCTTCAAAAAAAATTTTACCATTGATGCTTCGCGCTGTTTTCCCATCCGCCAACGGCCCACTCCCCCTTTCCTTAATTGAAGCCTCCTCACTTGGAGAATAGGACCTGATGGTCTCTTTCTCCCCTTCTCAAGTCATTCTTTTGGGAGGGGCTTTCCGGATCGTAGGTCGAGATTTCCGCATGTATTTCCACTTCCAGTCTCCTTGGTTTCGCCCGGCTAATTTTCCCGAGCGTCCCGCTTCCTTTTTTATTACGGGCCTCACCACCAGCATGTCCCACCGCCAACCTTTTCCCTTTAGTTTAGTAGGTCAACTGTTAGTGGTGTTTCCTCCCGTCATTTCTTTTTTTTTTTTTTCCAACCCCCATCACCCTTATCAAGGAGACTCTCTTTTTTAAAAATGGGACCATTTTTCAAAGGAACTAAGGGTGAGAACACAATTTTTTTTTCCCTATAATGATTTGCTTTTTAATCTCAGCGAATTTTTTGATGGGCCACCCGGAAGATTTTTTTCCAAGCCAATCACTGGCCCAGTTCCCCTTTGGCCAATCTCTGCCCCCTTTTACAGAGGTAGGCGTCTACCGAGGCCTTCTGTCCCCCCTTTCCTGTTGGCTGAAGGGGACCCTGGAAGCATCCTTTCCTTTTTTTCCCTTCGGCGCCAGACCCCCTTTCTTTCTTAGAAGACCCCCTGAGCGAACAACCTGGCTCCCCCAATGTCCTTCCGAGTACGGTCTCGGGGTGCTTTTTTGCTAATTTTTCTTTTTCCCAGCCGCCTTTGGCGGCCCTCCGCCCGTCTCCTTCAAAAGCAGTTTACAATTTTCTGCTTGTCCCTTAACTAGCACAAGTTTTTTCGGTTACCAGATCAGAAGGAACCATCCCGATTTTTTCCAGATAGAAAAGTCTCCCCCCCCATTTTTCCGATCTTTCAGGACAGGCGACACCCAAGGCGCCTTCAGACGTTCCTTTAACCGCAATTCCCCATTGATCCCCCCCAGTGTGGACCCCCCCTTCTGCGCACCGTGGCCGCTGACTACCCGTCACCCAACCTTTTCCCTTCGGTTCTTTCTACGGGGGAAAGGTTTTTTTTCGTCGGACTATAGGTAAAGTATTTTCCCTTCCCACATGGAGGTTCCTGGAGGAGAGCTCCTCTGGAAGAAGAAGACTTTTTTTTTTTTTGAGACCGCAGAACCCCTTTACGGCCGACTTTTTACCCCCCCCCTCGGTAGGTGTGTTCATGATCTTTCTCGTCCGAAGACCCCCCAAATTAAGCCTGAAAGTCCCTCCTTAGTGACCAGTTGTATTTCTTTTTTTTTTGATTTCCTCCGAGACCAAAAGTCTCTCCCCTCCCTGGGTCGCTCCTTTTGCAATCTGGCCGTCCCCTGATACAATGTTTTTTTTTCCATTGCTTTTTGTTTTAGTTTCCCAGGCATTAAGTTCCCTCGCCCTTTTCGCTTCAATTCTCTTCCTTTTTTTCCTTGTGATTCGCGTAGATTCTTTACCCTCGTGAGTAATTTCTCCATGGAGGCGATCCGAACGGTCAGGGAATTATTTTCTCACCTGGCTATGCTTTTTTATTCCCTCCCCCCCATATAGACGATTTGACATTTCCCCCCAAAGAGGGTTTTTTGCACGTAAACAGGCTATTCGCTTTTTCATTGCTCCTGATTGTAGTAGCTACGATCTTTTTCTTGTTCTTGTTTCCGAGTATTTTTTCTTCATGAACCCCCTGATTTACTCCCACCACCTCCTTCACAACAAGCCATGCCAACTTTTTTTTAAGATCGTTTTTTCTTTACTCCTTCGTGGTCCTTCAGAGAAGTGGCCAACCCCCCTCCCTGATCCGAGGCCTTCTTCTTTTTTCCCGCGGCTTCCGGTTCTACTTCCTTAGCGCTTCGCTGTCCTTCCACCAGCACTCCCAAGCTTTGTCCTTCTCTTTTCATTTGAAACTTCTTATAGCTTCGGCGTCCCCTTTTCTGTATGGGGTGAGGGGGGCGTCACCCCCCCCCAAATCACGACACTCTGACGAAAATCATTCCTTTCAGTTCTTCTGTTGGCCCTCCTTCTTGGTGTCGGCTCCCCTGCCATTTCTTCGCCTTTTTCAAGGATTTTTCTCCGCCACATTCCGGTGCTTTTCCCCTAAGTAACCCTGGATAGGATTTCATGGTAATAACTTGGCCCTCCGTGTCCCCCTCAGATTCGTTTCTTGAGACACTTAATATCCCCCGTTCTGAGTCCCCTTTTTAAGAATTCTTTACGTTCATCTATGCAGTAATCTTTGGATTTTTTTCCTCGGATTTTCACTTTCCCTTCTTATGGGTAATGTAAAGTTTTTTTTTGTGACTAAGGAGGTAGCTCTCACTCGTTTTTCTTTTTCGGTTTCTTTTGAATGCAAACACCACCTGAGCCCCTTTTCCCCTTTTTTGTTACCAAGTCTATTTCCAAGAGATATCCCCCTCGCCTCGATCCTTTTATCGACCCCTCCTTTCTCTTGTTGCTGAGCAAAATCCCCGCGGAGCCCCTTTCCCTTTTGATGGCCCTTTGTAGATTCGGAGACCGGGAAAGCTTACCCAAAGTTTGGACCCTTCTAGAGGTAAGGCTGATTCTTTCGAATGTACTTTGTGCCCTGTGTCCCGCGGTAGCTTGCGATTGGACGGGAACCCCTCTGTCGTTTTTTTTTCCTTTGGGACTTGGACCCTCCCCTTTTCGTGGATTTTGTCCAAGTTTTTTTTCCTCTTTTTTTTGAGATCACTTTGCCCGTCTTTTTCTCTCAAAAGTGGGTTCCCACTGGACTTTTCCCCGTCAATTTCTCGTGTTTCCCCCCCCATATCTGGCGTTTTCACCCGTTTTTTTATTTCTGAGGCGATCCCATCCCTCTTAACACGAGCTGGCGGTTTTTCCCCTTCTGGTACGGAAGGCCCCTCCCTCATGATCTTTTTTACAGGGTCCTCCGTCTCTCTGGAACCCCATGGTCTCCACCCGCTTCCCTTGATTCCCCCTACGCATCCGCTTGCCTCTCCGAATCGGCCTGTGGATGCCCTTTCCCAAGAGGCTTACGATTTTCGCACCCATTTTGCTCTCTTTTTTTGGGTCGTCAACCCATATTCTCCTAAGGTTTTTATTGTTGTCTCTCCCCTCAGTCCCTTACCCTGACCCTGTTCCCCCCTCCAAGGTCTCGGAATTGTTGGTCTTGGAGGGCCCTCCTTAAGGGTGCTTTCCTTTCACTTTAATTTCGCTTGGGCAACCCATCTTCTCCCCTCCGACCGTGCCTGCTCCCCCCTCTTCCTGTACGCATTTTTTAAACCCCCCCGGTAAAAATACCCACCTTTGAGGTGTTTGGCTTCCCTCCCCTTGTTTTCCCTCCCTCTTTGAAAAGATTTTTCAAAGTGACTCCCCATCCATCCGTCCTTCAGAGTAGCTCTTTCCTTCTTCTATTTCCTTTTTTGGACCTCTCGGAGAACCTTAGTTCTGCTTCGAGGCGGTTTAGAGGATCTCCCCACGGTCCTTGTAATCCTCGAGGCCACTGCCTTTTTTTCTGTAGTCCCCAGGAGTTGTTGATTTTTAACACCACCGGCTGAGTGCTTCCCTGCATATATATCTTCTCCTACTTTGTTTAGTTGTCCCCCCCCACTTTTCCGCACGTTGTCAGAGTACTTGATTTTTCCCCCCCGATTTTTGAAAGAAGTCCCCTTCAGGGAAGACTACCTTTTCTCCCTTAAAACCTTTTTTCGCCTAGATATAGCCTTTCCTATTCCGTACCTTTGTCTCGCGCCGCCCCTCTTGAACACGGTTTCTTTCAAAAAGGACACCGCGGCTCCGGGCACTTTGCTTTCCCCCTTTACCGCTGTCCCCGGTGTCCTCTCAACCCCCCTTCTCCGATTAAGAAACCACCCCCTCCAAAAGACCTTTTTTTTTTCCTCCTTTTCAAGTGGTTTTTCAAGATCCGGAAGAAACAATCGTTTGAAATAGTTCTGAAGTACGGACTTCGTGGGTCTTTTTTTGCAGGGAAGCCTTTTTTGGAACTTGGATTTACGGGGAGAAACTCGGTACGCAACCTTCCCAGAGTACCCATCGGCTTTTTCCCTTTTACGATCCTCTGAATCTGGTTTTTTTCCCAAGCCACCTCAAGTGGGTCAGTTCACTTCGCTCGACACTTTTCCCCTTTTCAGACTATTTTTTTTACCCCCCCGGAAATCCCTCCCCCCCCCAGCTTTTTGTCCTCTGCCGCTATAAGCATTTTTGCATGGCCCTCTTCTCCCCCCCAAACAAACCCCCCTTTTTCGATTCGTTTTCTTTTTTCCCCCTTTGTACTCCTCCCGGTTGTTTTTTCAAGGAAGTGAGCGTAGCTAACACGGGAGAGAGGGAAACCTCATCTTAAGGAGACAACAATTGGGTTTGTTGACTGTCTTTTTTTAACTACCTTCCAATGAGGTGTACCTCTTTTTTTACCCGGGGGAGGAGTCCCTCCTGGAGCCTGTAGTTCGACCTGCATGCGATTATTTTCCCTTTTCTATAACTGCCCTCTGGGAACTCCCTTCTGGATGATGGTTGTTCCTCGAGGCTTCGCAGAGTTCGCGACTCACCTCCCCAGACTTCCCTCTCTGGCTTCTCTCCACCAAGGCTTCGTACTTTGGGGGTCCCCCCCTGAAACCTCTGTCCCCCCAAGTACCTCCCCTGGTTCGACCCTATTAACAGTCTTGGTCCCACGAAGAGCTTCTCCCCTTCTGCACCCCCCCCTCCACAGACATGCGAGCCGTCTTCACAACTATATGTCTCTTTTTGGTCTACCTGGTATTTTTTTTCCCTATGGAGGAGAATTCCTTTTTAACCGGCAGGTCTTCATTTTAGGTTCCCTTTTTCGTCTTAGGTCAGTGTTCTCCTCTAAAGGCAGTTTTTTTTCTTCCGTTTTTCCTTACAACCGTTTGCTCGCCAATTTCCCTTTTTTGGCACCTCTTCGCGTCATCCCCGTGGCTTTTCCCCACTCTTTCTCCCAGGGGAATCTCAGCTGCCCCTCGATTCTTTTTTTTCTGTTCCGTGGGATCCCCGGCTGATCCTGCTTCCCGAAAGCCCCCCGTTTCAAAAACCCCACCAACTTTTTACCATTCAGCTTCGCGCTTTTGATCCTCTCCTCCAAACCAAGTCCTCTTCCCAATTGACGGAGAATGACGATTGATCCCCTCCCTTTCACTTATTCAAGGCCCATTCTCAAACTTCTTCCTGGAAACTCTCGATTCCCTTTCCATTCCACTCCACCCCCCCCCACGATATACGGGTTCGGCTACATTGATCCCCCCCAGCGTCTTGCCCACCCTCGAGGAAATTCACCTTTTTTTTTTGGCTTGTTGCGGCCCCCTCCCCTGTTTTGCCATTTCGGCCAACCCCCCCAGAGCCTTTTTTCCAGTGTCTGGGAGAGTGAGGGATCCTTTTTCAGATTGGTTTCCCCCTCAAAAACCTTTCTTTCCCTTTTTCACGGAGAACCCCCTTTCTCCCTTCTCCCGATTTCTTTTCTAGAACCCAAAATTTTTTTTTCCAACCCGGCCAAAAAACACATGTTTTTTTCCCGAGAATTCGTGAATTCGATCTCATGCTACTAAGGCCGATTTCCTCTCTCCCCCCCCTCCCCCCGCCGCGGGTTTTTCGGGCCCAATCATACGGGACCTTCCTTTTGCTCGTGGCACCCTCCCCTATTGTCCCCCCGGGAGGAAAGCCGTCTCACGTCTTTTCCCCCTTCGGCGTCCTTTTTTTTTTGGAATGGTCCCGTTTTTGGAAGAATTTCGGTCCCTCGGCCTTAGAACCACGCTCTTTCCCCGGAATTTTGGCACTGAATGGCTGACCAGGCGGGGCAATCCCTTCCTGGTCAGGCCGTCGTTGTGCTTAATTGGGTTTCTTTCGCTATCCGGGGGGCGGCTTTCTGTTGTCCCCGGGTCAATTTATGCTGCCCGTTCTTCACTTCCTTAGGGACCTCAGTCCAGAACATTACCCTCCTTCTTGCGATCCCTCCCCCTCCTTTTTTTTGCAGGATTACCGGTCCAGTCTTCGCTCCTTACGTCTAAAAAGCGTCTTCTCCCTTTTTTGACAGCAATTACAGTGACCTTTTCCCCGTTTGTCG
>Ga0179593_1671549_pt1 | contig 15604 bp, 14 predicted proteins | sample CZODoug2_1_08_16_FD_185931 | JGI IMG/M metagenome (GOLD analysis project Ga0179593, IMG submission 185931) | Vadose zone soil fungal communities from Angelo Coast Range Reserve, California, USA - CZODoug2_1_08_16fungal (PacBio error correction) | ecosystem: Environmental > Terrestrial > Soil >... | reverse complement strand
CAGGTTTCAAATCTCCTGCAGACCCTCTCTGGACCTTAAGAGGCGTTGTTTCTCCGCTGTATGATGTTTGCTGTCGTGGCGTCTGCCTTCGGCCGCTGCTTGCTCGCCCAGGATCGCTGTCGCCCTCCCGGTGAACCACGGTCCACGCTCCTCTATTCGAACGCCCCCACCTTTGGACCTGCCCGCTCGGCGTCTTGTCTTCCAGCGCGGTGTGTGTTGCGAACGTTTAGAATACGCGGTGTTGGATCACGATTTCCAAACCCGACCGGCGCCCGGCGAGGCCCCCCCTCCTCCTATGGGATTTTTATTAGTTGATCGAGTGACCTTGTTCTGACGGCCCCGACCCTCGTTCCAGGATTTTGTTTCTTTATCGATCCAGTGCATCCTCTTTCCATAGACACGCGGGGTGGTCAACACGACGTTAATCAGACCTGTCAGCCGTCCACGAGTTCTCCCCTCTGTAATTTTTTTGAGGTTCGTGGATGCTCTGTATTCAAACAGCCGCAAACCTCTTGTTCCCCCTCAGATGCCCGCCCTCTATCAGGGCGGTCTGCATAATCTCACGCGTTGGCCGCCTCGTTTTTTCCCTCCCTCCCACGGCATTAACTTTGAGTTTTTCAACCTCGAAGGTGGTTGTTTACACCCAACCGGAGTACCCGCCACGCCGTTTGCGAACCCAACGTTCTCTTGCCAATGACAGGTGGTAAACACGCCGACAACGCCCTCTTCTCACCTCGCACGGACTACCCCTAACGTTTACATCTCCCTTAATTTTTCACTTTTCGACTAAGCACTCCCCCCTTCTTACTCTACTCCCACAAGCCCGATGTCCGCTCACTAGTCGTCAACCTTGATTTTGACCCTTGGCTTTTCCCCACTTTGGCCAACAAGTCGGACTTGACGCCTAACCAGGCCCCCCCCCCCGTGGCGCCACTTACCCCTTCGCTTCGTTTTTTCCCTGCTCCCAATGGTGGTCCACTTGCCGAATCTGCCCGCGATCAAATTCATGTTTCCCCCCCCCCCCCCCAAACCCGTAATTTCTTCACACGCTTTGCAGTCATGGCCACCGAGTCAAGCGCCTGCTGATTCCCTGGCCTCCTGGATCCCCAGAGGGGGGTGCACCTCAAAAGCCTGCCCGTACCTTAAAGCTCCTCTGTCCTCTCCCTCTGACCACTGACTTTTCGCCTCTTTTACTCTCCGCGCCGCTCCGCTCGTCGGCCTGGCGATTTTCCATAGATAATCTCGGCTTCCCAGACTTTTCCCCTGTCCTTGTACTTCCTATCGAGTCGCGTACCCTGTCAACCGCAAGTTACGACTAGAGTTCAGGGGCAAAGTTCTATCCCGTCGCCCCGCCCCGCCGCTGTCAGCGCTTCCTCCTTCCCCCCGCCCCTATAGTCATTTTTTCGATGCATTCCTCGTTACACCCCCTTTTATTCCTATTTTCGATTATCTCTCCAAGTTCACCTAGAAGAGGCACGCTCCTGCCTCCCCGTGTCGCGAGGTGTCCCATCTTCCCCTTTCTTTCATTTAATCTAAACTTGACAGGAGAGCAGATTTCCTGTGTCATTTCTTCCTCCTAAACTGTCAGTGCGACGGACCCCCTCTGTTCATGTATTTTCCTTCGCGGAACCGTTTCTCACTTTCCCCCCTTACAGTCCCGCGGCTTCTAGTCTGCCGCTCGATAGGTTCAACCATTTGTGCAGTCAATGCCGATGCGCGTTCCTTCCCCGCGCTGTACTGCACCTTCGATTTTTCTCAAACTCGCACTCTTGTGTGGTCGTCCGACCCACACCTCCTTGATTGTCTCCGGGACTTTGTCTTACGGATTAGACTGACTGGTCAATCGGCGTCTCCATTCGGCCGTTTTTAGGCCGTGGTCGCGATTTTTCTCCCTGCCCATCTCTCTCTTCCCTTCCCCCTTTTTTTGAGAGATAGTTATTTGCCCTCTCGACGTCCCGGAGCATTCGCCCAAACTTGTCCTTCTCTTTCCTAATCGTAAGGAGGGAAGGCCGTTTTTCGATCCGAACTGTGGCCTTTTTCCCAAGATTTTTGTCGAAGAGGGCCCAGTCGTTCCCGGATCTGTTTCAAGAGCTTCACTCTTTAGTACCGCTCGGGGTGAGTTCACTCTCTATCGAATTGGAGTTTTTCTTTTTCTGACTTCGTATTCCGACAGCGGGCGCGCTTACCGTCAGTTGCCTGACAACTGTTCCTTTTAGGCGTTATTCCTCATACAGCGGGTTTTTCCCTTCTGCACGTGCGTTTATGTGACCTTGACAGCACGACTCTTGATTACGTCTTAAATTTCAATGTCATCTGGGAACTTGAGATCGTGACTTGAAGGCCTGGCGGCTGGTCCGGGTTTAACCCGGTCTCGAACTTTCCCTTCCATGAGAGTATTCCACCCAGTTGAGGCACGGTATTTTTTCCCAGGTCCGTGAAAGATATGGGACGGTCTCCGGTGCTGACGGGTTTTTGTTTTTCCTGTTTGGTTTTTCCCCTGAACTCTACCTTTTCCCATTTCTTTTTTCCTCTTTTTCACAAATCTTACTTTTTTCTAGCAGCCATGTGACAGTGCTGTTCGCCCCTGGAGGCCTGGCATTGCATGTCCTGCTCTCGTTCCCGAGATGCCTGAGCTTTTCCCAGCCGCGCGAGTGCAGTGTTTGTATGACGCACGGTCGGCATTCTGTACAGGTGACCTTTGGCGGTGTTCGGTCCCCCCCACAGAGTTGTTCTTCTTTTAACCCCTACGGGCCCTGACTCTCCATCCCGGAGGAAGCTCCCTTCTGTCCCTCGGCTGTGCAGTCCCCAGGCTTCTTTAGGCGGTCCCCCGGTTTGAACTATGGATCCCGCTTTGCGCTCTTGGAGGTATTGGTTACACCCCTGGTGCGCACTTTAACAGCGTATGGAGTCTTTTTCCGAGTTTGGTTGTAAACTCCGACTGGGCCCACAGCTTATTCTTGGTGAGCCGGAATTTTTAATACCTGGTGCCCCTCTGTGAGGCCCTTCGGCTTTTTTGTCCTTTCGCAGGTGCATCGCGCTGGGGTTCTGCTTCTCTGTTAGGGTGGATTTTTTTTACCCCTCCCGTTCGGACCTTTGTCGCACACTTGCGATTCTTGGTGGTGTTCTAACTCCGTTTGGTTATCAGTTGTCCGAGATGTGTCGCCGCGGTTGATTGTTCAAAGTACACACCACACTCAGTTCCGTCCAGTGACGTGGGGCCTGCTTCTTGATCTCCGCCACCTGAGTAGCGGCTTCCTAATCCCGTTGATAGATTTTTCGACCTGTCTTCGCGGACTGAGTGCTTGCTTTTTGAAGACCAAGGCTTGTCCATAACCCGTATCGTACCTGGCTCTGATCCAGATTTCAGAAACTGCTGACGTGGATTTAATGTCCGCTTAACACCGCGTCTATGTCACGAGTCAGTCAGGTGCCCTTTTTTTTTTACAAGTTGAGTTCCTGCTGCCCTGTCCCCCGTCATCCAGGAACCCAATTTTCCCCCGCTCGCTTTATAGGCCCGTCCGACCCGGGTCTCGCCGGGCTCCGTCAACCTTCGATTGGCGCCTTGTTTGCACACACCCGCGATGCGGTCGTTGTGCTGGTTTAGAACCCTAGGTCGCCGGTTGGCACACCTCGATCTGGCCGCGTATAATTTTTCGTAGTTGATTTGCGTTGACTCGTGGCCCTTGCCCTTCTCGGATGAGGCTACTGCACTCTGCCTTTTTCTGAGGTTCTGCCTTCCTGTTTCAACATGCAGGCTCCCCATTTTCTTACCCTCGGCTCGAATGATTCCCACGACGCTTACTATTCTTTTCCCGTATTCGTGCTGCCAGGCTGGGATTTCAGCCTCTATCTTAAACACCACGCCAACTTGTCCTATCGGCCCCAAGTGATAAGGGTGCTCACTCCGCGCAAACGACAAGGTTCATGCGGGAGGTGCTATCACAGCTCCACAAATCGTTCGTGCTACACCTTTCTTGCCCCGCCGCACGAACCCGTCTTACGGCTGACTTGCCTTGCAACCATCTTGACGCTTTGCCCGTCTACCAAGTTTCATCTGGAAAATCTGTATGGGCGCCTATATCCCTCCTCCTCCCCTGAGCTGGATTGAAGACTTTTTTGGCCGACGTTGGATTTTCCCACCCAGTTCTAATACACCATGCTTTATCCCTAACCTCTCCTCAAACCGTGGCGTAGTGGGCTTGACCCTCCCGGGTGACGAGATTCGATCTTAATCTTTTGAGGACCAGCTGTTGGGATGGCCGGGCAACTGCTGGCTCTCCGTATGCCCGACTCCTTGACCTTCCCGTGTTGATTCTCCCCATTTCACTACCTGAACTCTGATCCGCACGCTCCCATAGCCTCCCCTTCTTGAGGACGGGGCCCATGGTACTTTTAAATCCTCCCCTTTCCTTCTAGACCCCGCCCAGTGCATGTCACCAGAAAGCGAGCTTAGAGACATGATGTCTCTCTCTCTTAGCCGTTATCTATCATCAGGGTCGCTCGCGGCCCCCCCCTTTCCGTTAGGTTTTTTTTTTCTGGTGGGGTCTCCCTGTCGATGAAGCGCTTCTCGCAGCGCTCAGCCATGCGCCCTGCTAGGTACTGAAACTTTCGGGAGCGTGCGGTATTTCATTTGATCGTCGCCTTTGTGCGATTCACATCGCGTTTTATTCCGATATCGGGCATTGACATGGCCAGCAGGTGTCCCCGGCCAAACATCATGTCTGCCAGAGTTAGCACTGTAAACGGTAGAGGCTCTTAACCCTCCCCAATCCGTGTGAGCAAAATTTTTTTTCCGATCCTGGCATTTATGACTGGCCGGCTTCGGCTCCCCCTTCCGCCACCTTCGGAAGCTCCACTGTGGTCCCTTCTGTAGCGACGTTTTCCAAGGTTCCTTATGTCCAGCTTGCCATCTTTTTCGCGTTTGACGTCCGCGCTCGAGATGCTCTTACAGTAAATGCCGCATTATCTCAGTTGGTCGTCTTTCCTGTGGGGGCACAAGCTTTTCTTAGTCCGTTTTCACCTCGGATCCGTTTTAGGCCCTCACGCGATCAACGTCTGTCCTCACGAGTACTCTGTTCCTCCCTTGTAAACACACGCTCAATGAGCCCAGTATTCGTTCTTGTCGAAGCTATCGTGAGAATCCCAGCACTTTGCACACGAATCGCAGTGCAGTTCAAAGGGTCCCGCTTCGTCCGGTGGCGGGCTGGATGGCGGGCCGCCCCCCGGTCGGCACGTAGCCCCGGCTATGTATGCGTCGCCCTCCGCAGTTAGCACGCCACGGTCCGTAAACTTCCGGTTCTCCTCGGACGCGGTTTCCCACCCCCCGGTGCGTGTCGGGACGTCCAGCGCGTCTACCGATGTTTAACCGAGCAAATCGCCTCAACCCCGGGTTTGTTATCCTCAGCCCCGCCGGTTTTCGCCTGCCCTAAAGCCCGTCTCGCCGAGGTATCAACGCGAGCTCCGTTATGACGGACATTTCCCTCATGTCCACTCATTGTCATCTCTCCATACGTACCTAATTTACCCCAGCGCTCGACAGCCTCGGCATTAATCATCTTTAAGGTCTTCGACGAGTTGTTGGCGGTCTGCATTTAACGGAGCCTTTTTCGGTGATTGCCCATTCACCACACCCTCAAATCTCCGGGTATGTCATAAGGAATGCCGAGATCACTGATCCCCTCTCCTTTTGACCCCGCCAGACTCTACGTCCGGTGGCACTCTCCTTCTCCGATCACACACGGAAGGATAGTGGTGTTGAATAGGTGAACCATCCACACCTCCTCCACTGCAAGCTCCCAATCGAGAACCAAACGGCTCTTGTCCCAACTCCATGTCAACGACCAAATCTTCCGTGTTTTTCATCCGGACCGACTTTCCCATCAACCCAGTGCGTCCCTGCCCCGACCCCGAACAGGAGAATTCAGAATTTCCCACACAGCGCGCTTCCATGCCCAACAGCCGACTTGTCTTACCTTGCTTTTCGGCCCCTTCCAAGTGCTTCACTATGTGGCATCAACCCCCTTCGGGAGGTGGACCGGCCTGATTCCCACACCCCCACCCCATTTTCTCCCACCCCCCCCTCACGTGCGCCATGACTCCACCAATGGTGGTGGAACACCCCTTTCCCCGAAACGATCTCCCTCACCTCCTTACCCCTTCCAAAAACCCGTCCCGTAGGCTTGATCGATTCGTACGTCTTGGCACTACGAGGGCCAGTTTTGAGATTTTGATCACAGCGGCTCTGTCTTTCTCCCTTCCAACGCTGTTGGGCACGCACCGATGTCTTTCCCTGGTCACAGTGGAAGTACTTTTTATTGAACCACTGAACTCGCTTTTTTCCCCAGCTCAAATTCATTAGCGCATCCCGCTCCCGCGAAGAGTCTTTAGTTTTCGAGGGTAACGACATCGTTTGCTTTTTTTTTTTCCACCTGCTTGTACAGCCCTTTGACTTTCTCTTTGTGATCGTTATCATGTTACTCAGGGGCTCTTGCCGCACCCAACTCCGCCCCCCCCGCCGTCTCTCTTAACCCCTCTCCGCCATCCACGAATCTCTATGCTTTTCGATGTCAGTCAGAGCGTACTCCTCCAACCAGTCTCACTGTTCTTTAGACCTTGTTGACTGTTCCCCGCGCCGTCCCCCGCCGAAAGGACGTCCGATGAGTTTGCCCCTCTCCTTTCGTCATTTATGACATCGATTCCTTTGATTCTTCTTTTTTTTTCTCCAGCTTGTCATTTATGCAACAGATCCACCTCACCTTTGCTAAACCCCGCTGTCCATAGCGTTCACGCCTGCATTTGGCAAACCTTTTTCGTCACTTTTACCTCGCCTGCCCGCTCGTTTCCTCCTTGAAGTCCGCTTACAACCCCCTTCAGTCAATTCCGATGCGCTCTTTTCAACAAGAGATGTATTCAGATAAGCTATGACACCCCACTCTCCGCCGCCCCATTGCGACCCTTCGTTCCCCGCATTTTGCGGGATCGCCTGGAGGGTCCCCCTTTCCCTTCTTAGTCTTTCGGCATCCGGTCATTTTTGCGTCAATTCGGCGTTTTGTGCTTTACTGATCTCGGGAAGGGGTCGCTTTGTCCACTGACACTCTCTCGCCAACCCCGTGTTTTTGTTGAGAGTATTTAGAATCTTTCCCCCCCTCTCGACCCCGCCGATTTCATTTTTCTCGCACAAAACGTCCCTACCCTCTGCGCCCGATTGTGCGGCCCCTATCACTCCCGTAAGGCCTAATTTTTCCTCGCAGGTCGTATCCCCTTCTGTTAGTGTCTTACTCCTCGTGTCGACCTAGCATTGGAAGGCCTCCCGGGCATCTCTCTTCGATGGCGTACCGCGCGTTGGATCCCCCCCCTGTAGCGCATTTTGCCCGACCATGTTTTCCGCGATCGATCCGTTTGCTTACACATCGGGCTCGCCTACCAGCTCGTGACCAAACGGTTCCGACTAGTGAGCTGACGACATTGTTCTTTTTTATCCGTCGCCGGTTGGCTTCTGACGCACTGACTTCTTTCCGTCTCAAGTCGTAATCGATCTTCATAACTTTCCCCACGACATGCATTTAGAAGTGGACACTGCGGAAGGTCCCCTGGCTTTTTGGACCGGCGGCGGTTGCCCTGGTCACCCTAAATAGACAGACACCCGTTAAACTTTGTCTCTGGACGGCAGATATTCCTTACCCAGCGTGAAAGACAGCCTAGTTGGCGGTCGCCCCCGGTGCCGCTGACAGCGGATTTCCTCAGGGTCTGTGGCACGTTCTTTGGCCCCTGACCATTAAATTCTGTACGTGCGGTTTACATCCCAAAGGCGACTACGATCGCTTCTCCACAAGAAGGTGGCGTGCTGTTTTCCTGTCGTTCATCGGAAATTTCCAGGCTACTCGGCGCGTTTTCTGCGCGAGCCTGTGAGTATGTCAGCCTTTTCCGTTGTTCCTCCTCCCCTATGACGGCACGGTCGCATTTGACTTTCTCATTTGGTGTGTGGGAACCAAACATTTTTGTGGGAGATCACCGATACTTTCTGGCCGACTTGTCCTGAGCGAGAAGGAGATTGCCCTCGTAGTGCCTTTCCCCCTTCCGGCATCGATATTTTTTTCTTTTCTAGAGTTTTCGAGGCGAGTCGGTTAGCCTTTTTTTCCCCCCAATTGTTGTCGCATTCTCGGTCCTGGGCCCAGAGGTCTGGAGTCCGGTTTGCGACAGTTGTGGTTTGGTTGATGCTCGCTAGTCCCCCCCGACTTCCTCGTTCTGGTTGGAGCAGCTTTTTTCTGAATACTTGACGCAATTTGTAGCGGCAGGTTCTGTTTGGTTTTCAGGCTCGCGCTTGGGGTTTCCCTGTTCTTTCTCGCTGGGAGACCGTCTTTTTGACCGTCGGTCCCATTCCCCCCGGTTCCGGCTGTTGGTCGAGTTCTATTGGGACCTCTGGCGGCCCAGAATTTTTTGAGGTTGCGGCTTGGGGTTCGCTTTGTGGAGTTGTTAACCACCTCTGCTATTCCACCACTCAAGGTAACGCGCGGCTTTTCGAGAGGCCCCCGTGTAGCTCTTGACTTTAAGACTTCTTCTTTGAGCGTGATGCCACCCTGGGAGGATGTGCTTTCATAATGCGGGACTCGCCTGTGATACTTTTCCGTGCGATTCACGATCGCCTTGAAGGACGGATGCAGCCTTCAATCCTTAAGAGGTATGTGGACCCCCAACCGCGTTGTCTATGTCACGAGCCCGTGCCCTTCATCGATCATGACCACCCCCCTGTCCCCTTTTTCGATATTTATCCCGGAGACAGGTTCGCTGTCGCGTTAAACTGACTGCTTCAGATCTTTCTGGGGTCGCTCGCCCCAGAAACTCTTCTCTTGATGATGCACCCAATTTTTTTTTATCGGCTGCTTTGCTTCGGTCTCCACACCTTTCCCCCCCCCCGCGCTGGCCCAGTCGCTGGCCGCCGGTAATCCCCTTTTTCGTAGGGTATCGCGGTGACTTGCCTTTGGTGGCATTCAGTCGAACTAAACCTATGAAGTGGCGGAGTTGCCTTTAACCCCTTCCCGTATTTGCCCCCTGCCACCAGTCAGCATACGCCCAGACTTCAGAAATAGCTCGGAACCCATCACTCAGCTGCGGTGATTGTCTGCAGGACTGGGATGTTTTTCTATATCGCCCATCACGAAACTGTCCCTTCCGGACTAATTGAAGTTGTTGACTCGCACTGACTTTTCAATCGTTTGATCCGGCTTCGGTGTTGGCTACCTCTCACAGCTCCTATCGTTGGCCGTGCTACACCGGGCGATTTCCGCTCCCCATGCAACTCGGAAATTTAGACTGGTTCCCTTGATCGCGAGGTAGGCCGCCGGCTCTCCTCTTCCCAGATTCTTTTCCACATGTGAGTTGGACCGGCGAACTGCTAAATTTCCGCGCGGCGCGGCTTTCCTCCGTCCGTGTTCCGTTTAGACTATCCCATCCAACCTTCTTCATAGACAAATATCCCCTGTGTTCAAACGATGTGCGATGTGGGTTCCCTCGCGCTACCTTCTTTTTTTTTTTACTCTGATAGGCGGAGACAAGTTGTTTTTCCCCTCCTTATGCGCCAGGGGTATGGCCAAGCATGCCGTATCTCCTCCTGGATCCGCTCGCTGTTGCCTTCCGAACTGAGTAGATGACGATCCCGACAATCCCCCTCACCTCCCCCTTCATGTATCGTGCCCCCCCAGAGGCGGTCGACATTTCTGAAAGCGTCTATCGCCTTTCCCCCTCGCCCTTGGAAGACGGACCCTTCCTTTACCTAACGAACGGTTCGTTTTTTACGAGCGACATGATTCTCTCTCTTTTCTTTTAGTATAGATCATAAGGGTCTCTCGACAAACTGTCTTGACCCTGGTGCCCTGTGGGCTTCAGTCGATTGACTTTCTTTTCCATGCAGCGCTTCCCCTGGAGGCCCGGCCTTCTTACTTCCTCCCTATCTCTCCCGTCGGATCGCCTTTTATCATCGCGCAGTTGGGCGAATTACACCTTTAGCAGGTTTTTACCATATAGGCAGCGTTTTTCCCCCTAGCAGTGAGTCAACCTCCCGGTTTTCTCGTCCCTCCTATGCAGAGTTCGCCAATTCTCTTTTTCGCGGCTCGGTCCACCGTCTAGACCCGAGGGTGTCCAAACGGATGGGGTTTTTCTCACTGGACTCCGGACGTTTGACCCCCCTTTCCAGGCCAACACTGAGCCCCTGCTGAATTCAGATCCTTTGTCTTTTGCGATCGTTCGCCCGTTGTTGTGGGGTACCCTCCTTCCTTTAGATTGGATCCTTTTTTCCTACCTAGATTGCACCTGATTATCCCCGGCGTTGATTATCCGCCAGATTGTCCTTTTTCGGTTCTTTTTCGCTTGCGGAGGCTTTGTAGCCCGGCACGCCGTTCCCTTTCTCTGGGGCCTACCTAGCCGGTGTCTTCCAAACGTCGATGTGAGCTGGTCTCACATGAAATGATCCAGATCCCATGAGTGCTGGGCCTATCTTTCGGAAATACATAAGCTCTATCCAGACCTGATCCACTCCCCGGCGTCCCCGATGGCGTTTTCGATGTTCCTGAGAAGGGGTTTTTCGGATGTTCTGCCTGAATTTGGTTGGGGCTGGGCACGCTGAGGTCCACCTACACATGGCGCCTCCACTCTCGTCCCCCGTTAAAAGAGTTGTGCCTCTTCCTTACCGAACCCCTTTTTTATTCCTGCGGCCGGACTCCTCTGGTCGTCTGCGCGGCGCAGAGAACATGCTTAGCCGATCAACCGCGCGGTTTGTGACCCCCCGGCTTCGCAAACGCCCTTTGTTTATGGCGCCCGGTTCTTGCCCAGCCGAAGTTTTTTTCTTTATCCACGCGAGCGTAACTGCTTGATGACGGACCTGGGACATAGTGGTTGTCCCTTTGCACGTCCTCCGATGTACCTTCAGCGGGTGGGTTTTGGGTTTGGTGGGGGTGTTCGTTTGTTTGTGTGAGCGGGCCAGCCCTTCCCTTCTCGATGTAGCAGGACTGATACTTGGACCCTGCCGGGTCCAGGAATATTCGTTGCCAGATTTCTTTCAAAAGTCCCCCTTGGGTTCTATTTTTTCACTTCGATCACGGGCGGTCGACGTCATGGCACGATTTCATCAGCCGCGCAACGTTTGGAGATTTGTGTCTGGTGTCCCCCCACCTCCACACCTCCCCTCCCCTCTCATAATCCCGAACCAAACGTTATATTGAAAGTTTGACCCCACCACGCAGACAAACATTGGCCACGACCGAAGGTAGCCCTTAAATTGAAGCGCGACCGAACTTCAAGTGAATTCCCCCCCTGCTCGTTATTCATTACCCCCCGCAAGATCCGGCTAGTCGTTTATTAAACCAATTCCCGGGTACACCAGAGCCGCTTTTTCATAACCTGTAGGGCGGTGACGCGTTCATTCCACTCCCACCCTTTTCCCGTCCACCGTTATCGTTCGTCCCCTGCCCTGTAAGTGTTGGACCAACCCACGACCCCTATCTCGCCCGTTATAACATCTTTCCAAACCGTCCCCCAGGCCCTTGCCTACGTGGGTTTAGTCCCCTGGTTTTTCCAAGGCGGCCAGGCAGGATTTTTCCCTCCCAACGCTTTGAACCCCACCGTCCACGGTAAAGCTGCCGACTTTTTAGCGCTGAACCACTGCAGCTTTCCCCGCCGCGCCCCTCGCGCGCGCTTCTTCCTCTGTCCATCTAAGGGCTCTTGCTCAACAATCCGGTCCCCCTGCTTGTCCTCTTTTAGAGTTTTCTCTTTGATTTTTAAACCGCCCCTCGTTACAGAATTTAAGGTGGGCAGCTCGTGACAGTCCCGACATCCCCCCTCCTCTGTAGCGCACAGTTCTCCACCAAGCCAATATCTGGGTTCTTTTCACCTATGTCCGTCATAGTCTCACCACCCTTTTGAGACTCATATTATTCCCCCTTTCCATGTTGTACGGCAGCGATGCCCTGTCGCGATCGCCTGTTTTTTCCCTTTTCCTCGGTGTCATTTCTTACTTTTTACAATTAATGGGACGTCTCAGTAGCTTATTCCTTTCAGAAAATCACCACTTCCGTGTTGACGGCTACACCCATGTCATGTAGGAGCGCTCTCCTTCCCTTCCCGAACCGTTAGTCAGCCGTTACTCGCGGCACGATCTTACCTAGATCGCTCGCGGGCCAACATGGTCTTCAATTCCCACTTTCTTTCCTTTCGCCTCCAATTTTCGACCAGCGATAAGCTTTTCCCAAAGTTATACTTTCTGCTACCCCCCATTTGGAGTCCGACCCTCCAACTTTTATTTGCGGTCTAGACTTTGCGGTCCCCTTCTCCTTACGGATTATGAGGTGTCCAGCGGAGGCTACCCGGTGAAGTTGTGTGCACTGATCTCTTTTCAGATCTGGGGGCCTACATGACTCTCTTATACTCTCCGTTGTTGTGTTTCTTGTATCTGTCATTGAGGCCCCCCTTCCTCGTTATCCGTTAGAGAAAAAATCGCTCCCGCCACTTGATCCTCCGTTCCTGTTCTTGCTGTGCGATCCGCCACTTTTTTCTTTCCCCCAGAGAGGTTCTGACCCAGTGCTCCCCTACCTTATAGGTTTTAGGAGCTTACCTGGCATTTTCTTTTCAGGTCCCTCGCCATCCAGGGTCCTCCGGACCATGTTCCCCGCCCTCATTGGCTTCGCGCTGTCGCTTGACTCCCCCCCTGTGTCCGTGAAAACTTTCTACTCGGTTGGCGCCCTTACATGAACAGTATGGTTAACGTTACGGCAGGTTTGGGCTAGTTGAATCAAAATGACCCCGATCCTTGCGACTTTTCCAATTAATGTCATCAGATCTCCCTACCTCCCTTTTAGAATTTCCAACACTCGCGGCCGAGGGTCTCCGGGCTCAGGAGCGGTGTCAACCTTTCTTCCTGACCCTGTACTCGTCCCACTTTTGTGTGGAGATGGACGGTTCGATTATTGACTTACATCGTTGCATGCAACCCGCTTCCTTGGATGACTCTTCGGGTTGCTTTCCCAGGCCGGGTCTTTTTTGTCGTTGTTGGCAAGGAGCTGCTGAACCCATTTGTAACGTGTTCCCTTCTCCCCTATCTTCCAGGAGTAAATCGTTGACCGTGCTGTTATTCTCCTTCTTGTCCGTTCAGATGAAGGCTTTCTCGTTCGCGGTAGATTGCGGATCTCATGGCTGATTTTCTCCTCCGCGCAGTTCTTGGCCAGAGCTCAGGATTTCCTGATCCCGGTGACACATTTGGTCGGACAGGCGTTTTAGTCCGATACGGGCCCGCTGGATCCCCAAGTTCCCATTTTTTCCAGGCGCTGAACTAGTATTGACTTGCCATTTTTTAGATCTCAGCTACTTAGGTTCAATTGGATCCCCGGGGCTTATCGGTTCGGGCCTTGCACCATTCGGGTAGCATTCATTGACTGCTGGTATGACGTTGGAGCGTGGTGGGTTGTGATTGTCCTTGAGATGTGTTGTCGCCACCAGCTTTTCCTTTGTGAGCGGCCCTTTGTTAGAATCAGGTTAACCTCCGTTCCGAGGGTTTTTTTTTGCCTGGTCGCAATTCATCTCAGATGGTGGGTGGCTGACTAGCCATGTGCTTTTCGTGTCCGACGTTCGGTATTGCCCTTCTGTTTTAGCTTTCCACAGAGTGTTCTGAAGTGCTTGTTTTCACATGTCAATGGCTTTTTTTTTTGTTTTTTTAGCGGATGGGGGATCCCGTTTTGAGGTGTACCCTATCTAGTTAAAACAACCCCATTCCCCATGCGTGGCGCGGCTATTCGCGGGCTCTTGTATCGGACTTATTGACGGGAAAGCCCTTTGTCGCGACCAAGCAGACGTGTGGATTGGTTTGACTTCAGTTTTCATACCCGACCCGACTGCTAAGCCTTCTAGTTCCCCGCTGCTCTTCTCCCAGTGATTTCCAGCGCTGATTTTCTTTTTTTTCTCAACCCGTTGTCTAGTGCTCTGGAATTCAACCCATGGAACGACCTCCCCTTTCTTTTCCACTTTGATCTACCGATTCCGTCACCCTAATCTTTCTATCTAGAGTTGCCCAGCGAAGAATCAACGACTTGTCTTACGCCGGGGCGCCATTCCTGTTTGGCGAAGATGGATTCACCCCCCGCTTTGAAGTTGTCCCTCTTCGCACCCCTCCTAGATCTTAGCAACCAGATCGCCCCCTGAGTTTTCCCCAATACGTTTTAGTCGGGCCCCGTTTCCCCCCCCTTTCGAATCGTGGACCGCCTCATTTTCCATTCCGAGGACCCCGGGGGTTTGCATTCGAGTCCCCTTTCCATACAGCCTGCCCCCCCCCCCCCCCGGCCCACTGCCACCGCCCCTCCCTCATCTCCCGGCCCGAAGAGTTTAACCGTCCCCTCAATCTTACTCACCGTCCCGTGATCGATCTGACTTAGTCCCCATTTTAGTACTCCGATAGCTCCAACCCCCCCCTCCTCCCCCCCACAACCCCCAACACTCCTCTACCCCCTCTCACCCTTCACACCAACCAACCACCCCTCAAACTCACACACCAACATCCCAACGCTACCCACAAGCCCCACCCCCCCCCCCCCACCCCCCCCCCCCCCCCCCCCCCCCCCTCCCCCCCCCCCCCCCCCCCCCCCCCCCCCCCCCCCCCCCCCCCCCCCCCCCCCCCCCCCCCCCCCCCCCCCCCCCCCCCCCCCCCCCCCCCCCCCTCCCCCCCCCCCCCCCACACGCCCTCCCCTCCCCCCCCCACCCCTCCCTCCCTCCCCCCCCACCCCTCCCACCCCCTCTCCCCTCTCCCCCCCCCCTCTCCCCCCCCCCTCCCCCCCCCCCCCCCCCCACTCGCCCCCCCACCACACCCCCCCCCCCCCCCCTTCCCCCCCCCCCCCCCCCCCCCCCCCCCACCCCCCCCCCCTCCCCTCCACACCCCCCCCACACCACCCCCTCCCACTACAAGTAGGGTACCGTCCCGCTAGCTCCCCCTCTCCCCTCACCTTGAGTTTACTTTACTTTCCCAGTCACCACGCCCCCCTGCGACCTTCCGGACAAGTCTTTTTTGACTCCTCCGCGCACCAGCCTTTGTTAGCCGTCCGTGTTTTGCCTACCTCCACATCCACCTACGATCCGTGCTTTTACACCTCTCTTTCCCCCTACCCCCTGCAGACACTTACTGCCTCGAATGCTTCCTTGATCGCCGACATCTCGATTTTTTTCGATCGCGTAAACAGATTTGAAGATGCTTTACCTGTTCGAACCCTTCAGAAATCCGCTTTTTGCGTACAAGCTTTATTCAAGTGTTGCCGACCGTATTTTTTTTTCATCCTTGAGGAATCGCCCCGCTTGCCCCAACGCTTGGCGGGGGGCTCCGAGACCTTTCACCTTCCTCTATTCGGGAGACAAGCGTCGTCCTCTGGCATGGCTGGCCCTTGAGAGCCACGCTGCCTCTCCTTTCGTCCTCTGTAATTCGCCCAAATTGATCGAGGAGACTTGCGATCACGACCTCAGCACCAGACCAGGCGAACTTAATTGTTTGGTATGGCTTCCGGCCTTTATTTTAGCGCGTAACGCTTAGGGAGACCTTTTCTTTTTTACCCTGGACCCCCTCCTTTTTTGGCGCATCGAG
>Ga0179593_1514613_pt1 | contig 15604 bp, 13 predicted proteins | sample CZODoug2_1_08_16_FD_185931 | JGI IMG/M metagenome (GOLD analysis project Ga0179593, IMG submission 185931) | Vadose zone soil fungal communities from Angelo Coast Range Reserve, California, USA - CZODoug2_1_08_16fungal (PacBio error correction) | ecosystem: Environmental > Terrestrial > Soil >... | reverse complement strand
TCCCCCAACCAAGGTGGCGTTTTTGAAGTAGGTTTTTTTGTGATCTTTAGACTTTTGCCCCTCCACCGTGTTAGCTGCCTCAGAAAGGGCTTAGCCTCCCTCCCCTGTGCCTCCCACCACATCCGTTCCTACGGCCAATTCTTCCTTTATTACCGGGGATTTCTGGGCAATCCCTATACGGCATCATCACGCTTTTCGTTTGTACTTACCACCTCTTCAACCATGGCGCTGGGGCTCGATACCCCGCGTCGTGGCTTCCCTTCCCGGCTTGCGCTCTAATTCTTCAATGCCGGCCCCCCTCGTTTTTTCCACCCCCTTCAGGCGTTTTTTGATGGAAAGCTTTCCCCCGCACGCAAAACCGGACTTCAATTTCCTCTTTTTTAAAGCGCTTGGGACACCCTTCCCTTCTCTCACACACAGTTTACCTTACCTGCCATTCCGTCCACTCCGTGAAACCCCATTCCCTTTTTGACGCATTAACCGGCGTTTCCGTTGTCGGAGTGGCTGCCCTCTAGTTTGAGATCTTTTGTTGTTCCCTCTGCCCCCTCGCCACTGTTCTTTTAGTTGAGAATGGGCTTATCCCGAGCCTTGAACCTCTCTTTTTGACTCCTGCTGTAGGCAATTTTTCCTTTCTGATTTAGACGGCCCGAGATTCCCCAAACCTCATCCAATTTTCAAAACCTTTCTTACCACCCTGGGCCCGAAACCTTTTTTTTTCAACCCGGTTGCTGCCATTTACGGATCATGAACTTTTGTTTGAAACTCGTCCCCCCACTTCTCCTTTTGCAATATCCTCAACTTTCCCCTCCCTTCTGACAAAAAAAACACTGTGAAGCAAACCGTGGGCCGTCCGACAACCCAACCCGTTGATCCTCGATCTTTTTGCGATCTTTTGGTTTTTTTTTTTTCTGGGGATTGTCCCTTTATCTTTTTTTTACCAAACGCACACAATTATCCCTCGTTTGAAACCAGTGGCGCTGAATTATTTTCTGGCAGCACAGCTTATCCCCCTGCTCGGCAACTGCCCCCACCCGTCTCCGCGGTTTCAACAATGGCCCGTCAGGGCTCCCGCCCTGTCACTAAGCCCTTGCCAAAGCCCCCCCCCATCCCGCCGCGACTGGTGATAACCGGGTTCGGCGTCACCTTTTGTAAATTGGGGCTACGACCCCGCCGAGATCTGGCTTGACTGTAAGTCGCACCTATGCTCGACTAAAAAACCGCTTGCACGCCTTCTTTGCCGTTATTAAATTTCCTTTTGTCGGACTGACGGAAGCGGCCCCCTTCCGTTCTTCCCCCACCAAAAAACCTCTGGTTGCTAGCACAAGTACAGCCAACACCCTCGTGCTTTTTTTCCAAACTAGGCTGGGGGTTTTGAAGTTTTATCCCTTTATTAACACCTTTGGGAGTCCTTTCATTTCCACGCTAATCCCAAATAATTCCCTCTTTTTCATGATTTTGCGGCACAAAACACCTCCCCTCCAAGCATTTTCTTCCTGAAAACACCAACGCAGTGAACAATTCCCTGTCCGTTGTTTTTTCTTTATGAGGACTGAGGTTCCTTGTCCTTTCTGGTGTTTACGGGGGTGTCGTGCTTCTTTAGGTTGGCCTGGAAGCCCCTTCGCTCCCCGTCTTGGGTGATGAAAAACCCGCCGTTATGGGGCCGTTTTTTCTGGAATGAAGGTATAGTTACGCTTTCGCTACCCCCCCTTTCGTTGTGTGAGCTTCTGGTCTTTGGGGTAGTATGTAGGTTTGGTCCCAGGAGGCGGACCACTATTACAGATCGGCCCAACCCTTTTTCGCCCAACATGAGGAACAGGCAGCTTGAGCCCGCATGAACTTTTGACTTTTCAGGGTTTCGGCCGTGCTCACCTAACTTCTTGAGGTTTGGACATACCGGAAGCTTCTATTTGGTCGTCGTTGGCCCCTTCCCCACTCGTCGAGCACCCGTGCTGGCCCCAACCCACAATAACCCGCGTTTTCCTCTCCATTTTTTTCGCTCGGCACGATCTCTGTATACCAATCTGGGACTCAGGTTTGTGGTTTTGCCCCCTGGCGGACTCTTCTCCCGCGCATTCAAGGTCTCCGTCGGGATTTTGCCCGGTGTTTTCCCCGCTGTTCTTGAACGTCATTCAACAAATTTTCCTTCATTTGTTATAGAAACTTCCCCCCGTGTGTTTCTTGGCATTTTCCACCCCCAGCTGCACATTTAAGGGCGCGGAAGCTTGACCCCTCCACGAAACGACCCCCCACGTCCATTAGGGAAAGTGACCTCCAACAAGGTTGCAGCGTCCCCAGATACCCGGCCACCCTGGATTTATCTCGGGCCCCTTTCCGGGCACCCCCCCCCAGACCCCGCCGTGGGCTAAGGTCCACTTGTGGAAGTTTTTTTTGACGCCACGGATGTTTTTTTGTATCTCCTGGGCTTGGTTGCGGTTTTCAGACTGTCGGGTTGGCTTGTGTCCAACTTTTTTAAAAGGAATGGGTCCCTGAGGGTGCAGAAAGAATCCTGCACCCTGGCGGACCTCGAAGGCCCACAACCCCCCCGCAACATACAGATATTTGCACGTTGTCCCTGCAATGCACGCCTATTGAAAATTTACCAAGTTTCCCCCCGCCAAACGCCGGTTGTTTAGTCTTCGTTAGCCCCAAGCGCCCCTTTCTAACCCCCCCCGCAACGCTGCCCCGCCCCCCAACTTTTAATAACCCGGTCTCTGGTCCGCTGGCAAACTCCCCCTCCAAAACGTCGTGCTGTTTGGTTTTTTCTGTTTTTTGAAGACGTTGTGGACTAAAACAACATTTTTTCTTCTTAGCTGAGAACCCAAAAACGTAGCCCTCTTGGGGGAGATTATGCGGGGGACTCTTTTTTCCCCCCCTCTCCCTTTCTGCCGTGGGGGGTGTCAAACAGTCCTTGACTTCCAAATTGGCTACCTGCGGGTCCGTCTCGGCCTGGTCGTTTGGGCCCTACTTTTTCCCTTCCACTGGCCCCTCAGGGGTCAGGCTTGAGACCAAAAGATGCGATCCCATTCCGTACTTTTTGCGCCCCCCCTTGCCAACCATATCGGCTTTAACCAACGGACATTGCCGTCCTGTTTTGTGTGTTGCCCCAAGGGGTTTTAGCCTCCCGTTTTCCGTATTGTGTTTCCGGCCCTATCCCCGTTTTGGACACCATCTGTGGACCCTTTTTTTTCCGGACCCCTGATCCCGTCGATGACCTTTCGGTTGTTCTGAGGTTTGTTTTCGCGCTGGGAGTATGTCCCTTCCACTTTTTTTTTGCCGTTTGAAGGGTCCAATGATCTTTTGGTCCCATGGGTTTTTTTTAAATTTGCTTGAACCGGTTTGGGCATGGTAGAAGTTCCCAACCCTTTTCTTTTTTGTGGATGGTTCCCCAATCTTTTGCCCGTTGAATTTCTGCACCGTTACCTTTCACATACCATAACACCCCCTTCAACGGGTGCAGGGGGGGGGCCTTTGGCCCCACCAAAAATCTTTTTTACGGGTTTCGGAAAAGGCGCCCCCCCTTAGGGCTGCACTCAGGTATGTTTTGGGGCGGGTGTCCCTCTACGCCCCTGCTTTAAGGACTTCCTTCTTTTTAAAGCTCTCAATTGAAACGTTAAGGGTCCACTCGTCCCCCTTTTCACGGGACAACCCTGATAACGATACGCCAGGTTTAGGTTTACGGTCTCCTGTAAACTTATTAAAGTTATGCTTCACCCCTTTTGGTTGCCGCCCATTCTTTCCCAACGGGACTTTTACCTGCCTCGGTTGCGTGTCATTTGTTCATTCAACTCGCATTTTTTTTTCATCGTGTCAGCTGCCCTTCGTGACGTCATCCACACTCTCTGCCGGGAGTTTGGGCTTCTCCAACCCGAAGACGGATTTTAATGGCTTCAGAACGATGGTTTTGGGGCACAGGAGTGGTGATTTAGTTTCTTGTTGTTTGGCTTTTCCGAGAGGCGAGGCGGTGTCGGAGTCGATGGTTCAACCGAGCCTTTTTTTTTCTATTATCTATGTTTTATTCCTTTTCAGTTGTCTGTTGTGTTGTTGAGAGAGGTAACTTAGGCGCCGTTCCCCTCCCCTCTTCAGGAGCCGCCAATTCGATCGCTTCCCATCGACCCTCCAACTAAATCGGGAGGAGCCGACGCACCGCTTCCAAAACATACCACACAAATGCTATCGAGAAGAAAGAGGAGAGAAGCTCCTCCCGAACGCACGGACCCGACACCTGACTCGCACCCCCATTTATTTCTTTTTTGCCCCTCACTGCAATGGATTTTGATTTGTGAGCAATGACTGCCTGAGCTTTCTCATGCTCTTTTTTTTTAGGGGCAAGGCCCGCTGAAGCCCGCAGAATTGTTCCCCCCCTCCCTCGTTGTGGTCCCTGATGTTCCCAAACCAAGGAGGGCGCCTTTTTCATAAGAGGAACAGATTAATGATAGTTGGCGACTCCCCCCTTCCCCGTCAACCCCCAATCGTCCTCAGTCGTTGATACCTTATGCCCCGTACGCCGTATCGGTACCCCCACGTCCCTTTATGGAATATTTTTCCCCCCCTTCTGTCCTCCAAGTATGAAGGTGGGGCCGTATCGGTTCTTGAGACCTTTTACCCCCCTTACACCCAAACAAAGCGCTAATTCGCTGCAAATCCTTGGTTTTCATAACTGAATTGGCGTCCTCTTTGGAAAATGGGCTTCGTTTTTTGTATGCCCTCAACTTTTTTCCTGCCAATCGCGCCTTTTTACCCCTTCTTCATCCTCAATCCCAATACTACTTGCCTTGCTCCTTGCCCCACCTTCGGCAATGCTCTTTTTCGTTCCTGAAGAGGTTCCCCCCCCAACCATTGGCACCAACCAAAAACAGGTCCCTTTTAAGGTCTCTACCCTTCCAGCCGGCAGACCGCCTTTCTAACACCCAAAGTCCCACCAACGCACGGACAGATCTACTTTTTTAGTCCCCTTTCCCCACCCATATTTTCGGTCCCCAAACCGGACAAAGTGGGAGACACACCCGCCGCTTCTTTTCCCCCACTGCAATTGACACCTTCACGACGCCATCCCCCAGTAATTAGTGACCCTATTCTGCGGTTTTTGAAGTGTAGAACCTACCCCATCTTTTCTGTGATTACGTTCATTTTTCCTTCCATAGGTTCTTCACGTCCAAATTTCATGCTTGATACCTTTTTTCTTTTTTGCGTAAGAAACGTCTTCCAAAATCTCACAACCCCCAGCCGTTCCAAGGTAGCCATCCTCCTTCCCTTTTAAAATGTTGTGGCCCCTCAAAACTTCGGAGAGATTTTTTATTTCAAGAGGTATCCCCCCTGAATCCAGTGACCACCAGGGATATTGTTTTCCGATAGCAGTGCCATCCTTTTTTGTAATTTCCCCCCTCCCCCCCCTCCGACCGGTGCCCCCGGAGGTACTTTCGGTTCCTGATTTTTGGTAAGGCTCGGCTTCCGGGTCGTTGACGTTTTGTGGGTTCTTTTTCGTTGTAGACTGTGCTCCAGCTACCCGGTGGAGTGTTGGTTTTCCAATGATACTTTTATTGAGAGTGTGTAAAAGTGGCTTCCCCCCCTCCCCTCTTCGGATTTTTTCCTTTGTTTTTTTTTGTTGTATTTTTCGATTTTTTTTTTTGTCCCCCGTGTCAGCCGTTTGGTTTCGTTAGTTCTGTCGCCCCCCCCCCCCCGGCACCTCTGTTTTTTTTCAGGCTGAATTCTGTCCGCAACCCAGACCCCACCCCTTTTCGACGACTCCCACACTCACCCCACCAAAAACCGCGTTCTACCTTTGGAGACGATCCCCCCCTTTCCTACAACTTACTCGTTCGCCTTGTTGCTTGTTTCTGTGTTCCGTTTCCGCCTCGGACAATTTCGCTTCCTACATTCGTGTGGCTGTTTTACTTCTGCCCCCTTGGATGGGTCAGCTTGACGTGTACGGCGAGGTTGGACTTGGCATTGTGACGTTCGTGGCGGCTTGAGATGCCGGGTTCGGCGGCAGTTTTTTGTGCAGACCCAAGGAACTACATTTTTTTTTGGTGTATGGTTTACCGATTACTGACCGGTCCTTTCCTTTTTTGGAAAACGTCTCCTAGGTTCCCCCGGGCCCATCTCTCTTCGGGTCTGACTCCGGTGTTTTTTTTGTCGGACTAGCCCCTACTTCCGGGTCAAACGCACCTGATTGCCCCCTACGTCAGCGCTCCCTTGCCCCCGGCTTGTAGAAAAAAAACCTTTCGGTATTTGCCCAAGCGTGGGCGGGATAGCGGGATCCATACTGGGGTCCCACCAACGGACGCCACCCTTTCTTCATGCAGCCAGTTATCTTGCAAATTTTTTCTCTTCCCCATTAACCGGTTTCGTGCCTTCTTTATTTTGCTTTTCTTCAAAAGTCAGGGTCCCGGTTTTTTGTCAGAGGTGACGCAGGTTAGTAACCCGCCCCCACACAACCTGAAGCTCACCAACCCCATGCACCTTAAACTTCTTCAAGGCACAATTCTCACTCTCCCCCCCTTAAAAAGAGTATGAGAGTCTTGTGGGACGCAAAGTTTTAGGGAACAGACAGAACCCCCCCCCCCCCCTCCCCCGCTTCACATATTCGCTGCCGACAATTAAGTTGATTGGGGTGGTTTCTACTCTCCACGTTTGGGTAAGGTTTTTGTCCCTCACCTCCCTTCCCTCCCCTTGTCTATCGATATGTCCCATGATAAATAATTTCCCTTTGTGAACATTCCTCCCCGGTTGTTGGAGCTTTGCTTCCCCCTTCTTCTCTCGACGTTTTGTGTTTTTTTACGACAACAGGCTGGACCGCGTCAGGCACAAAAAGTCGCGATTACCCAACGGGACCTGATTGATATTTTTTCAAGTAGATTCCCCTTAGGGGTGTGGTGCTCGTTCACTCTTTTAATTTTCCGTGGTTTTCGCCTAACAATCAGATTGCACTGTTAACTGAAGGTTATCTGCTGGCGCTGTCACTGTTGGAAAGCTACCTGTTGACTCAGGGAGATTACTCTTCTCGGATAATCCTCGTCGTTTGAGGAGAGGTCTTTCTTTGTTCCCTCTTTACACCACAAAACCCCCCGCCCCCGGTTTGGTCCCGAGGATTACCCCCGAGCGATCCTCCGGTGGCGTTTCACGCTACTTTGATTCCCAGACCCACTACCCCCCCCGGATCAAACAACCCGGCGAGGATCACTTTCATTTCCTCTCCCTGCCCCACCAGGGAATTGTTCACAGGTTGGGTTTTCACCTTGGGGGATTCTTGAAAACGGAACGATTTTCCTTCAGTGGGTGTTTTCTTCCCCCCTTTCCTGTGCATTGAATCCCCTCTGCTTTTTTTCCCCCCACGGCTACCGGTTGTCTTTCCCCTTGTGGTGTAATCAATTTGTTGATTTTCCCTTTCGTTTTGCGTATGAGTGGCCCCACAACATAAGGACCTGCATGACCAGTCCGGCTGTCTACTTGTTCAAGGGACTTGTGAAGCCCCATTGTATCTTCTCTCACAGGTGAATACCTCCCCCCCACCCCCCCCACGAGTTGCCCCTTCCTAGAGTAGGTCTTCAAACTCACGCTGCACATCTCGTTTGGGGTTTTCCTGGACATGCTTTTTTTCCTCCTTCTGTGACCTTAGCATGAACCTGTTTTTTTTCTGCAGGATTGTTTCCAAGTCTTTACTCCTGAGAGTTTAGGTTTGCGGTGCGTCTCTTTTTATCGGGGCTTACCTTCCCCCACCCTTAATGCTGCTGATATGGGCTTCATTTTTTGAGTTTTTCGGAAGGCATGGGCAATGACCACTCCCCTGATTGGGCGATTCTCAGCGGGCCAAGCCTTTCCTGCCTCGTCTTAGGTGAGTCTTGTATTGATGCCGTTCAGTTTCAGAGATTCCCGTTGTAAGGCAGTCTTGCGTCCTTTTTAACTCTTTTTGTCGTTGACCCAATGTTTTCTGTTCCCCTAAAACCTTTCGAGTCCAAAAGACAGTCCCGTTCTGTCATCAGACCGTCTTGCATTTCCCCAGAAACGGAACAGTTTTCAATATCTTATTATAATTACTCAACTTTTTGTTGTTTTTGAGACCTCGTCACACAGCGGGTGCCATCTTTTCTTTGACAATCCAACATTTCTAAGTTCTTTTTCGTTGAGGGCCAAGGCTTTGTTTTGCCGAAATGCTCGGCCGCAAAGCGTTCCCCCCCTTTCCCGTCCTTTTTTGCCATTCCTCGATTATGGACCCATTCCGAGGTACGACAACTTTCCTTACCCCTGGCTGACCCGCTCTATCACCAGTCGGTGTGCTGTGCTGATTCGACTCGAACTATGCTGCAATTTCGTTCCGCTACCCTTCCCTTTTTTTGATGGGTGCTACACATCCCCAATAACGGACTTCCCTATTTTTTTCCCTTTCTTGGGGTGACACCCGACACTATTATCATATTAATGAATCGTTACCATTCCCCCCCCCAGACGCTCACCCTTGTGACGCACATTAAAGGGGATCGTTCTGCAGGTTGAGTTTGCCCCGCTCTATGTTACTTCTCTTTATTGCCCACTTTAGAGAGCGTTGGCGTTTTTTTTCTCTCCCTTTTTTCCTGAACAGATTCACCTTTTACGCAGTGCCGGCTGTCATGCCTTTTCCCGATTGAGGGAAATTGCGTTGGAAAAACTTTTCCGAACCCTCCGCAAAAATCACCCACCACTCTTCTTTTTTCACCAAGGGGTACCGAACGTCTTTTTGAGCCATCGGATCCCTGTAACTGGGTAATGTGACCTAGTTACACCCACTCCTTTTCTTTTTCCTTTTTTCAATCCTAGGACCCACTATGACCAACCCACCGCACTTCTACTGTTTTTGTTTGAATCGGTCCTGTTACGGTGATCATCTATGTTGATCAGGGTCGTTGATCCTATGCTTGAAAACGTCAACCGCATCTACATTCGTGTTACCGCTCAGGGGGCGCGGCCCAGTTTTTTCCCTCGGTTGATGGGAAAGCGATCCCCGGCCTCGTCCTCAAACGCCGTCCTGCGGTTACCTGATTCAGCTTCGGGGGTAAAAGCCCATGACAAAACGCCTAGATCCTTCCCGAGTGATAACCGTTCGCCTTCCTACTGGCCTAATAGTTTAGAGTTTCGAGTGCCGTCTTAGTAGATATAGTGAAAGCTAAGAAAAAAGTTTTCGGTTTGGACTTGAAAGACGCAGAAGGGAACCCCACAACCCCTATGACACCCGACTGATAAACCGCTCGTCTACTTTTCGTTTGCCCCTTTGCCCGTGTCGCGAACTGTGACCCCCCCTTCGCCGCAGGTCGTCGGAACCCCCCAAACCTCCTGCTGGCCCCACTCCTCCCCACAAACAAATTGCTTCGTTCAACAAAGTTTGGGTTTAACCCCCTTTTTTTTCTTTTTCGTTGCATATACGTCTCTCATCAATAATATCACATTCTTCCGGAGACACCTTATACCGCCCTGCACGAACTCTCGACCCCAAGCACGCATCGGGCCGTGATGTCGGTGGGGCCAGCGTTCCCTAGTGGGAGGGGGGTCGTTCGTTTCCCCTCTTGGCGGAGGTCCACCCACTCTCTCTTGCACAAGGGTGACTTTCCCTGAACCCCCCCCGGGGGCTGATTACCTTGGGACTTTGAATAAGGTCGGCCCTTTGTCGGGGAGTTGTGATGGCGCTGTGTGGGATGGTTCGTCGGACAGACGTAAGGTTGTTTTTTTGGCCCCCCCCCCCTCTCGGATCAGCTTTTTGGACCCCTTTCTGCAATCTCGAGCAACCTCCCGCTTGTTCATAGGGTCGGGGCGAATGCTCATAGTGTGACCGGACACGGGGCCCCAGGGTTTAGGTTTGGTCCCCTTTTTCCGGGGGCCCCCCCCAATAGGAAGAAGCAACCGCCAACATAACCGGCTTTAACCCTTTTCCCTCGATCGCCCCCGCTTTTTTTCTTTTGCTGCCTTGGCAGCCCCTTTTGAGGCTCTGGCAAGTTCCCCCTCTTGTCGACCCCCCCACGACGCCCAGCTGTCTCTCCTGAGGTTTTTCCCGGTCACCTGCTGTTGGTCTCACTGGTTCCTCCTCCGTTCCGTTCCTTATCGAGGAAAAAACTTACCAGACAAAATACGTGCTTTTCTTTGAGGTTCCTCACCACCAGAGATCCCCCGCCCGTGCTGCCCAATCCACTGACCCGCCGTAACCACGTTCCTTGCCGACCACGTTCCAAGGGGGCAGACCCACAGATGACCACGTTTTTTCTCTTGAGGCGGGGCCGTCCTAAACCCCCCCCAACGCACCCACATCGGTGCGCACAAGCTATTTTATTGGGTGAAGGGCCCGATGTCCGACACCTTTGTCGTCTTGGTCTATCCAGCCCGGTTTTTTGGTTCCCTCTCTTTGAACCAGAAAACTTGATGCTTTGACATTCCTTGTCAACCTGTCGCGGACATTTCCCTCCCCTCCCCCAGGGCAAAACATAGCATTGTGCCGACAACTAGCCACACTGCTCCTCATGAAATTTACTTTGCCTACCCACGCCCAGGCTTTTGCGCGCCATGTCCCTCCCATACCCCCACAAGCTGCGCCCCAACCGTACTCCCGGTCAACCGTCGCCGTTTGACGGTTGCCCATTTCCTCCAAACCCGTCCGCAATCGTTCGCTGTCCGGTTGTGTCCAAACAGTCTCGCCTTACTCCCAAAACATAGCCGCTTGGCTGCGGTAGATAATGCTTTCTCCTTTTTCAATCCTTGTCCATTTTCGTGGTTTTTGCGTTCAAAAATTCAATTGTCACTTCACAATGGCAAGACGCCCGGTTGGTATTGCGCTTGCCTACTTCACGTCCTCTTTGCCACTACGAGTGTCAAGCGGTTCCGTGGCACCAGGTCCAAAGATGGACTTTCTCAGTCATCGTGATTTCTCCTCTGCAAACAAGCTTTCGAAAAACTCATGCCCTTTTGTGATGTGCTTTCACAGGGTCCTTGTTTTGTGGTTTCTTTTGATGTGTCGCCCCTTCCTCTTTTTTTTCCCTTGTGGGACATGGCCCCAAGATCGTAGAGGTTTTGTTGGACCTGGTGTAGACTTTGTCGCGCTTGGTGGCTGACGACGCCAACTTTCCGTTGGAGGTGCCTGATTCCATTTGTGTTTTTTTTTCCTGTGCTTGCGAGGTGGGAAACACTTACCGACTTTCGTGTTGGTCTTTGGTGTGGAAAACGTGCCCTGGCGCCTCCGATTGCTGAACCACGTGTGCAATATACACCCCCACAAAAGGACTTTGACGTTGGCCACCGCGGGGCAAGTATAGGGAGGAAACCGCCCCCGCTTGGCGATTTAGTCCGGTGGGGGTTGGTTTTTCGCTTTCGGGCATACGCACAACCTTAAAATGACTCGCCGTGACTTGAACGCCGGGAAATCATGGGCAAGGTTTATACGATACAGAAGGTCCCGGTTGCGCGCCCGCTACAAAAATTTCTAAGTTTATGCAGTACCCCTGGCAGCTCGTGGTTGCAGCCATCCTTCAAAACGGGTACGGGTTTTGAGCGACGATGTCGACAATGTGAACCTGCAGGAAAACGGTTGCGTCTCATCTGGCAAAGCCGTTCCTTCTTTCCCCTTTGAGCCATTGGCGTTTCCCTGAGGTACCTTAGGCGGAAGCTTCGCCTTGGGGCGAACTCCGATGGATTTCAACCATGGGCTAAGCGTGACTCCCCTCGGAATGCTTTCGCGTCGACTCTGCCGAACGGTTAATATATCTTTACCTTCTCTGTTTTTTTGATGGTGATTAAGACCTTCGTAACCGGCGCCGTGGCCCCGCCACTAGCACACGCAATTCATAGACCCTTATCGTCCCTTCGACTTGTTTCCCAACCAACGGAGGTGCCGCCCCCCCCATCGGCAGTATCGGCTTAAGTTCTTTGTCTACAGGAAGTTCACCGACCACCAATTTCCGTAGCTTCTTTATTTTTTGGGGACGTTACGCGTTCCCTTTGGATCCCTTTCCCCCGTTCCATGCGAGTTGAGCAATTTCGATCCCGAGCGCTTTATTGTAAGGGATGTTCAAAAGTGCTGCGTGGGGTAAGAGTTTTTTTTGGCCTAATTATCCCTTTTTTGATGGCGGATTCGCCCCCGGTACATTTTCCTTTCTTTTCTCCTGATACCTTTGGCGCCCGTCCACACATTCGTAACTGGCTTGATCGCATTTCGTCTGAATGTGGCGTATGCATTCTAGCTAAGCCGGCCCCCCCCCCCCAACCCCCCCCTCTCTCTCCATTTTTGTTTCCTCCCTAGGACTGGGGCCGCTTTTGCCCCCCGCTTTCTTTTTTTTTCTATGGACGTTCAACGTTTGAAAGTTTTTCCAATTCTGCCGACTTCACCGATTTTCCAATACAAACCCCGTCCGTTTCCTGCTGCCCCGGACAAAAGACAATAGGGATGAAAAACCACCATGGCAAAGACATATACTGGACCTTCAACGGCCCCCCCGTTCTTCGGCAAGCGGACCTTCCCAACGAAACCCAGTGTCAGCGAAATCTTTCTTGGCGTCCCATGTCCCGAGGCTAAAAAACAAAACCCGGGGAGTAGGGTCTTACGTACACCCTTTTTTTTTCTGCGACCTCATTTTACCCCTTTTGCCTATTTCACGCTACCATTTAAAGGTTGTTCGATATTGTTTGCACTGAGAGTCTTTTACCACACCCTTCGGAATTGGGTTATTTGTTACTTGATTTGACCCTGCTGCATCAATAGTGCTTTCCAACGTATTCCTGAGCAAGTCGTTCCAGGACGCCCCGTTTTTCCCTTTATTGCCCCATGACCCATTTTTGGACGAACACACGGCCCAAAATGGACGAAGCGTTTTTCACCAGTAGGTATCCCCCCCCTTTTAGATCTCCCCTGCGGCTACTTTGTTTTTTCTCAGGTAGCAGGCCGACTGTTTTTTCCCCATCTTTTTGCAGGAGAATGGGCAGCCCTTGGGTTGGTTTAATATGGTCCCATGAGTTGTTGCCTTCGTTTTTTTTTAGGGTTTTTATGGGACGTTTTCTTCAGATGGCCCATGTTTTGGTCCTTGCGTTGTAGAAATTTTTTTTAGCCTTTTATCCAGCTACCGGGGGGTTTTTTAAGCGACTTTAAAAACCTTTTGTTCCAGATCTTCAGACAATCATCTTTCTTTCCTGTTGATCTTTCGATGTTCCCCTGACAGTTGCCACCCCCCAAGTAGTATGAGACATTTTCACTTTTTCCGATTTTTCAAGAAAACCGACAGGGGTGCTTAACCAATCCCCCTGACAAAGCCCAAGGTGTCATACACTCTTCCCCACAATCTGTTACTTCGGGATCAAGTTCTTGTTGTTCTAACTTTCCTTGCAATATCCCCCGTTTTTCCGCTTCTTTATGGTCCTGGCGGCCCCCTTTTGATAAATTGTTCCCCAATCGTGGTTACGGCTTTTGTGATTTGTTCCCCTGCAGGTCTTTCCTGGGTTGACTGGCCCTGATTCCAGCCACCCCAGCCAGGGCACGTTTTTGTCGTGTAGTCCTTCCGAACGTTTTCTTTTCCAAGGCCATGTTTGCCAGTGACACTTTTTTTACTCGATTCCCGATTTTTTCAGGGTTGTGTCGACCTAGCCGGATAATTTACTCAAACGAACCTGTTGTCGCCCCCCCTGTCTTGCCGCCGAGATCGTGGCACCTTCTTTTCCCGGAAACGGGAAAAACGTTCCCTTTTTTTTTTCTTTTTTTGCCCCCAAGCTTGCGGTGACCTAGTCTTTGATGGGGCGCCAAACGGAGATGTCTTTTTTCAGGTAGCAGAAGGTACTTTATTATTTTTCCCCTTCTTTTGCGACCTTATTCAACGATGTTTTTTTTGCCCCCCGAGTTTCCCATTGTCTGTGCAAGAAATGTCCTTCTGAATCGATCCTGGGGCCCCTTCCCCCAGTGCGTTCCCCTCCCAAATCGATGATTCCAGACCTCAAAAAAACCCCAACCCCCCTTTTCCCCGGTGCCGACCCCCCTCACCCACGGCCTTATCAGCGCTTTTTCCCTCTTACCTTTTGAAGCTTTGTTTTTTGAGAGTTTTTTGCAGTTGCCCTCCGATTGGAGCCTCCCCCTCCCCTCCCCTTGACCCTTCCCTAGACCTTTCCGACCCAGTTCCCAAGTCGGCGGACCAACCTTCACCCCCCTTTCCTTGATTTGGATGTTTTTTTTCCTCTTTCTAGTTTCCGTTTTTGGATAATTTGTTCCGCCCAATCCATTCTTCTTCGTCTCTTCCCCGATGTCCCACCCATGTTTACCCCCCCCCTTCTTGTTTTACCAAAACCGAGCAACCCCGCAGGTTGCTGTTGAAGATGATCGGTAGTTTTTTTGATTTTTTTTTTTTTCGTTTGGTTGTTTTCGGTCCTCAACCCAGGTTCCGCTTCCGGGCAGTCACCGTTCGCGACCCCCTTTCTTATACAAGGCCCAAGAGTTTGACGGTTTCCTTTGTTCCCCTTTTGTTTTGTTTTTCCTTTCAGGTAATCACTTTCCCCTTTTCTCGCAGGCTTCTAGAAAAACATCTTGCCGATTGAACGGTTATCTTGTTTGTTTTTTTTTTTTTCCCTTCCTTTTTCATTTGTGAACCCGTCCAGATGTCAAGGTCTGTTGTGAGAATCGTTCATGCGTTTTTTTTGACTTCTCTTCTAGGTTCTTTAGGGCTTCTCCCCCCCTCACGGACGGGCGTCCCCGATGTCGTTTCCACAGGTACGCCATGGCGGTTCGTAGCTTGACTCGACAAACAACCGACGCCCGATTTTCTTCTCACCGTACTCTGAATTAGAGTGGGCCACCCCCCAACCCCCCTTTTTTCTTGGTCTTCACCAGTTTGTTTGGTCCTTGGCTTGGTTTCCTTTTCAATGAACTCAAGATCGGAAAATACCTGTGGGTTGTGAAACTAGTTAACCCCTTTTAATTTTCTATGGCTTCCCTGTCGCTGTTTGACCTTTTTTAGGGGCCTGGTTCTGACCAACTTTTTGTTTTTTTTACACGCGTGCGTGTTGCTCTCGCCCCCCTCTTCTTTACTCCAATGGAAATCCATGACAGCAGACAAAGCTTCCCAACTTCGATCGGTTCCCACGTCGATCCTGCCTGCTCTTCAAACACGTTCTATCCCCACTAGTGGCAAGTCATCCTAGGTGGGTCAAATCACTCTGCGGAACGAACTGACGTTTTATGGGTTCTCCGTTTGGCATGGTTTCAGCGCTCTTCAGTTTTAATATGAAACCCTCGTTGGGCGACTTTTTTTTCCCCCCCCCCCAGTTTTTTTAGAGAATCGCTGCTTTTAGTTGGCGGGCTAGGTGTAGCGGTTTTTCACCACTCCTTATGCTGACGACATGGGTCGGTCCCCTTTTTCACGAGGCTGTTCGTGATGCGTTGCATGGATTTCAGGCAAAAACCGGGTTGGGAGTATTTTGCCGTCCCTTAAAGAAAAGTTTTGTTCGGAGCTTCTGATCCCTCCCCCAGAGTACCGCCGAGTTGGATTCACGGTTTTTCCCGAATGCTTTACGAGGTTGGTGTTAAGGCACCCTTTCGGTTCCTCCAACCTTTTTTTGGGCAAGCTCCAAAGGCTTTTTCAACCCGTTCTTTGGCATGACCACTGGAGAAGAGTTGTTA
>Ga0179593_1757982_pt1 | contig 15605 bp, 12 predicted proteins | sample CZODoug2_1_08_16_FD_185931 | JGI IMG/M metagenome (GOLD analysis project Ga0179593, IMG submission 185931) | Vadose zone soil fungal communities from Angelo Coast Range Reserve, California, USA - CZODoug2_1_08_16fungal (PacBio error correction) | ecosystem: Environmental > Terrestrial > Soil >... | reverse complement strand
GTGCGCATCCCTACTTCGCCGTGCCCTTTGCCCCCCTCCCCCCTTAGATCCCCCCGGGGTTTCACGTCTCGGCCAGTTTCGGCCCGACCAAAGTCCCCCCCACATTCGCCGCGGCATGGGACAGCTTTTCGAGTATCTGGTGCATGCAAAGGATTTCCCCCCCCAGTCTGCCCTGAGCTTTTTTGGGTGATGATGAGATGCAACTCCCAAAACACCTCCCCTTCTGAGAAGTAAGGGTGTCTGCTTTTTTCGGATTCACCCTCGGACGAACCCCACCCCTCTATTATCTTCATCCATCTTCAGTTGTTTTTCTGAGTGCTTATCCTAGGCTCGGCTTTATGTTTAGTGATTTGAAGCCCCTCCTACCCTTCGGCACCATATCGTTCTTCAGTTCTGTGTTTTTTTTTTCCCCCCTGTATTGGCTCTCTCATCCCTGATTTTCAGCGTGCTACTGGTGAACCCTTCGTCGGGGGGAGTGCTTTCTCGAGAGTTTTTTTTTTTTTGCCTGCGTTCCGAGAAGCGCATTTTTTTCTTGTTGTTGCTTACCCGGCTTTTAGCGGGAGGGCTCCCTAGGGTTGTATATGGCGCCGCCCGGGGTCTTGCCCCCCCCCTTTTTCCCCCCTCGATCTGGGAGGGTGAGCCGATTGTATCCCCTCGGCATTTCATGGGTCTGTGCGCCGACCTGTTCGCCTCAACTTAGCGATTCCTGGCCCTGGTCTGAACTTCCCTTTGTCCCCACTTAGTGAGTGATTCTTTGTCCTGGATTTTTCCCCGGCTTGAAGCCCTTTCCCCTCCTCAGTTGGATTTAGATCTTCGATCCCTTCCCCTTCTCATCATCCGGTCCGAGGCGAGACTCGTTTGCTCAGAGTGTTCGGCCCTCGAAGTTGCGTTTCAGAACCTCCCAGAACAACCGCGTTTTTTTTTGACCGCCTTTCCCTTTTTTTCCCTGAGTTGGTCCCTAACAACCTATTGAGCTTTCCTCACGTAGAAAACCAGGTTTCGAAGATCTTTTCTTTTCACTTTTTCTGGTTCTTTTCCCCCATCAGTCAAGACTGAGCTCTGCTGGTTTCCCCACCCTGCTCACCGTGACTTGCGAGTTGCGCGGATCCCTTGCTTTTGGCGCCCAGCTGAATTGTCAGTGGGTTTGCCCTTTTCAAATTAGATGGAGGCGATTGACCCCTTTCCGATTCTTAGTCGGTTTCCCTTTTTTCCCCCCCTCTTGATTCGTCCTTGCGGTTTTCCCCCCCCCCCCCTTTTGTTTTACTTGGCGTGACCCCCCCCACCGGGGCGCTGGGGCCGGCGAGACTGTTCTCTCACCCGATTGGAGCGATTTTGTCGGTGAAGATGGATCTTTCTTTTTTTTTAGTCCGTTCTTTTGTTAGAGCTTTCGTCTGCCGGGTTGGTCGTCTTTAGTCTTAGCGTCACTTCGTCGACGGGACCATCCTCTCTTGCTCCTCCGCGAGCCCACATGTTGGATTTTTTTTGCCCCCCGATTGGCGCTTGAGCGCTTCAGAGGACCCCTTAAACTCGACGCACTTGTGGACAAGACCTTTTTCGCTTTTTTTTTGGTGGGTTTGACAAGAATTCGCTGACTTTTCCACCTTTCTGTCCCGACCCTCTTTTTTCAGATGTTTTACTCTTCCGAAACCACTAGGTCCCACCCAAAGCGCCTGTAAGCGAATGCAAATCCCTTTTTCGCCCACCCGCCAAAGCCCATATAAAGGTTAACTTTTGGTGTGGTGACCCCCTTCGAACCCCCCTTGTGTCGGTGGCTCTTTTTTTTTCCGACCCCCCCACCACTGGTAAACCCGTTTTGGGCCAGGTATTAGAGATTCACCCATGATCCCCGTGCTGACTTTCCCGTGGAACTGACGAGGAAAAATTTTTCGGCCCCCAGAGAAGGTGTTTTTTCCCCCTGCCGAGGTTTTTTTCGTATTATTTTAGACTCGTAATTTGCCCTCCTTAGTTCATCCCGTAATGGTTTCTGAACGAGGTCCGGAATCCTTATTGAGTTATCATCCAGAGGTGCCCAGATTCATAGGAATGTTCGAATGTTCACGCCCCGGCTTTTGCATCAGCCTTCCTTTCTGGGAGTTTTTGACCGATCCCCCTTTTTTTTCCGATTTCCGCCTTCTTTCTCCCCTAGGAGAGATATCTTTTTTTTTCCGTTTCTCGTTGAGCTCCGGTTCACGCAGTGCCGTCAGGCGACCAAAGGTATTCGCTGAGAGGTCGCCGACCTCCCTTTCTCTCCACTTCTAAATAGGTAGTACGGCTGCTGAGTTTTTTGAATCTTTTTTGTTTGCGGCCGGGTCGTTTACTCCTTCCAATTTTTGTTTTTTTTTTTTTTTTTTTTTTTTTTTTTTTTTTTTTTTTTTTTTTTTTTAGTGAGTGGGGTTCAAAATATTGGGCCTTACTGGGCCCATTGCATCGGATTTATTCATATGTGCACATTCCTTCTATGAGTTGGATCAGGATCTGTCTGATTGGTTTGGTGGCAGTTGTATCTGGAGCAGCGACTGCTGTAACCTGTGGCTCGAGAGGCGGAAGGCCTTCAGTGGCCTACAACTCCCTACCTACTCTCCCGCACCCTCAGACTCCCCTTTTTCGAGCACACAAAGCCCTTGCCTTTCCCTTATATATTCCTCCGCCTACGACTCCCTTGGTCCGCTTCTCGGACAGCACAGCTGATTAGACCCTTCAGTCACTCCTTTTGCATGTCGGGAAACCCGTGTTCCTAAAGTTAGTTTGCTAATAGAGCTGTTGGCACTCTTTGACCGCACCCAGCCATTTCAGGGCTGTGTTATCTTCCGACTTCCCATGAGACTTCTGTCCCGACTATATTCTCCCTCTGAAGCATCCTTTTTGCCAATCCTCAAACCTGGACTATCAAGGTTCTCTACCTATCTCGGAAAGCGCGTCCGTAAGATAAGAGTCACGACCCTCTTCTTGCAGGCCTGGACGACGAGAAGGTGATTTGTTTTTCCTCCCTCCTCCCTACTCCGTTGTGTTGGTTATCTCCCCCATATTTTTCAACACAGCTCACTCTTCGTCCTGGCCTTGCCCAGATCGGACTATGAGAGTAATGAAAGAGCAGTGGATTTTATTTTTCCCTTGCGTCCTTAAGTGGTTGCGAGGGTCTCTCGAGCATGGAGAGGAGACTTTTCTCGATGCATTAGACCTGCTCTGGGAGACCCCCAGGTCATCTTGGGCTTGCTTGCGCTCCGAGATCGCCCGCCGCCTTCCTAAGTTTTCCCCTCAGTCACGACGGACAAGGCTGTTTGACCTTTGTGCCCTGCCTTAGGGACGTCTGCTTTTTCCTTTGCTCCACCTGCGCGATGCCTCCCTTAACTCCTTCCCTTTAGACAGTTATTGTAGGCGTCTGTTCCCTGAGGTTGCCGTTTGGAGCCTAGAGCGGCTTCGACCTACACGGTATGAGGGGCTTGCGGCTCGCCCTTTCGCTTCGGCTATCAAGTCCCCCCAAGCCCATCCTAGCCGTCTCCCACCTTATGATCGGCGGCTCTGGAAAAGGCCGCCCCTTCCCTGTGACTTCCGTGCTTTTTTTCCCCCCAACCGCCACCATAGAATATTATTCCCTCCCTGGCACAACCCCACCTCTCAAGGTCAAAAACAGGTCGGCAGCTACCAATATAAGAATGACGCGGCTCCGGCGACCTCGCGCATGCCTCATCTTCTCTTGCTGATGGTAGAACCTTCTTATCATTTGCACTACGGTCAAGAGACTCTGTCCTTGCCGGGACCTCCAGCGGCATCGGTAAAGGTTATCCCAGTCCTGTCCCGGAACTTCCAGGCGTGCGGGTTTGGATTTTTGGTGGTTTCGACCTCGAAGACTCCCCTGCGTTGTGCCCGCTTTCCCAAGAAGATACCCTTTTTTTTCCGGTCGACCTCGTCTACGTGACGTCGAACAATTCCCAATCTCGGCCCAACGGACGAATAGAGCGCAACCTCGCCTCCCCTTTGCGCGGGCCAGTTTGCTCCCCTTTCTCTGTTTTTTGCAACGAAGGACCGTCATAAGGTGACCTCTCCTGGCCCAGGTAGTGACCGTTTACGGGAAGGAGTGACTTCTACGACACGCTTTCTGCATTTCCCCTTCCCCACCCCCATTTGTGAAAGCTTCTTTGGCTGGGCTCCCTCAGTCTGCTGAACATCGGCCAGCGTGCTTTTTTGATTCCGGTTTTGGCTGCCCGTCCTCTGCCGAGGGTGCCCCGAGTTTCGTGGCCACACCGTGCACCCCTTTCTAGGGCGTGGTCAACCAACCCTCTTCTACGGGGGTCCTCTCCGCGGGCCCGCTCGCATTACGAGGGCTGCCTTAGTCGGTTTCTCCGGCCCCCCTTTTCCGCGGTCCTCATGGGGGCTACCCTGGGGGCTGGGGTGTGGTCCGCTTGGGGCGGGGGGGTTTGGGACGTGGGGTTGGGCCCCCGGCAATATATTTAGTACGGCTCTGCGGCTTCTTTTCCGGCCCGATTTAGCTCGCCCATCCCTCGCTTACAGACGACAAGCTTCCTATGCCCCTGAGGGTCTGTGGCTCTCACAGCCTCGACCCATGAACGACTTTAGCTTTCTCTTCGACGTCGAGCCAGTATGCCGGACCCAGCCCCCCCCGGTACCCGCGTGGCAGCTGTAGGAGTAATCCCGAACCAATGGGGCGCGGAAAAGTCACGCCTTGCCCGAGGGCCCTTTTTTTTCCACCTACTCTCGGCCATGGTTTAACCTCCTCCGCCCCACCTCGACACCAATACTTATTCTTTTCGGCCTTCCTTTCTAGGGTAACAGCCGGGAATCCAGCCCTTTTTTGTACCTCCTGGCGCCGGGCCGAATGCAGTTCCGCCTAGGTTCCTGCAGAAGGAAAAACCCAGACCAACATGGTCTACAACACTCTTTCCCCATTAGTTTTGAACATCTTCCCATTACCCGATGACTGTACCTCGTGGTACTGTGCCGTTAAAAGTAGTTCCGGGCACGAGTAACCCGTCGTTCCAAATATGTCCTCCCCCTTGTGTTGGTATATGTATGGATTTTTTGATCTTTTTTCCTATCTCACATCCAGTGCTCCGATGCGGACGGTATAATCAAGAAATGTCCCTCTTGTCCTAAGCGGTCGTAATTTTGTCCGACCCCCGGGCCTTAACGTTTCTCTTCCTTTTTTCAAGGCGGACAACCCGGGCTCCACGACAAGCCCTGACCTATTGGCCCCTCTGAACCATTTGCTCACATCACCATGGGCAAGACCGGGCTCTCTCCAACCTTTGAGCCCTCCCTCTTCCCTTCAGTTTCGGTGGGAATTCGAACCACCGACCACATCTCGTCTGCCGGAACAACGACCCTTCCCCAAGCCTTTTGGTCTATGGGGAGCACGCGTAGAGCCGTCCCCCAGTAAGCCCGCGGCCGCGGCAATAAGGTTTTTCGCCCAAACTCGGCTGAGGCTTAACAGGGCGGCTTCCAACCCCCCCCTAAAGACCAGCAGAGCCGATCTCGCCTCTCTCTTTTCCGCATCCTACGTTGTCTGATCTAGTCCGATCGGTGGTCTTGGTTGATGGGTTTTGAAGCCGCCTTATGCTCTCCTTCTTCATCCGGATGTGGCAATCTCCTATTCAAATAGTATTGCCTCCTCAGCCGTTGCCTCCTTGTGCTTTCACTCCGTTGATCCGTTCCCTTTTCCTTCTTGATCGAGTGTTTTTTTTGCAGGCTCTTTTTTTCTTGGTGGTGCCTTTTAATAGCCGAAGCGCGCCCGGTTTTGTGCGCGAGCTGCGGGTTTGACCTTCCCCCTCTCGGGAGGGGCGCACATCTGGTCGACTTTGGTTTTAGTAGGTGGCTTTGTTTGCTTCATTGTCGCTTGAAAACTGGCCCTGCGCTTCTTGAGGCCCTGGCTTTTTAAGCCTTTTTTTCCCTGACCCAGCTGGACTTCCCCTGTTCGTCGTCTTGTTAGGTTAGGAAGTCTGCCGTTCGATCGTGTGATCCTTGTAGCTCCAGCGCATTTTCCAAACCAACTTTTTTGCCTTACTTTCTCCCGATAGGGGCTGCGGGGCATCTTTTTTTCTAAGTTGCCGGTTGACAGAACCCGCGAGTATGTTTCCCTATTGGTACCGTTTTTTTTCGTTACCGAATGAAGATTTTGTCAGCTTTTAGTTCCCACAAGGGTTGCTATTCCTTTGATTCCGAGGCGTAACTCACGCCGGCGAGCCCTCGTCCCCCCCTAGTTTGGTTTTTACATCAACCTCCCGAGTTTTGCGCGATCAGGAGCCCAGCATGTTTATGTGTTGTCCTTGTGATGCTTTTGATTTGTCACCATGGCCGTGTTTAATAGAATACCTCCATTGCGTTCGGATCAACCTCCTTCTCCCTGTTTTGTGAACTGCTGGTCTGCTCCCGCCCCGATTGTCCTGCGCTGGCGGAGAGACTGGGATTTCCGCGATCGAGTTCGGGAACGTAGGGTGATGTGTTGTCCCCCCCATTATTGGAGGGCGCACTTCTGGTATTGCTCTTTTTTCTGTTGGACGCGTGGGTTACTTATTCCCGAGGTCAAACTAGTCTTGTTTTTTCCCTTCCCGACTTCCTTCCAGGTCCACAAGTACTCCGTCCACTGTCGGAGTGGACTTAGCCGGAGCGCTTCGAGGCCCCCCCCCGTATACGACTTGTCCCCCACGCCCTTCTTGTTTTTCTCCGTTTAGACACAGGGCTGTCGCTGCTCTCTTCGGGACCAATTGAAAAGCACTCCGTCCCCTTCGAGCGGGTGTTGTTCTCTTCCGCTTCGAGCCGCCCACCCCCGCACGCTCAAGCAGTTCCTTTGGTGTGGCTGGCCAGCGTTTTAGTTATAGGTCGTCCTATCCACACCTGGGCCAGGTATTCGGTCCATGCTTCTTTGCCCGCGGCCCACGGATTGTTCGCAGCCACATATTGTTCACATCGAAAGGAACTTTTTCCCCAGACCGTCGGTCCTCCTTTTTCGTACGAGCTTAAGTTTGGCCGCCAGGCGCTCGCTAATTGCCACCTATCACCACTGCGTCTATTTTGGTGGCTCCCCAGCTTGACTTGGCGTGCCGCCAATCGGGCCGTTATTTCCCCGGACGGTCCACCCGCCCAGGATGAAGTAAGCTCTTTCGGGCCGTTAAGTTGATCTACTTGCTCCGTTATTACATCCATTTTGCTTCTTCTATTATCTATTCTTGACGTTGCCTCCCAGAAGCATTCCCCCGCGCCGCTCAATGCTGAGGTCCCCCACTACCTTCTCGTTTCCGGTGATTTTTCCGGCTGCAGACCCTAGGCATTTAGCTTGGGTGGGCGGCACCTTTTGTTCCCCCTCTGTATATTAGTGCGTGGTTTGGGCAAAATAGGTTGCACGGCGGGCCAGGCCTTTCTGCGGTCTGGCATCTTTTGTCAAGATTTGCGCCGATGCGAATCCGGTCTGATTTTGAAAGAACGGGTGAGGATTTGCCAGAAAATTTCCCAAAACTAGCCCGTCGGCGTTTTAGTTCGGCTTGTTCCCCCCTTTTACACGGGACGCAGCACTCAACCTTCCCACAAGATCTGCGAGCCAAAGGAGCCCTTCTGCTCGTCTATCTCAGTAGTTTCCCTGAGTAAGGTTGGACGACGCTTCGATCCTCTGAAACACTGGGCCAGGTCTCCGATTCATTCGTGTTGTGAGTTGAATGGCGGTCGTAGGGTCCTCCTTTCCCCGTCTAAAGATTGAAAGCGCATTCGGGAGATTTATGGATGGTTCCCTTTTTGTATCGCGATCGCCGCGATCGGCTGCTCGATGTTTACCTCTAGCTCCTACCCTGCCCCGACAGGCGCACAATTTCCCCCTGCCCGGACCGCCAACGGGCAAGGTCGACTTCTGCCGACCATTGATGCCCTTTCCCCTTGGCCTTGAATTTCCGATGGTTTCAGATCCCTTTCTCTCTTTTCTTTTACTCATACCAAGGTTTCCAAGACGGTCCAACCTCCCGGCCGCGGGCCCTCTGGAAGGAAATAGTTTCCCCTTAGTTTTCTTTCTCCCGAGAGGAAGTTGGCGTGGCGTAGCTTTTTGCAAGGGTTTAGTAGTGGCAAATTTCATTTTCGTAGAGCGCGCGCCGAAGTTTATTTCTGATGCGATTTGCAGAACACAAGGCCCATTCTAGCCCGGATTATGCTGCCAGGGGGTCTGAGCCCCACGCAGTCGCCCCCTCCGCCCCCACCCGTCACGGTTCCCCAGACAGTTCCCCCGAGTTTTTCCTTTGAAGGAACTTGCCCACTCATTCTTAATTATGGATGTCGCGTCCTTGCCAACTGTTTTGCTGTGTCTCGGCGGTCCTAATGAAAAGCTTTTCGACCGGCCCTTGGGAGGGGTCGAGGGTGGCGTAGAAGTTTGTCTCTCGGAGCGGACCCCTCCCTTACGGCCAGGATTTTTTTGTTAGGTTTCCCCCCGGCGACCGTCACGAGCCGGACCTCATATTCCGAGCCAACGTCCTAGCCATTTTCCACAAGCTGCGCGCCTTCACGCGTTGTTCGATGCCCTTCTTTTTTACCCACTACTTCTTGCGAGTACCGACAATGGGTTCCCCAAACCTTAAAGGAAAGTCCCGGTTCGCCGGAAACCGACCTCTTAATTCGGTCTCTCTTTAGTCCCCCTTTCCCCTATCGAGCCTACCTATGCGCGTGCTGAGGAGATTCTTCGTCAGTGATTGCCTTTCATCCCGAATTTATCATTTTTTTTAATCAACCGGCGGCAAATGGTTTCACCTGGCCCGAAAGCGTTGAGATCACCGGCGTGCCCGCGGTGGCTAAATAGAAGAATACTCTCCATGCCCAGAGCGCCCTTCCCGCCACAAGAAGACGACACCAGCGTTAGGAAGAGCTAAAATTCATTTCTATAGAAAAGGCTCATGGAACAGAGAATTCCTGAAGCTAAACTCGCCAAACTCGAGCGGTACGTCCCGATGGGGCACTTACCTCCGACCAATTCCTCGTCGTCACCGGCTCTTCCCATAAGTTCTTTCTACCCGGAACAAGGGTCAAACGAAGTCCGGGGACGTATTCTTTGACAACGTTGTGCACCGGACACACCCCCACCCCAATGGTGCTTGGCAGTTGGATGGGTGCTTCTCGAAGCGGAGACTGTTTTCGGCCAGCGCGCTGTTGATGAAATTCCTTTCTCATCTTCGGCACGCTTGCGTCCTCCGGTTTTCCAGCGAGAACTGTGCTCCAAGTCCGAAATTATGCGCCCGGTCGTTGTGGTCACATGTTGTCGCTTCGGGGGGGGTTCCTCTTTTCTTTCGAAATCGACGCCCTACATTCGGCAGACCCGGCTTACTCTTTCCGTCGCCTACCTTCAGGCAGACCAAACCGCGGCAAGCTCCAAGATCCCCCCTGTTCTCTCAGAGGGACCTTTTTAGCTCCAAGTGCGTCATCTTCACGACCTTCTTATCTCGGTCTACGTCGCCCGTCCTGCACCAAGCGACGACAGAGGGGAGGCCCCCAGCCCGTCCCCCAGAAAACCTTAGTTTCTTCGACCGCAATAGCCACTCAATTTTGTTTGTCTCCGTTCACCGACTACTCTGCCTGTCATCGTGCTTGCAGCCAATCCCCTCAACACCTCGAAACCTATGTTGCGAATGACTGTCAACGGTCAAGAATTTGGAACTCAAGGTTGCTTTTTCTCCGTGGGTAAAACCGGGATAGAATTTTCGCTTCAAGCCTAATTTGATTTTACCTTCACAAGATCGGTGCCCCATGTTTTTCCTGGCAAAGCTGCGACAGGCTTCCCTATCCAGATAAGGTTTTTTACAGGCGCCGATGACTCGGGGTTGCTTTTATGTGCAACTGCCAACTTATATTGAGAGTCAACCCCCTAATTTCCCCCCCCCCCAGCCTACGATGCTGGTGGTGTATGCGGCTATGAAGATTTGACATACACCCGGGATACGCTTTCGGCACGGCGGCAAGTACTTTTCCCATCGGCCCCTGAACCTTGGATTCCCTGTTTTCCCCCCCCTTTTGTCCACGACCAGGGCTTCAAGAAGGGGACGTTCAGGCCCCTCCCAAGTTGGCGGCCCCCAGCCAAGCTTGCCTGTTACTGTTCGACCCCCCTTTTTTTTTTTGCAACCACCCTACTTCGATACTGGACAAGACCCCCGGGCGAGGAGAAACCCGACGCCCCTTCCAGTTTGCCGACGCCAACCATTTTGACATCTCGCCTGCATTCCGATCAAGAAGACCCAGCCCCTCTTGATTCTTTTTCTTTTGCACGAGTTCGGCCAAGGATTTCAACCAAGTACGTTTTTCCAATCCGGTGATGAGCGAGGCCCCTTCGCTTGAGACGAGTGGGCAGCGGTGGGCCCCCCATCCACTACCGTCCCGAAACCTTCTTTTTCCCTTATACGTGGAATCTCTTACTCCCCTTTGTTGTTGAGAGACCAACTTCGGCTCGGAGGTCTGTATGGTCTTTTTACGCCTCCGATGTTTCCCCATTTTTTCTTCAGTATGTTGGCGAAGGTGCCGTCATCGATTTCCGAGCCTAGTGACGTCTTCTTGGCTCTCTACTCCTCTCCTGCGCCGTCAGGGATGTTCTTTTCTTTCTCTCGTTTCTTTTTTTCAGATGGGTCTGTGATCGAATCCGCCGAAGGTTTGGCGGTCCGAAAGAGATTTGGTGGAGAGCCTTGTTGATGCCGTTCCGTTCTTTCCATTTTACCTTTTGTCCACAGGCCGACTAGGATTTTTTTTTGATGAGCGCAGAATTGTGAATTTGCAACCTTGGCCTCTTCCTTCGGTCGTGCCAGAATTTTCGTTTTCCCTGTCGAGGGCCAGATGTCCCTGCTTTTCTTTTCTTTCCGCCCTTGCAGCCGATAGATCTGCGATCTTCCTTGAGAAGGTCTTCTGTTTGGGGTGGGTGGTGTTTTTTTTTTTTTTGGGTTTTTGGTTTGGGTTGGGGGGGGTGTTTTTTTGGGTGGGGTTGTTTTTTTTTTTTGTTTTTTTTTTGGGTTGGGGGTTGGGGTTTTGTTGTGGTTGGGGGGGGTTTTGGTTTTTTTTTTTTTTTTTGTCCAACCACCAGCATCGGCGGGAGATAGGTAAGCGGGTTTTTGACGCGGCCCTAGAAGTTGCTTTGTTTGTCCAACCCGAACATGACCACGATGTCTTATCGTTTCCGGCCTTGGTCCCCTGGATAGGGCTTGGGCTTTTCCTTCCCGTGAAGTGCTTGCCGTATCCAAAAAAGGTGTGACTTTCCTCTTGAGGTACCTGCATTGACCTTCTTTCTCCTTCTTCGTTCAATCCTCCTGCTTTTTTTCCCATGGTTTTTACCCACGTTTGCGCGTCCGCGGTTTTTTTCTCTCAGGCCGGACCAGCAAGTTTTTTTTTTTTTCTTGTTTTTGCCATTTGATGGCTCCCGATTCCCCAATGGAGATCGTCTGTGCCATCTCCTTGTTTCTTTCTTCGTGGCCTCCCCCCCTTACCATGTTGGCGGTTATGTTTTTTTACGTCCAAGAGACCTCCTGGGCTGATTTTTTTTTCGGTCGTTTCTTTTCCGTTCGCCCCCCCATCTTTCCTTTCTTGGTGTTGAAGATGTGCTCTTTCTTTGGAGCCAAAAGGACACTGTCCTTCGTCGCTGGCTGCTTGGCTTGACTTCTTTTCTCTCGTTAACCTAGTCTAACGTCCTCCTCCTTCCAGTTAATACGGCGTGATCTTTGTCGAGATTGGAGAGCGTTTCTCCCGAAACTCACCACCTTTACCAAGCCCTTATTGCGCTTTTTTCATAGAGTGGACGGTGAACTGTCTGTCCTCGCGCGCTTGCCGGTCAGCTTTGAATCCCCCCCTCCGTAGGGAACTCCCATCGGGCTGGCTTCCTCGATGGCAGCATCCGCCGAGCACCCCCGAAAAAGCACGTCCTCCGATTTTTGTGTGGCGTCGTTTTTCGCCCAGTCTTTGGCTGCTCGTCCCTTTTTCAACACGAACCTGGGCCCAGGTTTTCTGATGGCAGATGCATCTTTCCTTTCCGCGTACATTTTGTCGGCCCTTACCCCAGCGCATTCAAATTCTCTCGAGGTTGCTTATTCGATTCACGTTGGTCAGGCGTTTTGCCCACATTGTCTTCCCGACTTCTTTTTCCCCCCCGTATCGGAACCCCCGCTCTCTTTAGTCGCAGCCGACATGGCTCTGCATTTTGCCTAGTTTCGACAACTTCAGGAACGGCTGATAAGAAAGCCTTTGACTGATACCAGATTACATCTTTTCCGGTTTTCTTACAGACAGTCGGCGATTGCTTCTATACCGTCGTTTGCCCCTAGCATCCTTTGGCTTTAATCCCCCTTTTTCAAAGTCCTCTTTTTCCCAATCTTTCTCCATCCTCCGGTCCCACAGGGTAGTTCAGGCTACGTTGTTTTTGTGGGAATATTGACTGTTTTTTTGGGCGGAGGACATTGTGTTCCCCCCTTTTCTCTTTTTTCGTGTTTTTTTCTAGGTGGGCACGGATCCGGTTATGAGTGCGTGCGCTTGTTCCCTATTGCGAATATAACTCTGATTCCTTTTCCTTTCTATTGAGGTTTGCAGACCCTAGTTACTATCTCCCTCTTTTCCTGGACAAGAGCAACGAAAGAAGATTTCGGCGCGTGAGTTAGGCCTGGTCCCTTCTATTTGCCTGAGAGAGAAACAACTCCGCACCCCAAACCATCTTGATGATCCAGCTTTAGGAATTAGCCTCTTTCTATCCTGCCTCCGAAGCACCATTTGTCCGGAACTGGAAGGCGACAGACCATTGAGAATTTCAATGTCCATGCAAGACTTCTTTTAGTTGATGTAGGGATCCGCCCATTGGCGGGCGGAGGATCCCCTCCTTCGTTTCGCCTGTTTTCCTCCTCACCTGAAGCAGACAGCCGGGGTTCGATCGCCAAGGCGAAAGGCTACTTGCAGATCCCCTCTCGTCATTGATGATCGTGCTATTTTCCGCCCACAGAAAACCTCCTCCTTCCTTTGCGCACGGGGCTCTAGCTCTGGTCAGATAACGATAAGGAGGGCCCCACGCACTCCCTCTTTTTCCTCCGATTGACTTAAGACCAGCCCTTCTCTTTTTGGACGGTGGATCTCTCTCTTTTCCTCCAGTTTTTTTTTTTTTATCAGCCCACAGAGCGGTCCCCATCTTCCGGCCAATTCCTTGAAGACGACCCCCAGTCCTTCCTTCCCTGTACAGAGATGAAGTTTCTGCCCCTCGTTCTTCCCGTGCCCCTTTTTCTTTTGAGTCGTGGCACTGAGTCCTAAAGCAGGCCGATTTTGCTGCCTATCTGTTAGACCGCGCCATTTTTGGATCCTTCCTCCCCTTCTCTGATGCAGGTTGCTGCCAGCGTTTTTTTCCTCCTGCCCGCGATCGCCGCGTCCTCCCAGTCCCGCACGGTTCCCGAATACGATGTCTAGGTCCTGACTCCAATTTCGGCCAATGCTCTCTCCTTCCCTCATGCCCAACTTGCTCAACTTGTTTCTTCCTTATGCTGAGTCTCGATTCGAGTTTTCTAAGTTCTTTTCCGACACGATCTTGGTGAGGGGTCAGGTTTTCTTTTTTTCCTGAGGAAAGTTTTTTGATAGAGCGCCCTTTTCCCCTCCCACGCGCTCCGGGTCCCAGGAGTCTTTGCGCTGCGCCGAGTTGGTTTTTCACGTGTCTTGCAACAGCCCCCTTAAAACATTCCCTATCTCCCCCCCCCCTGTTGCCACACTGCGCGCCGATCCGCCCCTATTTTTCGTGTCCAATAATTTGCAACCCATCCATAGAAGGGAGGGAGTAACTCCCTGTCTTTCCCCCCCACCAGCTTTTCCCAATTCCCGCCCCCGTTCTTCAGCGAACTACCCTGTACTGAAGGCGCGTTATAAGGTCTTCCCTCCTCTGACTTTTTTCCCTCTTTTTTCTGAGTGTTTAGAAAATTGACTTCTCTTTCTTCTACGCGTCAATGAAGAGATCGTCCCCCTAAGCTGCTGAGATTCGGCCGTACGGAGATCAATCTTGCTGCTCATCCCATTCCCGGTGTTCAATAGAATAAACCTGGGAAAGCTTTCCTCTCCAGAATTATCCAATAAGTCGTTCCGAGTAGCCCCTCTTCACTACCTTCTGTCGACTTAGGCAATGCTCTCATTCCCCCCCCCCCTTCTTTAGTAGAACGATCTCTTCGTCCCTTTTCTGCGAGGTCCCCCTTGGTTTCGACAACCCTTCTCGTTTACAGGAATATGACAGAAGGTGTTTCCTTCTACCGGTCCAGCGGCGACCCTTTCCTTACTTTCCAGGAGCCTATCGCCTATCACGCACGCTGGTCTCCCCCGAACAGCCCACCCCCACCATGGAATGAGTTCGGGGATGGGGCGGGGTCTTTTATCACCCAGGAGAGTCCCTTAACAGTCATTTTTTTTCTTCCCCCGGACGTCGTGGGCTAAACCCGAGGCGCGAGGTAAAAGAGCATCCCTTTGTTCCACAGGAAAGAACTGTTTTTTTTCCCGCCGGCGTGGTCACAAGTCGTCCTAGGTTCTGGGGGGGAATCGCCTCGACTCTCTCCCCCAAATAGCAGCCACCCCCCAGAGAGGAGTCGTTTTTTTCCTGCGGACCAGGTTTTCCGTTGAAGTCAGCCTACATACTCCCGTAAACAACGTTCCCAAGCCAAGCTCGTCGAGGCCACACTGAAGTGAATGTGCGATAAAACCTATTTCCGAAAAGCCCATATTATTAACTTTTTTTTTTCTACCTCTCGGCGACGTCGGAGGCCCACTATCCCGGACAACACCTTTTTCCAAGACTTACCATGTCGCTTCTTGCGTCGCATCACACCCCATTGAAAGGAGTTCCCAGTCCTCACTTTTTCTCTCAAGTTTCCAGCGTGTCCTTAAGTCTTCGGCCCGGTCCCTTCGCCTCCATCACAATCGTGCACCACCCCGCTAAACACTACTTTATTTTTTTTTCTGCATTCGCAACCGTTATGTACTCATTGACGCCGTGTTCAAACATCTCTTTGGCTTTTTTTGCTTTTTCGGTCGTGACGGATCATTGAAGCAGAGGTAAGTCTCCCTCAAAAGTCTTTTTCTAACACATGTTTGGACCCCGGTTTCCTAATTCCCTTAGGTGCCGCTGCACGCGAAAACGGCGTACACGAGCCGATGTGGTTTTTTTTGATTTCGGTCCATGCACTCTCTGGCAGCTCCCTCAGAGCCCCATTCCAGATGTTTGGTGTAGGCGCTGGAAGGCTATCTACATTTGACAACCAGGATCCGTCTTCTTCGGCCTTTGTTAACCCCCCGCCGTTTTCATGGCCATCGGCCCCGCTGTGGTATACCGCTTCATTTCGTTCGTAACGCCATTTTCCTTCCCGTCTTATGTCAGACTTTTAATCCCTTCTTGGCGCGGCATCAAGTAAGCCTGTACTGCCTGGACGAAACTTAGACCCCCCCCTATTTCTCCCCCACTATTCGACTGGCCTGGGGACCCCGGTTTTCGTCACCAACAAGTTTTTTCCGTTCCTCGGCGAGTCGATCACAATTTTTCACATTAGCATGGCCGGATACTCTCCCCAGTCCTTCCCCGTTTCGTGCAAGTATCTTTGAGAGCCTTCGTAGAGTTTTTTTCTTACAAAACACGGTAATTGACAATA
>Ga0179593_1735152_pt1 | contig 15605 bp, 19 predicted proteins | sample CZODoug2_1_08_16_FD_185931 | JGI IMG/M metagenome (GOLD analysis project Ga0179593, IMG submission 185931) | Vadose zone soil fungal communities from Angelo Coast Range Reserve, California, USA - CZODoug2_1_08_16fungal (PacBio error correction) | ecosystem: Environmental > Terrestrial > Soil >... | reverse complement strand
GGTCACCACCGCGGTCTTTCTTTTAGTTTGGGGGTCGCCCCTTTGTATTCGAGGATAGAGAAACTCTTCTCTTTTTCTTTCGGCACCCAGGGTGGTCTCCCTTTCCGGGTTGGACGCCTTTTTTCGTAGCCTTCCCCCCCTTTTTTATGATTCCTCATCGAGAAGTGGTAGAATCTTGCTGCAAGTTTGCCGACCCAAGGCAATCGCCGAGTCTTTGAATCCGTTGTTGAAGTGTGCCCCTTGCAAATTGATAACGGGGTTGTGTCCTCTTCTTCGTCGAACACGTCATGTCCCCTTTCTGGACGGTTTTCCTCCTGCTCCTCCTTCCTTATTGATTGAAAAGGATCTGGAGTAGATATCATTCCGGTTTTTTCCCGCGGCCTTTGTGTCGCGCCTTCCCTTTGAACCCCCAGTGGTAACATGATGGGGATGGTCCGACACGACACGTTCGTGGCTTTTTCAACCTCTTCGGTAGTCTCTTTTTTTTTATCATTGGTCTGGCCTTCTGAAGAAAGTCTTCTTTAGTGTTATCCCAGCTTTTCCACGACGCTTTGAGCAATCCGGTCCCTTATGCGGGCCGCTTTTTGAGCTCCTTTCTTCGTGTCGTTGGGGGGCTGCCGGACAGCTACGCGTCATTATAACCGACTGCCGCGGGCTATTCGGGCCGCCCTAGGCCCCCCTTTCTCCGTTTTGTTGCCCCTTTTTAAAGCTTTTGCTAGTAGATGCTCGTCGAACTGGTGTGCTGATCGTGGCTCCCCGGGCATCCGCCCCCTTCGCCGGTGACCGGATCATCGACTAGATATTGTCTCCAAGACCTTGCCTTTTCACGGCTCCTCCTCTTTTTTTTCCTCTCACAGAAGTCCCGTGATCGTCAACCGACGACCGTCGTGTTTTTTGACGACTTAGAAATAGTTACTCTTCCCACGGTATACTCTGTGGCCCCCCCCCGCCCTTTCTTCTGAAGTAGTTTTTTTTCCAAGAAGTGAACGTTCCGTTGTCCAGCGGAAGTTGATGTTCCCCACTCTCCCCCCCTTCTGTAATCCTTCCAACCTTTAAGGTGAGCTGTCTGACGAGGGTCCTTTTTTTTATTCCTCCCAAGTGCACGCTTCCCCTTTTTTCAAAAGAACTTGGGTTTTCCTCAGTTTCATGAGGCCAAGAACCTAGGATGTTGTACCGAAGGCGTTCCCTGATGTTGAGCGCCCCGCAAACGTTGGAAAAGTATTTTCCTATGATGGCCCAGTAGCCTTTTGTCCCTCCCTTTTTTAAGTGCCGTTACCCACTGCTGTGGGGGTAGGAAAGCACCCCTCAAAAGCAGGAAACCCACTCCCCCCCCACCCCCCGGGGTTTCCCAGTGTCTATTCTCCTTTGTTTGGGGGGGGGGGCGGTGGTGGGCGCAGCGCCGGCTTTGTAGTAGTATGGGGGGTCTGCTTTGTGGGGGGGGCGGTGGGGGTGGGGAGGGCGCTGGGGGGGGTGTGGGGGGGGGTGGGGGGGGGCGGGGGGTTGGGGGTATGGGGGGGGGGTGGGGGGGCGCGAGGGGGGGGTCTGGGGGGGGGAGGGGGCGTTTGGGGTCGGGGGTGGGGGGCGGTGGGAACTTTTGGCCGGATGGTTCCTTAAGGGGGTGGCTGGCGTGGGGGGGGCGTTGCGGGGGACGGGTGGTGGGGGGGGTGGGGGGGGGGGGGTGGGGGGTAGCGGGTGGCTTCACAAAAACACAAAAAAAAAAATTAAAAAAAAACCCCAATAACACACAAAACAATAAAAAAAAAAAAACAAAAATAACAACAACAAAAAAAAAAAAAAACAAACAACAAAAACAAAAAAATAAACAAAAAAAAAAAAAAAAAAAAAACAACAAAAAAAAAAAACAAAAACCAAACAAAAAAAACCAAAAAAAAAAAAAAAAACAACAAAAAAAACAAACCCAAAAAAATAAAAAAAAACACAAAAAAAAAAAACAAAAAAAACACCAAAAAAAAAAAAAAAAAAACAACCCCACCACCCCCCCCCCCCCCCCCCAAAAAAAAAAAAAAAAACAAAAACAAAAAAAAAACACCCCCCACCACCGCAAAAAAAAAACTCGTCCCCTTCCCATAAATTCCCCTTCCCACCAGGTTGATGGCAACACCCAAATAAGATGATGGAGACGAAGCTGTTCCCCCAGCAGGCTGCTTTTTTGTTCCAAAACATCCAAGACCCTGAATTTTTTTTATTCCCCAGGGGTTTACCCTTCTACTTCAGACGCCTTTTCCTCAGAGCCCACTCTTTTTCAAGGGTTTTAGAAAGGAAATTTTTGGTGCAGGTCGGGTGTTCACCCCTAATTTAACCCCGTTCCAGCAAAACCACCCATGCCCGCCCAACAGCGGTAGGTTTTACCCTGAGCTTTTCTCCTCTGGGACATTGGACCGATCCCCGGATGACCCAAATCCTAGGATAAACCCCGATATTCCCTGCGTTCCCCCCCGTGCTAAAGAGTCTTCCTCAGGTGTCCTTTTTCCCCTTCCACCCCCCCCCCTTCTTTAATTTGTAAGCAAACGTCGGACCATACCGGTCCACCGAAGATCACCACCGAATGTGATTCCCTGCAACACACTCCCCAAGAACCATGCGAGTTTTCATTCCGCGTTCCACGAACTGAAGTAGCCAGCCTGGTTTCGGGTCCCCCCTACTTTTTAATCCTCCCGTGCAGCCGGTTCCCTAATTTTTAGGAGCCCTGATGCTGACTCGATTGCCCACCCCCGAGGCCTAGGATGCACGTTTTCTAGTTCTTGCGTTCCCCTCATGCTCCCCAGCCGCACCAACCACCCAAGCAACGAAACCACGGTTTCCCCACTTTGGCCACTTCTTTTGATGAGCCCTACGTATAGCACCCTCAATTTGAATTCATTATCCCCTCTTAGCTCCCCCTGCCCTCCTTTCTCCTTTATGAGCCAATAGGGATAAGGAGTTTCCGGTACAAACCTCGGCTCTTTCTTGTCACACCAGAGGGGAAGATTGTCGCTCGGTTGCGGTTACTTAACATTCCTCCGCCTCTCTTCCGTGGTTCCTAAACAATCTTCTTCTAATCCTAAGTTTTTTGAGTCCTCTTTTCTTCCAGTGAAGCGTGCTCGCCGCAGAAAGATATGACCTTAAGTATCTGAGCAACCCTTCTTTCCCCTCTGCCATTTTTTGGTTGAAACGTGACAGCGCACCACGATTGTGGCCCCCCTATGAACCTGATTGGCTCAGCCCGGTCCCACTCTTTTCCTTTGGCGGCGCTTCCTGAGTTTTTCCTTCCGGGTATTGGCGTGCCCTATAAGGAGGGTTATCGTCCCCCCAAGAAGTGGGCCTTTTTCCGATTTCTCGTTACACGGGTGGTTTTCTTTGGGTACTTTTTTTTTTTTTTCTGTTCCCTCGGATTTTCAGAGCAGATCGGCAGGTCACGGTGGTTTCCCCCCGCGTCGAAGAATCTTGTGAGCCGACCACCCAAAAGTCCTTTCCTGTAGACTTTCTTTTTCCACTTTACCACTTGTTAAAAGAAAACAAGACTTTGCCTCCCTTTTCTTCTGCAGGTCCACCAGATGCTGTTCTGGGCGGTGTTTTAGTCTCTTCCATTCTCGAGTTCGTTATGTTGCTAGAGTTGATTACTAGGAACCTTGGTGTGTTGTGTTTTTGGGGCCCGCCACACAGTCGGTCCTCTTAGCTTTCCCCTTTCCTCCTACGCGGATAGATCAAATTAGCCCCCCGGCAAAGCGTTTTTTTGGCCTCTTTTCTCCCCATGACAATCCTTCCCCGAGAACGCGCATCCCACCCCCCCCCTTTCTTTTTTTGGTGGGCTTTCCTTTTTTTTTGGAAAGTTTAACCCTTCGGTGAACCCCCTAATAGCCGGCACGTTCCTATCCCCCAGGCTAAACACTCCTGGACCCACCTCCGTGGCCTCTTTCCCCGTTCCCTTCTTCCTTTTTCTCGATCCCTCTCTCTGTCAAAACACTGCTGTCGGCATACAACGGCGATTTCGGGGCTGGTGTCCCTAACCACAGAAGCGGCTCAGATTCTTCTCCCCCTTTTTTCCGTGAGTTTTTTTCTCTCTCTGGTGGATGTCATGGAAATGGCTTGCCGCACCCGGACGTTCCTGTCAGTCATCGTCCCGTAGCGTTCGTTCACCCCTTTGTGGCTTGGCCGGTGGCATGTTTTCCTGGTGCTCTTTTTTTTCCCCCCCTCAACAGAGTCCCCCCTTCTTGAAAAGGCCAGACGTCAAGGAAGTTCAACCTTTTGGCCCTATCTCATCAGCCCAATTTCACAAATCTGGGCGTCTCTCCCCTCATAGCCTGGGACGCTCAGTTGTTTTGCCTTTTCCTTCCCTTTGTAACGTCCTCCTTTCTTGGAAACAGGGCGACAATCGGAGGCACTGGATGATCCTCCCGACTCCCCCTCCGGATGCCACCTTTACGCCCCTGTATGGAAATGATGCTTTATTAGTCGTCCAGGCCGTGCGACGTTTCCCCCCTCCTTCCGCGATGACCCCCTCCCCTACGTGCAAGGCTTGAAATTCCTCCCTCCCCGGGGCTATGGTCCTTCGCTTTGCACACGCTATACCTTTGTTTGGGCCTTTTTTCTCCCTATTCGAAAGAAGAACCTCCTCGACGTAAGTAGTGTTCTTCCTTAACGTAGAAGTCGGGATGCCCTAGTAGGAGAAGCGCTCCTCTATATCTCCCCTTTCCGGGTGACGCCTTTTTCTTCTTTCTTAATTAGTACCTAAGGCCGGAACCCGGTTAGGATGACATGATTTCTGACCACGCTTTTTCCTCCCCAAGGTCGCTTTTAGACTGACTCGCCCGTTGGCGTTCTCCTAGGACCCCCTTTCCTGTCCGCGTGGAAGATAGGCACCCGAGCCGAAGACCCTTTGCCGCGGGATCTTTGAGATTGCTATGACTGTCGTCGACTAACCCCCCCTTCTCGATCCTGTCCCCTCTTTTCTACGGCCGTTGCGAGGAGCCACGACGTCCAAAGCGTAGGTTTGTCGACTATTAACTCCATTTGACATGCTCAGGCGACCGCCAATCTTACTACTTAAACCCCCCTTCCGCGGTCCTTCTTCTCCCTCCTGTTTAGACCAGGCCCGAACGTGTCACTGATAGTCACCCCCCCACCAGCACTTTTTTTTCCTCGCATTCCCTGGCGTGCGCATTTCACCGTCCTGCGAACGCCGCCCATGTCCTAGCTTTTCCCCCAGCCACTTTTCCTCCTGGAGACCCCCCGTTCCAGATCAGGTGACCTACGTTCGACGTCATCCATCTCCTCCCCCCGGGATCCGTGCCCTTTTCACGTCCGGCCGGCGATAACAAATGTTAACCGGCTTGTTGCCGGTGGTGTCACCCCTGAATTTGGAAAGCCTTCCGATTAGACAACTTTTAATGACGTCAGCTCCCTCTTGTATTAACTCCCCCCCCAGTCTGTTAAACCCCGGCAACGGCTACTACCCCACCTGGGTGCGGCGTCCCTTCCAGCTTTCCCTCCCTCTTTCGTGTGTCCTCTTTCTTCTCCCCCCAGAAACAGTGGCACTACCGAGGGGTGCCCTCGAATCGCCTCCTCCGTTGTTGTGAGTAGAGTTCTTTCACCACAAGCAGGTCGCTCCACTGGTTGGTCGCTCCCTCGGATCTCCTATCTCTCTCGGTCTCTAGGCCCTTTTTTTTTCTTCTCTGGAATTGTAGACAGACGGGGTGTCGTGTAGAGTCGACAATCGTTCCTCTGACGTCACGATTCATTTCAATTCGCCTTGCTAACCCCGTTTTTCCGACCCCGGGAAACAGGAAATCTCCAATTTTTTTTCTCCTTTCTTTCCTTTGTGATCAAAGTGCAAAGGATCCGTGGTGTGTACGAGTCTCTTTCTTCCCCTATTCCCCTTTCCCCTTTTTCCCTGTCAAGCCTGCATGCCAGCAAGTACCCTTGACACGGAAAAGGATATTCGTCGATTCCTTGAGGTGGGCGCGCAGGTGTCCTGTGGACTTTCTTCCCCCTCTTCCGACGTGGTGGCTCTCCCCTCTACATTTTAGTTTGGACTAGAAAAATGATCGAAGAGATAGTACAAGAGTAGTTGGAAGCTTTCTTAAAGGGTCTGGCCGTTATTCCCAAGTATTAGTTTTTCCCATGGCCAACGACGCTTTGACGATAGTTCCCGGCAACGTCCGGGGGTCCATCTTTTCCAAGTTCTTTCCTTTTCTTCTGTAGTATATCCTTTTCCCTACGTACCCTCGATCAAGAATGCAGAGGCATCGTCGTAGGAGAGGGTACTTCAACCTTCTTTGCCCCGCCGGTCCCAATACGGTGTGTACTCCGGCCGACATGGAGAGGCAAACCCAAACCCCTTTTTCTCTTTTTCCTGGCCTCACCCTTTCCTTCCTTAGGACCGTAGATCAGCTCCTCGATAGGCCCACCCAGACATTGCCGGTATTCTCTCTCGGTGCGCGCCCCCTGAGGGATGTGCCCTCTAATGACTATCATCCCCGACTACTCGAGTGATTTCGTCTCTTCCCCTGAATAGTTCCTCCATCGTTCCCTCCTTTTAGAGGGCTTCGGAGTAGGCAATTGCACGTCGGAGCCAGCGCGATTTTCACCTGATTCGTAGTTGGGTCCGACACTCAATCCTCCCTTTCCTCCTTTTTCTTTTCAGTTTCCTTGCAGACTTTGGTCTCGTGTTATTCCTCCTCCAAACGCAGATCCCCTTTCATCTTCGTTTTTACTCTTTTGACAGGACAAGAACCTTCAGGCTTAACGTAACGAAGGCGCGGCGATCTTTTTGCCTAGTTTACCCCTTTTTTCTTTTTCTTATGTTAAGAGCCAAAACCCGTGGCGTCATTGAATTCCCCGTTGCTCTTTACGGCCGTCTGTTGTATTCCACTTCCCCCCTACCAGAATGCCACCGACAGACCGCCACCATTTTGTGTCCCTCCCTCGCTGTCCCTTTAAGGTTCAAGAGGGTGGCGCACGAGAAGTTACCCCCCATCATACACCACCCGCTCACCCCCCACCTGCTATTTCGACGAAATCTGACAACCCCCCTTCCTTCTTTGGTTTTTTCACCCAGCCGAGATTCAGCAGTTTAGACACCCAGTCCCGTTTTTTCAGCATTCTCTTTCTCTAAATACTCATTAAAAAGGTAAGACATCGCCCGCGGTGGACAGGTTAGTGTCCCTGTAACCAGGATTCTTTTAATTTTCCTCATTTTTCAACAGTTTTTGACCCGTTCCCAGACAAAAAAACTGATGCAAGCCCCCTCTTCTATCTGAACGTTTTTTGGGCACGTTGCGCTTCGCGCCTTTGCCCCTCCCCCCTCCGATCCCTCTTCTCCCCCCAAAAAGCTTGGAAGGAGGCTAAAAACACTTCTGCCCGACTTTCTCCTAACTAGTTTGGCTCACTATGCTCCGAAGGTGTTGCTGGACCCCCCCTCCCCCCCCCCCCCCACACCACCCCCTTCTCCCTTGACCCCCCAAACGCGAACACACAGGCACGAAGAATCCCATTGAAGTTTTTTCACCCCTTACCCAAGAAACAGCAAGCGGGGTGATCGCATACGAACGGGCAGTTTCAATCTTCCCCCCTCCTTTAGGCTCCCCCTTCTTCCGAGGGCTGACCTCCTTGTGATGGTTGGGAGAGACCCCCCAGATGATGAGAGGCTTAACCCTCTTCCCTTACTTCTTTTTTTCTCTCGTCTAACCACACTCCAAATATTGACTTTCCCAAAAGCCCCCCCCCCCCACACCCCCCCAAACCCCCTCCTCCTCACCCCCCAAATCGTGGGGAAAGCCCCTCTCTTTTGGCTCTACCTCCTTACTTAGCCCCCCACAATACCCGATCCTATTGCGAAAACCGAGGATTCCAACAACTGCCCCCTCATTGTTCTCGGACCCCCCTTTTCCTTCCCTGGTCCCCCCCCTCTTTCGCGGTCTCAGTTCCCCCCACACAAGAGTTTTTTTGCTTGGTCCCGCGTTTTGGGTTGCGGTAAGATCTCATTTTTTCTGATCTTCTTCCTTTTCACACGCGCTCGTCATGAACCCCTCTCATTTCGCCTCACAGTTTTTTTAGTGAGAGCTGTTTAGTCCTTTTCCACCCCGTTAAGCGCTTGCCGCCCTCCTTTAACCTTTCCATTAAGACCCGCACAAACAAACTGCTCCCCAACGCCACTCCCCTGCGACCTCTAAGTTTGGACAGGACCCCTCTTCTCCCTCCAGGAAGACAATGCGTGGTGGATCGGAGGCGATCGTTTTAGGCCCCTTTGAGTCCCCCCTTTTTGTTCTTACGGCGGTGCTCTTCCCCCAGACGTTTGAGGTCAACACGAGGTTGATGGTCGTTAACGTGTTTTGCCGTGGTTGTGTTCTGGAGGCTTCCGGGATTCGGGACTCTTCCCCCGATCCTTTTTTTCCATCCCTTTTCTCCCGGTGGGCAAGCCGGCAGCATCTTGGGCCGCCCGGCACCCCCCCCTACCCTTTTTTTCTTCCCCGCTTTCTTCGACGGGTCAGATGAATAATTTTTCAACCTCCCCCCCTTTTGCCCCTCAAATTTCTTATGACCGATACACCGCTGACTGTTGGGTCGGTGGGAAGCCCCACCCACTTTCTTTTCTTAGTGACTTCTTTTCCCTTTTGATCTTCGGTGCAAAGAATTTCTGGTGGGTGTGGGGGTTTTGGGACCCTGCCCCAACCATTACCCAAGTTAGAATATTTACACCGGATTCTGGACTAATCAGGCGTGCTACTTTTCCTTATCCCCCCCATTGCAAAGAGGGTTGAAGCCGATGAGCTGGCCCCGACTGATATCCCCAGTTAACCCCCAAACTTGCTTCTAGCGACGGTGTTCTTTGGCCCTCCTTTTTTTTTGTTTTCCCTTTTCCGGTGGAAACAATACTTGCAGGAAAAACCCCTCCTTGGCCTTTTAACACTACCTTCAACAGAGTTCTATGCTGAAATGTTACCTTTTTCATTTTCTTTCCTCGATTTTTTCCCCCCCCTTCTGGGTGGAAAACGGCAATGATCTCGTTGCGTGGCCCTCACCCCCACGCCGCCACGCTTTTAAAGCTTTCTTCTCTAACCTTTTTTGCCGCTCGCTTCCTTTTTTCCATGGCTGGCAGAAAGGACTTTGTTCAGCAAAGTCGAAGTCACTCTCGGCTTCACACCCTTGTTGGCGTGTGCTTTCCGGTGGCCTTGCTTTGTCTGGGGTGTTTCCCTCCCCCCTGCACATCTATTTAAATAGGTCCCCCCCTGCCCAAGAATTTATTCGTTCCCACCTGTTCTTTGGGCAATATACATCACAATCCTAGAACTCTGCGACTTCTTCCCCCCATCCTTTTCTCCTTTTTTCCTTACGTTCCCCCTTCTTTCTGTTTAGGGGAATTGTTCATGCCCTGTCCCCCGAAGAATTCTTGTATGTCACTCGTGTCTGCCCTGGCGGAGGCTACCCCGAAGTTTATGGGTCCGCGGCGGGCAACGCTAACTGAAAGGAGGACATGAAGCTGATGCCCCCTTTAGTTCCCTCCCTTTTTTCTCTCTTCCTGAACCATCCGCTCCTCCCCGTGAACCCCGCAGAAGTGCACAAAGGCTCCGACTACTTCCGTCCTTTTCATGGTTTCCTCTTTCCCCTCCTTACAGGGCGGTGAGAGTACGAGGTCGACTACTTTCCCCCCGGAACTCTTTTCCTCTTTTTATTTTGTAGCAAGTCTACTTCTTTTTGGCGCGGCCATCGTCGGCGCTGCCAGGCAAGAATCGGCGGCTTCACTCTTTTTCCGCTTTTTTCTTCTTTTCTCCTTTCCTTCCCACAGGCGACACGCACGGTTGGAGAAATGGGCCCTACGATAAGACTATGTTTCTGCTCCTTCGACATCGGCCGTTAGCCCCCACCAACCGTACCTCCTCCCCTTTTCTCCTTCTGATTTCCCTCCTTTTTCCTTCTCCAGTCGGGATCGAGTCCGTGACGCGTATGACTCCTTGAAGACCCAACCCAATTTTGCCCATTGGGACCGGCCTCGTTGTTTACCTTACCCCTCTCTTTTCCCCTAGCCCCCAGTCAAAAATGTGAAAGGCTCGAGAAAGGCCCCCCTACTGACGGACCCCGTTACGCGGACGATCTCGTCAGATGGTGCGAACAAGTTCTCCTTTTTCTTTTCTCACCCTTCCTTTCTCAAAATGTGGCAAGTACGCGTTCGCGATCCCCACCCGCGTCCCCCCCCCTCACTCCCCTGATATCCTATCCGTGACCAGAGGTCAATCCTGACCGCTTTTTTCGCGGAGACCCACCGTTCCTTTCCTAACCTGTCCCCCCAAAAGGGCCGTTGCAATGGCGAATCGGCCGGGAAACGGAGGACCCCCTTTTTTTCCCCTCTTCCTGTTTTTGGGGTCGGAACTTTCTCAGTTCGCCCCCCCAACTTCTCCTCTCTTTTTTCGACTTTTTCCCAAAAAAGGCTTTTCGCAACGGAGACTCCCACCATGGGTTCCGCTCCAGCTCGCAGCCGGAGCTCTGGGCGAGTTCGAGACCCACAAACGGAACCCTCTACGACCGGGGTTCAGCCTTCTCCCCTTCCTCTCATTTTCCTCTCCTCTAGGTTTTCCCCCCCTCCAGGTTCGCGACACTGGGTTTTTGGGGGTCGTCCATAGGCTTAGCGCTCGCGCCACCCTCTTGCGCCTTCCCCCCTTTGTCGTTCGTGGACGGGTCGACTACGGTTGTCGTCGTAGACGTCTCTCGGTCTCTCCCCCTTTTCCCCCCCCCTGCGTCTTTCCCCTCCCTTTTTCAATTTGCCTCCACACACGGGCCAGGAAATACGCCGGTGACCAGTTGTTTTCCTTCCGCCTTCTTTAGAGCCATTTCCCTCCGGGGGGCCGGAGGATGGATGGAGTCGACTTCTCCCCGATCTGTTTTTCCCTCTTCTCCCCTCTTTACGGCCCCTTCCAATATCGGCGTCGATCTCCTTTTTCGGTTTTCTCCCCTTTTTCTCTCCGGTCTTCCTTGTCCCCGTTGGTCAAATGATGGTGTTGTTTTCAAGAGACAAATCGTTATTTTTTAGCCCCCCCCTCCTTTCGTCCGTTTTTTCCTTTATAAAGCAATGTTTTTCTTTCGGTAGCGGGAAGGTCCCCAGCCAGGCGGTGTTACCCATCTTCCCGACCTCCTTTTTTCCTCTTGTTTTTGCGACCGGCAAACGTCTGCGGGACGCCCTTCCTTCCCCGTGTTTTTTTTATTTCGGTAAGGACCAGTCAGACGCTTCATCCTGATAACGATCTTTTTTGCATCGTCGTTCGCTTCTTTCTATTCCCCCTTGCCCTGAAGTTGGGTTGCCCGACGCGGGCCCCGCAGGGATAGTCGATGCTTTTCCCTCTTTTTTTATCCTTTCATTTTTTCCCCTTTTCCTGATTTAGCGTTAGCGCACCCGGATCAGCCCCCCTAGTAGGACGCAACCCCAGAAATTGCCGTCGCCGCTTGCTCTCGCCTTCGTCTTGACGCGGACCCGACTTTCTTCCCGTGACGAGTCACTTTCACTTTCCTTAGCTCCCCTCCCGGCCCATTTTACCTCAGTTTTCCCTTCTGCCCCGCACCATAGCACCTTGCGTCGGAGTAGGCAATACGTAGGACTTTGTCGTGTACGCGTATGTGCAGCTTCGAATTTGAATCCAGCCTTTCCTTTCCCCTGGTTTCCTTGTCGTGGCCGAAGGTTACGAGGGTCTCTTTTGGTAGGCCCCCTATCCCCTCTTGCCACCATCTTTATTTACTGTTAAAAGACTCTTCTTTTCAGTTCATGACCCGGCCCGCCATTCCTTTCTTTTCCCTAACCTCATCTCCTTCTCTTGAGTTCAGCGTCTCTCCTTTGGAACCAGGAGTGCCTGGATTTATGACTGCCAACCCGCTTCAAGTCCTTGGACTTCCTTTGCGTTAAGAGGTAAATGACTCCTGGTCGGCCAGAACCCTTTCCCACTCCCTTCCCCATTTTCCCCCAATGTTTGGAACGACGAAGAGGTCCTTAGCTTTATAAAAACCATTCTTTTTGAGGCCACAATGACAATTCCAACACACGTTGGCCCCCCCACTCGATGGAGACTTACAAAGACGGCGACGGGGGATGGACAAAAAACTTCATCCTTTATGCAAACCCACGTTGGTCCAGATAGAGCTCGCTCCAAGAAGCCCCCCCACCCCCCCCCCCCCCCCCCCCACCCCCCACAACCCCCCCCCACAACCCAACCCCCCCCCCCCCCCCCCCCCCCCCCCCCCCCACCCCCACCCCCAAAACCCCCTCACCAGATTTCCCGTTTCCTGAGACCCCTTTTTGGTGAGGTTGTGTTTAGGGCCAAGGAGGCTTTTTTGCAGGCGTCTAGGGGTTCCCCCGTAACGTTTTCCCAGCCCAACCACTGATGCCCGCCCCTTCCCTCTTCCCCTCATTTTTTCTTAGTTCCGAGATCGAGGGAAATCTTCTTATCACGCGTACCCAAACCTGTGCCAGGCGTAGTGGATTACGTATCCGCCTTCTTTTAGTCCCCCCCTCTCCAAGTTCTCCCTTTTTTCTCCCCCTTTGTTCGGTGCCGGAACACCCTTTTCCCCACCCACCTTGAAGGGCGTTACTCTTCAACGTCGACCATCACGTTAGAAGCAACACTTTTCAAGTTCTTTCCCACCCCCCCTGCTAGGGTTTGTCTCCCGCCGACTTACGAACTGCGTAAGCCAGTTGTTTCTGACCCCTTCCTTTTTTTCTTCTTTTCCTCTCGCTCGGGTCATGCCCCTGGTGCTGGTGTCGGCGCCCAGATGCTGAGATTTCCCCAGATTCCCCCTTCCGGCGGCTCTCTTTTTTCTCTTATAACGAACTTCCCTTCTTTTAAGCCCCAAGCACACACAAAACCCTAAAAACTCCCTTAACCGCCCCCGGTTGACGCCCCCCCCTTTCTTTGGACTCTTCCTAAGTATAGCTTTCAATCCCCTTCCTTTCCAGTCCTACCTTTCAGACAACCAACCCCCCCTGCATTGTCTCCGGTCTGCCAATCGGGATAATTTTCTTCCGCGTCCACCATTCTTTTTCACTTTCCCAAGTGTGGGCAGATTGTCGCAGTGGGTTGCGTCTTCCTTTCCCCCTCTGTATTCTTGGCGCGCAAGCGCTCAGTGGACGGACTCACCCTCCTCCCTTTTTCCTCCTCCCCTTTTTTTTGAGTCTCGCTTTTCAAGTCTTCAACGGAAAGTTTCTCAATAAATCTCTTCCTTTCACCCCCCTTACTCCCCCCTCCCAACACGCGCGAAAATCTACTCTTTGTGTTTTCCCTCCCCCTGCCCCTCGAAGGGTCCAGGTCCTTAAACCCCCTCTGGTAAGCCCTTATTCGTGGAAGGTTTTTAGGGACTTCTTTTCTCCTCGTCTTAGGTATGGCCCCCGGTTGCTATCTCGGGCTAGTCCCCCCCTAATTTCCACTTAGTACGGGTTTTCGTTGGACTGGTGGTGTGGGTTTACTTGGGGCTCCGTTGTCTTCTTTGGACCCAGAAGCTCGGCTTCCATAGGGACGATTTTCGCCGCGTCTTTCCTAAGACCCCCCAGCACCAGGCCGGTAATCAAGCCTCGGTTTTCTCTTTTACTTAATTTCCGAAGATTGGATTACTTCAGTTCGTATAGGAGATAACCCTCTACTTTTTCCTTTTTTTTTTCAGCCCCCTTTAAATTTTGTTTTTTTTGCTCCCTTCTTTTCCTTGTTGAGACTTTTTATTTTGAACTCATTACTGGTGTGGTCTTTTGGCACATCTCCCCGGATCAGTAGTTTTAGAACCGGAAACCCTCACTACTAAGGCGTTATACTCCTTACCTCGGCACCGCGGGTGTTGCAGGCCTTCTTGATCGGGACAACCCACCCCCCCCCCCTCTCGAGTTCCTTTTTTTCCCCCCCCAAACCCTTTTTCCTCAGCGCGGTTGGGGGGATACTGTGGTGGGATTCTTGGTTCCACTTTCCCTTTGCCCCCCGACTTCAGACGGCAACAAACTCCCTGTCCTATTTTCCCCCTGAACAGTTCCCCCCTCCCCCTTGCCTTTTGCACTTTTATTTTGACTCACCTAGAGTAAACCCCCCCTTTGGTGGAATCACCCCCAGTTTTCCTTTTCTTTTGCCATTTTTTCCCTACGAGACTGTGTCCCTTTACGGCGACAATAATCCCGGATGGTGCCCATTGGTGTGGATGTCCTGGAACTGGATGGGCAAGAACTTGTATTTTTCCCCCTCCCTTTTGCCTAACTCCCCCTTGAACCCCCATGGGTGGCTTGGCCGGTGACTGCTGGTCGTTGTGGCGGACGTTTCACTCCATTAGTCATTCCCTCTGCACGGCAAAAAGAGTAAAGGACCTTCCCCCCCAGAGTGGTTGGCTGACAATCATCACCAGCCACTCCTGGTCCAAACTCTGCCTGCCTTCGCTTTCCCCCCATCGCCTGTCCCGCATCGTACGTTCGCCATCTTTTGACTTTCTTGGTCCGGTGCATGAACCTGAACTTTAGATCCCTTTTTTTACATCCCCTCCTTTTCGGTAGGCCCCCCGACGAGAACCCTCGTTCCGCGGCGGGCCACCCCCCTCATGAAAAGCCTTCTTCCATGAGTGATACCGCAGTTCTCTTCACAGCGTTCCAGACCCCCTCAGTTTTTTTTTCAGTTACGTTCCAAGGATTGACTACTAAGCCGGGATATGGGGAGGGCAGAAGTCTGTCCCCCTTATACCCTTGGTGCCGCTCCGAGGTCCGTCCACTTCCTCTAGTGGATGAAGTAGCACCTGAAGTTCGTTTTTTTTTGGTTCTTCAATCTTCTTCTGGCCGGGGTAAGATAGGAGAATTTCTTATGTCCTCTTCCTCTTTCCCGCTTCTTTCCTGGAACCGGAGAACGTCCCCTGATGCCCCCTTTTTTTCCCCCCTTCGCACCACCCCCTGCTTTAGACCGAGCATAGAATTCAGCCCTTTTTAGGGAAAAACTTGGTTCCTCCCTTTTTCCCCCTCGCCCTCCTCCCCCTCTTGAACCTAGTAAAGTAGGGCCCTGCTTTTTATGACTTTCTCCCACTAACAGGGCAACTCGTTGACTTTTTGTCTTTCCCTTTTTCCTTTCCCGCCCCTCTTTCTTGTCCGCTTGATAACAAAGCATACCTGGTGATCCTCCCCGGCCCGATTGATATAAGAGTTCGGACTCTCCTTCTGGTTTCCCCAGGCCCCGAAAGTGGTTTGGGCTGATCGTTTCACCAACAGCATTTTCTCCCCTTCCAGGTCCTTTTCCCCCCCGGAGCACAAAGGCGCGCCCACCGCATGAGATCGAAGACGAGTTCTTCATCCCCTTTCTTCGACAACTTTCCCCCTCCCCTCCCCCTGAATCGAGTTATCCATCTCAGCGGACAACAAGGATCGTTGTTTTTTTTCGTCTTTTTTCCCTTACCTTACCCTTTCCACACTTTTCGGCCTGAATGTTTCAGGTGGGGTCGGCAGCAGCCGGCGATTTTGACCCACTTCCTCTAGTCTCCCGACTCCTCCTTCCTCCCCCCCAAATCGTCTACCCCGGCCAAGGCGTTGAAAAAAACATGGGTCCCTACCCTACCTTCTTCGAGCTCTTCCAGACTAAGGAGAGACCCACGCCCAGTGGCGACGAACTCTTTGGTTT
>Ga0179593_1647112_pt1 | contig 15605 bp, 19 predicted proteins | sample CZODoug2_1_08_16_FD_185931 | JGI IMG/M metagenome (GOLD analysis project Ga0179593, IMG submission 185931) | Vadose zone soil fungal communities from Angelo Coast Range Reserve, California, USA - CZODoug2_1_08_16fungal (PacBio error correction) | ecosystem: Environmental > Terrestrial > Soil >... | reverse complement strand
GCGGTTTTGTTTTTTTCCCCCTTCCGGACTATGTTATGTAGCTAGAGAAATTCCCATTGCGCGTACCGTCTTTTATCGCCGTGAAGCATCCTTTGGTATGGTAGGATCCCAGACATTTTCTTGGTAGGAAGAAGTTCTTGTTGGATATCCCCCGATTAAAGTGTTGGAAGTTTTCCATGGTTCCTGCGGGACTGCATCGTCTTTTTTTGCCATTCTCCTCCTCTCTTTTTTTCGTCGCCCCGCCGTTTCGTACCCCATGCATGAAAGCACCCATCATCAATCGCGCATGACCCCTCCGTTCCCCCCCCTCTTTTTTTTCCTGTCGGAATTTCCCTTGCATAAACAATGATGGGTCGCCTTTTAGAGGGATTTCTTGCAGTTCTTTCCCCTCCCCAGATCCTCTTGCTGGGGCTTCTTTTTCTTGAATCTTTATTCGTGACCAAACCGACCCACATCGTTCCCAGCTTTTGCATGGTCACGTTCTTTTTCTCCCTTGTCAGTGACCCCCAGGGCGGCCACTGTTAGACACGCCCGAGTCTATCCCTCTATTTTTTTTTCAAAGCGTAGTGCAAGACCGCTGGCATCTGCTCGGTCGATTAATAGTGTATCCCCAACCAATAGAGGTGCCCTTCTGACCTTCGCGAAGTTCTTTTTCTTATTGATGCCGTTCAGCAGGGCTCGCAACGAGCGAGATGTTATCGACCTGACGTCCTACCCCCTATTTTTAGAACAAGAACGCCACGTTTTTTCTGCTCTCTATTCTCCCTGTTCCCCTGTGATCGGCCGAAAAGCCTCACGTATTTTTAGCGCTTTTGTTCGCCGGTCAGGTCTTTTTTTGGTCTCGTTATGAGCGTAGCGCGGCCGTCAAGTGTGTTCTTTGTTTCCCTTTTTTCCTTTTTCGTGGGGACAGAACGCGACGACTACGGCCTTTTTTACTAGTTATTTTAATCGGACCCTGGATCTGATCCACCACAACACACACACACAAACACCCACGCCTTTAGAGCTTCCCCGATGGCCTTTCACTAGACTCTTGTAGGTACGATGAGCCGCAAGATACTCTTTCTGGCAGCTTTGGCTTCCACCAGCATTTTCCGGTTTACGGTCCTCAACCAGCTTGGAAGACAGCTCGCCGCCTCCTATTGATTCTTCTTTCCGCTCCTTTTAGTCCCCCATTTTTAGACTCTTTGATTGGCCGCCAGATTAGTCTACCTCCCCTCCTAAAGTAATGGTCACAAGTAGAGACTTAGTAACTCCACCGGATCTCCCTTTCCCCCCAGTTCTGCAGCTTGGGCCCAGTTTCTCTCTTACGAGTCATATCGGAAAGACGAAGATACTTTCTTCTTTTTTCCGTCAGCCCCGCCGACGTTTCAGTAGTTGAAGAACTTCTTGGGCAGAAGTTTTCTTACGATCGCCCCATCAAAGTTGCTTCTTTTGAGACCTTGCCCCTTTTGGCCCGGCCCTGGTTCCCTCCCGTCTCTTTTCAGCTCTTTGATTTTGCCTCGCACCTCAGCGATAGACCTAACTCTTCTTGTACGCGGAATTTCATGACGATAGTTGTTGGAGGTTTTTTTGCAGTTCTAAGTTCCTCGAAGCATTTCCTCAAATCTTCTGTCGCAGACACACAGACCCACCCAAAATTATTTTTCTTAGTCCCTCCCAATGCCTTTCCCCATGCCATAGACAACATAGTATTGATGGTGTGGTTTTGCTCTCTCCCTTGCCAAATCCTGTCCCTTTTCTCCCCCCTTATTCCCCTTTTGAGGCCTCATGTCTGGTGTTGTCCTTTTTTCCCCGCTGGCGTTGATGGTAGTGAACCGAGTTGTGTTTCCTCTCCTCCAGAACTCCTTGATTTCCGACTTTCGAGTCGCATTTCTCGCAAACCTTGGCGTTAGGATTCCGCTTTCTTTTTGCGTACATCGTAGATTAATCTTGGAGGCCCACCCGAAATATTTTTTCCTGACTCCCCCCCAGTCTCCTCTTAAGACATTCTCGCGGGTTGCCCCGCAAGGATATTTAGTCTTGTGTCTGTCCTCCGTTTTATGAGAATAAACCAACGGTTTTCAACCTTTTTTGTACGGACGTGATTGACCCCCCTTCCTTCTCTGTTTTGTGTCTCTTTTTTTTGTGATGTTCCTCTTGCCGGCGATTTCCTTTTTTTCTTTTGGATGAAGTTTTACGGTCAGCATCTCAGGTCTGAAGTGTTTTCGCTGTCTTGCCCCTTATAGCTTTGCCCTTCTTTTCGAGCTCCGAAGGGCTTGGTGTTTTATTTTGCAATTCCCTTTTCCTGATTCCTTTTTTTTAATTCATTTGTCCTTTTTTCTGTTGGTTTACGCGTCGCTTTGCCGTTAACAGGAGGCGTCTTTTCATCCTCAAATCCTCCTTTTTCTTTTGAGATCCTTTTTTTTCCCAGAGAAAACGCCATAAAGAGGCCTCAGGTGAACTTTTCCCTCAATCGATCCACGGCCTTCGCGTTAGGGTCTTTTCAAAGGCCCTTTTTCCAGCGAGACTCGCCTCCTGGCAGGCTCGGATTCCAAAGGTCTCGTCCACTTTTTCCCTTTTTCGATTTTACCCCCGGGCCCCATCTCCCAGTCAGAGGACCCTCTTCCCAGCCGCGGATCTACGGCCCGAACCAGATACTTTTCGCCGTGTGTCCCAGACCCCCCCTTCCCCTCCGGTGTCCATACCGGTGTTTGACGGCCAGACCGCGTCTTTTTTCCCCCCTTACGCCTTTTTTCCCCGCTTTCCGGTCCCCCCCGGACCGTACTTGCGCCCACCGCTCTCTATGAGTCGTCGACAACTCTTTTTTGCTTCTTTTTTTCTCGGGTTTTTACCCCCCCTGACGATTTCTTCACTTCCCCCCCCTTTCGTCCGGACCGAACGTTTCCCTCCGCCTTCTTTTCCTGACGTTGTCTGGTTGCGCGAAATGCGCTCGAAACGTCTTTTTCCCCCGCGGTCTTAGAGGCTCGTTCTTTCCCATCCCATTTATTCCCTCGAATCACCAGCCATTAGGGCCTTTCTCAACCTTCGGTCTTCTTACAGAACCTTGTTCAGGTAACCCATAAAGAAATCCCCGAGAAGCCTTTTCGGATCTTTTATTTCCTTCCCCTTCCTTGTCTACAGAACTTTTACTTCCAGCAATTTGTTTTGTGTAGGGAGTTTTTCCGCGGGAATCCCTGAGGACCCTTTTTTCCATGCCACCCCCCCCCAACCTCCTCCTTATTCAGTAATTTCCCTTTCGCGAACACGGAGTTAGGGAGATCTACCCCTTCTTATCTCTTTTTCCTTGATCTTTTCCTTTAAAGGACTTTTTTTTTTCCGGTTCTCCCTTTCTTTCCCAGTTCTTTTTGTTCGAGCGGAGACCCGATCGTAGAAACTACGTCCATACTACCTCTTTTCTTTCGAGCTTTAAGGGCTATCTGAGGAGTTTTTCCCGATGCTCTTCACCGATTTCAGGGCCGAGCCTATTTCTCCCGCGGCCTCGGCTTTAGTGTCTACGGTGCGTCCTCCTGTTGCCAGGTTTTTCTTCCTGGATAAGTCCCCCAAGTGGTGTTTTTTCATTTTGCCCCTCCATCCTGCCAGCCCTCTTTTTTTTCAAGACAAATCAAAATAAGAGCCGCCCGACGCCTTTCGTTGGTCTTTTGATCTTCCAGAATACTCTGCGTTTTTCTTTCCCGGGCTAAGTACAGGAGGTCCGGCGACTGTTTTCGTCCCCCCAAACTATTGAGTTCGGCCTCTTGCGTTTTTCCCCCCGTTCCTTTAAGTCCCCCGTCTTGGTTTTTCTTTTTTCACCCCCTGAGTCGCTAAGCGGATTCGTCAGCCCTTTTTTTTGGTAACCGACCTCACCCCCAGGACTCAAGCCACGCTTCTCCCCTCTACTAACCCTAGACTCTAAGTTTAAAAGACCAACACGTGACCTAGTGGTCTTTTCACTCTTCTAAATCCGCTTAGTTGAATGTCAGGTTATTCCCTCCCTTGCATTCCTCTCCCCCTCTCGAGTCTCGTCGAGAATTTCTCGAGGTTTTCTTAACCCGATTGAATTCTTCTATCGTCTTTCCCGGAACCCTCGACGGTCAAGACCCTACGCCGCGTGTTCTTCCTTTGCAACCACTTCAACCTGAGGGCACCGATCATAGAGCTAGTGTCCAGCTCGGATGCCCTTTTTCGCTTGAAGTATGCCTCAAACCCTTCTCGTCCTTTCCCCCCTGGGGGGCCCTTTTTCCCCCCCCCACCCCTGTGTTTTTTTTTTCTTTCCCTAATGAACGTCCTCCCCCAGGCATGATTGCATCATCGTTTATCTAGGTCCAGAATTTTTTTTTTCAGCTCTCCCTTAAAACCCCCCTCTTTCCACAGTTACTCGGAAAGTCTTAAGTACGACGCAAGAGCTCTTAGACGTGAGGCTTTCCCTTTCCCCGTCCCTAAACCCTTAACCTTTAAGGGAGTTTTCCCTTTCCCATAATCATGCGCGAGATGAAGTGCTGGCAGTACTGTCTCCCTTACTGGAGAGACCCAAAAGACCTTTTTCCCCCATTCCCCCCCCCCATCTTGGGTACTTCTCCACAAGAATCTTCTCGGATCTTTGAATCAGCGGGGTGAGGCCGAGAGTTTTCACCTCCGATTGACCACGTTCCAATCAGCTTCCTAGTTTGTCTCCCTTTTTCCCCTAACCATTTATTCTTTCATTTTCCCTGAAAGGATCGAAAGACCAGTTCTCCTTTTTGTCTCTGTCCTTTTTAGTCGCTCCATCACTCACGGAGGGTCCGCAACACGCCTCTCTTCTCGTTGTTTTTTTTTTCGCGATTTTCCCTGGTGTTGACCGCCCGCAGGGCGGATGTCTTTTTTTTTGGAACTCTCGTTCCATGTCTTTTTCTTTTCAATCCTTTTTCTTTTCCCCCTTCTCCCTGAAGCCACTGTGATTTTGGCGACCCGAATTTTTGGACGCTTTGGGGGTGCCCTTGTTTCGGAAAGTTCTCCCTGAGCTTCTTCTTGTCGGGTGCTGCCGCCGCCACAATTGTTTTCCATTTTTTCTTCGTCTTCCTCTTTTTTTCGTCCTTCTCAATTCGAACATCTCCTCTCTCGCGGCTCCTTTCCTCCCCCGTGCAGTGCTTGATTCCTGTCCTGCATACTTGCCGAACAGGTCTTTTTCCATTTTTCTTTGCCGTTCTCCTTGCCCGTGGCTTCTTCTCTAACCCTCCCTTTCTTGGGATTTCCCCTGGCGGTCAATAGGGAATATGATAAAAAAGACTTTTTTCGCCACTCCCTATTCTTCCATTGTTCACTTGCCTTTCTCAGTTTTTTTATGGAGTGTAATCAGTGTTTTTCAAAGTGCCGCCTTAGTTAGCCCGTGAGAGCCCTATAGGTTTTCGTTTGAAGGTAACCGAGGAGAGTGCCATTCTTCCCAACGATGTCCCTTTAGGTCTGCTTTTGTCTCTTCCCCCCCACTTCGTTCTTTGTTTCTGTGTCCTCCTCGCGATGCCGTATTAGCTGCCGTGCGCTCTGCCGTCTCTTTTCCTTATTCTGTTTGGAACTTTTCTGAACTTTCCCGCTCCTAGCCATTCCTCGACGAGACGCTTTTCGTTCCTCCTAGGATCCCTTTAGCTTATGGAGCTCCCTTCTGGCCTTGGTCCAATATTTTTTTTCTCTCGTTCTTTAGTCAAACCGAGGGGGGTCTTTTTTGACTCTTTTTTTTCTAGCCTTGTTTTCCGATACTTTAGTAGATGCACTAACTTGTTTGGAAGTTGGAGGGGTCCTAGGGTTGTTATCGTTTTAGCCTTCTCCTTCCCCCTCATCATAGCACTTTCCCCGATAGTTCTTATCGACCGGGAGGAGTCGCCTGTTCATTGACTTTCCTAATCTTTGTAGGAGACCTAATGCATTATTCTTTCGAAAGATTTTCTTTTTCCATAGGACTCAGAAACCTTTTTCTCCAAAACGTATTCTCCTTTTTCCCTCTAAGCCTTAGCGCTCTTCTTTTCCCTCTGCTTTTGCCGTGTTCTTAGGTCGAGCTTTAGTGGTCTTTCTTTCTTTACAGATCGGCTTTTTCTTCTTCCTCTTTCGCCTCCTTCCCCCCTTTTTCAGCATGTGATCCCGCAGAAACTGGCCTTTTCGCTCCCACCTTCTTTATTATTCCACAGCCCCCCCCGTATACTCACACAGAGGTCCAAGCATTAGTCGGACCTTTTGCCAGGTTTCCGAGCCCTTTCTTGCGCAAGTATCTTTCAGACCTCCCTCCCTCTCCCCTAGCAAGGATTGACGGGGTCCGTCGATCTGTGCAGTGTTCCTCCCTCGTTCCCCCCACAGAGTTTTTTTCATCCTTTGCTTTCCAACCTGGCTCCGGAAGGACGTTCCTTCTGACAATTAATCTTGATTTTTCTTTCTCCCCTTTTTCTTTTTTTTTCGATTACGCCCCTAACTCTGCGCGGACTTGCCCCTTCCCGAATGTACGCCGTTGTTTTGGAAGTACTTGCGACCTTTTCTTTCGACACCAATTTCCCCTGGACTCTCCCTTCGCGTCCCCCGACCAAAACCTTTTTTTTTCTTTTATCGTTGGGACGCTTCCCCCAGTGGATGGCCCCCCCCCCCCCCAGACCCTTTTTGAGTCTCCTGTAGCGTTTGGTTCTCAAAACTCCGATTCGTGTAGTTTCTTTTCCACGCCGGCTCCTTTGGTCTTCCCCTTCTTTTAGATTTTTTCGTGAACTAGAGGATTCGGGACTTCCCAGTATAGCCCTTCGGTACCGTCCTTTTTCTCGCGTCTTCCAGAGACGGAAGTAGGATTCCCCTGAGATCATTGATTGAGGTGTCCTTACTAAGTCCTTAGGAACCTTAACCTCTGTCACAACCCCCGAGCATGAGCCGACACCTCCTTTGCAGAAGACTTTCCGAGATTGACTTCACCGACGGACTCTTGAGTTTTCTCTCGATTACTGTTAGGTTGCAGCGGTCTCTTGATTCACCCCCCCTGTCTCCCCTTCTTGAACTTTGAGGTCCGTGTCAGGATGAAGTTCTCTTCTTGTCTGCTGGTTGCAATTCTTTCTCTTCTTCAGTCGCTTGCTGTCGCCTTGAGCAGGGTTTCCTCCTTCGCCGGTCCTCGCCGGTTTCGTGCGAATCCGAAGGGGGCCGTCTGCTTTTCCTTTTTTTTGCTTTCCCTCTCTCTTCTATCTTTCGGTAGCTTTTCTCTAGTCCCCCCCCCCTTTTCGTCAAAGGTTTCGTCCTCTTTTTTTTTTTCTCGTGTTGCCCCCCCCCCCTCTCACTCCTTTTTCCCTAGATTTTTTTCTAGACAACGCCTATGTCCCTTTTCCTTTTCCCTTCACCGGCCGCTCCCGGAAGTACCTGGCCACGGACCCGATGCCACCGTTGTTTTGAAATTTTTTCGACCTCTCTAGACGCTTTTTCCCCGTGTAAACTGCGTCGGATTAGAGACCCCCTTTTTTTAGCTTACTTCTCCGCCCCTCAGACCTTTCAGCTGTTTACCCCTTATACGCTCCCCCAAGAGGCTCCAGAATTACTTTATACTCGGCAAGCGAGCCCCCTTTAACTTCCCCTGACTTTTGTCACTTTTTCCCTGCCCCTCCCCCAAAGTCACCCTTTACTAACCGGTTTTCGTCCAGCTTCCTCCTGACCTTTGATCGAGTCTCAGTTCCCGTGATCTCTGCCCACCCGTATCCCCTAATGACCTTTTAGCCGACCGCCTTGGTTAATTTCCGTATCGCCTTCAGGAGCTTCCTTTCCTCTTTGGACTCCCACACCCAGTTCCTCATAGCATTCAGCCACCCTTTCCTGATAGACCTTCGGATTGACGTCTTTTCTTCATGTTCTTTTTTTTTCACTTTTTTGCAAAGTTCTCGAATCCCCCCCTTTCCCCATGGCCCGGGATGAGATGAACTTACCCGATCAGCCTTTTTCAGAGTCCCCTCAATTAGAGGAGGGACGCAAGACATTCTTTTGCTTTACCCCCCTTTTTCATGACCTTTCTTCCGGATCCCGAACGACCTTGCGTTATTAGTGGCTTCTTTGTCATTGAATGCCTCCTTGATCCCCATACCCGCCCACAGACATTTGTGTCTTTTTTTTTTTCGAAGTCTTCTCTTTTTCTTCTGAGGATTTCCTGCTGGACAGCCCCCTTTTCCAACTAGAGTCCCTCCTCCGGATCGAAGGAATTACTTTTGCAATACGAGTCCTCGTCTTTTCGACCTTTCTCCTTTTGTCGATTACGCTCGCTCCAGGAATTCGACCCCCCTTTTTAAAGTTTTTTCCCCTTTTTCTTCTTTCCTGTGGATTGGCCGATTCCCCCGAAAGTTCCCTCTCCTTGACAGGAGTATCCGGGACGTTTGACGGGGGGGGGGTTTTTCTGAGCACTGATTTGCAGTCCCGTCATGGGCCCTTTCCCTCATCCCGAATTCGTGGCCCGCCGGTAATCCTCCGGGTTTTCGGTTCTACTAGTTTCGATCCTCTTCCCTTTCTTTCGGTTTTCCACTTGTTTTAGACTTCCCCCCTGCTCCTGAAGCCCGGGACTTACCAGCCTTTCCCTGCAGTGGGGGTGGTTCCCTTATTGTTGTCTACCCTCTACCTAAGAGCCGAGCGGGTAGTAGCGTGTCCGAACTGTTTCTCTGATTTTGGTATGGTTCAGCTTCTTTGATTCTTCTTCCTTCACCTTCGCCAAAAGGTTCGAGTTCCCCTGCAGAATTTCTCCTCCTTAATTCCCTTTTAACGTTATTTCCTTAGGGGGTTTCTCAATATCCTAACTATGAGTTTCTACGCTCTTCTATTTTTCTGGAGCCTGCCCCAAAAACCGGAGGCCCCCCAAGCCACTTCGACACCATTTTCTTTTTCCTACCTACCCCTTTTTCAAATCCCCCCCCCCGTGTCCCCTCCCCAAGAAGTATCGAACCTTGCGAACACTCCGTCGATTTTCGCCGCCCCCCAAGGGTACCATTCGCTTCCAGCCTTTCCTCGAGTCTTTTAACGGTGATCGCGGGGTCATTCCCTCGCCCGACGGTCCCCCTCTTCTCCGTTCCCTGCTCTTTCTTACGCTTCCAGACTCCCGCCGCAGGTGTGCGCGCTCTGTGCATTCCCTAACCCCCCCCTGACATCCCCCTTTCCCCCTCGTCCACGTGCCCAGCTCGGCTTTCCCCTTCTCAGCTTTCCGCCCAGCCCCCCCCTTGCACTTTCTTCTAATCTTTTCTGCCCCCTTTCTTCCCCCGGAGACCCGCATGAAAAGTCCGACCACTTTTAATACTTAACAGTTCCTGATTTTTGTCTTATTCCCGATTGCAAGGGAAACCCCCCGCAGTTTTCCTTCTTCCCTCCCTTTCCCTTTTCCCGGAGCCGTCATCTCCCCCAATTGGCGTCCCGCTAGGATTGAAGGCAGGCGACCCCCCCTCCTGTAGGAACTTTATTCGGACCTCATTTTTTCTGAATTCTTCCCTTTTCATGCCTTCGCTGAAGCTGGCCGTATTGGACGTTTTTCCCTGCGTGATCCAGTTCTTCGTCCCATGGACACTCTTTTGTTACGGGCGCCTCCCCCCCGAAAGGACCCCCTCCTCCCGGCGTTTTTTTTTTGTCTTTTTTTTTTCAGATTTTTCGCCCTTTTCTTCCGTGACTCTCCCCCCCTTCCCGGTGTCCGCAAATTTTTCATCGGACACTTCAAACGGACGCCCGCATCCCAATTCCTTTTTATAATTTTTTGCAAGGAAATACCCCCACGGCCACCTACTCCCAGGGTCCTTTTCTCACGATGTCTCGGGCTCGAGAGAGGACCGACGCCGCTCTTGAGCCTTCCCGAAAGCCGTCACTTCAGAGGACACGGAAACAAAAAAGACACCTTTATCCTTATACCTTGTCCATCTTTCTTTGGGGTTTCCGTATCCCAAAGACGGTTCTTTAGTACCAATAGAGGACGTACGTTACCATGTTCTATTCGGTTCCCCGGTTCCTTTAACTTCCCCCCCTGAATTCCCCCTTTCCCCCCCGGAGTACCTGAATTTTGAGGGGCTCAGTTTGCGTCCTGGTAAGACTTTCTTTGAGACATCTATTCCCCCTTTTCCTCGTTCTTTTGCATGGATGGACTTTTCTCCTCCAACCCCTTTCTTTTTTTTCTCGTGATTTTTCGTTATTCCTTTGATTTTCCTCCCCCGTCTTAAGCCGCCAGTGAATTCATAGCTAGCGCATTTTCTGAACTTCCTCCCTCCTTTTTCTTCTCACTTTTTCCCAGGATGCTGCTTTTTTTTTCCATGATGTTCTTTTCGAGCGGTCTCGGCTTTCCTATTTTGCGTTTGTTTACCTTTTGACCTTCTTTTTTCCCTTTCATTGTTTCCTCGGGAATGAGATAAACCTCCGGTCTCCCTTCCCTTTCTTACCCCTCCATTCGATTGCAGGCTTTTCTGTCAGTGTGTATACGTCCTTTGTTGTGTGCCCTTTCCAAATCAATAGGGGAGACTCCATTTTTTGACTTTTGTCTCTCAAGAGGATTGAGGGAAGCTTTCCCGTACTTTCTATGATTTTGACCTTCCCCAACCCTTGGTGAGGGTTTTGAGCGTCATTTGCTCTCTCTGACACCTTCTCTTCTGCTTCCCATTCCCCCGAGCCCCCGAGATCCCAGCTCGCGAACGCGTTTTTCAAGGGTCTTCGTCATTTTCCCCTCTGATTCTCATAGAATCTCCTCTAAGGACTTTCCAGCTTTCTCACGTAGGGCTTTTCTATACCCTCGTGTAGACCTCCCAGATCCTTTCTTTTTTTCCCTCGCAGTTTTAGTGGACAAAGTCTCTCTTTTAACGCATTACCTTGATTGTTATTTTTCATGACTTGGTCCTTCCCTCCTGAATTGGCTCTCGTTGGATTGCTACTGCCTCTTTGATTTTTCCCCTTTTCACCCCTCTCATTAAGCATCTGGAATCGTCAACCTGATTTGAGGCCTATTTTCTGTGCTGAACCCACCAGCTCCGTTTACCCCGAGGGAGCAGGTCTCCCCGCCTCTGAAGGGTAGTTCCCTCCCGTTACCTCTTCTCCAGCAATTTCCTCGGTTCCCTTGTCTCGTCAGGGCTGGAACAGGGATTCCATTTGGCCAGCTCCTTTTTGGGGAGTTCCCCTTTTTTTTCTTTTTCGTTTGGCGGCGCTGTACGGGGCGGCGTGAATCCGGCGCCTCCCCGATTCTTAGCCCTCCCCAAGGTGCCGCGGATGCCCGCCGAACTGCCCGGCTATCGTCCACCGACTTTTTCTCTTAAGATTTTCCCCTAATTCTTCTCCTGCGGGAAATTTCCTCGGCCTAATTTTCGTAACGTTTCCCCTCTCCAAGGCTCAGCCTTTCTTTACGACGTTTCACTTCGGGAGAGCCCTTCTTGTTGCGATTTTTCCGTATTACACCAGCCCTTTACTTTTTCCCTTTGCTTTATTCAAATTCCTTTTTCCGGAAGGAAGGCCCCCTCTAGAAACGTAATTCCAAATGACCGACTAAGAATGACTTCGACTTCCTCCCCCCCCCTATCGCGTGAACCAGTAGATCTCGTTCAACTTTTAACTTCTACCCACTTTCCTTCTGGCGAGTGGTGTTCAGAATGGGTCTGGTCTCCCTACCCATCGGCCTTGAAGCCTTCAAATCTTCGAGACCCTCCCCAAAACCCATTGGGATTGGTTGGAACTTTCCCCTTGGCCTTTCTAACACACCTAAACATTTTCGTATTCTGGACCCCTTCCCCTACCCCTGTCGATCTTTTCTGGTTTTTAACCCTTCGTCCTGTCGGGTCTTCTTCCCTCGATTCAGGGATCCGATTTGCTTTCCCTATGCCCTACGATTTTTCCCCCTTTTTCGATCCTTCGTGTATTTTTTTTCGACCTCTTTCCCTTTTCCCTTAGAGTTGCTACGCCAGGTCTGTCATCGTAGTTTTCTTTTATACTTGTACTTTCTTTTGATCGTTTTTTCCCAGTCGCCCGCGTACTCTTAGCTTGCCTTCCCCCGGCACCGCTCCTTCGATTTATGCCCTACCCAGGCTCCTGCCTCTACGCTTCCTTTCCTACCTAGTTGTTGACCCGTTTCTTAGTGTTCCCTGCTTTAATTTCTGTCCCTTACGATTTCCGCCTTTTTCAACCCTGGGATCACTTAGTGCGTGTCGGCTTGCAATCCGGTGGATCTTTTTTGTGGTGGCATTTTCTCCTATTGCCCCCCTCACTTTTGCGGCTTTTTCTAGATCTGGAGCGGTGGTGTGTCTTCACCGACTCCCTACCGCTTATGCGTGACTTTCGTAAGGTTTTAGCCTCGGGTGAAGGCGGCTACATCCGGTTTCCCCCTTTGACTTTTTTTTGTAGATTAGAAGTTCTTGACCTTGTCTTCTAGAGTGAGACGGTGCCTTGACTTTGGTTCGATTCCTTTCAGGTCCCCTTTTTTAAGTCGATGGTCCTTTTTTGATCGCTCTCTTTCATCCCTTGTTTGTTTTCTAGAGATGGCGATTCACGACATTCCTCCAATCTGTCCGTTTCCGGAACCCTCAGGATTTTCCCTCTAAAGCTATGAAGCTCTACTAGCCGCCCCCCAGTGGGTCCAGTTGACCCCAGTGACCTCTCATACGCTCCGTATTCTACCCTTTCCAGAGTTTAAGGAGTCCACGGGGCCCGCGTACGTCTACGGACCTTTTTAATACCCCCTCCCACCCTCTTACTTTTCAGGCTAGCGGCAAATCTCGTCCAAAGCACAGGTGCTCACCAGCGCTTTGTTAACCCCCCAGACTTTTACACACCGGGTTGATTTCCTTGACGACCCTCCCTCCCCCCCAACTCATTTTTCGCAAGCGGTCCTTTGTGTGTGAGCACCCCCCTCCCGTAGACTTTTGATTTTTCTTCTTTCGCCAAAGGCTTTGGTCCCGGTCTTTCCCCCTCTGCACTTCTCTGTGTAATATATTTAGGCACCCCCTGAGCTTCCGTCCCCTTCCCTCCTGATTAAGTGGCCTTTTGCTGAGAAATGAACGTCCTCCCTTTTCGTCTTCCCTTTCTCTCCGACCTAACTCCTTAGAATTAGATCTGGTTACCTTAACCATTTTCTCCCAAGAGCATTAGTTCTTCCCCCGGCCCTTCGGACTTCGCCCAGATCGACGTGTGCCTAACAAACTCACTCAATGCTGGACCTCCCTAATCCCCCTTTTCTGCCAGTGTAGCCTTTTTACCTGGAGTGGTACATAATTTACTTAATAAATCTGGTTTTTTTTTGTAACAAATCTTTTAACCCTGGCTGTCCTCCATTATTCCCCCCACATGACTACCAGAGTACTCCAGGCCTCCTTCTACCTTTTCCTTCCACTCCCCCTTTTTGTAGAGGAGGAAAGAATCTTGCCGTTAGTCTTTTTTTTTTCAGAGTTTCAGCTCCAACCCTCCCCTTCTACCCCTCCCTCTCCCAACTCCTTCTTTTTTTTAGAGTTTCCTTGATCTCCATAAAGTGTCCAGACGGAAACATTTCTTTCCCAGGTTTCCCCGGCTTTGCCGTCCTCTCTTCTTAGATGTATGTAGTACCTGGACACGGGCTGTCTGAGGATCTCAATTCGTGTCTTTTTTGTCCGTTTCTTTTTTGAAGGTTTATCCTGTCTTTTTCTCGTCCCCCCAGGGGATTCCATGAACGGTCTGCATCTTTTCCATCCCTTCCTGAAATCTCTTTGCACGCTCCACATCACTTTTTTACAGAAGCGTCGTCTTGGGGCCCCTCTCTGTTTGACTTCTGCCGTTTCTCCCTATGAATCTTTTTTCTTCTTTGCCTTACCTCCTCGGTTTCCCAGACCTGTCCATTCCTTCGCTGTTCTTTTTTTCGTGCTTTTCACTTATTTGTTTTTTGTGTATCTCGTTTTTACTTGCTCCCTCTTTTTTCGCCTGGCCATTACTCCCTTCGATACTCTTTTTTTGTTTTTTAACAGACTTCGATCTCCAGAGCACCCTCATCCACCCTTCCTCTTTACTGTGTGTCATTTGACACATCGACTGCCTGAGAGTCACTTGTCACATTTTCCTAGGTGATGACGAGATACTTCTTTCTTCTCTCCTTCCCCATCACTCCTATCCCTAATATTCTTCTCGCGTGTCCCCCACCTTGCGGGACGATCTTTTCTTTCCCCCAGACCTCGACACTCTTCTTAGGCGTTTCCGCCTCACCGGAATGTCTCTTTCCTAACGATTTTCTACTTTCCTTTCCCTCGAGCGTCTGGAAATGGTCCTTTTTTTTCCCGGGTATCCCACGCGGTCCCCTATTAGAGGGCGTTAATCCCGAGTGTTCTTTCCCTGCTTACGGTCTTTTCTTTTTGCTGCTATTCCTCAACCTCCGAGGTTGGCATACAAGACCTTCCCCGTGATAGTTCCTCGGATGTCCCTCTCCGATTGTCCCCCATTTCCAAACCCTCCTTTGCGTATCCTTGCACCCCAATGCTAACCTCCACGGGGCTTAACAATTTTACTTTCCCCCGGAGTGGCCCATGACACTTTCCCATTTCTTCACTATGCTTTCTCATCTTGGTCCAGTTAGTAAGAAATATGGGTCTCTCTAACCTTCGAAATTTTTTTTTCCACCGCCACGCCGGTGAAACGGCGTAGACGACCGCAGTGTACAGAAGCCAGAACTTACTAGGCCTTTGCGAGAACTTATGGGGGCTTTTGCGGCGGAGCTGGGGTGGGGGGGGGGCGGGCGCGGCCTGGGGATGGTGTTAGTGGGGGGGCGGGGTGGGTTGGCTCGGGGGCGGTGTTTTCGTCGGCGTGCTGAGGGCGTGGATTTGGGTGCGGCGGGGGGGGGGGGGGTGGCGGGGGGGGGCGGGGGGTGGCGTGGTTGGGGGGGGGGAGGGGGGGGGGCTGTGCGTCTGGGTCGGGAGGGTGGTGGTTTGGGTCGGGCGGGTGGGTGGGCGGGGGGGTGTAGGGGGGGTGGGCGGGGCTGGGTGGGGAGTGGTTTGGGGGGGGGGTCTCTATGTTGGGGCTTGGCCGGGTGGGGTTGGGTGGGCGGGTTTGGGGGGGCCGGGGGGGGGGCGGGGGGGGGGGGGGGGGGGGGGGGTGGGGGTGGGTTGGTTGCGTTTCTGGCGGGTTGTGGTGGGGGGGGTGTGGGTGGGGGTGCGTTGGGGGAGGGGAGTGGGGGGGGGGGTGGTGTGGGCGGGGGGTGGTGTGTGGCGGGGGTGAGGGGGTGGGGGTGGGGGGGGGGGGGGGGGGGTGGGGGGAACCACAGAAATAAGAAGACACCCCCAGAAACCCCCGACCGCCAAAGAAACCCCGGTTTTCCTAAGAGGTCCGCCTTTCAGCCTCGAGTTCTGGCTTCCTTCCTTTTAATTTCTGGATGACGGTTGTTCGGTTTTCGCGGTCGTTTTTGTCATTTTTTAAAACAGTAGGTCTCCTAGTCAATGGGCCCCCAACAGTGTTTCCTCGTGTCCTTCCCACATTTCGTATCATCTGTCCAGCGGTTTGCATGGCCCTCTTCCCGGTCAGGCCGCATTTGTCTCTTTCCCGTGTCACAACGCCCTTTCCCCCCTAACCCCCCCCTGCAGGGGGTTTCACCAATCGACCGGTAATACCGTCTCAACTTTTTTCCCTTAATCTGTCTCCGGTACTTCCAATAAATCCTTAACCCCCGTCTTTTAGTGCCCCCCCCGCAACCTTTTCCC
>Ga0179593_1518344_pt1 | contig 15605 bp, 17 predicted proteins | sample CZODoug2_1_08_16_FD_185931 | JGI IMG/M metagenome (GOLD analysis project Ga0179593, IMG submission 185931) | Vadose zone soil fungal communities from Angelo Coast Range Reserve, California, USA - CZODoug2_1_08_16fungal (PacBio error correction) | ecosystem: Environmental > Terrestrial > Soil >... | reverse complement strand
TCTGTCTTCCCTCCTTTTTTTGGACCGGAAGGCGGGTCTTCCCGCGTGCCGGGTTTAGTAATCATGGGTAGTGCCCTCCCGACTTTTTTTCCTTTTGTCCTTTGGTCGTCGCTCGGATGCAACTGAGCGGTTCTTCCCCGGGGAGGACGGCGCACGTATCTGCCTCCCGGTCCTTCCAACCCTTTCTTTTTCAGTTCACAACCGTTGGGCGTTCCCTCGTCGGATGCGCGTTTGTCTGGTTAGCCCAACCTCCCCTAAGTTTTGTTATGCTTTCGTGGCGGCGATCTTTTTTGCACTTTCTGGTTGATGTTTCATGCCTCCCCGTTGAGGAACTGGGTGTTGTCTTTTTTTTTTTTGCTGACCTTGAGGGACCGGCGGGGTCCGCTTTTGACCGAGTCTCCCCTTGATCTCAACCAGTTGTGCCCTTTTCACACCCCAACTTGTAAAAGGTTGGCTGGACCCCTCCCTTCCTTTGGCCCCTTTCAGCCTTTGTTCTCTTTGTTTTTGCCCAGGGCCTGTCTATCATGATCTATTTCGAGAGGTTGTGTTTCGGCCCTCAAGACTACTTCAGTCTCCCTAGGGATTTGGAGCTTTTGTTTGAGCACCTCCCATTATTTGTTTTGAACCAGACTTTCCAGTCCCCCCTTACTTCCTTTCATTTTCATTTTTCCGAAGACCCAGGTTTTTTTCCATTCCACTCGACCTCCTTCAAAGTGATCCGTGTGTCTCCACTGATGCCGTTCTGACCCTTAGAAGAAGGCGGCCGCTTCGCTGCAGTTCCAAGGCCCCCGACAGAGGGCCGTTTAAGCGTCGTCTCCCCCCCCTTAGCGGACCGTCAACGGTGAGAGGGACATTTGGCCGCCTGTGCCCACTTTCCGGTGGACATTTAAAGAGGCCCCCCCATATAGTTTAACCGGTAAAAATGAGGCTTCTTCTTGCATTTTGCTTTGTTTTGATTTACTCCTGAGGTTGTGGGAGGGCCATGCCCTTGTTGGCGGCGGAGGTTTTCACTCTGTCCTCCACCAAATGGCCTTTGCAGCTTTTTCTGCCATGGGCGTGCGGGCAGGTTTTTGGACCTTTCTACAGTCCGGCAGTCCACAATCGTGGACCCTTTCCCCCCCCCCCCCACCCTCATTTTTTAGCCGACAGCGCCCAGGTTCGACCAGACATATGCGATCGCGTTGGGCGGCGGTCTCCTGCCGATCTTCTTTGCTCTCCGCATTTTTCCTGATTTTTTAGTCCCGCAGTCCTTTTGCCGGGGGGGACCCCAACGGCAATTTTCTCCCTCCGTAGCCTTTGACTCGCAATTGCCGATTTTTGCCTCACCTACCTTTTGTGGTAAAATCAGTTTCACTTATCTTTTTTTTCCATATAGGGGCATCACCTTTTTTTAGGTTTTACTTCCCCCTTAGAGTTCCCATCCTTTCTGCAGGAGAGCGTTCTCGACCGATTCCTCGCGAACAAAAGCACAGCGTGTGCTCGATCCACCTTTTTTCGAATTTCACCCGTAACTTGCGCCGCTCTCCTGCTTTATTTTCCTTGGATTTCCTTTTCCCTTTTGTTTTATTGACCTAGGCGGTCTAGTTTGGTTTCCGGTTTTTCTCGTGACGCTCCGACCAACCCCCCCTGTCCCGCCCGGTTCTCCCCGCGCCTGTTTGATTTCTCGTTTTTTGCCCCTTTTTTTTTCGGTTTTCTTCGCACGCCGTTTTTTACTTGAGCTTTTCCGGCTACTGAACATGAATTGCGCGGCTGCCTTTCAGTGTGCGCCTTCCCCTTTTGCGCTTTTCGCCGTTTAGTGCCGGGATCGTTTCGAGTTAATACGGGCGACCGCCTTAGCGCCGGCATTGATTTTGGCCCGAGCCCTTCCGATTGGTGTTAATTTTCACCTTTTTATGTGGTTTGACGGCTCTCGCTCTGTCCTTTTTTTTTTTTTCGGTCTCTGGAGTGCTTGCCATCGCCGTTTTTCTTTTCGTTTAGACGGCTTTTTCTTTCAATTTCTCGGCCTTTTTTCCCAACCGACCGGTTTTTTTCCTTGCGTTTTTGTTTTTCGGCTCGGCTGCCCCCCCGTCCATTCGTCGTTTTGTCCTAGTGAGTGGGGCGGCCCCTGGCGGCGCGCTTTTATGGGGGGTCCCCCAATGTTATTTTTGGGGCGGGACATTCCTGGCCGAACTGGTTTGGTTTTTTGGTTTATCTCCCTTTCTCCTTCTGCCCATGCGCTCGACCCCCCCTTGCGTTTTCCCCGACGTGCCCAAACGCGTCTCCTTGCCGCCGCTGCTTTTTTTTCCTTGCCTTTCTTTTTTTTTGGATGTTTTGATTTAGTCGACCCTTGGCTTCTTTTTTTGGAAGGGTTTTTTTTTTCTTGACGCGGACCCCTAGTGCGGCCTTTTCACGCTATCCTTGCCGACTCCACAGTGGTTTAATTCCGTGCTTCGGCCTATTCGCCTTTCCCAATTCTTGCCCCTCCCCCCCTTTCGCTTGAAACTTGCCTCGGACTTTCCCGTCATCCTTCCTTTTTGCGGGCTGACTTTTTTTTTTTTTTTTTTTTAGGCGGTTTCGTTTGAACGCCTTTCCTAAGATTGAGAAGGCCGGACCCTTTCGCGTAGTTTTGCAGTAGATTATAGCACGACAAATCGCGTCCCCTCCCCCCCCCTCCCTCGTAGCCTTTCGCATTGTGAAGTAACGTTTTTCGCTTTGTTTTTTTCCGCTTTTAGGCCCGCGTGTTGTTCTCCCCCTCCGGTGTCTTTTTCTTTTTTAGATTCCTCGACAGAAGGACCAGAGTTTAGGAATACTAAGTGTTGGTTTTTTTGTTGTTTCTTTTCCGAGTTCTCCACTCCGATTTTCTCTTTTCCCCCCATTCGTTGCTGTGGTTTTCACTCGTTAGAACGCTTGTTTTCATTCGATTGAGGCACCTAACCGGCTTCGCCATGTTCGGACTTTCTTTTTCTTCGTAGAATTATTTGTGTGGATTCCTGCTTGTTGTGCTGTTTTTTGCTGGTGTGAGATTTGTGTTTGGGTCTTTGGCCTTCCTACACCAGTATTAGGATGTTTCTCCCGTTTTCAACTCACATTTTTTTTTTTTAAGACCTTTTTTTCCCTTTTTGGTTCGGGGGTCACCGATGTTCCTGGTTTTTTCTTCTACCGCGGTTCCGCTTTAGTGGTTTCCTTTACCATAGCGCAGGCTCTTTCTCAGGCGTGCGCCAGCGTTTTTTTTGATTGGCTGCGCTACGTATTTTCTCTTTGCGCTCGGGTCGCTTTTTTTTTTCCGTCCGTATCCCCACCCGGCTCGCGGATGATTAAATTGTAGTTAGTTTTCGCGCTTTTTCTAGGTGCCAGTTGGGTTGTTTTAGGGCCCCGATTTTCCCTTTACCAGTTCGTTTTCCCCCCCCTGGAATGGTGAGATTTTAGGTGGGGAGAACCAATCTTTCCGGACCTCTTGTTCGCTGCCTTTTCTAGGCGTCGTTTTTTTTCGGTGTTTCCTGGGTTACAAGCCTTTTCTTCTAGGGAACAGTGATGGCCGCCCTTTTTCATTTTTCCCGCCAACATTGCTTTTGATGTGCGTGTCTAACCTGGACTTTTCCCATCTCCCCTTTAATTACGTTTTCATTTGTCCCTCTGGTAGGGCGTGTTTCCCAGTGTCCCCGTAACTCGTTATCGTTTCCATTATTTAACACCCAATTAGTAGAGGGGCCGTCTTTTTGTTTATTGTTGAGACTTTTAAATGCGCATAGTCGTGAGCGTCGTGCTGGCCCCTGCGGACGGTTTTTTTTGACTCCGTCAGGCCCTTTTTTCCCCTATCGAGACCCCCTTTTTTTCCAGACTCTTTACGTGACGAGTTCCCACCAACCCCCCGCGTTTGTACAGGACCCGATTGGCCCTGGGCGCATTTTTATTTTTTTCGCGCGATGATCGCCTTTCGTATATGGCGGGGCCCCCCCCGGCTTTTGCTTCACCGGCGCCCCCCTCGCAACGCGCGTTTCCCTGGAGGATTACTTTCTTTTCTTTCGTGGCAAATCGCCCTCTCGGCCCTGAAAATCGTTTGTTATTCTCACTTTTGAGGGCTCCAGGACCGTCCCCGGGCGTTTTGATCACGGTTTTTTTTTTTTTTGCGCCGGCCGCCTTTTGATCCTCGGGTCGTTATCTTTGGCGTTCCCCCTTAGGCGCAGGCTTTTTCCCTTTTTTGGCCTTAATTGTGCTTTTGAACCGAATTTGTTGATTCGGATGCATGTTATTCGGTCTTTCATTTTTCGATAAAGTTAGGCTTCAATGTGAAGTCGAGTGAGTCGTCTGATGATGTTTCGGCGTGACTTCCGGCGCTTTTACGATTTTGAGTTTTTTAGTCCTTTTAGCCCTGTTTTTTTGGTCCTTTGCTACTCTTTTTTTGGCGCGCAAGGTTTTTTATTTTCGTTCTTTTGTGGCCCCCCCTGACCTTTTACATCTTTTTTTTGGTCGTTTGTCTGCGTTGTTTGAGTTTTTATGTTTGAGGAATTGTTCCCCGTATGCGAGGGTCGATCGCCCTTTTTTTGTAAGAGTTTGTATGGCTAGAATGGGGCCTTTTTTTCCTTTCCGATTTTTTTTGCTGGGAGGCCGGGATTAATATTTATTGTAGACGCTGCCGGCCCATTTTGTACTTTGCCGCTATGGGGCTTGCCCTTATGGAATTGGCCCTAAAAAGCCCTGGCGAATGACCCACCTCCCCCCATGATTTCCTTCAACTTTTTTTTCTTTTTTTGGTCGGGTTTTCAATCTTTTCCTGAGTTTGCCCAAGGGTGGTCTCCCCCTTGCAGGCTGGTTTTTCCTTTAGGGATGGTGGGGTGGAGTTTTTTTAAACTTCTTTTCGTTGCGGCTCCTGGAGCGGCGCCGGGCGCGGGCTCATCTTTTTTTTTCCGCAGATTTCTCCCCCTTTTCCCCATGTTTTGCGCTTTGTATGCTTATTTTTTAATCGCGGTGCCCACAAATCTTTACTGGCGACTTTCTTTACCCCCCTTTTCGGTGACGTCACGTTGCGCCCTTTCTTCTATTACTCTTCTTCGACTCGAGTAGGATTGGCTTTTTCTGTTGTTGTCTCTTACTTACTGGGCTTGGACACGTTTTTTTTACAGTGGGGCGGTTTAATACCCGTGACTCGGCGGCCCTGGGTGTGGCGCGCCGCTCTTCCCCCTGGTTTTATCGCCAGAAGCCGTCTCAGGGCATGTTCTCGGCTTCGCACGAGGTGGCGCCCCCCTCACTGCCGATCGGTTGCTTCTTCTACGGTTTGATCGATCTGCGGTTTGTTTCTGAGAACCTCTCCAAAGCCCAATACTACACCGTTGAGAATGACTTTAGCGATTGGGACCGGGGTCTTGGCTTGAGGAGATCTCCCGGGTTTTTTCCCCATTTTCTCGCCTCTGACCGATTTCCCCGTACCTGCCCACGTTTACCGTCGTAATTCCTCCCATTACATCCCTAACGGGTTGACCGGTCGCCCGCATTACGAATGGCTTTCCGACGAGCTCTCCTCTTGTACTCCTCTTTGTTTGTTTAGTGATCCACCTTCGTGCGGCCATCCCTAGGCCGGTTTGTCGGTTGGTCTTTTGTTCCGATGGTCGTTACGGGACCTTTTTGTTTTGCCTGCGGATCCTTCCGCGAGGCGTTAGTCCTCTGCGACCTTTTCTCCCCCCTGCCCCATCGGGCGTTGCGTTTCCGTATTTTCCCCCCGCCTGGCCCCTCTTGCGTTTGTTCGTGCAACTCACAGGTTGCTTTCGCATTTTGTGCGAACTCTGCTTGGCGTCGTTAGGAACTCTCGGAGATTTTTGACGCGTCATCGGGTGTGGCCCTTTGTTTTTTTTCAGACGTTCTTCGCCCCGGATTTACACCTGTGCTGCTCTCTCTTCGGTTGTACGCCGTTTATTTTAATATGGATGTTGCGTATGTGACTCCATTCCCGCAGCCCCGACCGGAGAACACCCCCATTTCACACGCACGACACCCCCCCCGCACGCGCCCCCCGACCCCCCCCCCCCCCCCCCCCCCCAGCGCGTCACACCTACCAGCACGCAGACCGCACAGAGACTAAAGGGAGTTCTAGTTTTCTTTTAAAACAGCTGAGTAAAGACATGTATCCCAGACTAGGTTTCGACGCCGAGCCTGCGATTGTCGCAGTTTCTGGTCTGGCTTCAAACGTCTTGTTCATCTCTTACCGATCCCCTTCAACGGGCCCGGTAACTTCTTCTTGCCGGGTCATTTTGACCCTTCTGTAGTTTTTATCATTTCTGTGGCTTTTTTTGGTTTCGTTGTGGGGATAGTGTCCCGTGATGCAGACCGCCCGCCTCTTCCTGTTTGGCGGCGATTCCTAGCTCCGAATCATTAATTCCCCAACGGACCCGCGTTTTGCCTTAAAAGTAGCTACCTCGAAATTACTAGGCAGGGGCGGCGGCGCTCCCTATCTCGGCGCTTTCCCCGCAGGACTCGAACTTACTTTGGGGGCCGAATTTTTAGATTTATCTGCATCGCCTTGAAAGTGGTCCGCGTCACTCTACCCCCTTCGCATCTCCTTTTTCCTTTAAAAACCGTCGCAATTCGCTGTGCGTCGATATTTCACCAGCTCTGGTCTTTTCTTTAACCTCTTGTTCGTTTTTTTTTTTCGAATCCATTTTCCCCTTTGTACCGACCCCCCTTACGTTTTTTTTACACGGCCCTCTCCCCCCCATTGCTTTTCCCGTCCCTCTTCCTTCTCGTATTGGTCTCTGGCCCCTTTTGGATTTGAAACACACGTGATCGCTCGTTTGTCTCCGTTTTTTTCTCTTCGACCATCCGTGATTTGTATTCTTTTTTCCTGAACGCCTAGGACCCCTTTTTTTGTAATTTACTTGCTCTTACGTGGTTTTTTCGCCGTGCGGGGACTTGGTCTCCGTTTTAGCTAATTTCCGTATTCGGCTGGATTCTCTACGTTTTTGTATGGCCTTTTGGTCTTTTGGGGCCGTGAGCTGTTCGCTAGGAGCTCTCTATTAGTATGAGGTTCCTTCCCGGGTAGCCCTTTTTGACAAAGAAGTTCTCGTAGTGGTCGGCTCATCCAAGATTTCCCCTCCCCTCTTACCACTTTTTTTTTTTTTTTTTTAACACTTGCGCGTTTTTTTTTGAAACTGTAATTCCCTCGTCTCTGTAGAGGCTCCAGTGGCCTTCTGTTGCCATTCCTCCGGGCACCAAGGCTGGGCGCGGCCTTTTTTGACCTTTAGAGGCTGTTTGTTCTTTTGGGCCCCCCCCGTCATTTTGCCTCGACGTTTGGTCTGGAGCTTACTGGCTTCGCACGTTATTTCCCTCGCTGCTTTTCGTCTTTTCAGGCTGGGTTCCTTCGACCCTTTCTTGCCCTTTTGCGCGCGTCTGGACGTGGTTCCTTTCTTTTTAATCATTTTGTTAACCGGCTATCTCGATTCGCCGCGGACGGCTGTTTCTGGATCTTTTTGTGGCTCGTTTTTCCCTCTCGCCCGGTTTTTTTTGACTGCCTTGCTCCGACGTACCATTCGCCCCGCTCGTGACGGTTTTTTTTTGGCGAAGGGGAACCTTTCCAAGGCCGCTTTAATTCCCTGTCGGTTGAGACCCCCCCACCATCCCCCCCCCCAACCCCCCCCCCCCCCCCCCCCTTCCCATTTACTGAAACTCTCCCTAACTGTTTTCTCTTTACGGTATGTGCTTCATCGCACTTGACTCCGATATTTTTCGTTCACTGGCCGAGGTTGCAGTCTCGCCGCTTGTTTAATGTAGTGACGCATCTCTTCTTCTACTTTGTTGTTTTTTTGGATTACTCAACTTGATTCCCAACACCTTGCCATGCTTAGCCGACGGAACCTCCCCCAACGGGTGATGGCCCACTCCCCCCACCCCCCCCCACAAACACCCTTTTCTAGCCGGCTCGTGCTTTATGGGCTTCCCTAGTTCCTGCGTGTTTAGTTCTGGTAAGGCCCATTTGCATCGTCTTGAGTTCGCCAGCCTCCCGGGCTTTTCATCACACTGCTCACTGACTTCTATATGGCGCCGATTCGCCCTTTTTCCTTTCAGGGTAAATTTTCCCCTTCTGCATTACCCTTTTTAAATCTTTTGAGCTCTGACAGGATGGCTTCCTTTTATGGGGCTGTTTTATAAGAATTTGATCGTTTTCGTTCGCTTCGGGGTTTTTTTTTTTTCCTTTGCTTTTCAGTTTTCAACTCCGCGCGATCCAAAGTGTTCTCTCGTAGCCATTTTCTCAACTTTTTCAGGACGGAGTTCCCCTTTGCGACGAGTTTGTTTGCCCCAACAGGGGACATTTCCTTTTTTCGGGAGTCCTTCCGATGCCTGTAGAGGAAGGTTTATTTCCGTTTTTCCCACTTTTCTCTCAGTGGTCCCTTGCCATTGCATGTGTTTTGAATTTGATTCAGATCTTAGATTGAGAGGAAACCTTATTATTCCTTGCATGGCCCCTTCTTGCCCCCCGAGACCACCGACCTTTTAGATGATGTTTCCACAGGATTCCGGTGAATTTCTTCCCCCCCGCACAACCTTTCTAGATGTAATCGTTGGTGGTGGCTTTTTGACTTTTCCTCCATTCGCCTTCAGACGGTTTTGGTTATTTCCAAGGCCCAATCGATTTTTTTGTCCCGTACTTCGTTTGTTTCGTTCTTCAAACCTGGCTGCACTTTTCGGAAAAGTTTTTTCCCTGGCTTCTCCGCACCTCCTTCTGTGCTTGGGTTTTTTGGGTTCTTTTTTTCGCCCTGTGTTTTCATTAGCGTCTCTCGATCCAAGTCCCTGCTCTTCTCCGCCAGGGGTGCAGCCACCTTTGGCACTGCCGAGCTTCTTTTTCCTTCCTTACTTTCCTCGTTAGGTCTCTTGTAATTTTCTCCACCTTCCCCTTCTCCATGTCAACAATACGATTTGGTTTTCTCATCGTTCCCCCTTTCGCCTGGTTCTTTAATTACCCCCCGCGTTCTTCAGACGAGTATCCCCGTTTTTTTTTATTTTTTGTCGTACTTTCCCTGACTTTTTTGACGAAACCGTTCCAGGGAAGTATCGTTGTAGTAGAGCTCTCGGTTCCCAAGTTTTTCCTCCGTGGTGAACCTCATTGCCAATGCTTTAAATTATGTTTGCTATATTTCTTTTGCTTCGGGACCTTACTTGACCTTCTTGGAGACATGCTTTCCACCTTTTAGGTAGCTTTTCGGGGCGTGGTCTTAGCCCTTTTTAAAAATGACAGCTTTTACAGATTAGTTTTGTTCGCGGGTGGTATCCTGGGTTGTGCGTCTTAGCGGTTTTCTCCTTCTGAAGTCTGATTTTCTTTTGGCCTCCCTACTATAGGTGTATGTCCTTTTTTCCCTCCCGTGCTTCTTCGGTGCGCCCCCCCCCCACTTTCTTCGAGAAGAGCAGCTTTGGTTCTCTTTCTCGCCTCGACTTGTTTTCTGAGGCCGGATGTTACTGACCTGTTTTGTTGGTTTCTTGGTAAACTGTCTCGACTTTCCCTCATTTCCCCCTGAACCATTCCCGCCTGTCTTCACCTTTTGCTGCACTATTCCCACCCACCTTGAAAGCCCCATCCTTTGATGCCCCAATCCATTTTTAATTGACTTGCACTCTTCCCCTGAACCCCCCCTTGGATTTTTTTTTCCGTTTTTCCCTCGTTTTTAGAGCATTTTCATTTTTTTTTTTTTTAGGAGTTTTTTCCATTTTCATCCCCCTTAACAATCCAACGGTCTTTTTCTGTCCCCCCCTATCGCGGATTTTGCCGGGTCCGCCCGGCGTGTTTTTGTGCTCATTTTCCTCCGTTTTCAACACCTTCCTACGTGTGTCTTTTTTTCCTCCTTTTGCCCCCTTGGTAAACTGCAGACGTTGGACTTTCCTTAACTGGTTTTTTTTTTCCCCCCCCCTGTCTGGGGCACGCCAAAGGTCAGCGAATTCTCTTCATTTTTGTGGTCCTCTTGTACATCCGATATGGTTTTTTTTCCTCTTTGCGATGAATACTTTTCACGTTTTTGTTTCTTTTTTTTTTTAAGGTTGACTCTTTTCGGCTCACTTCCCGTTGTTTTGTTTCTCTTGATCGGTTACAGCACCCCCTTTTTTTTCCCGCCCTTCCCCTTTTTTCCCCGCTCCCGCCCTGGGTTTTACGTTCTATGGCATCATTTACGCTTCCCCCTTCCCTTTTCCCTCCCCGCTCGCCCTTTGCCGCGACATTTCTTGGTTTTTTTTTTTTTCCCCCGCGACATGAATCAGTAAATGCCCCCCCTACGCCGACTGGTTTCTTCTAGGACGCCCCCTCGTATTCCTTCCCTTGCTCCTCCCCATTTCCTACGTTTAAAAACGTACGCCTGGACTTCCTCCTTTTTACCCAGCCCCATTTCCTTTCTGTTTTCCCGTCCTGCAGGGACAGAGTTGAAGAGTTTCCCCGACGCTGTGCAAGACTAGGTTTTCTATATCCCCTTTTGTTGTTTTTTAGAGATTCTCCCCCCCTTTTCTCCCCGATTCCTTTGGACACTCCTATGTCCCCGTTGTCTTGGTAGTGAAGCGTCAGCCGGTCCCCAGTACACCTGACTGTTCTGAAGGATGTAGACTTATTAACCCTTTTTTTTTTCTTTTTTTCGGTCCCTTTCCCCTTTTCCCTTGACTACCCCCGCACCCATTTTTCTTAGCACCACATCTTCTCTTCTTTTGCTTGATCTTACCTTGGTACCCAGCCCCCCTCCACCTTGGGTTTTGACCCCCTTCCCATGTTTGATTTCAGTTTTGCAATCTGCTCGAATGTTGCACCCCTGTCGGTTTCTACTGCTTTTGGTTTTTCCAGGACCCTCTACCCCTGTTTTGCATTGATGTCCGTTTTGATTTGGTCCGCACGCTCCCCTTCGCACCTACTTGATTTTCCTTTTCGTTTTTCTCGGCCTTTTTTCCTGCTCTTTCTTATCGATGTTCCGATTCCTCCTTGCCATTCTGCAAGTGAGATGATTCCAAGCTCTTTCTTTCTTTCCTTTTCTGTTTCCGTTTCTTTTCCCCCCTCTTCTTTTTCCACCCTCGTCACTCCCCCCCAAGCGCCTCCCGGCATTCCCTGTCTTCACTATGACCTATTCCATGAGTTAGGTGCTGCCTGCTATTTTCCCGAGTTCCATTCCCTCCTTTCCGTCGCTCCTCTGCGTTTTTTTTATCGACCTTTTCCGCCGGCACCGTTCTAGCACCATTTTTCTACCCCTCATAGAGCAGTTTCCCCTTTCCCCCCCTTGATGATTTTTTTTGCTTCTTTTTTTTCAAGTTGCTGCGGTGGTTGAATATCCAGGACCTTTTTTTCTGTGATTTTTGCCCTTTTGGCACTTGTGACAGATCTTCCTCTTTTCTTTATTGGACTCGTTCCTCTTTCCTCTTTTACATAACAAACAGCAAATCTTTTCCGTACACTCCCTTTTTTCTACACCTCTCCCCCTAGCTATAACCCGAGATAGCTATATAGCGTTTGTTAGTTTTTCTAGACCTTCGTCCCTCTTTCCCTCTTTTTCTTTCGCATTGTAGTTGTTCGGAGGGTGCACCTCCCAGTTGTTTCCCCTGTCCAATATTTTGTCAAGCGGCCTCGAATAGTGGTTTTTCCTGTCTTCACCTTTTTCTTCCTTTGTCTTTTTTTCAAAGCTGTATTCCTCCTGACCTCCGCCCCCCCCCCTTTTCTACTTAGTGCAGAAGATTTTTCTCGAATTCCCCTGTCCAGTATTGATTAACCCTATTCTACACAGTTTTCCCTAATTTCATTCTCTTTTGGTGACGTCCAGTATAGAGTCCTTTTCCTCCCCCCCTTATCGTCACGCTCCCCAAAGTGTATTCATAACCATTGGTTCCTGTTTCTTCCCCTTATTATCCTTTTTCTGTCCCCCTCTTCTTTCTACCTTTTACCCCCCTCGACTTTACATCCTTAATCATTCAACTTTCCGGACTGTTTTTTCCCTCCCCGTTGCCAAGAGCTTGGCGTTTCACCCAGTTCTCCCCGCGTCTTGTACTTCTGTTCTGACTAGTGCCCGGATTTGGTCTTGGTTTCCCGATAACCTTCGTCCTCTTTTTTTTTCCATCCGTTGACTTTTTTCTATTCGATTTCTGCCCCGCGCTGCAGGGGTAAAAGTCTTCTCCACTTCCCGCTTTTCCCAGTGAAGTCCTTTCCTGTGAAGCTAGATTCATCCGTTCCCCCCGTACCCTCCCCCGAAATTTCTTGGTTATTTCTTTTTCTTCTCCTTCCCTTTCCATTAGCGGTCCGCTCTTTCGATCTTCTCAAGTCTGGCCCCCGATCTATTCCCGGCGTGCACCGGATTCAGTCTTTTTTTTTCCCGTGACGCCCATTTGGACCCTGGCGCGTTTTGACGCCCCTTTCCCCTTTGCCTCTTCTTCTATGTGAAAATTCATCTTCCCTTCCCCCCCTGGTCTTCCCCCCCTTGTGACTCCCCTCCCACCTTCTTCGCCTTTTTCCTGCCTGTTTTTTTCCCTTTTTGGCTCGAAACCGTTTGGTGGTTCCTCGAGAACCCCTTACCCCCTTTCCCCTGGGCTCCTCTCATACGCACATTCGTCTCCGTCGTCTAAGATGTGACTACTTCTTTGATTCACTCCAGCTTTTCTTCCCTATTCCACACGTACTTCTTTCATTACTTCTATTCTGATGATTTAGCTGCCACCAGGGTCCCCGTCCTACCTCCTTCCTTACTGTCCCCCTTCCCTTCCCAACTCGCCCCCCAGTTATCGGGGGGTCACTAGAGGGAGTTCGCCCCTGAATGCGTCACTTGTCACTGGGACGCTTTCCCTAAATCCCCCCACCTGATCTCCCAGGTCACTCCCTTTTTTCGTCCCCCTGCCTCCTGACCGAGTCCCCTTGACGTCAGTGCCACCGATGATTTTTTGGTCCCTCCTTTCTTTCCTGTTTCCTAGACCTTTTGTAATTCATGTTGTGAGTGACTCGATTCTACTCCCCTTCCATAACCGTTGGGGCGCAACCCCTCTTTTCTTTTCTTCCCCTGTCTCTCCCGCTTGGTCGTTGAGGCCCTTCTCCCATGGACAGGCAAAAACCCCTCCCCATTCTTTGGGCCTTCTTTTTCACCTTTGCTTTTTGGGCTATTGGCGGTGGTCCCCATCTCCCCCTTCCCTTTTAGCCCCGCCTCACCCCCTCCATTCCAGTAGCCTCTTTCTGAGTTATCCCCCCTCTGGACCCCCCCTCCTTTCTTCATAATGCTTTTCTTTGACTGACTGTGGCGACATTGGGTTTTTGAGGTTTGCCGAGATGGACGGGCTGCCAGCGGCAGGTGCGGGCAATTCTACGGGGCCCCTTGGGTCGCGTTCCCTCCGTTTCCTTTTAATCCCAAGCCGTTCTTCCGGTTCCTTTTCCCCCCCTGGTCCCTTTCCCTACTGTATCAACCTTCAGTGGGCGATGAGTGCTTCTTCTGTCTCCCATTCACATTTCCCCCCCCCCCTTTTTTTTTTAGACCCCCCCCAGACCCCAGACCAATTACCCCGCCGTAGGAACTTTTCCCTTCTTATCTCGGTTTTTCCCTTTTTGATCCGACACATGGATTTCTTCCTGTTTCCCCCCAGCCCATTTTTTTCAGAGAGCGAAGTCGTTTCCTAGAGGCCCTTAATTGTAAGTCTGGTGACCCCCCCCTTTCTGTCCCCCAATGACGAAACTTTCATTGTGCCTTCCCTTTCCCCGCATGGGAGGGAGAGTCTGACTGTCCACGAGTAGGTCCCTAATTGATGCGTGTGTTTGCCATACGACCCCGGAAAATCATTCGCGACTCCCATCCTTGAATTTTCCCCATGCCTTGTTTGTGATTGATGAGGCCTGATTACTCCTTTGCGGGCTGTCTGTCTTTTGAATCCAGGCTTGTTCTCCTTTCTTTTGTACTCCCACCATGGAAGGCTGCGGCCTATTAGATGGCAGATTCCCTTTTCGACCCTCTCCCCTTCCAACACTTCCCTTGGCCAAAACTTCTCCGGCAGAGCCTTCATTGTTCCGCTTGCTGTTCTTTCTCCGGGTGACCTTGATAGAGATTGCATCCTTGTCTTACTCCTCAGGCCCTTGAACCCTGCGTCCCCTCTTCGACTAAGTTGCTTTTCCCCTGGTTCCATTAGTTGCGGTCTAAACTTCCGGTCACCCCCCTTCTGGTTTTTCGTCTCCCTGAGTCTTTCAGGTCTGAGCACCGCTCGTCTTTTTTCCCTTTTCATCGCGACACTCTCTGGGAGGCGGGCCGATTTGTTTCCCGGTCTTTCCGATTATATGAAAGGGTCTTCCCGGCGTTACTCCCCGTGTTTTGGAACAAGTCTTCGTCTTGACCCCCTGAATCTTCGACCTGCGCCAGAACGCTCGCCGGCTCCTCGTCTCTTTCTTTGTTGCTGACCGGGCGGATGCGCGTGGTTTTGTTTTGAATTCCGCGATTGTTCGATGTTTAGTTCCTTGCGGGCCTCCGTTGCGATGTCTTCGATAGGCGGACGCGACTTTCCCCCCCTTTTTTCCTGTTTTTGGACAAGCGACTGATCGGGCCTTGATCCCTGCGGATTCGCCGGAGTTCGCGGAGCAGCCGCCTTGCCCTGAAGCTTTCCCCTTGGGGGGTTTGCGCGGTGAGCGAGTCTCGGGCGATTTTTGGGTAACCACTCTTTTTTCTTCTTTCGTTTCATGGATCTGGAGAAGTCGGCCTCTGGGCCACAGAGGTGCCGGCGCGTTTCGTTCGGAAGGGCCACGATTGCCAATGTCCCTCCCCAAACAATACGGCAATGAGTGCCTCCCCACCTCCAGTTTTGCCCCCATTTACCTTTTTTACCCAATTCCTAATTCTTTGCCGGTTTTTTAGCATTAGTGTTCTCCCAGTTTTCCCCTTCCCCCCGGTTCCCCGGTTTTCCCCCCCTAATCAAGAGGCTCTCGCGGTCGGCGGTCGAGGTTCTTCCTTTTTTCTTTCCTTCCTTTCCCCTCCCCCATTTCTTTTTTTTGGGCCGTTTTTTTCTTTGATATCGAGAGGCAAGTCTTTTTCGAATTATGCCTTTTCTCTGCGGGGTCTTCTTTGGGTATTGTTTCAAAAAAAAATCGCGGTGCACTGACCTGCTTTCGAGTTCAAGTTGGGTAACATGTGGGGGCACTCATGTTAGTTGTTTTGCACATTCTTAGGTACTTTGTCTCGCCTCTTTTTCATCGCTTTTACGATCTGATCGCGGCTCCGGGTGTTCTTTGTCAGTTCACGAGTATTGATGATGGTGTCTTTCCCCTTAGCTTTTCTCCCTCAAAGACCGCTTGATTGACACCCGTTTTGGCGCGTTCCGGCTGACGGCGTTCTCGATTCGTCCCCACTTCGTTGAGAGTTTACTTGCACTGCGCTTTTGCTCGCAGCCGGAGGTTCGCCACGTTTCACGATAACGCACCGTTCCCAGTGGACTCCTGCCTTTTTTAACTTGCGCATCCTTGCCGCGTGTGAATACGATCCCGGTTCGGCGTTTCAGACACGTTTTTTTGCACGCCTTCTTTTTTTTTTCCGGATTTTGAAGACGTTTTTTTTGCGTTGTTCTTTCCTCCGCCCGTCCTACGGTCAATTGCGGCCACGTCCTTTTCCGTTCGATTTCCCCGAGTGAAACGTGGCAATGGGGGGCCCAACGCCGTGTCTGCGTTCCGCCCT
>Ga0179593_1570279_pt1 | contig 15606 bp, 11 predicted proteins | sample CZODoug2_1_08_16_FD_185931 | JGI IMG/M metagenome (GOLD analysis project Ga0179593, IMG submission 185931) | Vadose zone soil fungal communities from Angelo Coast Range Reserve, California, USA - CZODoug2_1_08_16fungal (PacBio error correction) | ecosystem: Environmental > Terrestrial > Soil >... | reverse complement strand
TCTATCTTTTTCCCACGTCGATGGATTCTGCCACCTCTTGCGTGCCGGACAGGCCCTTTTTCGAGCGGAGATCCGGGAAACCCGACCCTTTTCTCCCCCCCCCTTCTGCATGACCTTGCTGAGTCGAGTGCTAAGTTGCCCCTTGAAGTGATGTGGTGGTCGATCGGCCTTTTTGAGACGGTCCGTGATTGGTTCAGGACTAGTTGATTGATTTCCCCCTTGCCCCGTCTTTTCGAGAAGTTGCGTCCCCCACTTCGCCCCCCAAGCTGGCGAGCAGCCGGACCTTTTTTTTTTCTCTGGAATTTAGCCTGAAGCGTTACCCCTAAAGCTGTGGAGCGATCACCGCTTTTCGTTGTGACCTGGAGCTCTGAGTAAGTTTCCTTTCTGAGTCTTTCTGCCCGGTCTGACACGCTTTTCCCTTTCTGAATGGTGATGTTTCGGGTGATCTTTCCCTTTCTTTTGATTTGCCCTCCTTTTTCTTTTGGTTTGACCTGAGGTCTCCGCCAGCAGTGTTCGCATCTCCGAGATAAGAAGCAGGTCTTTTCCTCTCTGCCCTCCCTCCCCACCAGACCTGCAGGAGTAGCGTAAAGTCTCGGTGTTCTCTTATAATCGACAGGCCCTCGGAGCGGATCTTTCTCTTTTGGAGTGCTCGTTTTGCCTTTTTTAGCCTGGTGGCTGTCCGAATACGCCTTAATTTCGTCAAGACGGGCGAGTACGCGACAGAAGACCCGTTCTTCGTGCCTCCCCCCTGGTATTCCGAACCGCCGGTCTTCCTTTTTTCCGTTCTCTCTCTGCGCTCTAGAACCCCCTCCTAGGAAAAGACTTTCGCCTTTCCCCTTTTCCTGAACTCCGGAACGCCCGATTGTGTTGGCTGACTCCTTTTTTCCCAGCGTAGGCTGGGGTCGTTTTTGCTTACCCCACTTTTCTCTCGTCCTTCCCACCCCCCTCCCTTTTGAAGGTATGTTCTGTGATTTTTTTTTTGACCGCACCCAGCCAGTGTGGACCAACTGACCCCGAGCATCGGTAGCGTTTTTACTCGTCGTCCCAAGGGATTTCCCCTCAAGGGGTTTTCGCTCCCTTGTTTAGCCCTTCCGACAGAAAAGTTCGGCCGGGGCCTCCAGGACGTAAAAGTAAAAGTCCTTTCGCGCCCTTTTTCCTATTGACTCTGCCCCTCCCGCGAGACGCAGGTTTTCTTTTTTTTTTTTTTTTTTTTACTTCCCCTTACAGCGGCGGCTCCACCTTTGGCGCTGGCTCAGGTATTTATTCCCCTGAAAAGATGCCCCCCCCGGTGGCAGCTACCTCAAGGCCCCGTTTTTTTTTTTTTTAGAATCCCCCTGTTCACCGCAGTTCGGTTACCCCTTTTCCTGCACGATAGCATACTCGTTCACGGGTGACCTACATAGGAAACGCCCCTTCTTTCCTTCAGCGTGGCTTACGACTACAGCGCACGCGAGAGGAAGCGGGACCTTCTTCTTTGCCGAGTTCAGAGAGGGCAGAGTGTTCCTTTGCGACTTTCTCAACTCCCCCTTTGCGAGGAGTCCTCGTGGACTACCCCCTTTGTCTTTTCAGCTGTCCCCGCGCACCCCCTCTGCGAGTTTCCACCCCTACTCAGCTTCGCCGAAGAATCTGCCGCCCTTTTCGGTGATCACACGCTTCCCTACGCCGAATAGATCCCCCAGTTACGCCTCTTCAGTGTTTGTTCTTGCCAGCTGAGACGCAGCCGTCCTAAGAACAAGCGTCTCCTCACCTTGCGTCCACTAATTCTCTCCCTTTTTCTTTTTCGAAGGTTGCTACACTTTTTCCGCCTTGGCTGGCCCCTTCTGGGCCATCGTCAGGCACCCTAACCTTTAGTCCTTTGTCGAGCAGGGCAGCCTCCCCCCCTTTTTTCGGCTCGCGTGGGCTCTATTCCGCTCCTTTCCACCGTCCCTCTCCTCCCACGTTTCTGGGTGTGGCCATCATAGGTGTTTATTCCTTTCCTCCCCGCCTCGCGCAGCGCGGAGGCCGGCGCCTTTTTTGTGATCTGTTGACGATCCGGCGCCCCCCTGTCGGATTTCTGTGTTTTGTCGCGGTCTCTCTGTCGCGACCTTGTTTTTTTTTCTGCGGTGGCCACCCCCCCCCCCCCCCCCCCACCAAGAGGAGACACCATCCAGGTGGTCGATCTGATGATCGTTGTGCCCCTTCCGGATTCGGCCGAGGAGCTGTTTTCGATTTGATGAGATGTTCTCTCCTCTTCTTTCCTCTGCCCCACGAGTCGGTTGACGTCCTTAGTTTTGATTACCCCCTCGAAGGGACGAACTCCCTCCGTCGCCCGCTTGGTGGGATAGTCGAAGATTTACCTTGTCTTTCTTCTTTCCAAGGCGGGCCGCTGTCCTCTCTCCATACCCCGGTGAACCCCCCCTTCTTTTCGCTCTTCCCACGTACCTAGCCACCATTTTTTCCATGAACGATTCCTTCGCGACGCCTCGCAGGCTGTATTGCTGCGACTTGGCGGGCATCTCTTTCTCCCTCCCTTTTTTGTTGAGAGCTCATCTCTTGCCCCCCTTCGGACCTCACCGCCCCTTTCATGACAGCACGTACCTGCTTACGTCGTTAGGATCTAGTTACTGTATCTAATTTTCGAAGAGCATAGTCGGAATCGTTTCGTGTTTCCCAGGGTGTAGAGATCGGACACCCCCCCGTGGCCGTGCCGTGAGTCCCCGCTCAAATGGGTCCCCCTCCTTTCCCTATCAACAAAGCTCTGGTTAACGACAGCCCAGTAGCGACTGCGGTGGGGGCCAGTTCCCTAAGATGAAGTCCCTTCTCCTCCTTGTGAGATGGCAGCTGCCCGATCAGCCAGCAGAGACGCCTCCCCCCTCCCGGGGGCACCGTAAGCACCTCTCCCCTCCTTCTCCCGACCCAGCTCGTCCTCATGCTCAGGTTCCCCGAGACCATTGTGCTTGGTGGCAACTGCAGCCCCACTGACAGTCTTATGGAAAGCAAGGTCCCCCCAACCTTTCCCCTTTCCAGACAGGCTGCTTTCCCTTTCTCGAATTCCCTTTTAGCGTTTGAGCCCCCCACCGCCGCCTTCTCGAGCATTTCCCTTCCCCCCCCGGGTCATGAACCCCTTTCAAATTTGTACAGGATGTTTGTGCTTTTGTCAGCTTTCCCGATTTAGATTACTAAGGGCCTGAACCCTTCAAAAAGGACGTTTCTGCCCTTTTTGAAAGTGAGACCGTGCTCTTTAATTCTGCGCAGAACGTACGGTTGGGAAGGTGTAGCGGACCTTCCTCAGTTCGGCCTCTTTATTCGTGGACAGCTTAGGAGAAGTCGTCCCATTTCTTCAACGCGTGAGGTCACCCCCCCGTGCGAGATGGACACCGACCCTTGGCCGATAGAGAGGGAGTCGATTTTTTTCGTGGTGATCTGCGTAAGAGCCAGTTGCGCCTTCTTGTGCTGGTTTAGCGGTGGTTGCAGTACACGCCGTGCGTCACTTGTTCCCTGAAGCCGGTCCCCAGGTGGTTCCCCCAGCTGAGTAATAATAGAAGACTGAGCCTGACCTCTCCGGTGTTCAAGCCCGCGATTGAGAGTAGAAGTGCTACAGGATCTTCCCCATTCGCTCGCGGCGCGAGAGCGTCTCTCAGATTTCTTAAGGCTTTTCCCGATTCCCCATCGCCTTGAACTCGACGTTCCCTGCAGCGGGTAAGCTAAAACCCGGCGGTGTTTGTACCTTGGGCTTTGCCCAGACCTTGAGTTGGAGCTGCCACGAATTCTTGGCTCGGTACATCAGTCCTCGAGCTCCTTTGATGGAGAACCGTTGGCGATCCGACGTTATCCATCACTTACTCCCGACGATCCCGCCTTTCTCCCTCGGGAATCATACATCGGGCACTGGTCGCATCGCCGTTGTACTTGGGAGTCCGGCGTCTCCTGGCCCGGCCGCACGTGTCAGTGGAGAATCTTCCTCTCCTTAGCTCCCAACACCAGTCGGAACGCGCAGCGAAACGCTCTCGCGTGGTCCACCCCTTCCCGTGTCGGTCATTCAAAGACCTCCCAAAAACAACAAAACTTTTTCGGGGTTGGTGTCTGATGCGCGTCCCCAAACCCAAGCACCGAACCCGCTCTTGATTTTTTTTCCCCGCTCAGTCCCCTCGGCGTTCCGGGCCTTTCCTTCCTTTAGCACGGATCAGGTCGGGGCAGCTGATTCTGGTCTGTACAGGCTTTTCTCAGCCTGGTCCCCCTCTTGCAGCCCTTAGGTTGTTGCGCTCCCTTTTCCTTTTTTTTGCCGGCGGCCAGTCCCTCAAGGGTATTAGGCCCGCGACCCGGTCGTTGGCCAACTTGCGACTCCCACTGGGGTTATTCGATTTCAGCCTCGAGGCCGACCCTTCTGCCTTCCTTTGCTACATTCGCCGACTCAACTGTCTCTGATGGATCAGCCGCCTTTATGCGCCACCCGCTGTCCCCCCCATTTTTCGTGTGTTTCGGCGCTGATGGTCGTCTCTGCGTTTTTGAGATCGGGATCATGGACCCCCTCGGATTCTTTCCTTTTTGCTCCTGCCACCCCCCGATGGTCCTCTGACGATTTTTTCCCCCCACTTGGTTCCGCTGACGCACGGGCCCTTTTCCAGCGTTTGTCTCTCAGTTTCCAATTACACAATGAGCGTCAACTTACCTTTTCCCCCTTTTTCTCCTTGGAATTTCCACCGGCGACGAGTCTTCCTTTTTTTGCATCTCCACCTTGCACGATTTATTCGGCTCCGCCCTTGCCAGATGCTTCACCTGCGGAAACGCTGGCAAGCCCCCCTGCACCCTCTTTCTGGAAACCCTGACCCGTCGCGGCCAGGACGCTCCCACGCAAACCACTTTGGTCTCACAACTACGGCTCAGCAAGGGAAGGTGTTCTACTGTTTGCCCTTCATTCTCTCAGATGTCCCAACGGCCTTTTTCTTGTTTTTCCCAACCGGATCCAACTCGTGTGCAGAAGTCCCTTCGTTTTTCAAGTTTGACAAGACGATAATGCTTTTCCTCCCCTTCCCCCGGTAAGACACCCCCTCCTTTTGCTGGGTTTTCCGCGGTGTTTCTTGAAGTAGAGTATGACGAGCCTTCCCCTCTCCATCATCACCGGTTTTGAGATGTCTCGAGATTCCACCCCCAGAATCCTGGCACCCAGACAAAGATATGGACGGTTTCAGGTCCTCTTCAGACCTTGCTTATCGTGTGAAAGAATGCCCGACCCCCCCAGTCCCTCAATTTTTGAGTCTATCCTTTGCTAGTCGCTTTTTTCTTTTGTTTTGTTGCCCAAGAGCTATTAGGCACCCGGCGGCCACTTCTTTCCCTTATGATTGGTTCCCTTTCGGACTCTCCCCTTTGTTGACCGGCAGTGATGGGCGTGAAGTCCTTTTCCTTAACGCTGAAGAGTGATTGGTCCTCGGTTTCCCTTGTCGCCTGAAGTTGCCGGCGATTTTTGGCAGTGTGCCGAGCCGCCGTAAGTGGCGTTCATGGTCCTTTCCACTTTTTTTCCTTTTGTTACGAAGCCGTCGAAGGTGGCGTCTTTCCTCCGTGCTTGTGTGACAATTTTTTAATCTCGGGAGGGGGACTCGGCATCTTTTTTCTTGGAACGCGGTGAAAGTCATCTAGTCTCCTGGACTCTTTTCCTACCAAGAGGGGTGATCTTTATAGTGCCTATTGATGGGGTGTCCCCTAGATGGGTCGATGCCCGAGTACCTGCTCCTTCTTTCCCCTCCGAAGAAGCGCCCCCCAACAGACCCTTTTTTTTCTTTTTTCAAAGTCTTTGACGCAGGTTGGGAAAATGCTTTGGACCTCGTCATTTTATCTTCTATGTCGAATCTTTCTGCCTGCTGATGGCTGGCTTCCATTCCTTTCCCCGCCCCCGCCATTGAAGAGACGTTTTTTATTCTTACAGTTTTTTCCCTTTTCCTTTTGAGTTCGCAGTGAGAAATCTGTGGAGTCTGAAAGTTCAGACCTCTCCAGTCTGCCGTCCCGCCCTCGTGAGCTGTGCGTCTCGCCTAGAAGAATTCCTCCAGATCAGAGCACCGACTATCGCCGGCTTTGAAATCCCTTCCCCGGAAAGCAGAGTTCTTGATGTTGTCGGAGCTGTGCTTTGAGAAAACCGGACATTTTTTTTGCCCCTCGCAGCAATCACCCCTCCCCTTTTGCTTCATGTCCCCTGGAAAAGTCCACCAACCTCCTTGGTGCCCGAGATTGTTAGCTGATCTTACCTAGTTTTAGTTACTACGTGGGTCCTTAATGTCGGAGTTCCCCATGCTCTTCGGCTGCCGACGGCCTCGACCAGACCCCCCCTTTGGCGATGCTGGGACGAGATGATTCTTTTTTTTGTGCCAGGCGCTCGTGAAGTACAGCTTCTGCTCGCCACTTTTATTCTTCCCTTTGGGTTAAATCGCTCGAGGACGATGGACACCGGCCCCGGTGTCCTCTCACCTCAAGGTAGGTTTCCTGCCTGTTCCAAGCCGGGCTACTCCTCTTTTTCTTTTTTTTCTGACACCGGAGGGAGACTCCTACCCCGTACTAGTTAAAAGGGGCCCCCTAGTAACGTCCCGTTTTCTGGGCCCTCCTCCTCTCCCTCTCTCGTCAGACTGGCACGCGACTTCCCTGATTTTCTTTTTTTCTTTCCCCGCCTTTGGACGAGAGGGAAAGGGTACTGTTCCTGCATTAAAGGAGGGAGATGAAATTTGGTCACCGGTTGGGGGGTTGAGTTTTACAGGTTTTCGCACCAAGAGCAGTGGTCCCTTCCCCCACCTTTTTCAGCACTTCAAAGCAATATATGACGGAAGTTTTTCACCACGAGGCTTCTTATACCTCCTGACTCCTTTTCCGGGTTGTCCAATCAATAGTATTTGTTGTGCATAAGCGTGTTTCCTCCCCCCCTCTTTTAGACCAGCCGACGAATTCTACATATTCGTCTCACTGACTTGCCGGGATGACCCCCCTCGCGCCGGCCCGGCAGACCTGGCTGGTGAATCCCTCTGCTTGGTTACGCCCGTTTTCTATTTCTCCTTTTCTGAGCCAAAGGGCCCTGCCGGGGGCTTCGTTATGCCTGCCTATGGACTGCGCGGTTGACCCTCTGCCCGTACCGGGTTAAGGGCGGGACGTTTTCCTCCCTTCTTTGGATGCATGTACATTCTCGGTGCTGCGGCCGGATCCTTTCGATCTTTTTGACGATCCTTCTAACCATGTTTCGCTTGGGTGTGTCGTAGAGGAAATTCCTGAGTTCGGTTCGCGTTTGGGGGATGAACGTTGCCCCTTCTTTTATTGAACACCACAGTCTTTCTTCGACTCTCTGACCCCTCTCCAGGTTTTCCCTTTCCTCCGTATACCCTGCAGAGGAGCTGACTTCCCTTGATATGAGCTGTTATCCCCCCCCCTGTTCTTCGCAGCGCCCCCTGCTGTACTGGGAAGTCCTTTTTCCTCTGGAGAGAAAAAATTCCTCGACGCGCTGTCGTTTCCCCTCTTCTGCTTTCTAGAGATTTCCCCTTTCTCGGCACTTTCCATTGGTCCCCCCCCTTTCTTGGTATAGTACGCCTCTCTTACACCGGTCACAGTCACGCCGTTTTTTTTGCTACAGCCTTCTCTCCCCCTTATCTCATGAACCTAGATGAGAGAACGAGTTACGTTGGTCAGGCCCCAGTTTGATCGGCGAGGCATCATCTCCTCTTGTTTTTTTTTTGAGTCGTGCAGAAGTCACCATACTTCCATGAACAGCCGGCAGTCTTTCTTTTTAGCGATGCGTCAGGTATTTTCTGTAGGCGGAGTTACTCGTCTCCCCCTCACTGGTCTTACGGGGATGTAGAGTCTAACGGCGGACTTGGACAGGAGCTCCGTACTTTTGTTCTTCTTCTCATCCCCGCTTCGATCGGGGACCCCGACCTCCTATCCCCCCTTTTTTTTTTCCCGCGGTGGGGGAGACCCCCACGCTGCTCCACCATTAGCCTCCCCTGGTGCAGGCCACGCAGCTCGAACTTTCATTGTGGCCCTTCCCCCCCGGCGAGATAATCTACGTCACCCCCCCTTCCCCTCGCATTCAGATCGACCAGACAAATTGATTTTTTCCAGTGGTTTTCCAATATAAATAAGGTGTGCCCCTCCTCGCAAAAAAACCCTCTACCCCTCTCGGCCTGGAAAAGCCAGTTCCACCCCAATTTGTGATTCCCGGCAATGGGAGGTCTTAGAGCGCGGCAGCACCCTCCGCTAAGTTTCACTTCCGCCACCGAGGTTTGGCCCATCCCTACATTTAATGATCGTGAAGAGGTTTAAGTCCCTTATTTGATCCGCGCAGGAATTCAACCGGATGTTCTGATGGGAACTGTCCAGTACCTAGGACAGTTTTGTGTCTCTCTGAGTTCCCTTTGACAGGTCCTTTTTCGAAAGGCGACCCAGGCCTTCGGATTACGGACGACGTGTAATTTTCTTGGTAGAAGACCCAGCCCCCCCTTGCTTATATCCTGACGGCCCCCACTAAAACTTTGCCTTTTTTCAGGATTCTGTCGACGAGAGGACTTTTTTCCGGTCAAGAGTCTGTACTGCGCCGGGGGACTATCCTCTTGCGCCTAGTGCTGAGCTTGGTGCATTTCCCTTTCCTCCGAGACAGATGTTTCCCCGCACCCGGTGACCAGGTAGTCAAGCGACTCCCCTATGCCTGGCGTACATTGGCCGCCCCGGGTAGAATGCTGTTCACTCTTTCCCTTCGCGTCGTCGCGGCCGCGCCATTCCTTATGACTTTCGTCTTTGCTCGTAGCGTAGAGCCAAGTATCTACCCTTATGTAATGAGGTGACGCTTCTCACCGCTTTTTTCCTGGTCCCATGCACGTAGCAGTGCGCCCGCCGATAACCCTTCGGAGGCCTTGGTAAATGCAGGTCTCTTTCCCTGCCCTTGGTAGATTCCAATCGATTTCTTTTTTGGTTCATCTCTACGAGAGCTCCCTGATTACCCCGGGCGAGAAGCCGCTCCTTTAGTACCCAACGATCGCCCCTCTTCTGCCCAGCAATCATACTCGGCCAAGCCGTCCTCTCATCGGCCGGGCCTGGACGGTAAGGTTTCCCGTAGGCCCTCCGAACGTGGCCAGTTCTTGAAGTCCCCTTCCCCCACCAGTTGCGAGCCGTTTTTTTGACACTCGATTCTTCTTCTATCCTGTGTTCCCCACTTTTCCTGGTAATGGACTTTCCAAAAGGCAGGCGGCGGGAGTGACGGCCCCCATTTCAGAGTTTTCCCAGAAACCCTCCCCTGACGCGGGGTTACCTGATAAGCCTCTTTTCTGTGCCGGAGGTGTACGGGCTGTCGCGGCTCTTTCTTTTTCCCGGGTCCGCTGATCTGGTGTCGAGTTTGGCTTCTTTTCTCGGCCCCTGTCCTACCGGCGCGGGACGTCCTCCCTTTTGGCTCCGACAGGGGCGGCACTTCTTTCTGTTCTTTCGGGTTTCGCGCACTTCCCCTTTTTCGGTGACCAGCACCTTCTCTTAGGCACTTTTCTGCTCGGGACTGCGATGACAGCCCGAATCCCCCCCTTTGCCTAGCACCCCACGATCCACCTCCCTTCCTTCTTTAGGCCGGTCTAGGAGAAGCTTTTTTCTTCTCCAGCGTTCCAGACCATTTCGCCCCCCGATTTATGGGGTGCCCAGTCCTACTTGCTGGCGGTTTTTATTGCCTTTTCGTTTCCTCCTCGGGCGATTCTACCAGTGTGTCTTCCCCTCTTCCCGGGCTCGCAACCATTCAAACTTCCTGCCTGACGCTAACCCCCGTCGCAATCCTCTCTAGCCTGAGCCTCCTTTTGCAGGAAAAATCCTGCCCGTTTCCCCCCTTCCCGGGAGCGTCCACTTAACGGTCAGCTTTTGCAGCGTTCTCCCAACTTCGCTTCTTCTGTTTTCTCGGATATAAAGCCTAACTTCCCCTTTGTATGCAAGACTTGACAGCGCCGGCCCAAGTCTCGACCAGAGGGAAGATGCATCAATTTGCAAATCTCCCGTTGATGTCGCCTCTGACCGCCCACAAAACCATTGAAGGTCTTCTTTTTCCCCCCCCCTACCGTCCCTAACAAGGTCCTTCATCAAGTTTTTCCTTCCTTCGTTGTGCCCTCCCCTTGTAACGGCTTTACCTAGCCACCTTCCGCCTCAATTAGAAGTGGGGAAGGTCCAATTTTCCCCCTTCCTCTCCCCTCCACAAGATCCCCAACTGACGCGCAGCGTAAATGATCCCTTGAACTCTGGACCGCGGGGTTCTAAGATTCTTCCCCCCATCTATTCTCTTTTTCCATCCTTTGTTGTTGTTTTCTCTCTCTTTCCTTTCTTTTTCTTACTCGACTCAAGCCCACTCGTCCTATTTTGCACCCCCCTCCCCTTTCTTCTTTCTTTTTTTACTTTTGCGGTCAGGTTGATCTGGTGGCGGACCTTTTCCATCCCCAAGTAGAAGGTGGGATTCTCCCCCTATCTTTGGTGACACCGTTGGACAATGCCTTCCCCCGCCCAGGAAACATTATGTCAGGACCTTCGTCGGTCACCCGTGAAAGTTTATCCCGCAGTGATGTGGTGCGTCCTCACTTCATAGTCTCCCGAGAAGAGTACGTCTTTTTCCCGCTGGGATGCCATCTTGACCAGTGTTCGTCCCCCCCCTTTTCTCCTTCCTGGCACGATGGAATGAGGCCGGTCCCGCTTTCTCCTATAGGACGATTTTAACTGCAGCGGGAAGAAGGGCGTCTCCTTTTGCCCCTGATTCCCAGTTTGCCGGTGTGACCTGTTCTCTCATTTTTTTCCTCCCCTTTTCAGCTTGCCTGCCCCTCGTTTATGGTTGAATCTTTTCCCCTTCCGAGAGTCTCTGTGATGAGTATCGACCCTTGTTAGAGTCTTTCCAGGCTGAAGTTGATATTAGTTGTCCTCCTGGTCTTCCCTCCAGCATGAGAGTTTGAATCGAGATCCCTTACTAGGCTCCCCCTTCCCCCCCTCCGCCACAGAAGCAGCAACCCTCTCGTATCCGAAAATGTTAGCTTTGTTTCCCCTAAGTATTCTTACTTCTCTCCCTGACTGACGTGCGAATGTAGCATCGTTGAGTCTTTTTTCTAATTTAGAGCTGTGAAGCTGTGTTTTCAGAATACTTACAGCCTCGATTTTTTTTTACCAGGAGGTCCGTGTTTCCCTGTTGAGTCTCCTCCCTTTCGTCCGGAAGGAGAGAGCACGTCCCCCTTTTGTCTCTACCACCGACAGGTATGAAAGTCGCTTAGGTTGTCCCTTCGAGTGCTTTCCTCCTCCCAATCGAACAATATCACTTACCACTACTCAACAGCATTTCAGTAAAGAAGTACTACGCCGGGAGGATAGGTCTCTAGTTTTGAGATGGTGCCGTTTTTTTTCCCCCTGACTGGATAGCCGACTCCTCGATCCCTCCCTTGACGGTTTCTGTTCCCGACCCTGTAAGCAAACTTTCCTTGATCCCCCCCGGGTTTCGCTGATCTTTTCGTTACCAGGCTATCAACTTTTTGTTTCTTTTTTTTTTTTCTCTTTTCACTGGCCAGTCCTTCCGGTCGTTTTTTTTCCCTCCTCCCGTCACAAGTTTCCCCCTTCGATGCGTCCTGTCCCTGCTGCCCTCCGATAGCGAAGGATTTTATGGAGCTTACTACAGGCGGCTCGCCACGTGGGTTCGCTTTTCTTTCTGCTTTAGAGGCGTACCCATCATTCTTTTTTTTTCGATCAAGGTAGGGGCCCTGACCTTTCCCCCCTTTTCAGTCTTGAATGAAGGACGGGTGCCTTCCCTTCTGGGTGCAAGATACGTTGAAGCCGCGGGGACTTACCTCCTTCTTCCTTTGATCGGCCTCTACGACTACGTCCGCCAAGCGGGCCGGCCTCTCTGCCGTCCTGTTGGGTTGCCGCGAGCGAGCTGGCAGCTTCGACACCGGTGCCTTGATTTTCCCCCTTCTTCTGGCGTTGATCGATGGACTCACCCCCCCTTTTTTCACCCCCTTCCCTTTTTTCCCGTCTGTTCTCGCGCACCCACGCGCGCGTGTAGCCCCCCTACATGCCTATATGAAAGAAGACCGGTCACCCCCGCGGGAACGCTCTATGCTCTATCCAACTTAGGGTTTTCTCCCTTTGTGGTCTTTCAGCGGAGCAGCAGCTTTCTTTTTTTCCCAGACCTCTCAGACTTATACTAACCGGTTTCCCTTCTGATGCGCGACGTAGCTAAACGGTTCGACTTTTTACCTCCCCCCTTTTTTGCCCCCCTCCTCTCCCTTTGCAGCTAACCCTTGGTTGTTGCCTCTTGTTTTTTTGTCTCGTATTCCCTCCCCTGCTCCTTTGCAGGGTTCGTCAATGCGTTTTTTTCCTTCCAACTTCCCGCTCTACTTTTTTTTTAAGACGGTGGAGGCCTTCTACCGTCTAGGCGCCCTTCTTTCCTTTCTTTTCCTGCGCTCCCGACAACGCTGCGTGATCTCGCCCCGACTCTTTGTAGGTTTTAGTCGTGGGGAGTGTTTACAATGGCGCTTTTGACCCAGTGTGGGGGCTTGCAGGTGTCCCCTGGTTTCTTACCCCTTGTTTTCCAGGATGCTGATGAGCTTACCCTTTGTTCTTTACGGATTTCGGACGAGGAGCGCGGTCCGGTGGCTTCTGCTTTTTCCCGTTCTTTTCTCCTGAGAATGTCCACGAGCTTTCACCGTCGTTCTGTCTCCCACCGGAGATCCGATCTCGCCTTCTTTCCACACGACGCGTCCCTTGTTTCCTCTTCTTTCCCCATTGGAGCGCCAGCTCCTGCCATGTCCTTTTGCCGATTCCGCTGCCTAGAAACAGCCTTTCGCCGCGTTCCGCCTCTATGGCCTGACCCCCCGCATCCTGCCCCAGACTCACCTTCTTTTTGGCGTGTTTTTTGGCCTCAGTTGGTTCCTCGAACTTTTTGTGATCGGAGAGGGCCCATCTCCTCCCCTCCTCCGGTTGTTGTTGACTTTCCCTGCCTTTTTACACCTCTTTTTCGTTCCTTTTCCCGCCGGACGTGCTGCCCTCCCTCGGTTAGAGACTTTTCCTCTTTGCTCGAGCGGGGTAAGTCGTGCCCCCTCTTTCTTTCCTTTTCTTAGAGCAGCGTAGGCGACAGCTTCCCCCTTTCCCCAGGCTCTGCCGTCTCAATGGGGCATCTTTTCTTCCCACCTAGGGCGAAGTAGTGTCCACGTCATTATAAAGTTTCGGGCTTTTTTTCTTTTCCCCTTACGGATGACGTCCCACGCCTGACTTGGGAGTGCAGAAGGAGACCACCTCCCAGATCCATCCCAGTGGGCACCTTCAGTTCCCTTTCTATCGGGGGGTCCCCCCCCTCCGAGACTCATCTCGGCATAAATCCTGGGACCCCAGTGGTTAATTTCATCCTGGTGTTTTCCCACCCACCCGGTCCGACCTCCAGTCCTTTCCAAACAAAACCTAGATAATGCCCCCTTTCTTTTCATCCCCTTCGAGATCACCAGCGTTCGTCCCCCAGCGCCTAGAGCTGGTACTTTTCCAGGTCTGCCAAAGACCACCCACCTTGTACCTCCTTACAGAGAGTCTTCTGAGCCCGCTTCTTTCTTTCGGCCAATTGCGCTGCCCATGGGATAGACCCGACCTTATGAGAGTCTCTCAGGCTGGACGATCCCCCGGTGGGCCAGTCGAACAGTTGTAGAGACCTTTCCCATCTCCTTTTATGTGCTCGAAGAGGGTAATTCCTTTTTTTTTTCTTCTACCACAGCCTTCCCTGGCTTTACACCCCTTCGAACTCAAATAAAACGGGCGTTTCTCCCCGTGTTCCAGTCTAGGGTTCAAGCTGTTTTTCTTTTTCAACCAGCGGGAGTCTTCTTCCTTGCTTCGGGGGTGTTTTAGTACCCCTCCGCGCGTGGTTGAGAGAGCAAAGGCCTGGGTACCCCTCCACCCCCCGGTTGTTTTCTTTCCAGTCGTCCCTTCGACCCTTTACTTTCCTTTCCGGTGTTGAGATGGGAAGCGCGGCAGCCCTTGTTTCCCCGGCGTCCCTCCCCCCTTGCGAATTTCCCCGGCGTTCCTCTCCTCGTAGTAGGGAGCGCTCTCAAGACTGGGAGGTGGCGTTTTCCTTCAGTTCCCCCTATGTTCCCCTCTTTACTTGAACCGCGTGAGCACCAGCAGTTTTCCGACCGCACCTGTGGAGAGGTGGAAAAGTTTTTTGACCCATTTTCCAGAACATTTATTTAGACTCATTCCTTTATTGGATCGTTTACAATAGCCTCTTTTTCTTCCTTTAGACATGTGTTTGTTCTCTGAAGAAGATGGTAGTCTCTTTCTCCACTGATCACGCAACTGCGGTCTTCCTCCTCTAGTCCAGCAGTTCCTCGCCTTTTTTTTTTTCTTCTTACGTTTGTACGGAAGTCGCTGGTCAAGTGTGCCCAAGTGGCGAAGTCTCCCTTTTCCCCTTCCCGTAGTACTCCCACCCCTTGAATCCCTGACCCGAGCTGGGTTATCGCTCCCTTCGTTTTTCCCCCCTTTTCGGTCCAGGGTCAGGGCCAAGAATCCGGCGGTGGAGGTGTTAGTTTCCTTCCAGGCGGCGATCAAGCTCCCCGCACCGACCCGATCCGTACGCGCGCCCGCTCCTCCTTCAATTTCTTTCAATTTTTTTTTTCCTGGATGTAGCACGGCGAATAGTTTTGTCGTTTTATGGTACCGCGGTCTTTTTTCTTCCAACGTCCTCCCGGCGGACGGGTCTAGACCGTTCGGTTCGGCGACGTTCCCCGTTTTCTTCCCTTTCCCCCGACTGCCGGACGACGAATTCCTTTTTCACCCGCGCCAGTAGTTCCCCTGGTCCCCCTCCCTTTTTTTAACTGGCGTCCTTCTTTCCTGGCGATGGATGACAGCCATTTGCCGCGCGAAAAGGCGACCCTCACTCCCCCTATGTTTCCTCGCGCTCAGCTCGGGCCTTTTTCTTTTCCCCAAGTCCTGTCAAGAACACGCCTCTTCCTCCCCCCTTTCTGTGGGTGCGGTTTTTGCGTCGTCTGGTTTTGGGCGCTTCGACCCAGATGCTGGTTTACTTCATGTCTCGCCCCCCCAAGTCGCGGCTAACTTTTCCCCCCCAATCGGGTCGAAGCTTCCAACCCTCCCTTTTTCCGTTCCAGACGAGGGGGTCAAGCTGCCGCTTGTCAACTTTTTTTCCCCTGAGAGTAAAATTACCCTAACCCTTTTCTTTGGATCCACCGGCGACGACGGCTGCCGTGATTCCCCCTGACCGAACTTTTTTTTCCGCGGCCATTCCCCGCCAGCGCCTGCGGGCGAAGGCGACCCGCTGGGCAATTTTTTTCTCAATCCCCTGAGCTGGATTGACCAATCCTCTGCTTTTCTTTGTGGCGGGAATTTCGACCAGCACATTCCTTCCTTTCTCCAAGTTCGTTTCCCCCTGACAGACCTAATCCCGGTTCCGTCTACCTTTTTTTGTTGCCCGGAATCCCGCTCTGTGTCCAAGGAAATGTACCCCCCCCTTTCCTCCCCCTCCCTCGTTCACCTCCGACGTGTGGAGTTTTTTCCAATCCCCTCCCCGTACAAGATAACCTCCCGTTTTCCTTTTCCCCACTTTCTCCACCTTGCTGGGTGGCTGAACTCGGTCGGTTTGAGGCTTGGGGGAAAGGTTTAGTTTTACCC
>Ga0179593_1645698_pt1 | contig 15607 bp, 23 predicted proteins | sample CZODoug2_1_08_16_FD_185931 | JGI IMG/M metagenome (GOLD analysis project Ga0179593, IMG submission 185931) | Vadose zone soil fungal communities from Angelo Coast Range Reserve, California, USA - CZODoug2_1_08_16fungal (PacBio error correction) | ecosystem: Environmental > Terrestrial > Soil >... | reverse complement strand
TTCTTCTTTGGTTTTTTCGGTTGAATGGCTCGTGCTCCTTTTTTTTTTCTAAAAGGAGCCCCCCCCCCTTTTGTTCGGGGAACTCAATCCTTTGCCTTTTCTGTCCCCTTGGTACAGCTTTCTTTCCTTAGTAGGCAGTTTCTTCCCAGGCTTCCTTTTTTCGCCCTTCCCGTTGCTCCTTTTCCGGAAAATTACGGGCTTTTTCGCTGTCTATTTCTTTTCCCTTTCTAAGTGGCCTTTTTCTTTTTTTGCTGGTCTTCTTTTCCCCTTTTTAACGAACCTCCGCTTTTTCTTTCTTCTTGAAGAAGGAAGCCTTTTTCCTTTCCGAAGAACGAGCTTTCTCATAGGATCTTGCTTCCCTTCTTCCTTTAGTTTTATTTGCGCAGCCCTTTCTTTTTTCGTCGTTCCATCCCCTCCTTTAGGGTAGAAGGTGCCCTTTTTTTCTCGAGTGTTGTTGAACTCTCTCTCCTGAGGTTAGTTCTTTTTTTTTTTTTCTTCTCAGTTGGTCTTTCCTCCCCTTCCGGAGCAGTGGCCCATTGCGTGATTTCACTTCATTTTCCCCCTAAAATCGGGGGCAACTCTTCCCATCTCTCTTCCATAAGAAGGTTTTTTTATGTAGGTGTACCCATGAAATCTGCCCCTTTTGTAAGGAAGAAGTGTACTTCTGTTCTACCCCTCAACTTTTTTGACTCCTGCTTCACCCAAGCCAGGGCGGTCTTTTTATTGAGAATTCTTCCCCCTTTTCCCTTTTCTGAACGTTTTTTTTCGGGTACTTTCATTCTTCCTATCTCCGATGCCTACCCATTTTTTTTCCCGAAGCTTTTCCCCTTTTTATCCAGGAGTGACATTCTATTCTCTCATTTTGTTGTTTTTTTCAGAACTGCACGATCTTTCCCCGCTTAACGTTTCTATTCGTGAACGTTCTGGCCTCCCCCTTTCTCATGACCTCTCCCGTCCCCTTTTCTTTTGGCTCCCTTTTAGATTTTTTGACACCCTGTATTTTTTTTTTCTGGCGGTCCGGCAGGGTTTTTTTCCGTATGGAAACTTTCTTTTTCTTCGGATCGGAATAGTTTGTACACCTTTATTTCTTGTGCTGGGATGGTTTTTGGCACCGACACCAACTCTTTTGTCTTCCATTGGAGAACCTCTTTCTTTCCCTGGACTGTGGCGTTCAGGTTCTTTGCCCAAGGTGTAGGTCCCCTCTCTTTTTTTAAATGTTTTTTTTTTGCAGAGGGTTCCGTCCCAGTCGAATTTTTCCCCCGGTTGTTTTCCCCAGGCTGGCGGTGAGACTACATTTCTTTTTTGTCCACGTCAATGGGTGGGACAGTTTTTCTTGGGCGAAACAGACGAAAGGCTGTTTCTGCCTTTCTCTAGGGTCTCCCCTATACGTTGGTTGTTTTTTGATCACCTACATTGTCTTCTTCACTACAGAAGGAATGTCGTTTTTTTTTCTTTCCCCCCCGTTAATTATCAGAAGTGCTTGGTGCAATTGTTTTTTCCATCACCCCTTTTCCTTTAGTCGCTTTCTAAAGACATTTATTGGGGTTGGTACTTTGTTTTCTTTCTCTCCTTCTTCCATGGGTTCACCAGCTTCGGTGCCGGCCAGCGAGTTCTTCCCCTTTAACGGAGAGGCCTAATTAACTCCCTCCTTCCGATGGAAGACCCCCCTAATGCCCCAGCTCTTGATCGTCCTCTTCTTATGCACTGAGCGGCCCCTCTTTCTGAGGGAAAATTCCTTGTCCACCACCCCAGAGGTAAGTCTTCCTCATAAAAAGACCCCCTTTTTCAACGTGTCATTGCGTTTATTCTTTCCCCAAGGGTTCATGTATTTTCCATCCCTTTCACGGGGGATTTTTGAGTCGGTGGTCTACTCGTGGACCCCTTTTTTTTTTTTTTCAACTAGGCAGATGTTATCTTCCCCCTATTTGCGAAGGGTAAATCCTTTTTGGTCCCCTTTTTTTCTTTCAAGATGGCCAAGCCACCGCCCCTCTTTTTTTTCTTTGAGCAGGATGACGGCCTTTTTCGGCCCGATCATTTTTCAAGGCTTGAATTACCTTCTCCTCTCCCTTTTGAAAAGGCGTGGCTTATTTTACATCCCCTCCAGAAATAGTGTTTTTTCCTTTTTTATTCTTAGTTTACGACGTTTCTTATTCAGGCAGGGGAAACGGTGTTCTTTCGAAACTTTGTTTATATATCTTTTTCTTTTTAAATAATGGGAGATTGCTTTTTTCTTTCTTTCCCGGCTTACGCCCGACGGCTTGCTTTTTCTAATGATGCCCTCTTTCCCCCCCCCCAAGGCAAAAAAACTCCCCTCAAAACATGACCCCCCCCTCCCTGCTAAGGTCCGGCCGATTTTCTTCCCCTTCCCTTTTTTAGCCGGATCCCATTTTTTTTTCCCTTTCTCTAAGGGAATTAAGCTCCTTTCGTCCCCCTTTCCAGGAAGGTACTTTTCTTCTTCTTTTTTTAATCCCTTTTTTTTGACTATCCTGAACGGAACTCCCCTTCATCTTTCCTCGGCGTCACTGCTTTGCCACTTTTTTTTTTTTCTGGGGATTGGGGCCCCCTGAGGTGACCGAAGACGACAGTGTACCTTCTTTTTTTCGATTGCAGGGCAATTTTTTCTTCTGACGGAGGTTGGACCCTCCTTCCCCGGTTCTATTTTTCCCCTCCCCCACTTTTTTTTGCACGGGGGAGTACTCCCTTTTTCCTTTCTTCTTTTTTTTATGTCAAGCAGGCGCCTTTTTCCCCTTCCACCCCCTTCCAAAGGACTTTGGGGAATTCCTTTTTTCTACCCCAGTGTTTTAATAACCGAAGGACGGGCAGGTTCCCTCCCCCACGCAACGGCGTTTCTTTTTTCCCCCATTTCTGAGACGCAACCACCATTCCTCCCTTCCACAGGGTTGCACCTTTACACGGGGATCGTGGTCTTTTTTTCCCAGTTTTGAAGCTTTTTTTTACTTGTTTCCCCCCCCCTCCCCCTGCCAAAAAGTTTTTTTTGGGGTCTTTCCTACCTTTGCAAAAGTCAACGTCTTTTTTTTTAACTGTTGTCTTTTCATTGCGACTTCTTTTTTTTTCGTGGGTGATAACCATTCCCTCCTACAGGAAGACCTCGTCGTAGGTGATTTCCCTTTTTACTGTCGTTGAAGGAGTTGCCTTTGTTGTTGGGCTTGGGTTGACCTCCTTTGGTCCCCCTGAAGGTATTGCCTTCCTTCTCTTTCTAGGGCACTTCCCCTTTCTTTTTAGAAGTTTTTCTATTTCCTTCCACAGTAGCAATCCTTCGAGCGAAAGAGGGCTGTCCCCTCTTGTTTCTGTGCGAGACTGATCTCCCCTTCCTCATCTTTTTGCAAGAGGGGTTTCTATCTTCCCTCCTCCTCCTTTGTTTTTTGTAGTTTTTGTTTTTTGTTTAGGAGATGATCCCTCCCCCTCTCCGGGAGATGTCTCGTCTTCGCACCTTTTTCCCTTTTTTTGCAATAGGACGCTCTCTTTCCCCTTTTCTTCAGTCCGGTACACCGCGAAAAGCCGTATTTTTTTTTTTTTTTTTGCTTTCGGGATAAAAGGTAGCTTTTTTTCTCCCCTTTCCCCTTGGCCCCAGACCTCGTCATCCCCCCCCCTCATCGGCTCCCCTTTACCCCTTTTTTTCAGCTAACCCTACCTGTCCTATGCTTTTTTTTTTTTTTCCGTCAGGGAATAACCCCCTTTTTTACTCTTCTCATGATACCCAGTCCCTTGCCTCAAAGACTCTGCCGTGCAATTCTTTTCACCCAACCATTGGTTGCGGGCCTTTCCCTGGTCCAGAAGCTTAAGCGCTCCTTGTTCCTTTCTTTTCCCCACTGTTGTGTACACCTTTTCTTTTTTCGCTGTTTTGCGGATAATCTGTCAAACTCCCTCCCCTTTTCTTTCAACGTTTGAACGGGTAGGCTTCATTCCCCCCTGTGTGTTGTTCTTCCTTCAAGGAATTCCAAGCTTGTTTTTTTCCCCTTCCGTCTGCATTTGCGCGGTTCATTCTTTTGAACGCTTCTCCTCGTGAGAATTTTACACTTCCATCTTTCGCTTCATTTCCCACTCCTTCATCCTTTTTTCACCTTTTTCATTGTGAACACGGATTAACACCTTTTTTTTTCCCTCTTACTTTTGCCAGCCCCAGAAGCCTGTTCTTCCCCCTTCCGACCTGATCATAGCCTTTTCTTCTTCTCTTTGGTCTACCATTTCAGTTAACCTTTTTCTTTTTCCCCCCCCATCAGATGGGTTACTTGTATCTTTTCTTACTTCGCCTGGTTCCCCCCAACTTGTTCAGTTCCGGCGGAATGCTTTGTTTCTTTTTTTTTTTTCCTGGGCATGGGCTATCCGTCCACAGTTTTTCCTTTGTCTTTCCCCCTTTCCAATTGGTAAGTGTTGTTTCCCGGCATTTCCCTTCTGAGTCCCTTCTTTTTTTTCCAGGGTTTTCTTGTCCCCAGGGTAGAGGCAGATACCCCTTCCCCCCTTCCGTGAGCGACGACCTTCCTCCTAGCCCACTCGCTTTCCCTCACCGACACTCAACCTACCCTTTTCTCAGTAGTAAGAAGATCCACACGTTCCTTTTTCCTCTCCCCCTGGAGTTGAGGCTATGGTGCTTTTTTTTATAGTCGGACTGACGGATTGCCTCCCTCTTCTTCTTCCCCCCTTGGATTCCCTGCTTGCGGATTGATTCTTTTTTTTTTCTTCTCCGCGGCAAGTTCCCTTTTTTTCTTGTCTTTTTTCCCCCAGGCTTTTATTCTGTTAACGTTTCACTTTCTCTTCTCAAGTCTTCCTTTAACAGAGCCAGTGTTCTTTGCCTTAGGAGGCACTCGGACGAGTTTTTTCCCGTTGATCTTTTTCTTCCAGGCCCTTTGCCAGGTTGTCTTCCGTTCTCGGCCCTTGCTGATGGGTGCGTTTCTTTTCTTTTTTTTTTTTCCTGAAGTTTTTTTTATTGACCTCGGGTTTCCTTTCTTTTTCATGGGTGAAATTTTGCTCTCTCCATTCAAGATTGACCCTGTCTTCCCCTTCCCCCTCGTCGGGGCAGTATGTCTTTTTTCCCCACTTTGATCCTCCTCATCCTTATTACTTTTCCCGTCCTTGCCTCACTTTTTTTCCGGCCTTACTCTTTTACCCCCTTGACGAGCATGGACTGTCACCTGACCGTCGGGAGAAACTTTTTGATTTACCCCCTGTTTTGAGCCCCCACCTTCCCCGAGAACCTTCCTGTTGCGTTTCACGGCGACCCGATTTGCCCCTTTTTTTTCCCCCCCACACTCGGCGGACCTTTTTTCCCTTACACAACCCCCCTTCTTCTACTTCCCTAAGCGGGACCAGTCTTGCCCCCTTTCCTGCGTCGGGCGCCCCTCTCTTAACGTGTGTCAGATCAATGAGTTTCCTTTGTTGAAAACACGGACCCCCTCTTTTTCTATGTGTCCTAACAAATCGGGCCCCACCCCCCCAGTTGGGACAGATCTTTTCCTCCCCCCTTCTAGGCATGTGGACCTGTTCTTTTTCCTTACGACGGGTGAGTCTCTTTTGGTCGGTCACCACCCAACACCTACACCCTCACTCCAACGAATTCCGAGCTTCAGTGCATGTTTTCTCCTTACAGATACCCCGGCACGTTTCCTGCTTCATTCTTTACAAACCTCCCTTTTCTAGGACATAAACTCCTTTGGACCGTATGGAGAGGGTTATCCCCCTTCTCTGGGCTTTCACCTATCACGTTTCATTTTTTTTCTTTTCTTTTTGTAGGACCCCCCCCCTTTTTCTCTTCCTCTCTGTAAAGCTGTACCCCCCTTTTCGCCTTCGTGGCAGTGAGACCTATTTTGTTCGCATCTAGCTTTTTTTCTTTTTTTTTTTTTCCGAAAGCGCAGCAAGACCTCCTTTTTCTTTTGTTCGAAATCGAAGACGCCTCCTCTCGTTTTTTCGTTGGTACAGAATTATTTGTCCCTTTTTTTTTTACCCTCAGCATGTAACATCTCTAACTCTTTTCATCACTGATTTCAGGGTTTTCCTCAGCTTCCCCCCCTTGAAAGTCGTCGTCTTTTTTTTTTCTCGCAAGGAATCACGACATGCTGTTTTTCCTCCTTGTCGTTGTCCCACCCCCCCGAGATATTTCTACCCTCCTTCCTTTTCCGAACCCCCATGATGTTTATGGCTTTTTTTTTCCTGCCAAAAACAGAAGTATTTTTCCTTCCCTCACATCGAGGGCCTCTTTTCGAAGATAAACCCCCTCTCTTTTTTTAAAGTCTACAAACGCAGGGGTTTTTTCAGATCAGATGCGAAGATCCTTTTCTTTTTCCCCTTAAGCGGGCTCTTCCCCTTGTAAGGAACTTTCCCTGTCCTTTTTTCCGAGGTTTCAAGTCTCCCCTTCCACTTCCCAAATAATCGGTCCCCTTTTTTTTCCCTCTCCTTGCGAGGATTCTTCGGTTTCCGGGACTGGAATTCCTCTCATTCTCTTTTTTTTAAACTTGACGGTTTGGCATCTCTCTTCTCTGAGGTAAAAACCTTTCTTTTCCCCTCCTTGGCAACGGCTGTCTTCCCTCCCAAATGGCTTCCCTTCCGCTAGCGGGACGGCCTTCTTCCAATCCCTTTTGACTCAGGTGCAAAATACCCCATCTTTCTCTATTTTTCTCCCCTTTCTTTGGCTATGTCTCTTTTCTATGATATGGAGTTCTCCCTGTTATTCCCCCTTTTTGCTTGGAGTTTCCGAGAGTCTTTTCTGAGAACATTTATGGTAGTTTCCCCCTCAGCTGTGAAGTAGGTCATCTTCTTTTCGGGCCGCGTCAGCCCCTTTCCTTCTTTCCAGGGAGAACTGGTCTTTTTTCCTTTGTACTTGAATGCCTTTCTCGTCGGGTTACCCCTCCCTCCCTTGCCCCTGCGTTCGAGGGAGATCGAAGGCCTCGTGGAAGTGGTTTCTTCTTTTTCTCAACCTTTGGGACAGACCCCCGTTTTCTCTTCTTAATTCCTATTAGTGATCTTACTCTTTCTGGCCAGGTCCTTTATGACTACTCTTTTTTCTTCCGCAATACGATCTTGCCTCTTCGTTCCTTTCGTTAGCGAACGCCTTTTCTTTGTGATCTTAAACTTTCCCCCTTCTGTCACCGGGACTTCCTTTTTTTCTTTCAGGAGAGACTATGTCACTTCTCCCCTCGAGTTTTTAGTTTCTTCGATTGTGTGAGAAAAAATCTTCTTTTCTTTTCCTTTTTTTCCTGAGAGTCATGGCCCCGCAGGGGCATTTTTTTTTTTTCTTTTCCTCTGTAACACCCGCGTCCCTACCCCTCCCCTTAACCTTGATGCCCTCCGAGGTTTTTCCTCTTTCCTTGCGGAAACCCCCCCCCCCCCCTGTCCTTTTTCCTCCTGGTTTTTTTTTTTCTTTTCCTTCTCCTATGTGACAGGCTGTTTTTTTCAAACTGTTTCCCCTTCCCCCTCCCCGGGGATGGTTCTTTCGGCCGGTTATTTAGATTTTCTTTCCCCTCCTTTTTCTGAACGGTACTTTCTTCTTTCTCCTTCTGGAAAGATCTTTTATTTCTCTCAGAGACCGAGGTTGTGGTGGACAAAAAAGCCCTTTGCCCCTCATTAGGCTCTCATTTGTTTTTCGACCAACGACCAGACCCCCCTTTTTTCCAAACGTGCTTCCTCTTTGGCCGGCTTCGCCCAGGCTCCCAGTTTAAGGGTGACCTTGTATTTTTTCTTTATGATCTCCGCGGGGTCTTTTTTTTTTTCCCAATGTTGGTTTTTGTTTTTGAGCACCTGAGTAATGTTCGTTCCGTCCAGGGTTTCTTTTACCCGGTCAGTATTAACCTTCCCTTTTTAGTCTTCTCTTTTGTTGTTATCTTTTTTGGTAGGTGTTGGATTTTTCCTGACAACCCACGAGGATCCCTCTTTTTTCACAAGGTGTGCCTTTCTTGTTTCGTATCGTCTTTCCCACTTTTTTTTTTTCTGTTCTTTTCCGTCAGTCATCCTATCCTTTCCCTTGTTGACAAGTCTTTCCTTTTATTTTTAGCCCACCTTTTTCATTTTCTTTGGGTTTTCGGGGTTTTCCGCCAGTGGGGATGCCTCTCTTTTCTTTTTCTTCCCTGTAGGGACGTTTTTTTTTTTTTTTTTTCCCAGGAGACTCTTTTTCCCCCTTTCTTCTTGCGGGGTCGCTGAACCCGTCCTCCGTAATCGACAGTTCTTCCCTTGCTTCAACCACCCGAGGCTTTTTTTTTTCCCCCGCAATTGTTTTTCTTTTTTCTTATTCTGCGGTTCATGTTTTTTTCCCCCCCTCTTCGTCGGAAGGAGCCTCCCCTTTCTTTTTTTTTTCAGATGATCACTTCCCTCCTTTCTCCGCCCTTGTGGGTCCTCCCCTTTCCCTTCCGCGTTTTCCGATCGGGGGCCCTTTGAGTGCTTGATCTCCTTCCCCCTCTTTCTGTCGAGAAGGAACCTCTGTTCCCCCCCACGTGCGCCTTCCCCCCCCCTCCCCCCTTCCTGGGATCTTTTTTCATGGGTGTTGCATTCGCCTCCCTTCTTTTCCTTTTTTCCCTCGTTCAAACGCACCAATGGCGATTTCTTTATGTCGAAGTACTTTTTTTCCCATGTGAGCCCACCGGCCAGCCCTCTTTTCTCAGGATGACGGCCCTCCTTTTTTTATTCCCGATAACCTCTCCTCTTTTCTTCATGTCTCATATTGTAGGCATCCGGGCAGTCCCTTTCCCTTCCTTCTTTTTCCGAACACCTTCGCTTCGCCGGTCTTTTTTTTCGTTTTACTTCCTGATTCTTCACATTCCCTTTTACCCTTTTTAGGTGAGGTGTGCTGGGGTTCTCCCCCTATTTGATTAATATACTTTTTCTTCTTCTTCTTTGTATATTTGAGAAAACTGGCTCCCCTTTCCTCTCCTGATAGGATTTTCCTCTGGCTTTTTGCTTACCAAGTTTTGACAAGGAACTCACGGCCAGGACCCCTCAATTTAGGCAATGCTTCCTTCCCGAAAAAGTTCGCGTTCCTTTCCCCTTTTCGAGGACGCCTTCCTCTTTTTCTTTTCTGTTTCGGGCAGGGAATTTTTTTCCCTTTATGGGGAACTCTTGAGAAGGTTTGGTAAAGACGTTTCACATTCTTTTTCTCCTGTTCGTCCATGTTTTTTTCCGGCTGACCAGGTTTTTCTTTTTTTCCAACTACCTAAGGTGACGTCCCCCAGCGACCCCTGTAAAGCGCGTTGATGCTGGGCTCTTTTTCCTGCTGAAGGAGTTCTCTTCTACGACTTAAACGGTCTATTCTCCCCTTCGCCGAGGCGGAAAGGAGGTTCTTCCTCCCCCTTTTCTGGGCCGCTTCTCATTTTTTTTTTTTTCCCCTGTGCCCAAGGATTTTTTAATTTCCGTGTCCTTTTCCTGAAAGTGCCCTGGGAATAAAGCATGGAAGTTTCCCTTTTCCCTCCCCGGACGGTATCCCCCCCCTTGTCAGGAGAAAACAAGCGGTCAACCCCGTCCCCCAAACCGTAAACACTTTCCGTATTAACGGCCGGTCGTTTTCCTTTTTTTTTCCCTGGTCTTGATCAGTACCTTCCCCTTTTGTGCACGAACCTTCCGTTCCTTTTTATTTGTGCCGGGGTATTTTATTTTTCCATTTCGCTCACAGGGAGGGGTTCTCCCCTCTCCCCCTCCCCCTAGGTTGAGTCTTTTTTCCTTTTTCTGTTGGGGTATTCGTTTCCTTTTTTTCAGAAGGAGGTGTTTTGATGAGAAGGGCTGGCCCTTCCTTTCTTTTCCTCTTTTTCTACTGTGGAGACCGTGACCCCCTTTTCTCCCCCCACATAGGGCTTTCTCTTTTTTGTCGCCCGGTCCTTTCTACTTCCAAATGCGGGGAGCCTCTCTTCAAAAAAAAATGTTTGCTTTTTTTTCTTTCTCCTTGGTCTCGGGGTTCCCCTTCTTGTACCCTCTCCTTCCGGTGTGTTGTTGAATATACTCCACTACCGCGGCCGGAGATGTCTCGTCTCTTCCGCCCCTTTCTTTTCTCGGCCTCCTGTTCTGATACCTCCCCCCTGTTCCTCCCCCTTAAATGCCGGATGTGGTTGTTTTTCCCCTTTCCCAGCTCAGCTCAATTCTCTTTCCCCTTCCACATAGTAAGGCCCCCCCCCCCCCTTCCCCGATTACCCATCCCGATTCACCCTCTTCATATGGAGGACAAGGTCGTTCTTCCACCCCCGTCTCCTTTTCGCATTGATAACAAGTCTTCACCCCTCCCCCTTACGTTTACGTGAACTTTCTTCCCTTCCTCCCGGTTCAACTTCAGACTTTTTTTTTTTTTTTTTGCCCATGTCCCGAGTCAAGGCGTCCCTTTTTTTCCCTTCCTCGGGACAGTTGTAACCTGTTTCTTAAGTCGCTTGTTGGCTGTTTCCCTTTCTTGGTATTTCGGTTTTCCTTGCCCTTCCTTTTTCCTTTCCTTGGTCCTGCAAGAAGGAATTCCCCCCCCCTTTTCCTTTGGCAGCGTTGCCCGTGAGGAGATCTGAAGTCACGCCTTCCGCCTCCGCTCTCTTTCCCCAGGACAGGGGGGAAAAGTTCTTTCCCCTCTCCCCCGCCGTAAGGACTGAACTTAAAACCTTCCCTTCAACAGATTAACTTCTTCTTTTACCAAGTTAAGCCTTTGTTTCTCCTCCTTTCACCTGAGACTTCTCCTTGTTTTTTTCGTTTACGGTCTTTTGGAGCCACATCCTTTTTTTTTTCCCCTTTTTCCTGGACCGGGCCCCCCAGATTCTTGTATCCTGCGACCCTTTCCTCCTTTTCACCAAAATTGGAGCCTTTCCTTTTGTAGGCGCAAGGATCATTTCGTCTCTCCTCAAGGTTCCTTCTTTAGTTAATTGTAACTTTTTTTCTCCCCTCCGTAGTTACAGGCGTTCGGGGGTTTTCCTCTTTTTCCGTTTACCGCGAATTCCTCCTTTCTTCTTACACCCTTCACTTGGGAGCGACGCAAAAAGATTATACTTTTCCAAAATTAGATGGTCCCTCCCCCCACAATCACACCGTTCCCCCCTTTTCCTTTCTTAAGAAGATCACGGTTGTATTTCTCCGTGCGTCGGCTATCTTTTTTTTTCCCCTTTTATGGCCGTGATGCAGACCCTTCTTTTTTTCTTCCCCAATCCTGATGTTTCTTTCCTCTTTCCCGTTTTGTAAGACTTTTTTTGTCTTCTTTTTTTTCGGCCAGCGTGTATATGTCCCCCCCCCTCCCTTTCCTTTTTTTTTTTCTTTTTCTGCACTCTTTCCCTCCCCCCCTCGCCCCCAAAGTGTGGCGGGACCTCTCTTCCTCTCTCTTTGCCCTCCGTGAGGTTTCATTTCGGACCCAGGTGGATGACTCCTTTCCTTCTTTGGATGCTCCCCTTTGGTTTCCCTCTGTGTTTCCGTGATGGCGCCCCTCCCTTTTTCCGTCTATTCAGTAACTCCCCCCCTCCGACCCTCCCCTAAACTTTTTACCGGGCGTGGGTGCTTTTTCGGCCAGCCTTCAATCTTCCTCCACAAGGAAGAAGTCCCCTTATATCCTTCCTCTTTTCCCCCCCCTGGAGGGGACATCTTTTCTAGTCTGGTGAACCCCGAGAAGGTTCCTCCACCGGCTACCCCTTTCCTGGGACTTCCGACTTAAACTTCTTCCTTGGGTTAGTTCCTCCCAGCGTTCACTTCTATTACTTGGAGGTACAAGAGTCGCTGCACTTGAGGAGTTCCAGCGGAATTCCTAACACTCCCCCCCCCACCGTTTCGTCTTTTCCTTTCAGTCGACCCGATAGTCTTTTCTTGGTCCGTTGAGCCCACTCCCAATAAAACTTAAAGTTTTTTTTCTAGATTCAAATGGCAGTCTCCCCATCGGAAAGAATTCAACCACCCTTTCCCCCCCTTTCCGGTCTGCTTTTTTTTTTTTATGGTAAAGACCCCTTTTCCCCCTTGAAGAGCTTAATCCCAAAGGGCAGCCCCCTTTTTTCGATGTCTGTTGAACAAGGAAGACCCTTGCGTTGTGTCGGGCACCTTTTCCCCCCCCTCCCCCTCCAAAGTGACCACACACTCTCTTTTAAGTCAGCAGTTCCATCCTGACCGATACCTTTTCCACTGCTCAAAAAAGACCTTTTCTGAAAGAAAACTTGACCCCTTGTCTTTTTTCTTCCCTTTTTTAGTGCATGGCGAGAGTTTCCCCTTTTGTTTTTTCCCCCCTATCACACGGTGAAGCTCATCTCTTATTGGTCTTCGAAAAACAACCCTTCCCCTTCCAAACAACTCGTTCGCTTCTTCCGTTTTCCTCTTTTTTTCCTTCTTATCGGTCGGGATAAGGCCTTTTTTCTGCTTCCGTCAGTTAATCCTCCATGAATTCCCTCCCTTTCATTTCTCTTCTTCACTGCCAGGGCCCGTTGAAGCCTTTTCCACAAACATCTCTTTTTGTGGTACTCCCTTTCCCACTTCACAATTAATACTTCTCTTTTTTTTTTCCTCAGGCTCTCCCCCCCCTCTGGAGGTCCACTTTCGGTCTAGTCCCCCCCTCTTATAGTACTGTTCCCTTCTTTCCTATTCTTCAGGGGTCCTTTTTCGTTTGGTTTTAGGGTCCTTGAGATTCCTCTTTTCCCCCCTCTCCCTTTCACCACCCTCTTTTTTTCTTCCCCGTTAATCCCCTTCTCCTGCCCCCCCCCACGACTCTTCCTTTTTCTTCTTCTGGAAACTCCCTGTTTGTCTTTCCGCTACTTTTTCCCACTTCCGTTTTACGATCGATGCTCATCTCATCATTCTTCCCCTCCCTGTGGAACGCTTTCTTTCCAAGGAATTTTCAGGATTTTAGGAAGAGTCCTTTTCCCGTTACTTCACCAGTCCCTCCTCCTTCTCCTCGATGATAATACGGGAGCTGGCCTTTTTTAAATGTCGGAAGTTCATTCCTCTTTGTCAGAAGGTCTTCCCCTTGCATCTTGTGGCTTTCCTTCCCCCCTCCGTAATCGTCATTTCTTTTTCATCTGCAAGACCTTTGGCAAAAGTCTCCTTTTCTGTATTCCCCTGGGGTTTCGGCGCTTCTTTCGGAAAGGTTTTCTCCTCGTGTTTGCCCTCCTTTTTTCCCCACAGAAAGGAACCTCCTATATTTCCTTTTTATTTTGTTTTTCTTTTCTTTCCTTTTTTTATGCGTTATTATGCCCTTCCCAATTCTTTCCTTTTTCCCCCCCTTTTTCCCCCCCGTAAGACCTCTTCCCACGGATTCCCCCCCCTTTGTCGAGGACCCTCCCTTTTTGATGTCTCCTTGATTTACGCTATTTTGAGGGCGTTAAATTTTTTTTTTTCCCTTTTTTTTTTCAGCATTTTGCCAGCTTCTTCTCCCGGGTTTTCCTACTTGAAGTAGGAAATTAAGGCTTCCCTTTTTGTACTCTGTTCTTATCGAGTCGATCGTTTTGGCGTTGCTTAGGGAGACCTTCTTTTTCCCTACCCCGGAAGCTCCCTTCCCCTTTTCTTGACTATCCCGCCTTCTCTTTCCTGTGACGGACCCCTCCCGATAGCTTCTCCTCCTCTTACTGACGTGGGAATCGCTTTTTTTTCTTTTCAGTATCTTTTTCCCCCATTCCCCCCTTATAGCTTTCGGCCGCCTCGTCGGTGGTTGTTTTTTCCGCCCTTCTCGGACCATCGGATGTCGTCTTCGTCGGGGGTTAGAAGGAATCTTCTTCTTTTGTGTCCCTTTCCTCCCCTTGCGGTCTTCGGCGAATCTCCCCCCCCCTTCCGAAAACTTCTTTATTGCACTACCCTTTTCTCCCTTTTTTGTAGAAGAGCTGCTGGGAACCCGTTCCTTCTTCTTAGGGTAGGACCTCTTTCCTTTTGTAGACCACGAACTTTCTCTATCAACCGCCTTTCCTCCTTTTTTTTCTTTGCGTATTAGATTTGCTTTTAAACGGCCCGGTTGATGGTCCCCGTCCTTTTTAGTAAGGTTTTTTTCGCTCTGCGTTGACCCCTCTTTCCCTTTTTTTTTTTTTCCTCGAAAACAGAGGGGTAAGCGTGAACAGATAGGATCCTTCCTTTTCCCCACCAAGACAGGACCTCTTTTTTTCCCGTGATTTTTCCCTCCCTTTTTCCTCCTTCTCCAGGGATCTGCCCCTCATAGGACGTCAGTGGTTTCCTCTTTATTTTTTGTGGGAGGGGGTCCCCCCGTCGAAGGGTACGTTCTTCCTTTTTATCGTTTTTTTTCAAGGATGGAGAAACCCCCCATTCCCTTGTGGCTCGGATAGTTGTTTCCCCTTTTTTTTTTTGTTCCTTTCCGGATGTGCCCTTTTTTCTCCTCCTTTTTAGGTTACCTTTTTCTTTTTCTTCTTCTTTCCCCATCGTTGGATCAGTTGTAGTACCCCCTCCCTTTTTTGTTTGTTTGAAGGGTCTTTTTTTTTTAGTCCATCCTCCCCCCTTTTTCCCGAGGGTTTGGGAGCCCCCTTTTTTCTTCCCGGTCTCGTGTACCTTCACATTTTTTTTCTCCCCCTCCATGGTGGATGAGTTTTCCGATTCTTCATTTTTCTTAGAGGGAGCTTCCTTTTCGACGTTGGGTTCCTCTCTCCAGGTATCCTCTGTTGTCACGGCCCCCCTCACTCCTGGGGTAGCCTGAAAGCAAAAGTTTCCTTGACGTGCCTTTCCCCTTGAGCGTGGAGTTTTTTCCCGTCCGTTCGTCCTTTTTTTCTCTTTTTCTTTTCTTTCTTCAAGATAGTACTCTTTCCCTTTCCCTTTCGCTTTTTCCCTTTTTTTTCTAAGCACGAGTAATATTTCCTTGCGCCGATTCCCCTTTCCTTTGGGGAAGACTTTTTCTCTTCTTCGTCTTCTCAATCTTCACCTGGAGTTATTTCTATGAACAGAGGAGGTTCCCTTTCGGGATTCCCCCCTTGGTCCACTCCTCTCCTCCCTCCCCAAAGCTTTTTTATGGCGAGAGGCTCCTTGGCCTTGACAGTTCCCCTTCCCGGGTGTTCTACTCTTCCCGCAACAAAATGGCTTTCTTTTGCTGCGAAGTCCTCTCGTTTCCCCGATAAACGATGCCTCCCCTTTTAAGCATGGGCTTCTTCCTTTTATCGGTCCAAACTTTGATCCCGTTCCTTCCCTTTTTTTTCAGGCCGGCAAGTAGGATATAGGCCCCCCTTTTTTTATCGCATGTTTTTTTTTTCCGTTTTTTTAAGACCCTGAGATTAAGGGTCTTTTTTACAAGGAGGGGACCCTTTTTGGAAAGTGGATGGACTGCTTTCCTTGAACCTCCCCTTTTTTCCTGTTGCGCCTCCTTCCCTTCGGCTTCCCGGCCCCCCGACCCTTCCCCTTACTGAGGAACCCCCTTCTTCCTTGATCCCCTTTCTAACAGCTTTTGAACAACTTTTCTTACTCGCACTCCTCCTTTCCGACAAGAGGCAAGAACCCCTTCCCATTACCACTTCCTGTAGTATCTGAATAAAGATATTGTTCTTTTTTTTTTTCTTTGAGCCCTCCCTTCCTTCTTCCTTAAAGAAAGGACCCCTTACTTTTTAGGCGAGGATCACTTTCCTTGCCTTTTTTGTGACGCTTCCACCCCCCCCTTTTTGGTTCCAAATACGGAGGTGACGCAGGCGACATTTTTTTTTTCTGAGGTTTTGTTATGTTTTCCTTTCTTCTTCTTGGAGGATTTTTTCCTTTT
>Ga0179593_1528489_pt1 | contig 15607 bp, 11 predicted proteins | sample CZODoug2_1_08_16_FD_185931 | JGI IMG/M metagenome (GOLD analysis project Ga0179593, IMG submission 185931) | Vadose zone soil fungal communities from Angelo Coast Range Reserve, California, USA - CZODoug2_1_08_16fungal (PacBio error correction) | ecosystem: Environmental > Terrestrial > Soil >... | reverse complement strand
AAGTCATGCGTACCCCGGTTCACCTCAGCAGATGCGCCTTCGTCCCCCTCACCTTCTTCCCCCCGACCGCTTTTTCAATCGCCGAAGCCTGCCCCCTACTTTTCCCCTTTTGGTCACAGGAAGCTGAAAGCTGCGGAGGAAAACATGCAAAAGATCTCTCAGCAGGTCATAGCCGGTGTTTTTTCTTTCCCTTTGTCGCGTTCCATCAACCGTCGTGCTTCCGTGCAGTACATCCTTGGAGCAGCAGTCCGCTGAAGGTATCTTTGACCCAACGATTAGGGCGTTCCGCGCCGGCGTTCAACCCTCACGTTTCCCTTCCTTCTTTGTCGTGTAGGGCCCTCCTTCCTCCCAGAATTCCAAGAGAACGCGCTCCCTTTTTCCTGAATGGGTTCTGATCCGCGAATGCGTCCGGCGAAAAGGCTGGTAAGATTACGGACGCGAGTCGCCCTTCTTTTGCTCCTTTTAGTCCGCCAGCGAGACTTGACTTTTTCTGTGTTGAGTTGCGACGTGCTTTTACACCCCGCAGAGGCAAAGCTGTGGCGGATGATCGTTTTTTCTCATTTGGCTCTTCGAGCGACCTTTTTCTATGGCAGGTACCCTTTTCGGCCCTGCGGCGTCTTTGCTCGACCTGATTTCGGGTAGGCAGGAGCGATAACGGCTAACTCCTCCTCTTTTTTTCCCGAATCGATTTCCCACTTAATAAGATCGTCGTTGTTGCCCGTTTTCCGGTTTTCCTTTGTGGTCCTGTAATAGTTTGGAGTGTAGGCCCTTTTTAAAGCCGCGTTTCTCCCCTAACCCACCAATTCCTCTTGCCCCAGAGTGTTAGAGCCAACCTTCCCGCTTTTCCGGCCTCTTCCGCGGATTGGCTTTTTCTGACCCAAAAAACCAAAACCCCCAACAACCCCACACCCCAAAACCCCCCCCCCCCCCCCAACCCCCCCCCAAACCCAAACCCCCCAACCCCCCACCCCCAACCACACCCACAGCACAAACCCCCCCCCCCCCCCCCCCCCCCCCCCCACCCACCAACACCCTTTTTGCTCCCCTTTTTCGAGATCGGCCTACTGCGTAGCAAGCGCCTCGGCCAAGAGCCTTGACGGTGTCAACAACGCCGTCCTTTTTGAGGTCCCCCCCTCCCCCTCTGTAAAATGAGATAGGGTTTTTCGCGTCCCCCTTTTTTTCACAGGCTTGTGTTCTTCCCCCAGATACGCCTGACCTGGACGGGCGCCTTTTTTCATGCTTACCGTTTTCTGCGCATCTTTTTTTTTAGTGGCCCCAGGAGACTTGGCCTTTTCTTCTCGTTAGAGCTACAGGCCCTCAGTGATTTTTCAAAAGCCTGAGGCGGATGATCTCTGGTGAAATCTCAAGAGCCCCGGCACCCCCCCGTGCTTTCGCAGAAAATTGCTTTCTGACCCCCCAGTAACCTGATTCGGGAGAGTCTTAGTGTAGTTCCCCTGATCTTAGCAGAAACCTCCCAAGGTTCTTTTTCCTGTTTTTTCCCGACTCGGAAGCTTTTTTATGTCTGCCTTTAATGCACGTAATATCGTCCCTGGGCTCCAATAGGAGGAGACTGTGTTGATAACAGGAGGTGATCGCGTCCTCAGGCCGTTTCCCCTCCAGACTACCGTGAATGGACGAGAGGCTCCCCCCGCAGGGGATCCCCTGGTTGCACCTCCGCGCTGAAACCAGCCACGACTTCCTAGGTGATGAGTCGCTCGAGATTTTTCCCGTTCTTGGTTACGTCCCCCCCATTTTCTTTACAACCCTCCCGGAGTATACGCCAGCACGCAGCCGATATGCACCCCCTATTTCCTTCCCCCTCATCTTTTTGATTGAAGATGAGTGTCCGCTTTGTGTTTAGAAATTCGGGAATGGTGGTGGTGTTCGACATGTTTTTTTTTATACATTTCACGGCCTCGAGATAGATCCTTGGCGCGTATAGCAGGATGAATGGTGATAGGAGGTAAGATAGGGAATTCCCCCCCCCCCATGCAGTCAAAGGGATCCTACCTTTTTATGGCATTGTACCCTTCCAGGTATCGGTGATCCAATCAGCGCAGCCTGTATCCTTTTTTCCCCCTAATTTTTTCTTTGCCTGTTGTTCGAGATTGTGGATATTTGCCGGCTCGACAAACCGATTCCGTTCGCATCATCGTGAACAGGGCTCTTTTCGGCCGTGGTTTTTTCTGCTCTCCTCAGCGTATCGCACCTTCTTTACGAAGGGGCGCCTTTTTTGTTCTGCGCGATCGGCCCCGTTTTTTGGCGGCGCGTTTGATCGTTCCTTTGGTGATTGCCATACCTTTTTTTTGCTTTGCGTTCGCTGACTTCTTTGCGGTTTTTAGCGCTCGACGGGCGTGCGCATCGTAGATTCCCTTCGCGTCCCTTTTCTCGCCATCTGCGCACCTTGGTACCTTGATCCCCTTTTCTATCCCTCGCTGTGTCGCCCACGCCAGTGCTGGTTCCTGTGGCCGGCGGTGCGATTCCCCCCCCCCCCCCTCTCCTCTCCAGTCAGATCAAGGTTGGTCTCCTCGCTTTGTGCCATTTTCTTTTCCGAGGACGCGTTCGCCGCTGGCCGACTCTCGGTATAACCTGTTCTGGAGATGAGCGCCACGTCTTCCTCCCCCTCCGTTTTTTTTTTTTCGTTTTTCTTCCCTAAAGATGAACTTCGTAGCCATTTCCCCGCTTTTTTCCTCGCAGTCAAGTGTTTGTGTGAGGCTTACACGTCTTTGTGCCGCAGACTCCCCTCGTTTTCCTGAAATGAACTGTGAAAGCCGTCTTTTGATGCCTGTCTCTTTTTTTTTCATGCTGGTAGTCGTTCATCGTGAGGCTTAGCTTGTCGTCTGTCCGCGAAATCGTATTCCCCTTTTTTTCTTCCATCTCCTTTCTCCAGATTGCCGACACTTTGCCCAAGGGCGATATTGTGAGTAGTAAACTTTGCCTCTCCCTCCCTCTTTTTCCAGTGACGCAGCTTTCCCCGCAGCCTAACCTCCCTTCGAACGTGCCCTTCTGCGTTTTCTCAGACAGTGTAAAATAAGACTTTCCCTTTCCCTTTTGTCTTGGCCTTCCTGTGCCCCGACCAGGCGCCGAATGAAGTAAAACATCCACCTCTTAAGAGATCCCACGCGCTTCCTTCTTTCTTTTTTTCTGGTCGGAGCGTGGCCGTCCCCCCTCCCCCCCTCTCCGGATCCTTCCTCCCCGGAGTAGCGCAGAGGTTTTGAGAGGTATAGTCAGCCGGAACTGCTATGAGCCCCCCTTCCCCTTTCCGTGCCCTTCCGCGGTGAGTAGGTTGCGTAGTCCATCCTCTCCCTCCCTGCCGGACCCCCTTCATTGCCAGTTTCCTCGCCAGCTGTCCGTCCTGCGGGAATGTTACCGAAGCATACCCCCTTTTAACCCACGTCTTCTTCTGTCGATCTGCTTGATTGTTCCTGTCGTGATTGTATCTTTTTTATGTGAGCCTTGCCAGTGCCCGGTGTTTCCAGACTATGGGTCTTATCTATCACCCCGGTGTTTTTTTGCTGATACCTTTTTTCCGCCCGATGAGCCTGGTGTCCCCGGAATCCACTTTTTGGTTGCCCGCTAAGAGGATAATGGAGAACGCCGTGCCTTGGAACCGCAGGAAGTTGTTTGTTTCCCTTCCCCCTTCCCCTTCCGTTTCTAGGAAAATATGTAAAAGGTTTATATATCCTCAGTTGCCGGGTTCTCTCCTTTTGACCCTGCCTCCGGACTCCCGCGGTCAGGGACCTCGTGCTGAGACACCAGGGAAGGTACCAGTTTTGTCTCCTTCATTTCTCCCCTCGTTCGCTACTACGCTTTGCTCAGACTTCCGGCGTTTTTGTAGGTAAAGTCCGGCATCTCCTCCTCCTCTCGTTCCCTTTTTCTTGTGGACCCCGCTTTGATTTTCAGAGTTGGGTCTTTTCCGTTTGTTACGCCCTTCCCGATCCACGGACCCGCCCTCTCCTGAACGTGAGAAACCCTTCCTGTATTTCTCTCTCCTTCCGCATTCCCCGTTTTGAGATTGTTTTGCTGCGTTCTCCTGCCTGCACTTTTTTTTTGCCCCCGCTCTTCGAGCTCGAAGGACACACATGCTTGGGCAAGCTTGTTTTAGCTGGGCCGGGCCGACGGCATGGTTTGTTCCGGATGATTCTCTCTTTTCCGACCCCGACCCCTCTGAGCATGACCTTCCCTTCAACTATGGTAATAAGAGAGAAACCGTCGTGAGACCCCCTTTCTCTTGAGTCCTTGGGAACTCCTTTAGTTCTTTCCCCTCCCCCGGCGCGGGTGTTGGTCCTGGAACGTTTTTCTTCCTTGAGTCTGCTGAGGCACCTGAGTGTGGAAGCCCTCCCCCCAAGACACACTGCTGTTTTTCAGCTTCCTTGGTAGAATCCAATTCCCCCTCCGCTTTGCAGGTCTACAGCTTCGTGGCGGGCGCGTGGCGCTCATTCCTTAACAGGTTAGACAGATCATCTCCTTTTAACCGGTCGGCTCCCTGCTCCGAGCCTTTGAAAGAGCTGTCTAGTATTTTCCCCTTTGTCATTAGACCCCCTCTCTTTCCTGTACTTCGATCGTGTTTGCTACGTCGGCACCGGACAGCCTCTCACCAGCCGCGTGTGTTCGCCCCCCAGGCTCTCTCTTCCCTGGCCCCCACCACGTGCAGGTGAGCACCCTTGCTCCCTATTTCTCCTTTTCATGGGCTTTGTACTCCGTTAGCTCTCCCCGCGCCATGTAAGAACACGCAACGCCCGGGAGAGATGCTATTCTGGACAATACTCCTGACCCCCCCCCCTTCTTTGGCAGCTGCGATCCTCGACCACCCTCCTTAGTGCACCCCCCTTCGACACCCTTCCCCTTGATTCCTTAGTCCGCTCGTCTGAGGCTCTCGCACGAGCAAGAAACGCCCACCTGTATTTTCCTTAATGAGAACGAGAAGCGTTTCTTTTCCCCTGCCCCTCCCCGACTCTTGATTTCTCTCCACAGTAACAATACCCCCACCCCCCAGGCAATGGGAGACGGCTTTTTCCCTCCCCCTATAAAGGAGTTGCTTTCTTCCTCCCTGGAGGTGAAATCCAAACGCTTGGAGCAGTGGAGCTGACGGCTAGGAAGGGGATCTTTGTTCAAGGTTCCTCCCCCGGTTTCTCCTTCATCTAACGGACTACACGTGACCTTCTACTTGATATTCGTCGAGCGAGTTCCGATTCCGCGTACTCAACTGGCTCGTCCCGCCAACTTTTTCCGTTTCTACGCAAGCCTTTTCGCTCGAGCACGGATCTATCTTTACTCCCCTTTGTTTCGTTAGTCGTTACTAGATCGCGTGGTGCGTTCCCTCCCTTGCCGGGGGCCAGGGTTGTAGCCATGTTGATACGTGACCGTTCACAAGACTCGTGTCCCTCTTCCTCGGCGCTCTCTAGTTTCCGGTTCTAGGAAGCGGGTTCCCCCTTGGAACTCTACTCTTTTTAGGTCAGATCTTCCACCCGTGGACTATTACGGCCTTAAACTTCGGCGGAATGCAGAGACCCCGCCTTTATCCTTCCCGCTTTTCCCCTCCCTTTTTACCGGCGCATGCACTAGATTGAAGTTTGCCAGATAAAGCCCCTCCTCCTCCTTAGAGTTCGGTGAACGGCCGAGGACAGTGGGTGATGCTTTTTCGTCGCCTGAGATAGCGGCTGAATCCCCTCCGGAAGCGTTTCCTTTTTAACATCGGCCAGTCTTGAGGGGGATGATGCAAGTTCAAGAAGGTGCAGGGGCGCTTCGCTTTACCTGCGAAGAGGATCTGGTTTACTCCTTTTCGCTTTTCCGGTTGCGATCGACTCAGTTCTCCATCTTTCCGATTTCCCCTCTCTTTTTCTTCAGCGTTTTTTTTCCACCTGATGGATTCTTCCGCCGTTTCCAGGTAGACTCGGATCGAATGGTGCTTCCCAACGCCGCGTGTCTTTTCCCCCTCTGTTGTTGTCGGACCTGTCCCCCCCTCCCTGTTTTTCCTTCATGTTGGGTCTCATTTGACAATGAAGGCGTTGTTGACCCGATCGAGCAGGCTCTTCCGTCTCCTTCCCCCCTACCCTTTTGCCGACTTTAGAACCTGTGAAGGCGATGAGCGCTCCCCTTTCTTTCATCTTGCCGCAGCTGAAAGTTTCTGGGCAGGTGGTTTTTTCCACCACGCGTTGCACCACCTGCACCGCCCTCCTTGTTCTTTCCCCGAAGGTGTTGACTCAGTCCGGTACTTCCCACCCCTTTCTTTTTTTACTTTCCCCCGACCGTCTTCTGCAATTGCGAAATGCGTTTGCGTTTTAGTTGGCAAGTGAGCTGTCCTTCTTTCCTTCCCGCGAACATCTGCGATCGATAATCTCCTGCATCCCTCCCCCCTTCCTTCAGATTTCTCTGACACCAGTCGGGAAAATCGATTTTCCGAATTTTTTCTCACACCCCCGCTTGGGTTGCAAGTCGCGCCAGATTAGCTCTCCCCCCCCTTTCTCCTCTTAATTAGAGATGGCGTCACTCTCTTTCCCTCTGAATGGTGCGAGAGGCGTCCTGGGCCTATGAACATCTTATAAGGGACCTTGCGCACCCCCCGAGATTAGGAGAGCTCGCTTCGGCCTGCTGTTTTTCCTGCGACCCGGAGACATCGTCCAAGTGCTTGGTGCCCGCCCGGCTTGTAGCGCCGAAGCGGTTGTTATATCCCCTTCCTGTCATTTTTTTACTCCCTGTACATGCTGGTGTCTTAGGGTCCTTTTTTTGAGCGCGTAGTCCGATCGCTGACCAAGTTGGGCGATGACTTCTTTAGATTTTTCCGTTTTCAGCTTTTTTTTTCACCGAGAATACTTTGATCACCGTTCCTGAATTTTGTTTCAGGTGGCGTGCGCTGGTCGTTATTTGAGCTTCTTGTTCATGAGGCAGGAGTCATTGTGCCGGTTTAAACGCTTTTAAGCCTCGTTGTTGTTGGCTATTTCTCTTTCCATTATCCCCTCCACTGACCTGACGCTCCGCGGCCCAAAGATTAAGAGATTGCGAAGCACCCAGTGCCGCACTCCTCAATACCTTTTTTACTTCCTGCCCCCTTTCTCTTCCCACCTTTCCGAGACGACGGACATCACGAGCACTTGTCCCTCTCTTATTATCGTTTTTGGCTCCCTTTGTGGGCGCATAATGAGAAGGTCCTTTGGACTCTCTTTCTTGTCCCCTAGCCTTCTTATTCGTGGGTGGCAGGCTCCTCTTGATTTCTCCCCCTCCCTTCTGGGCAGTCCTTTTTCACCCAGCACGTTTCGGCGCAGGTAGTCTTTTTCTGGGTTTAAAGACGACAGCCGCCAGAAGGCCTCTCTATGAGACCCTTTCCCCCCCCCCAGAGGGCTACTGTTCAGCTGTGGTGTCTTTTCCCTTTGTAACTTTTTCCATGCAGAAAGGAACGCAGAGATCAAGTGAGAAACCTTCTTCTCGAATTATAGCGCCTTTTCTTCCTGCAGTTACTTTTTTTCGTGTGAGATTTTGAGCGTCCCCCTCCTCCGCCACCCCAAACCCCCCACACGGCAGGTGGTTGGGGCGTGCAGGTGTTGGGCGTCGACTCGGTTGCGGATTCGGCGAGCCTGTTTTCCAGGAACCCGTCTCTTTGCACGATTTTCTTTATGAACCCCTAGACGAAGGAATTTTTTGCTTCCCCTGACCCTACCTCATTTACTCGGTAGGAAGTTTATGAATGAATTCCTTTCCCGATTTCTCTCCCTGGAATGAATGTAATCCCATGGCCCGATTTTTAATCATCCCATTTCCTTTCAGGTGTTGTCCCCCTTTTTCTAGGAGTCGTCTGCGGCAACGCCTGAGTGTGTCAGACAAAAGCCCCCCCCTTAGGTGAAGACTTGCTGCATTTTCACATGTCTCCTCGTTCGTACTCTCTTCCTAGCTTGCGAACCTCTGGGCGGAAGGAAGGAGTTGCTCATATCCTTACCTTTTCTATCAGGCCTCCCTTTCCTTTTTAAATTTCTTCCCTGGCAAGAGGAAGAGTCCCTTTTTCCTCCCGTCATGTATGAGTTCTCCTTTTCTTGTTACCGGCTCCCTCCGTGCTTGCGCAGTCAGGCACCCCGGGAAAGAGATGTCCCCTTCGAGGCGTTCAAGTAGATCTCCGCTGACCTTTCCTCAATTTCTTTTTTTTGTCCCCCCCATGGGTTAATAGGCGAGACGCTGATTCCTACGTCCTTTGCCCATGCCCCGGAGAGCTCCTCTTTTCGTTTTCCCCCTACACGTCTGGAGAGCCGCTCTATGGTGGCCATAAGATCACTTCACCTTCCCTTTTCTGAGCCGAGAAGCCCGCATTCCCTTTTAGTTTCCCCTGACCCCCTTGACACAGTAAATGATAGGTCGAGTACGCTCGGAGGGCGATCGCCGCGACCCCTCACTCCCCCCGGTCTCCCATTCCTGGAAGAGTCTTTCGCCTCAAGTCCCCTCCTCATTCTTTTCGCAGTAGGAGGCGCCTTCGGTAGGTGAAACCACTTCTTCTTGCGATTTTTCTGCCTGGTAATTGGACATCCCTCCCCCGGAATCCCTGCGCCTTTTGCTCGATTTTCAAGAACCTAGAGGAGAGCCGAGCCCGGTCTCCGGGATTACTCCCTCTCTTCTTTCTTCCCCTATCTCGTCCCCGTATCGTGAATGGCGGCACCCCAAAACCATGCAAGGGAACGTGATATGATTCCAATGCCTCCTCGCTCTCGAGCTTCCTCGTTCCGACGAACTTTGTTGTGTTTCGTCTGATCTTCCGTGCCCTCTCTTCGTGCTTGCGCAGAAAAGTGCCTTTTGTGTCCCTTGTGGTTTGCCCCATTTTGAAATGTCGTTTGCCCCATCGACATACTCCTCTTTTAGAGTTTATCCCCTTTTTCGGATTGCCGGGACGATGAGTTCAGCGCTTTGTTCCCCCCTCTAAATTGCTAGGGCCCTTCGTGTTTTCTGTACCCTCCTTGGCTCGTAGCCCCTTTCCTAGCGTCCCGCACGCGGTTTTCACGTCGGCCGCAGGACGCCCGATCTCTCTCTTTCTCGCCCCCATTCGCTCTTCAGAACTTTCTCCGCGTTCTGCGTCGATCGTGAACAGGGCCCTGCACAGGCGTGTTCTTTTTTCTGTCTGACCTCATTCGTGCTATATTCAATTCGAAGGTTTCCTGTAATCCCAAGGATAGGACATTTTGAGGGCTCTTTTCCTTTTCACCGTTTTGGTTTCTCCCTGAGCCTCGCCTCCGGCGTTTTTGCGCGACCCGATGTCTGGTAGCCGCTGGCCGCTTTTCAGGACTCTCCTTTTGATCTCCCCGCGCACCTGCGGGTGTAAGCTGGTCTTCATTTAGTTCCCTGTGGCTTTTGACCAAAGTTTGACGTTTGCCGGCATGTTCCCCCCAAAAAACGACGCGGTAACAGCACTGTTGGCGGTTTTTCTTTTTTTCCTGTGAAATAGTCCCCTGCCTTTCGACTTTTTGCTCCTCGGTCGAACAGTGAAGGCTAGGAGAGACACGTCTGCGCCCGAAGCGTGTCTCTCTCTCGGCACAGCTGAAAGTCTTTGGCTCATTTTTTTTTTTTACTCCCCCCCTTTGTTTGTTTCTTACAGCACGCGCAGGCAGGGGTGTCTTTTGTCCACACGCCTTTGCGACCTTGACTCCGAGAAAAGCTCAGGCACCTTCGCCCCGTCTCAAGCCTCCTTTCCACCCTCTCTCGTTCTCAATGCTCCTGGCGATGCCGGGGTCTCGGGTGCATAGTGATTCGTTTTTTTTTTCCGGCTCTGCCCCGATGAAATCTTCTTTAGATCTTCCTGAACTCGCTTCTTCTGCGAAGATCTTGCTTGCTCTCTAGTAGCTCTATTCTTCCGTCGCTCTCGCCGATTTCACCTCCCCTTTGTTGGGGCACGTCGCTCGGACGGCCGAGCCACCCCTCATCTCACGACGTGAGCTCCTCTTCCCTGAGCACTTCCTGTGCGCACGTTTCGCGTCTGGCATATGACCAGGACTTTCTTCCGGACCCTTCCTTTTCACAAATCCTGTTCAGCCTTCGCTGCGGTTTCTTTCCTCGGGTGGCTTCTTTACCCGAACACGACGACCGAAGGAAAAGTTGATTGGTGTCCTTTGGCGGTTTCCCCCTCCCTGAAGACGAACTGCTCGAAAGCCTCCCTCCCCCGGTGTCTTTCCCGTCCTTCGGCAGTTCTGCATCGCGCCCACAGTCTCAGGGCGATGACTGTTGGATAGATGTTCTTTGCATCTTCCTAGTGCCTTTCAGCGAATTCCCCTTTCCCGGCACGTCGTTATCCAGGACCGATTGAGCGTGTGCGGTCGGTGATGAGTTCTTTTCATGAGCAGGCGCATTTTTGTTCTTTCCCCTTTTCGAATGGTATTATCTATCTTCTTACCTTTGAGATCGCCCCGCGTCCTTTCTTTTGTGAATTTCCCTTTTCTCCTCCGACCCGCGTTAACAGCGTCTCCTGAGACGCCGTGCCTTCAAATGAAAGACGGGTTTCTTTGGCGGTCACCGGCGCCGTGACCCCTATTTTTCACCAAGATAAAGTTTTGGTCACTCGCCTTGGTATTCTTAATGTTACTCCCCTCCTGTAGGGTCCCTCGTTGCGGAGAACCAGGGGCTACAGTGAGTAGTTTCTAGACAGTTCCGGCTGGTCTCCCAGATTTTTTTTTTTTGCGGAACCCCCCTCTTCGTCCGTCGTTTCCTTCAGCCTTTTACGTTCTAGGCCGATTGACCTCGGATGCGCTCCTTTCTGCTTGGGATTGGGTGACGTCCCTTTTCCTGGTCAGGATCGCAACGCTTTGCCCCTTCCCCCTCCTTCTCTTTTTACGTGCGCAAACCCTGATTGGCCTCCCTCGTTCGCAGTTTCCTTTTCTCTCTGCGGTGAGGCCCTTCAGCATGGCGCGAAGGAAGGAAACCCCGCGGCGAAGCCTTTCTTAGAGCAGTTGAGAGGAAGAGCGCCTTTCCTTTCTTGTTGTCTTTTCACGTCCTAATAGACGAAGCCTTTTCTGAGGTCAGGATATTGACATCGCCGTATAGGTTTCCCTTATGCTCTCCTAATAAAATGAATCCGAGTCCCTGCCCCTCTCATTCCTATCCATGGACATAGGCGTCGGGGCCTCTTCTTCTTTCCCGGTACGCGGTGTTGTCTGACGTTTCTCGGTTCCGAACTGTTTTCCTCCCCCAGACACTTTTGTGGGGGGGGTGGGTTGGTTGGGGTGGGGGGTTTGGTTGGGGGGGGGGGGTTGGGGGGGTTTGTTTTTGGGTTTTTTCCCCCCTCGGTTGTGAAAAGCTTTTTCGCCAGCAACCACCTGCCCGACGATCTTTAAGCGGTTCGGCTTTCCGGCACGGAGCTTGTTTCGTTTCTGCCCTTATTGGCATGCATCTCCCTCTATAGATTTACGTCCCTCGGAACTCTCCTGCTGATTCGGTGGAAACACGCCTTGGCGATGAGAACCTTGGATTTCTTTTGGTTTACATCCTTATCGTTTTCGCACGTCCCCTTTCTAGGACCTCGCTGCACCCCCAGCAAGCGGGCGTTTTAACCAGGCGTCGACATTTCCCCTTCGTCATATTAAAGAAGGGAGATTCCTCTCTTTTCGACTGATTTCCCCCGATTCTTTCTGAGCGCTACCTCCCGCATCGTCAGCGCACCAAAGAAGGAGGAGAGCTCTCTATGGTGGCAATTTTTCCCCCATGGTGGAGCAATATCTCTCCCTCTTTTTCAGTTCCCTTTGTACGATTCCGGTTCGAGTCCCCCCGAGCGATAGGCCTCCAGACGCGCGAATCCGTCCCACTTTCGAGGCACTGTCCCCGGACTTCACCCTACTTTTCTCGGCAGCAGTCCCTCGAAACGTCCATCAGGAACCCATAGGGAGTTCATCGGCGTCGGAGGTGACTTATACCCTCGGCGTTTTTCCTTCATTTTTTTCATGGAAGTGTATCGCAGAAAGCCTTTCACTTTTCATTTCTCTCCTGCTCTAAGTTATGCGTTCCACACTTTATCCCAGCTTCAAGTTCGCCTTAACGAGAAGTAGCGCCGCATGATACTTTCGTAGAAGCGTTCTCCGCCCCTCCCATGCCCCCAATTTCCCCTCCCCTTTTTCTCCCGAAAGGAAGAGTCTCAACGAGATCTCTCCTACTCCTCCTTTTTTTTCAATCGCGGTGCTGAGACGGTTGCGTGGCAGGATCCGAAAACTTTCCCGTCAAGGGGTTGGGTTTCTGTTTTCCCCTGATCGACCTGTTTAGTTAAAAGTCGATCGACTTTTCGCTCTTAGTCTCGTTGTGGGTGCTGAAGGCTGCGCCGCTTTTGGTGCCCAAGTGATAGATTAACCGCGAGCGGCTGCCCTGCAGTTCACTTTAGGTCGGTCGAAGGGAAGCTAGTCTAAGTTCTCTCGCCCGCATTCCTTCTTTTACCTCAGCAGGTCCGCCGATTTTACCCCCGAGGTGGCGTTTTTCCCTCTTCCTCTACCGCGGCGGCCCCTCCACGATTGGTATGAAGTCGCCGTTGATCCGGGCCTCTCGGGGGCGGATTCGTTATGCATTGCTCTGACGCGTTTCGGACCAGGTACCAGAATTAGATCAGTTTGGTCCGGCTCCCCTTGCGGTTAGCTTCGATTTTTCATGTTTCCTGGTCTTTTCTGCCACCATTCTTCTTTTTACAGAAGGCGTTGCTTGCGATGGCCGCTGGCTTTCTGTAGCGCTCCGGCGTGATCACTTCTCAGAGTTTCCCTTTTCTTCTGTATCTCACCTTCTTTTCTCATGAATAAGGCGCGTTCCCGGTTTCCGCGGCGCTTACTGTTTTTCTTACCTCCTTTTTATTATGGTGGTTGCCGACGGACTTCCAAACAATTGTTACCCGGCTACCTGTTGTGTTCTCTTTCTTCCGTTTTTCCTCGCCGAGCATGCTTTGCCGTTTTTTTCGAGGCGACGCTTTCGACGACCTTGCGGTGGGCCCTCTTCTACCGGGAATCGAGTCCACGCGTTTTCTCTTTTTTCGTCCTCTCTGTTTTCCCGAACTTTCCTTCGCGGAAGGTTTGTTTGCTTCGAATTTCCCCAACCGCTGAACCTTTTCGCAGTCTTTCTGTATTTTCCACCCCCTCTTTTGTTTCTCCTCTCCCTCTAGCCCTTCCTGAAGGTTCGACGATTTTTTGCCACTACGAAGAGCTTCTGAAATTGATAGGACATGCCCGCTGGGTTAGCTTCGTCTTCTTGGAGTCCGTTTTATCTCGAGACTTGTATTTTAAATTTCCTCTTTTTTCTCCCTTCAACTAGTTTTTTTCTTGACCTTCCATTTCAGCCAGGTACCAAGGTCTTGTGCCCGTTAACTGCTACGCCCAGACTCCCTTTATCCAGGGGTTTTTCTTTGACGCCCCTCTCCTCTCACCCTTTCTCGAGTGGTATTCCTTCGCGCGTCTGCGCGAGCAGCGTCCCCGAAGGGTGCGAACTTTTTTTTTTTCGCTTCTTCTTTTTCCAAGCCTTGCTCTCGACCGGCGCCTTGCCGCACCACTTTTCCCCTTCCCGTCTGTCACGCTTGGCCTTCTTTGCGCTTTTGGCCGATTACCTCACGAAGAATTCCGACTGATCTTGTTTTCTGACCTTCTTTTAGTAGTCTCCCCCTCCTTGTTTTCCGTTAATATCAGGCCCTGCTTTCCCCGTCCTTTTTTGACCACTGTCCCTTCCTTTGATAGACTTTCCCACGTCAAGAGGTGAGTCGTTCGTCTTTCCACCGGATCTCCGCTCTCCTTCTCTTTCCAGATTCTCTTGTGAATCTTTTCTCGCGCAGAGTCCGCTCCCGTTGACCGCTATAAACGACACCTTCTTCAGGTTTTTCCCTTGCCCGGGAGTCTCCTATGGCGGGTGATGCAGACCCCCTTGTTATTTAGCTCATTTCTTCTCCTTTCCTCTGGACAGTGACCTTTTCTGGTCGTTTTTTTTTATCTCTCTTAAGTGTTCCCGGTCACTGCCAGCAGATGCTTGTCATGACGACCGAAGATCCATCCCTCACGGCTCAAGGTATCATGTCGATTTCGAGTCCCCCTTTCAGACGTTTTTGCGGCGGTCACGTCCCCAGACTCTTCTCTCTTGAACTTTACCCCTTTTAGCCGGTTCCCTTTTTTTTTTTCCCCCCCCTGATGCATTTTTACGGCCGCGGACTAACGCAGGTTGACCTTAGTGCGAGAGCCGCGGCAGGTACAGTTTGTTTTCGGCTCCTCCCGGCTGTTCATACTAACGCTTCGGGCGCTACCCTCCCGCCCACCTCACGTTTTATTCCTTTTTTTTGGGTCCCCTCTTCAGAAGGACGCGACTTATTTTCCCCCCAAGATTTCCCCCCTCTGCGATCGAGTGATGCTTGGGGATGGGTTCCTTCATTAGGCGCCTGGTCTCATGCTTTTTTCCCGAGTGCCACGGACGCAGAGTCCTGTCCCCCGCAACCTTTTCTTCTTAGAATTTCTTCCCTTTCGCGCTTTTTTTTCGCTCTGTTTTTCTGCGCCTGGCGCGTGCCGGCACCAAGCGCGGCGAACCTTTGCTTGGCGTCCCTGAGCTGCCGGTCCAAATAGCGAGGCCCTTAGTTCTCCCTGATCGCGAATTCTTCGCTGAGTCTTCCCCTCTTTCGGCGGTCGTTTCTGAGCATTGATTCCCCTCACGATGCACTCCGACTGCCACGCCCTAGCATTGATCAATTGCCCGATCCGGCGTCTTTTTATTTGCTTTTTCTCCCCTCTTTCAGGAATTTTTCGTCTAGGCATCGTGTGGAAGAACTAACAACGACACCCCCCCTTGACTTGGGGTTTGCCCGGCTTGGTAGAAGCAACCTGCCGCGCTATTGTTCTTCTCTCCGGCACCTCTAGTGTTTCCCTTCGCGTGGCGTAATTAAAAGGGTTAGCGAGATAGGACTCCGATCGTCTAGCTCCTCGGCACCCTGCTCGTTCCCCCCCCGCCCTCTTAGGCCTCCCCCCCTGGATGAGGTACCGGAGATCCGTGTTATCCGCCGAGCTGCACCCATCCCTTTTTTTTCAATCGTCTTGAACTTTTACGGCGCCTACCATTTGCACCCAGTTTCCCCTCGTCCGCTGGGGCTTGACTCCTTGTCCCTGCCCCCGTTACCATCCCCCCATTCCGGCACGCACCGCTAGGCGAGCTTGCTACTGTCTTGAGCTCAAGCGCCCCCTCGTGGCTTCCTTCATCCGCTCCCATTTCGCCCGTTTTTTTCGCCCCACCCCCATTCTGTCCTATTCCGGTTTTTTCCGCTAGCTGAGGCTCGCCGCTGACCCACTGTCCTGTCTCGGCCTTTTTACTTAAAGTTTCTGCCCTTGTATTCCCCCTAAACTCTCGGCACCTTTCGCGAACTGCATTAGGTGAAAAAGGCCGGCGGGCGTTCCCGAGATTCTCATCCTGGTCCCCTTTTACCCGCCGCCAGACCCCCAATACAGTGCCGAGTTCCAGTCCCCTTCTATTGATCGAGTTCACCCTTTTTTAAACCTGTCTCGCCGTCTCTTCAACTCCTTTTTTCGACGCGCTCAGCAGATTTAGATGAGTCTCTTTTGCGTCCAGGTCCATTGCACCATTGTTCCTCCCCCACCCTTCATTACGACACTTAGAGCCGAGACTGCACTTGACGCAGCCGGCCCCCCCAGCT
>Ga0179593_1454124_pt1 | contig 15607 bp, 10 predicted proteins | sample CZODoug2_1_08_16_FD_185931 | JGI IMG/M metagenome (GOLD analysis project Ga0179593, IMG submission 185931) | Vadose zone soil fungal communities from Angelo Coast Range Reserve, California, USA - CZODoug2_1_08_16fungal (PacBio error correction) | ecosystem: Environmental > Terrestrial > Soil >... | reverse complement strand
CCGCGCCGCAATTTTGAGTTGCGTTCGCGCATTTCGTCCCCGAGGTTTCTTAACCTGTTTCCTCCTTTCCATGGGGCACCACTCGGAAGAAAAGTTTCTTTCAAACCAGGCAGTAACGATCTCTTCCCCTCGTTCGAAAGAAGATTCCCTACCCCCCTAAACATCATGCGACGTTCATTTTTCTGGCGGGCCAGTATGAGAAATGCATTGATGAACTGATTGACTACGAGACCACTAACATTCCATCATTCCCCCCTGTTTCTTACCGACCTATCAATGTTCTATTAGTCTGCAGGCAGATGTTCTTATGCCTGAGGCCTCCCCTCGTGCCGTCAGCCGGCTCCTCCAAAAACTCCTAGCCACTCCAAGCGACCTTATTCCAATCGAACGTGTCGCACTGCTATCAGTAAAACATGGCGTTCCCCCTAGATAGCGTGAAGTTCTTCCCTATTGCCTAGTCGTTGTTTTCTCCCTCCTTTCATTGCGCATCCCCCCCTTACTATTCCGTCTGTTCAGTCATGAAGAGCGTCCCCTCTCAATCTTCCTTTATTCCCTTCCTTCATTCCCACCCCGATGGCGAGGAGAGTACTGTTGCCTGCGATAGTTGAGAGCGCTCTCTCCCACAAGTTGCCCAGCTATCCTCCTCTGTCGAGGCAGGTGCCTAGGACTGGACACTCTCCGAACCCTTTGCTTGCCCCCCTTAGCCTAAGAACAGGTCATCTTTCTGACATTACTCAATGTTGCCTTTTTGACCTACGTCCACTCCAAGGTTGGTGGGGACGTAACGTGATAGTCCGCGACCTGGCTGTGCTTCTTCGACCCCATCTTCTATTGCTTTTTTATTTCCTTAGTGTACGGTTCAACAGAAACTTGCCCCAACCTTCCCCCCTCAGTGTAGTTATCTTGGCGCTCTTTCCATTCCCTCACGACGCATGATCCCGGAGCCTTTTGACGAACTCCCGAGGGGATTTTGGTTGTCTCTCAGTCAAGCATTGGTTTAACCAATGGCCTCCCCTTACCGTCCGCGCTCGAGACCCTCTCGCGTCACGCGGAGTGTTCGCAAAGCTCCTTTCTTTATTCTGTATGCTCCCCCCCCCCGTGTGGACCATTCTTCACCAGCCCACATATCCGCTCCGCCACGGTTGCTTTGCATAGTTTGGCGCCCTTCTCCCCATTACATGACTTGACGTGTCTCCTCCTGATAGGTACAATTCCTCCCTTGTTCTTTTTCTCCTACTCGTTCGCTGAAGGTCACGATGCGCCGTGCGCCATTCCGCAAGTCATTTTTGCTCGGTGAACCTTTCTCTAGAGGAGAGAAAACCGTTGATGCTGCCTTCCCCCTGAATCCCTTTCGCCCTCACCCGAGTTTTACACATAGACTTACTTCTGATGCTTTTACTACTTTTTTCAGAGGGTTACCACCTCCCGTAGCTTCATCGAAGGACCGACTGATTCTCTCATTTGGATGTTACCTTTCCTTTCGTTACGTGGCACAGCTCAAGTAATCGCTTCTCGTTTAAAATATTCTGGACCATCCACTGCCGTCCCCCCCATTGCGACTCCAATTACTTTCTGCGTTCACGTGCAGCGAAGTTCCTTTGCCGTTCCAGGAACGGTTAGTTTTCCTCTTGATGACTACCTCTTCTTTTTTACATGCACCTGATATTTCACTCCAGAAGCGTCTTGACCCCTAATCGTTTTGTTCGTGTGAGTCGAGGCTTTTTTGGTTCGACATTTGCCTTTGTTGCCCTACTACCTGTTTTCCTCCCTCCGTGTTTTTTTTTTGTCTTCTCCCTTAGAATCCTGATTCCTTTCCCCCTAAACTCGTTTGTAACAACTTTTTCCCGGTGTTTTTTCCGCATAATGCGTCGGCGCGCGAACTTGACGACCAGTTCCCCCTTGGCGCTCTTGCCGTTGGCGCACCCGGTGCAGTACCTTGCACAACCTTTTTTTATTTTCCTGATTTGAAGTCGCCCCACCGGACCAGCGAACATTCCTACACTCGACGGTATGCCTGGATCGGCTTTTTTATTATCTCGATGCCACCCCCACGCCGTCATTCTCGTCCCCTCTCTTGTTTGGCTAGACGCGTAACCTCTCCCCTCCGTTTTGTTTTTCAGTGAGGAGATTTCCGAGTCCACCTTCCCGGGCCCGAAAGCATATCTTGTTTCTTACGAAGGACGGCTTTGCGCGCGGTGATAAGATCGACTCCCGAAAAGGATCCTCCCTTCCTCTTTTCTTCCCTTCATGCTATTTGTTGGATATTCCTTAAGCTCGGCCACTGCCTACCCTCCTTGGGGTTTCAAGTTCCTGCAACCTTTTGCCCTCCCTGCAATTTAGTGTCGCCAAGGTTTTTTTGTCCAGTTAAAGTCCGCGTCTGTTTTATTACTCGTCGCAGAAAAACAACCTCCCAGTGTTTCTCCACTCGTGCCTTTCTCAGGACTCAGCGCCGGTGAGCGCCGCCACCTCGCAAGGCCCCCTCTTAGTAATTAAAAAAAAAAGGACAGGCTCAAGCAGTACCCCTTTCCCTTCCAACCGTGCCTCCCCACTTTTCAACGCTTATTGGTTCCAATCGCTCGGCGATGAGCATTTTGTCACTGGACCTTGGTGAAAATACCCGTTGTGCCCTTACCCTGCGGCCAGCTTGTACTTCCACTTTCCTCAAAGCTCGGAAGCTACAGACCCTATGTTCGCCCAGGGCCTCACGGTCAGTGCCAGGAATGTAGAAGAGACGCGCTTTCTTCTGTTGAGCACTCTCCCTTCATGAAGCCTTACCCACTGCGCCGTCTCCTATTCTGTTCGTGACACGTTGTAGCCACGTTGCCGCTCGCGTATTGGCCGCGACCTGCACTCGTCGATGAGGTGAGTCTTCGGGTAAGTCCCGGTACCGGTTTGGAGCAAGTTTCCCTATAGAGTTGTTCTAGGATGTCCCCCCTCCTTTGAGCCGGGGGCCCAGCCGGGTGTTACCGCGGCAGACTGCTGTCTGGATAAAACGGGGGTTTCTCCCTTATCGATTTAACCTTCAAGGCATTTAATGGTGATCCGTTTGGCATCAAAATATTCCTTCCCCCCTTTTCGGGATTCTTCTCTGTACTGTCCGTCTGCACCTGGGAGCGACCTCCGACCCCTCCACTATTGTGTGTTTGAGTGGGTGTGGGTTTTTTTTTTTTTTTTTTTTTTGTTTTTGGTTTTTTTTTTGGAGCTGGTTGCGATACACTTGCTTGTTTCTAGCTTTTTTTCGCGCGCTGGCAAAGGTCGTCTTTGCCACAGTATTAAGCTCGCAACCAACCCCTTCATTTCCCTGTTATGCCCTGGAGAGGCGCGGTGGTCATTCCTGATCCCTTACTTGCCCGAGTTTTCCTTTTGTAGAACGCCCTGTACATTCCCCTCTCCTTTTTTTACTGAGCGTTCTTCAGAGGAGAGGCCACCCTTGTAGTTCTTCCATCCTTTTCAATGACACCAACTTCCCCCCCCTGGTTTAGTGTTGGACTTAGGCAGCACCCCCTTCTTCGTCATTGGCCCGACTAAACGGTCTGTCTTCTTCTTTTGGAATCCATTGAAGGGGTCTTGCCCCTCTTTGTTTTCCCGTTCATCCTGCACCTGCGCACGTGCTCTTCTCCTCTGTTTTGGGTTTGACGCTCGATCCGCAGTTTTCCGAAACGTTACGCCGATCTCTCCTGCATTCCCGTTTTGAGTCTTTCAGAAGTTCAACCGGAGTGGTCGTGACTCCAGCGCTTGCTTTCTTTTATACCCCTCCTACCCGCTATTCCCGCGGTCGCCGAATTTTCCGAGCGGCGGCTTCTGCGCCCATCCGCGCCCTGACGCTGTCCGGTCTTTAAGTTTCCTGATCTCAGTTTTTCCCGACAGGCGCTTTCCCCTAAGCTCTGGGCCTCTTTTTTTTGCTCTGTCCTGTTTTTGAGGATACGATCGAGTGGACAGCCTCCGAGCCCTCTCCCTTCGATTCTTCGTCGCGAAGTCCGGTTCTAACTTGTAGGCGTTCCTTAATGACCTGGTGTCACACCGTGAAAATAACCCCCAACCATAACCCTCACAGGTATGTGGCCTTGGAGGTTCTGAGTTTCCTAATGCCTCACTCCTAGATGGATAAGGGACTCCCGGAGAATCTTGTGACCTCGCAGCTGTTTCGTTTTTTTTTTGATGATCTGCTCTCCGAGCGCGTACGACATGACGGGGGACTTTAATTTGCTTTTGACCTGGCTGCCTATTTTTTGTCCCTAACATGGCCTTCTCCCTTTAGCACACCCTCCGGTGATGACGCGCGACACAAGCCCACCCATAGGGAGAGGACTGATATGTATTTTCTCAAAAATTTGTTTTGTGTTGATGTTTCGTTCTTTTTTCTCTTTCTTCTTTGTGGAGATAGAATCACTGTGGACTTTGCTTTCGCATGCTCCCTCCGTTTGCGCACCGTGAAGACGGCCCTTTTTGTAGGGGGACCCATCTGCCTCAAGGTTCTCCCCCACCATTCCCAGTCCCGTTAATCAGACTCTCTGTGAGAAGCACCCACCGCACCAAGGTGTCCTGCTCCCCGTCCTGTTCGAATCATGCTTTCCCCGTACCGAGCAATTCAGTTGATTCCCCCCCGCTAACTCCAATAATCCTTAAAGTCTCCAGCAGGTTCCTTCCAACCCTCTCAAGTTGCGCCGGGCGTTTGAACGCCAGACCCTACTCCCTTATTGACTGCTTTGCCGGTCATACTTTTCGGACTTTGACCTTTACCCAAAAACGTCCCCCCCACCGCGCAACATATTCCTCTTATTCTGCACATGGAGGACGGTTCACTTCTGTCGCCTCTATCGTTATTGTGAGATGCCAACGTTTAGAGACTCTCTCTTTTCTGCTTCGCCGGAAGCTATCGTTGTCCCAATCCCCATCAAAGCGCTTTCTTCCCATTCAGCTCACTGCTTTTAACTTCTCATGCCACGAACTCATTGGCGCGTCCCTCTCGTCCCGGGGCCTTCCATGAGTTAGAGATTTTCTTATCTACCCCATTTTGCCGTGCAGCGCGTTTTAGGCTGCCTGAGGCCTTTTCCCGAGTCTGTGTACCCCCCCCTTCCTTGCCCACCCCTAGTCTCATAATGGGGATTCAGAAAATGTAAGACTCTGGGTGCTGCGATCCCCCCCTCAGTTTTCGGGTTTTTATGAGTAGTTGAAACATTATCTTATATACTGTGACCGTCTTTCGCGTGATACGCGCGGATGTGATAGTTGATTTCCCGGATCGTCATCACCCCCCCACCCTTCACAACTACTCGCGATCTTTTTCTCTAGAATTCCACCACTGCGCCCTCCCCGGACGGGGTGATGACGGTTGCCGTAATCGCCTGTTGCGAGGTTGTTTTCTCGACTTCAAGCCCCGTCCCCAGCACCCTTGCCTCCTCTCCCGCATGACCCAGCAGTCCCCCTCGTCACGCGTGAGGTCTCCCCTCGATTTTCGGCCGTTCGTTTGCAACAAATGTTGCCCACCTCGTCACCAATTGATGATCGCGCCACGGCCGTTGTCTTCTTTTTACGCACCTTTGTTCCACTGATTGAATTGACGTCCCCTATCCTCTCCTGGAATCCGCCCCATGTTATTTCTCCACACTTTGGTTTTTGACGAGCAGGTACACGTGCGCTAACTTTCAGCCTGTTCCTGTCCTCCTTACGTTCCAAAGCCACTTCTTTCTTTCGGAGGGACCATGTTTTTGCTTACACGACCAGCGTTGCGGCACCTTGCACACTCTCCTGCGCATCATCACTTTACTTCATGCTTTTGAATCCCCTCTATCTTATCGGGCGATCCAACTTCGTTCGATGCGGCTTTTTCTGATCGTCTTCTTTTTTCCTTGGAGGTCTTCCCCAGGACATTTCGTTTTTCAAGAACGATTCCACGTCCCCCTTCGCTTCTGCGACTCTTCTGGAACCTCCACCTTGTCGGAACTCCGCAGCGTTGGTAGCTGAGTCCTCCGTCTTTTCTTCCTTTGATTGACTTTTTTTTCTGAGATCTTGAACGAGTCTTGTCCCGACAGTACGGCTCTGCCCGAGCGTATTACCCTGTTTTTTTTTTGTTCCCGCGGCTTTCTTGTACTTGCCCTCATTCCTTTTTGTGACCCTGTACTACGAGTTGGTTCCTTAAGAGGTGGCACGGGTTTGCCCCGCATCGCGGGGTGGGGTGGTGGTGGTGAGGATTTCCCTTACTTCCCTTTGTGAACAAATATTCTTTGGTTTTTCTTGCACGTATTTCCTTTTAGCTCTTGCCGCTTGCAGTTGTTACCGCTTTCTGCATTGCCGTGGCGCACCCCATTTTTTGCCACATTCCCCCTCCCCCCAATTGAGTTTTGGCTTGAAGTAGCCTTGGTCCTCCCCGGCCCTCACCCTTTTTTCCCCCAGCCCTCGCACGAATCGAAGGTCTCCCTGCTTGCTCGTGTTCTCGCTTTTCTCGCGTCGCCAAAAGAATTCATTCGTCCCCCTACCTTTATGTTACCGCCCTCGGCGTGACCGCGCCTATATCTTATATCATTTTGTTGTTGAGTTCTAGATCCCACGCCGAGTCCTTAGCACCGTGAGGATGTCAAGATCGGGTGACGATACGTTGCGTGTCGACCCCCTTCCGACCTGCAGAGCACGTGCGCTTCCCCCGCCCCAGAGTTCTTCGCGTTGATGATTGGCTTTTTTGAGTGCGCGTCCTTTTCAAGCTAGGAACGCCTACCCTAAAGTGGTTTTTGCATTACTGGCCACCGTGGGTTCGCCCCCAATGCAATCTCTCCCCAGTTTGTCGGTTTCTTACTCCCCAAGCCCTTTTCGAGCTATGGCGGTCGAAATTTTACAACACCACCTTCCATTTTAACGCTTGTGTCCTTCCCCTTTGACATCCCCGCGCCGGATGTTTTGATCGCCGCCACCTTTAATTCACACTTCATTACTATACACCAACAAGCATTGATGGTCCTTTTTTCCCCTAAAAAGCCCGACTTCAACTACAAACTTTGTTCCCCAAGTGGCCCCGGGTATCAGGTTACTGCCGTGTCCCCCTTCCCTAGTTCTTTAATCTGTCTTACCTGACGCGTTTTCCCCGGAACGAACTGTTAGTCGCGTCAGCTTTTTTCACAATACGCCTTTTCGAAAAGGTTTTGACTTTCCCGGTTTTCCGTGAAGTTTCGGGGCGCCGAGTAAGAGAATGTCCGTTCTGCTTCCTGCCCCCTATCCTGCATGACTTTATAATAAAAATGCGATTTCGTCTCTTTCCGAGCGCACTCCCTGTCGTTGTAGCAACCCCTGAACGCTTTTTTTTATGCAGCATTCTCAATTCTCTATTATTCTCGAGTCGGCACGCACCCCACCCCACCCAGTTCAAGGGTGCCTTCCTTGCAACTAACAGGGGGAGTGGCGAACCAGTTTCACGCGGGACTCTTCTTCTTCGTGACGGCGGCGATTTTTAAAAGGCTCCCCCGCTTTCCATTTAGCGCAGCGTAGGGTTTTTCAATACCATGTGAGGATCCTTTACGAGAGGTTCCTTTAAAGGCAGGTCATTGTGCTCTTTGACCCGTTTGCCTCCCTTGCACCCCGGCCTTTTCTTAGATTACTTTCAAGTTCCTTTGACGATTCAAAGTGGTGCGTTTTTTCGCCTCGGACCATAAAGGAGGATTTTTGTAAACTCCTATTACGGGAGGTAGGGTCTTGGACTCTGTTTTTCTTTTTTTTCTTTTTTTTTTTTCTTGTTTTTCCACAGGATTCTTGGGGAACAAATAGACTTTCAAGTCTAGAACCCCGTCCCCAGATTGCCTTCCCTTTTTCATTCCGGGGATTCGCGTTCTTTGCCCTCTCGAGCAATCTTTAACGTCCCCCCTCCTTTTCCTGGGGGTGCCGACACCCGCCTTGCACACCACGCTTCATCGGCGAGTTCTCCGCGGTTTTCCGTGAGAGGAATCCACCCTTTTCAACGCAACTGCCCCGAACATGCGGTCTTGTTGGATAGGGGAAAGTCCTCCCTCTTCTTTCCTGTCTCCCTCAAATCCCCCGTTTTCTATTTGGGCAGCTTCATTTTCGGCTCGTTCTCACACTTTCCCCTCTCAAATTTCCTCGTCCCCCTCTCTGATGCTAATGTTGGATATAGCGCGCTCGATCCTAGCTTACCCCTGCGCCCCTCCTTTTAACTTAGGTATCTGTAAGAAGTTCCTCCCTTCTCTTTCTGCCTTTCAGCCATCGATGGATGAGTGCTGCCCAAGCGCAGATCTCTGAAGGCGCGCATTCCCTATCTTATCGTTCGTTCCCCCATTCTTTTCGCTCAATGAGCTCCTCCCTTTAATAATTTTCCTCTCTAAGGGTTGATCACGAGAGGGCCCCCTTTGATTCTCTGTGATGAGGTGTATATTTTACGTTTTGGTGCGAGCGTTACGGCACGCTCTGCGCGAATTATATCCAGGACTGATGAGGGGGTCGCGCGACCAGTCTGACACCTGAGAGGGGTTGGTTTCAGTTTACCGGGTTTTCTGCATGGTGGCTTTTACAGGAGATCATCACTTGCACATCCTGACCTGTATCGTGGCGCCAGGCATCTATTTTTTTTTTTTTTTTTTTTTTATTTTTTTTTTTTTTTTTCTCTTTTTTTTTTCTTTTTTTTTTTTTTTTTTTTTTTTTTTTTTTTTTTTTTTTTTTTTTTCTTTTTTCTTTTCTTTTTTTTTTTTTTTTTTTTTTTTTTTCTTCCTTTTTTTTTTTTTTTTTTTTTTTTTTCTTTTTTTTTTTTTTTTTTTTTTTTTTTTTTTTTTTTTTTTTTTTTTTTTTTTTTTTTTCTTTTCGTTAGCTTTGCTTTTCCTTTAAGTGCTTGCTCACGCTCGATTCGATGCTCGTGACGTTCCCTTCTTTTCTCTCACTTGTTCCTCCTTTGTTGCCCCCAGACCCTTGCAGCGTCACCCGTTGCTTTCCTTTCCTTTGCTAATGGACGTTTTTTTCCGAAAACGCCACTTGCGGGTTTTCTATCTCTATTTTCCCTCCTCACAGTTTTGTTTATTTTTCCTCTACGCACTTTGTGCTTTCCTTTTTCGCTCCCCTGCGCCACCGCCAGGTTCTTTTACTGATCATTGCAATGTTTTTTCCACACCATCTGCCTGAAAAGTTTACGTCACCCCCCACCGGTCCCGTCCTATAACCCTCCTCCATAGGGCGTGATCAAGCAGATCCCCACCCTCCCAATTCCTGATCGTTCCCCATCAGTCTCCGTTCTTCACTTATTTTTGTCCCCCCCTGAATGATGCAATGAGATCGCAGCGCCAGAACAAGTAAAGTTTTCCCTTTTACCTGTCATTTAAGACCCCCCCTTCAATTTTATTTCGGTCGCAGCTCCTCAGCACTCGGAGATTCTGAGCTCTTCTGGCTTTTTTGAATCGATGACTCCCCCCCCAAAAAGTAAACGCCCCCCTCTCACCTCTCATTATTACCTCGCAAGGGTCTACCGAATTTCTGAACTCGCCCGAGTAGCGCTGCGCTACGATGGCTCCGTCCGAGAGTCCGTCCCTTCCACTCCCTGGCGAAGGCAGCATTCGCGTCTTGTTACCCCCCCCCTTTCCTTTTTAATGCTATGAAATGGAACCCTTCTTAATATACCCCAGTCACATGGCGCGCGTTTTACATTTCTTTGTCTTCCTGCTTATCAGCTCCCCCTTCGATCCTACCCCCCCGGTTTCCCCCAGCACTCGCTTTCTATGGCAGTGGTGCTGAGGAAATGTTCTCCCGATGTACGACCCCTAGGGTTATCTCCCCCGATCAGACTGGTGTGATTTTCTGCATTCCTCCGCTTGCGGTTTGCCCGAAGTACAACCCACTCAGGTTCTGTGACAGGTTGGTTTGAAAGTTAGTCCGAGACTTGGGCCCGACGTTTTAGCTCCTGCGGATGAGTCCTTGTGAGTTCATTAAGTCGGACTCCCCAACTTGGCCCATCGGACGATGAGAATTTTTATCTCGAATTCCAGCCCGCGACTCTCCCTGCCTTTTCTGGCCGCTCACTTAATCTGTTAGCTTTTTGGTGCTCTATGACTTTTTGTTAAAAAAGCCTGTGACCCTGCCGCTCGCCAGCTTTTTCCACTCAGATCCCTCCCCCCCCCTTTCCCTCTTTTAGGTATCCCTATTTATCTGCGGCGGCGTAGAGGACCACGTCACACTCGGTCCAAACCGTCAAGTTAAGATCTCAACTTCAGGTGACCCGTCTTTTGGTCATTCCGGGACACTTCCATGCCCTTGCCTGGACCCTAGTCAGCTACCTTAAACATCCTGCCATGGGTGGCGGACCCCTCCCTTGCGTAGCTGTTGTGCCAAACGCCGGACGCTTTGTCCACCTTCTGTCGTCCGTTTCCCGCCGCAGTTTCCCATAACTTTCCCTCTGCGGAAAATGGTTATGCCACGCCCGAATGCCTTCCCTGCCCCATCCCATATCGCTCTAATCGTCCTTTCATGATGTCCCTTTCCTTATGAGTCGCCTACGTGTTACGTGGACCCTGACTTACGAGGCGCGCGGACCCCCCCGCTTAGAGTTAAGTGGGATGGCTTAAGGCCTTTCGGGTAAACTCAAGTACCTTTTAGATAAATGCTATATGCTCGGCCCCACACATCTTATTTGCCCCTGTTGCCCACTTTCCGGTCCCATTTTCTCAAAGTTCTTTTCCGGTTCCCCACGTTCTTGCCGGTGTGACTGTACGTGATTTGCCTTTTGATCACGAGGATGTTTCCCGTCCAAGTACCTTCTCCTGCTACCTTAACGCTCTTGAGTAGTTTTGTAGGCATTTTTTTCCGCCTAGCTGTTTCTTTTGTTCACATGCCGTACTCCCTTTTTTTCCAATACTATAGGGGTACGTGACGCTTTTTTCTTGCTCAGACGGCTCTGTCTTTCCCATTCACCTAACACCTTGGAACAACGTCGGTGTTTCTTTTGCCCCGATAATTCGCGCGGCGCTTGAACTTCTCCCTACCCTTTGGCGTGCTCTCATTTTCTGCCCACTTTTTTGGCAAGGTACCTTCCCCCCCAAATTAGGGTATTCTTTGTCCTCTATTTTTCTTACCTCTACACCAACGACCCTAGCACATACGTCCGTCCCCTCGCGGCTTTGTGTCCTGGCTCGTCTTTTTTATGCTTCTCTACCAATAAATATTCAGTGTCAACCGCATTGATCCGCCCTTGGCTATGACCTTAAAATCTCTTTCTTTTTCTCCTACTCCTTTGTTGTTGTGCCTTCTTTTATGCAACCCCAAGGTACCTCCTGTGATTACCCCCAGCAATATGGGTTACTACGTTTTTTTTAGCTGTAGAGCACATGATACGACTCTGCCCTTAGCCCGTTTTTCTTCGTACAGTTTTTTGTCGGTGCTCTTTATTTCAGGGATATTTTGATTTCCCCCCAGCTCGTCACATCCTACCACCGTTTGGTGCCAATGTTCCATTTCACCGTGTTTGCGCCACGAAGAGAGTCCCCCCTTGTTCTTTCCGTCAATTTCCCCACTCCGCCGTCATTATCGGAGCCAGAAACACCCTCACTTTGTTCCCCTCTGTGTAATGTTCCCCGGAAATAACTTCTCAGGCTTAGCCGCCACTTCGAATTACACTTTTTCCGTCCCCTGGCACACCACCTTCCCGTGGCGGAACCCAACCCGGCCACCCTATCACACCACACGGATTAGGTGGGTCAACTTTTGGAGGCATCCTGTTACTGCCGTTTCACACTATTACTGACCTCTCGACTCACGGTCCGTCACTTCACATGCGTCCAGCCTTCCACCTCTTTCGAAAAGGTTTCCCTCAATTAGTTCCATCAGAGGGGATCCAGTTCGCCCTCCTCCCTTCCTTTTGAGCTCTTTAAGAAAGGCCAGCACTTACCATGTCGCTGATGTTCTGCTCGCCTCTAAGTAGTTGAGACCCTGATTTACTTCTGCATCCCCCCCGCCTGAAATTTACCTGAGGCGCGACTTGTGCGTGGAACCTTTCTTTTGCTTTTCATCCCCCCATTTTCAGACTTTTTTTCGAGAAAGTGCCCTTCGGGTGGAACGTTTCTTTCGGCGATTGTGCCACGGCCTTCTGTTCCCGCACTCTCCGCGTTCTCGGTATTTTCCCCTCCACTGTTGATTTTACATCTTCGGTCACTTCAGCCTTCATGGGGAATTTTGCCCGGTGGCGAATCCTAATTGGAGTTACTTAGCCCCTTCTCCTTCTGGTGCCCTATTGGACCACGTGGTGCCATTCCGACGTACACTCACTCTGGATCTGTGTGTGCGGCCACTACTCTTGCCTTCGTCGCTTTTTTTTTTTTCGCTCGCTTTTTTGGCCGTTCGTTCTTTTAACCAGTTCAAGTCGTTATCAACCCCCACCCCAATTCCAAGCTTTTTCCCCCTTTCCTTTCCCCCTCCTGTTTTTTAGAGGAGGTGCTTCGGATAGACTTACAGTCCTCCGCCGACTTTTCTTTTTTGGCTGCCGCCCGCAGGGCCCCAAAAATCCCCTGTGCTCATTCCCTTCGCGGTTTCCCCTCTGGCGCCGTCCCAAGTCGCGGACCCTCTCTTTTCAAACTTGGACACCTTCCCCTCCCTGGGAGTGTTGGGATTCTTGCATCACGCAGCTTCGGGCGACATCCGTTTTGATTTGCCCGCGCGCTGGGTGTCGTTTTAGGGATAAATTTTCCTAAGTGCCACCTTGTTAGCGCAACGACGTTGTTGTCTGTCCAATGTTTTGCCCCTTTCTCCTTATTTTACATTGAATACCTTTACTCCTCTGCGCGCACATAGTTAGGGCTCTTCATACGCCAGAACTTCTTTTCTTGTCTTTTCCTCGGCTTTTTTACTGCCCCCCTAGAGATCTCTGCCTCCCTGTGAGAAGCCAGTCCTAGTTGCCGATGTTTCCCTTAGTGCGAGACGATGATACTCTTTAATTATTCTTTCTTCATTTTCTTGTCCCAGGAGAGGAACCAGTCCGGACTGATGTGATCTATCTTGTATAGTACAGTTTGATATCAAGATCTGTCTCTGCACGCCTTTTTTTTTGTTCCATCACCCCCTGAGATTTCTTTCTGTTCCCTCGCCCGCGGTCGCAAACTTATAGGGGTCTAATACTGGAACCGTTGGCTCTTGCCCTTGGTAGTTTTTTTTCATAATTTCCTCCCTAAATTGCTCTTATACGTCCCTCAAGGCTACCTCTTTGCCGCGCAGTGTTTGCGGTTGATATTTTTTCTCACCGCAACAAACCCACCAAAACACCCCCTAAAGAGAGTGATTAGGGGAATGCAATGGTTGTAAGTTCCCTGGTCTCCTTCCTTTTTGTTTGCCCCATACCCTGTTTCTCCGTCACCCCCCCTTGCTAAACAGGATTTGAGGTGACTTCGACATTGCGCGCTCACAGACACCCTTGATTCTGAGTCGTTCTTCTCTTTAATTACTCCTCATGGGGTTTTTTTGCTATCGATCAGAGCCAAGAAATCTTCTTTCTGTCTCTGTTCCTTTTTAGAACCTATCGCGCAACGTGAAGCAGTCCTTTTTTTTTTTTTTCAACCCACTTAACTAAAAGGGAAGCTTCCAAACCTCCACGTTTCCCTACCCTCTCCTCGCTTCAGGCCCTTCCTATTTCCCCTCCCACATTTTTCTTAGCGAGCACACACGATTAGCATTTATGTACGTATACGCCCCCCGACTGACAGTGAGTTGCAATGACTTATTCTCTCAGCCCAATCCAATGACCGGTACCGGTCATTCCTTCCACAATATAAATTCGACGGCTGACGCGGACGCCAGCACCTTATATGATGCTCTGTTTCGGAGTTCCGTATCGTTATCTTCCCCCACCCCCTCACTAGCAACCTCCTCCCCTCGAATTTCTTCCCCCTCTCCGTTCGCCCCGTTGAATAAGGAACTGCGGACCGCTATATCGCCCTTTTTCTAAAGATCTTTTCGCCCCGTTAATCCGTTCGTCCACTCCCTTCTCTCCTTCGGTGAATATCTATGCTTGTTACACAAGCAAGAGCTGTTCTTACGCTTACCAGATAATTTTTAACCAGACCTCACCCCCCTCTTGGAAATAGATCGAGCAACGTCGTCACTTCCCCGGTTATAGAGTTCAGTACTCTCCCTGATCCATACAACCTTACTGCAGCCGCTTCGTGCGTTTATGAAGTTTCTCCTGGTCCTGTTTATACGGTCCCGAACCCCCCCTGAACCTTTTCCCCATCTCTTTCCAGAACGGGACTTTCCGACACTTGAAGACGCTTTTGAGTGCCCTTCCCTCCCCGACAACATAAAAGTTCTGGTGGTACGTTGTTGAAAGTGATGCCAGATACTTTTCCGCCGCCCTCTACTCCAAGGCTCTTATTAGACATGATTTAAAGTATCCTGACATCCCCCAAACCGGACACAGTTCTCGTCCGCTTGCCTGATCTCCTGACATTCCAGCACTCAGAATCTAACCCGGACTTTCCTGGTTCCGTAATGCCTCCTGGGGATAGAGGTTTTGTTTTTTTTCCTTTTTGCCTCTTCTTTGGTAACCACTCGAAATTTTCCGACAGACCCCATTTGAGACAGTCCGCCCGCATCCTCGGAGTTTCCGATGAATATTTTGATTGGACCCGGCTTCGGCGAAAAATGTTTTAACTCTTCACATCAGTACAGATCCGTCTCTCCCCCTGCCGTTGCAGTCCTTTTTCTCCCATTCTCTCCACGCTTCCTTTTTCCGCCTTTTCCCCCCCGATACGGACATCCGCCACGTGTAATTTCATTTTTCGCTGCGCTTGTCCCCCAAATCTTTCAGATTTTGCCACCTTCTACCGTCCGGGGCAGCACTAATTGCACGAATTTTAGCGGCGAAAACTTTGTTATTTCCCACGCCCATTTCCCCTTGCCTGCACCCCCGTCTTATGTAGCAGTTACGTCGAATTTCATTTGCTTGCATCCGCTCGCGTAGCCCTTGGACACCCGTTAGCTTGCCCCTCCCCACTGGAAAGACCCGCTTTCTCATTTGGTTGAAGGCCTTCTCGTGTTGCTCTAACGTACAGGCGTGCTCGGCCGGCCCCTCATTATGGCCACTTCCACTGGTATTTTCCTTCACCCGTCTGGTCGCTGCTAATCCGAGTTCTTACTGTCAGTCCTTTTTGTTGCAGACCGCTGGACCGCACGTGATGTGTTTTCTTTCACGGCCACTTCCCCCTCGTTAGTTACGAAGCTCTTGCCCCTCAGCGTTTTGGTTTTCGTGTGATCGCGGCCCGTCTTGGTCCATTCCTGCCTTTCCTTTTTTTATGCATTCCTCCAGATTTGTCTTGCGTTTAATGTGCTTTACTTGAGTCCTTTAAATTCACCTCCCGGTTCCCCCCTGTCTTTTTTTTTTTTCCTTTGCCCTTTCCGATTAAATGCGTTCGCGCTCTTTCCCCTTGACGCCCCGCCACCTTTCGCTTTCCTTTTTCTCACCACGGTTTTCAAGTACCTTTCCCAATTGAGTTTAGTGCGGCTATTTGAGTTTTCTTCCCTCCCGACCAGCCTCCACCCTCTCAAATTGACCGTTCTTCCCTGGCTTGCGCGCGCTTTTCTCGCTTGCGCAACTCTTCCTTATTCCCCCTTCTGATTGCCTCCAAGTGGCGATCCCGCGTTTCCC